>Ga0335075_10002264_pt1 | contig 31146 bp, 28 predicted proteins | sample Lox_Sample_24_FD_206723 | JGI IMG/M metagenome (GOLD analysis project Ga0335075, IMG submission 206723) | Soil microbial communities from Loxahatchee National Wildlife Refuge, Florida, United States - Lox_Sample_2.4 | ecosystem: Environmental > Terrestrial > Soil > Wetlands | place: USA...
ACGCAACCCCGCTCGCCAGAGAATCGAGATCGGGCTGGTATTCAGCGCATGCTCGTCGCTGCTGTGGATGCTCCGCCCCTCACGAATGTCGGCCCCGTCCTCCCTGGCGGCACCCTCGTTCTGACCGATGACGGCACGGGAATCGCCGCTGCTCTCGCACAGCACCTGCGCGACCTCGGCCAGCAGGTCGTCCTCACGAGTGAAGAGGACGATCTGACCGATCCGTCCGCAGTTGAGGAGCTGCTTGCTCGTATTAACGATCAATGTGGACCTATAAACGGGCTTATTCACTTGCTGCCTCTGTCTCCGCCGCGCGACAGCGAATCGTGGACGGATCGCTTGCAGCGCGAGGTAAAATCGCTGTTCCTGCTGGCTCGCGGCCTCGCTGACGAGCTACAGCGCGCCGCGGACGGCGGTAACGCTCTCTTGCTCACCGCCACCGCGCTGGGCGGCTCGTTCGGCAGCGGCACGGACACCTCGCTCTCCGACGATTTTTCACCGGGTCAGGGCGGCATCGCCGGGTTGATCAAGAGCCTCGCCCACGAATGGCCGCAGGTTCTCGTCCGTGTCGTCGATGTCGATCGCCGCACGGCCGTGGATCGCCTCGCCGCCGTCCTCCTCGCGGAGCTGGGCGATCCCGCCGGGCCTATCGAGGTCGGCTACCAGGGCGAGCGACGGCTGACCCTGCAATGCGTGCCGAGTCCGCTGGAGGAATCGCCGAATGCTTCGCTGCCGCTGGACCGCGATTCGACTGTGCTGCTCACGGGCGGCGCTCGCGGGATCACGGCCGCCGTCGCCTGGGAGCTGGCCCAGCGCTATCAGCCAAACCTGATCCTGGTCGGCCGCTCGCCGCTTCCCGAAGACAACGAAACCCCGGATACCGCCGGCATCACCGGCGCGGCCGAATTGAAAGCTGCTCTCATCGCTCGTCTGCGACGCGAGGGCCGACCCGCTTCGCCGGCCATCGTCGAATCGGCCTATCAACGTTTGTTGCATGATCGCGAAATTCGCGGCAACATTGAACGGTTGAAGCAGGCCGGCGCGCGAGTCCACTACTATCAGGCCGACGTGCGCGACGAGACCGCCCTCGCCGCCGTGCTCGACGACGTGTATCGGCGCTTTGGCACGATCGACGGCGTGATCCATGGGGCCGGCGTCATCCAGGACAAGCTGATCCGCGACAAGACGCCGGAATCGTATGATCGCGTCTTCGGCACCAAGGTCGAGAGCGCCTTGATCCTGAGCCGCCGCTTGAAGTGGGAGCAGCTGAAATTCTGCGTCTTCTTCGCTTCGGTGGCCGGTCGCTTCGGCAATCGCGGCCAATCCGACTACGCCGCCGCCAACGAGGTGCTATCGAAATTGGCCGTCGATCTGGACCGTCGCTGGCCGGGACGCGTCGTTTCCATCGCCTGGGGGCCGTGGTCCACCATCGGCATGGTGTCCGAGCTGGAGCAACATCTAGGACAACGCGGATTGCAAATGATTTCCCCCGACATCGGGCCGCTGTTCCTCGATGAGGAATTGCGTCTGGGCCGCAAGGGCGAATGCGAGATTGTCATCGCCGGCGACGTGGGCCAGCTTGCCTGCCCGCGCGGTGCAGCAACGGAAACAGTGCGTTAACGGGACGAGGCTGCCATGATTTCGATACTCCGTGATTCGCACTCTCGGCTCAACGGATGTCGCGAGGAGGGTTTTTCGCCCTCCGCAGCATCGTTCCGCTGGGACACTGAGGTCTTCGTCCTCCGCGGTGACGACCGTGCCGACCTGCGCCGGCGCGTGCAAGCTCTGACCGATTTCCTCGCCCGCAATCCCTCTACCGAGCTGAAGGATCTCGCCTTCACGCTGAACACGACGCTTGCTGGCGGCGGCAGTCGGTTGGCGATTGTGGCAGAATCCGTGGCAGATTTGCAGTCGCGGCTTGCCCGCGCCGCCGAGCGACTGGCCGATCCGCGCTGCCGTCAGATCAAGGATTCGCGCGGTAGCTATTTCTTCGAGGAACCGCTGCATCCACAGGGCAAGCTCGCCGTCCTTTTTCCCGGCGAAGGTAGTCAGTATCTCAACATGCTCGCCGATCTGCTGCCGCACTTTCCCGAGGTGCGCGAGCACTTCGCGCGTTGCGATCGCCTGTCGCTGCGCAACGGCGGAGGGCCGGAGCCGATCGGCCGGCGCGTCTTCGTGCCGGCGTCGCTCTCGGACGCGGAGCGAGCGGCAGCCGAGAAGGAGCTATGGCGGCTGGGCAATGCCGTTTCCAGCATCCTCATCTCAGAATGGGCGCTGTATCTGCTTCTGGGCGAGCTGGGATTGCGGCCGGACATGGTGGGCGGCCACAGCGCCGGCGAGTTCTCGGCCCTGCTGGCGGCCGGCTGCGTCGAGCCCGATGATTTTTTCATCGAACAGCTCTTCGCGCTCAGCCGCGTTTTGCAGGGCCAGGAGGACGATGGCTCGCTGGCCGAGGTCAGCTTGTTGGCTGTCGCCGCCGGCCGCGTTGCCGTGGCGGAAATCCTCGGCACGGAGGCGGGCGTTGTCGTCGCCATGGATAACTGCCCGCATCAAACGGTGGTGGCCTGTCCGCCCTCGGCCGCCGTGTCTATCCAGGAGCGGCTGAGCGCCAGCGGCATCGTTTGCGAGCGCTTACCGTTCCGCCGTCCCTATCACACGCCGCTGTTCGAGCCGTTTCTGGGACCGATCGCCGCGATGTACGAACGCTTGCACGTTCGGGCGCCGCGCCTGCTGCTGTACTCTTGCACCACCGGCCGGCCCTTCCCCACGGACGCCGACGCCATTCGCCGGCTGGCCGTGTCCCATTGGGCGTCGCCGGTCGAGTTCATTCGCCTCGCCCAGGCCATGCACGCCGACGGCGCCCGCCTGTTCGTCGAGTGCGGTCCGCGCGGCAACCTGACCTCGTTCCTGCAAGACATCCTTCGCGGCCAATCCTTCGAGGCTGTCGCCGTCAATTCCGTCCATCGTTCGGGCCTGACGCAGATCAACCACTTTGCGGCGCTCCTGGCAGCGCATCACATCCCAGTACGGTTTGAGCACTTGTATTGCCGGCGTGATCCAGGGCGAATCGAGTGGGAGGCCGCTTGCGGCTTAGCGAAAGAACACGCTAAGCCGCAAGCGGCAAAGACGCCAAGCGCCGTCGTCATGCAGCAATACCTCGGCGTGATGGAGCAGCTTCTAGACCTGGAGCGCGAGGTCATGGAGACCTTCCTGAGCCATCGCTCCGGCGCTCGGGGCGCTAACGCAACCCCGCTCGCCTGGCCCTTGCTCGGCGAGGTTATCCGCCACGAACCCGGCCGCGAGCTGGTCCTGCGCCGCCGCATGGATGTCAACGAAGATCTTTACGCCGGCGATCATACGCTGGGCGGGCGCGACGCCAGCGCCGTCGATCCGAGTCAGCATGGATTGCCGTTCATGCCGATGGCCTTCAGCCTGGAGATGATGGCCGAGGCCGCGGCATTCTTTTGCCCTGGCCGGCTCGTCGTCGGCATGAAGCGCGTTCGCCTCCAGCGCTGGATTCCCTTCGACGACGAGCCGATCACCGTCGAGCTGACCGCCCGTATCCGCGCCGAGGCGCCGGACGAGATTTCTATCGACATTCGCGATCTGGGAAATGCGGTTCGGCCCGGCAACGCCGACTCTTCCGCCGTGATCGGCACCGTCCTGCTGGGCGACCACTATCCCAAGCCGCCGCCGCCCGAGCAGCTCACGCTCACGCGCGAAGGTCCGTGCCGCTTTACGCCACATCAGCTCTACGCCGGCGAACGCCGTCTGTTCCACGGACCGCTCTTCGAAGCGCTCGACTCGACCGACCGCCAGGGAGACGAGGGCATTGAGGGCCATCTCCGTACCTTGCCGCATGCCGGCCTGTTCCGCTCAACACCCGCGCCCAACTTGCTCCTCGACCCGTTACTGATCGACGCCTCGACGCACCTGCTGGGCAGCTGGCACCTCGGCCAAGCGGACCAGACCGGCCGCGTCGTCCTGCCCTACGAGCTGGGCAGCGTGACGCTATACGGCCCAAGGCCAGCCCCCGGCACGCGGGTCAAGTGCCGCGTCCGCGTGGAGAACGGCTCGGCGCGCCAGGTCAGCCACCGTATCGATCTGATTGGGCCGGAGGGCCGGCTCTGGTGCCGCCTGGCGCCGGCGGATTACTGGCGCTTTTATTGGCCCCTGGAATTCGTCGATTTCTTCCGTCACAAGGAGCGCTTCCTGCTAGCCCGCGACTGGCCCGTTCACCCGGCTGGCGGCAGCGACCACACAGTGCAGTGCATGCGCCTCGATCCGCCATCCGATTTGTGCCAGCCGGTCCACCGCATGGCCCTGGCCCGTGTGACTTTGAGCCGCTCGGAATGGAAGATTTTTCGCCTCTTGAAATTGTCTGATCCACAATTGACCGCCTGGCTGTTTGGTCGCATCGTCGCCAAGGACGCCATCCGCGCTTTGTGGCTCAAGCGTCATGGCCAACGTCTCTTCCCCGCCGACATCGAGCTATCGGCCGGCGAGGATGGCCGCGCCGCGGCGCGATACCGCGGCGGCGCGTTGGTCGAGGACTTGCCATGCGCGGCCTTCGCCAGCGTTCCAGGAACGAGCGCGGCGGCGGCAGTCTTCGACCACGACATTCATCTTGTCTTGCAACGCCGCGACCGCGAGCTGACCCCCGTTATCACCCTGGGAGAAAGGAAGCGGACATGACGAGGACCAAAGAGCAAATCATGGACGATGTGGCCGGTATTTTGCGGAACTTCAATGGCCGCGAATACTCCGGCGACATCGACTCGAACACGCTGTTTTTCGGCGATCTCGGCCTCGCTTCGATCGATGCCGTCGTCCTCGGCGAGACACTGGAAGAGCATTATGGCCGCAAGCTGCCCTTCCACTTATTCATGGCCGACCTGGGCCGCCGCTCGGTACGGGACATTCCGCTGGGCGAATTGGTCGCATTTTTACATCAACATTTGAACGCATCAACACCAGGGTAAATCATGCCGCGCGTCACCGTTGAGGGGATGAAGTTTTATTATCAGCAGGCCGGTGAGGGGCCGGATGTCGTGCTGCTGCATGGCGTCACCGGCAACATGGCCATCTGGCCACTCATCAACCTGATGCCGGCCCTGGCCGCCGACTTCCGTGTCACCGCCTACGACCTGCGGGGCCACGGCTATAGTGATACTCCACCGACCGGCTATACTTCCGCCGACATGGCCGGCGACCTCGTGAAGATTCAGCGAGCGCTCGGTCTGGGGCCGATGTACGTTCTCGGTCACAGTTTCGGCGGCGTCATCGCCCTGCACGCGGCCTTGTTGTATCCCGACGCTGTCGCCGGGCTGATCCTGTCCGACCCGTATTTCCCCGGCTTGCGCCATTTGGAAACGCGCGTCAGCGAATGGAGCGGCTGGCTGGAATACAAGGAGCAAGCCAACCGCGCCGGTCTGGAAGTCACCGAGGAAGATTGGTTTGACGTAGGGCAATTGTTCAAGCAAACGGCCAATCTGCCGCCGGGGCGGCACGAGATGTTCCGCAAGGAGCTGGGCCTCGCCGCGATGGATCGTCTGACGCGGTTGGCGGCGACGACGTGCGGCGACGATGTGAAAGCCGTCGCCGGCTTGACCGAGGACCGCATTCGCTCCGTGCGCCATCCGGCCCTGGCACTGTTCGGCGATAGCTCGCCATTCCTGGCGACGTGTCGTTATCTAACGGAAAACCTGGCAAATTGCCGCACGGCCCTGGTGCCCAACGCCAAGCACCGCGCCCACGAAGAGAACCCGCCGGCTTATGTCGCCCTGGTTCAGAAACATCTGCGCGAGATGGCCGGCATCGCGCAGCCGCAAAGGGTGGGAGGCGCCGCATGACGCTGCATGGCAAGGTTGCCGTGGTGACAGGCGCGGCCAGCGGCATGGGCCGAGCGCTCTGCCAGGAGCTGGCCCGTGAGGGCGTCCGCCTTGGACTGCTCGACCGCAACGTCGAGGGGTTGGCTTCGCTGGAAGAGGAATTACGGAAACAGGGAGCCGGCTGCCGTCGAGCCGTCGCGGACGTGAGCGATCGCCAAGCCGTGCGCTCGGCGATCCAAACCCTTGTCGGTGAATTAGGGCCGGTGGATCTGTTGGTTGCCTGTGCCGGCATCACCGCGGCGACCTTCGTGGACGACCTCGCTATCGAACAGACCGAGGCGATTCTACGGGTGAATCTACTGGGTGTCATTTATTCCCTGGACGCGGTATTACCGGATATGCTTGCTCGTCAAAGTGGACATATTGTAGCGCTGGCGAGCTTGGCGGGTTGCCGGGGCATGCCGTTCTCGGCGGCGTACAGCGCCAGCAAGGCGGGATTGATGACGTATCTGGAGAGCCTGCGTCCGCCGCTGCGTCGCCGGGGCATCGCCGTTACTACGGTCCTGCCGGGTTTCGTGCGCACGCCTCTGATGTTAGGCGCTGCCGTGCAGCCGCCGATGGCCATGATGGAGCCGGAGGACGCCTCGCGGCACATCCTGCGAGCGATCCGGCGGCGCAGCCGGGTCTATGCTTTTCCGTGGAGCACGAGCCTGGTGCTGAATGTGCTGCGTTGGCTGCCGCCGTGGTTGTACGACTGGTGCATGGCGCGCGGGGCGGCGCACATTCCCAATGTGACGTATTGAGGAGAGGCGGATCGACATGGCACAGTCAGCATTGTTGGCGAGCGGGGTCGCGTCAGCGCCCCGAGAGACGCAAGCACTCGGGGCGCTGACGCAACCCCGCTCGCTGCGCTGTCTGAGCTGTCATGCTCCGCTTTCAGCTCCGCACGAGAGCGGCATGAATTGCCTCGTGTGCAACCGCGCCTACTCCATCCGCGATGGGCTGCTCATCGCGCAGGGAGAATTGACCGGCAAGAATCGCATCGCTGCCGCCTTTTACAACAGCGAGCGCTGGCCGCGGTTCCGTCCGTGGGAGCAGTTGTTCTTGAAGACCCTCGGCGGACTGCCCGGAGCGCGGATGCAGATTCTTCGGCATCTACGCCACTTGCAGGAAGGTTCGCTGTTGGAAGTTGGCATCGGAGACGGCGAAAACGTCGCCCTGCTGCCGTGCTCGCTGGACATCGCCGGCATCGACATCGCCGAGCGGCCTCTGGCCGCCTGCCGCGATCGCTACCCCGAACGCGGATTGTTCCTGGCCCTGGCGGAAGGCGAGCGTATCCCGTTCGCGGATCGCTCGTTCGACGCCGTTCTCAGCGTCGGCGGCTTTAACTTCTATAGCGATCCGCAAGGTGCCTTGAAAGAAATGGCTCGCGTCACCCGTCCCGGCGGCCGAGTCGTCGTCGCGGATGAATTGCCCGACCTGTTCGAGTGGGGCTGGGGTCATCTGCTCGGCTTCCCGCGTTTCGATGACTGGCTGATGCGCCGCTTCTGGCTCGGCCCGGAGTTCACCGACATGGTCATCGGCACGCGCCTGGATGTGCATGCCGTCGCCCGCGCCGCCCTGCATCGGCCTGAAGTGCATAGCATCTGGCGCGGTCTCGGCTACTGTATCGTCGGCACGCCGCCGCACGAATAAATCGACTGCATCCCTCGGAGGATTACTCCATGACTGCGACGCAAACACAATCTTCGACCTGGATCAACGATTGCGAATGGATGCAGTGCCCCGACTGCCGCGGACGGCTCGAACCATCCGGCGGCACCGATTCGGGCCTGTCGTGCCTCGCCTGTCAGCGCGTCTTTCCCCTCCGGGATGGCATCCTCGACATGCTCAAGCCGCTGGAGGGCAATAACAAGGTCGCCGCCGATTTCTACAATGGTCCGCTCTGGCCGCGTTTCCGCTTCTGGGAGTGGTTCACCTTCCTGTGCAACGGCGGCGAGCGCCGCGCACGGCGGCAGATCATGAAGTATTTGCCGAACCTGTCCGGCACGCGCCTGCTGGAAGTGGCCATCGGCGACGGCGCTAACGTGCCGCTCATACCGGCCGACTGCCAGCTCTACGGCAACGACATCTCGACCGTGCAGCTGGCCAACTGCCGCCGCAATCATCCCGATCGCGATCTGCGTCTGTTTCTCGGCGAAGCCGAAAACCTGCCCTTCCGCGATCACAGCTTCGACAACGTGCTGAGCGTCGGCGCTTTCAACTACTTCAACGATCCCCTAAAATCGTTGCGCGAGATGGCCCGCGTGGTCAAGCCCGGTGGACTTGTCGTCGTCTCCGACGAGGTGCCCAACTTGCCGAACCGGATGATCGGCCACTGGATCGGCCTGCCGAAGCTCGATCGCTGGATACTCTCTCGCTTCCTCAACCTCGGCCCGGAGTTCGCCGACATGGTGGACAAGCACCGCCATCTCCAGCTGGAGCCGATGGTCCGCGAAGTGCTGACCGACTGGCAGATTCATTCGCTGTGGCTCTCGGTGGGCTATTGCATCATCGGCAGGCCCAAGGTGGTGTGATGCCGTTTTATCAATTTATCTTGAAGAACGTCTTGCAGCGCAAGGCCCGCTCGGCGCTGACGATCATCGGTGTGGCCATCGCGGTCACGGCGGTCGTCGCCCTGGTCGGCATCGCCGACGGCTTTCAGCGCTCCTTTCGCGAGCTGTACGAGAGACGCGGCGTGGACCTGATGGTGGTGCGCGCCGGCTCATCCGAGCGGCTGTCCAGCTCCATCCCGCAGCGGGTTGGCGAGCAGATTCGCTCGCTGCCTGGCGTCCGCGATGTCTCGCCGGGCTTGATGGATGTCGTGTCGTTTGAGGAAGCCAATCTGACGAGCGTTCCGCTGCAAGGGTGGGCGCCGGAGAGCTTCCTGTTCGGCGGCCTGAAGATGCTGAGCGGACGCAAGCTCCAGAAGGACGACGACCGGGGCGTCATGCTTGGCATGGTGCTTGCCAAGAACCTGGGCAAGCAGACCGGCGACACCCTGGAGATCGCCGGTCGGTCCTTCATGATTGTTGGAGTTTATGAGAGCTTTAATGTGTTTGAAAATGGCTCGGCGGTCCTGCTCTTGCACTCGCTGCAAACGATCATGGATCGCCCCGATCAGGTAACAGGATTTCAGGTCGTCCTGAGCGATGCTCCCGATAAGAAGGTTTTGCTCGACCGCGTTCGCCGTGAAATCGATGAGCTGCGGTCGTCGAGCGGACAGCCCTGGGGGATCGAGGCGATTCCCACCGAGGATTACGTCAAGAGCACGTCGCAGATCCGCATGGCTCAGGCGATGGCGTGGACGACTTCGGTTATCGCCCTGGTCATCGGCGCCATCGGCGTGCTCAACACCATGATTATGTCGGTGTTCGAGCGCACGTGGGAAATCGGCATCTTGCGGGCCATCGGTTGGCGCAAGTCGCGCGTCGTCCGCCTCATCCTCTATGAATCGCTGCTGCTCAGCGTGATCGGAGCGGCGGCCGGCATTCTGGCGGCAGTTGCGTTGACACATGTCCTGGCGTGGTGGCCGCTAGTCAGCGGACTGATCAAGGGCGACGTGGCGCCGGTGGTCATGATCCAGGGTTTTTTCATCGCGCTGGCGGTCGGCCTTATCGGCGGCGCTTACCCCGCCTACCGCGGCGCTCACCTGCTGCCCACCGAGGCGCTTCGCCATGAGTGATACTTCCCTGCTGCGCACCGAACAACTGTGCAAAACCTACCCCGACGGACAGGTCAACGCGTTGGTCGATGTCTCGCTGAGCATCCGCCGCGGGGAATTCGTCGCCATCATGGGCACCAGCGGCTGCGGCAAATCGACGTTGCTCAATCTGCTGGGGGCGCTCGATCAGCCCACGAGTGGCGAGGTGTACTTCGAGGGCCAGCCGCTGTCGGCGATTGCCAACCTGGATCGCTTCCGGGCCATGAAAATCGGTTTCGTGTTTCAGTCGTTCTTTCTGCTGCCGACGCTGACGGCCCTGGAAAACGTGCAGGTGCCCATGTTCGAGGGACCGCTGACCGGCCGGCAGCGCATCGCCAGGGCGAGCGAGCTGCTTGAGCTGGTCGGCATGAGCGAGCGGGCGCGCCATCGCCCCGGACAACTTTCGGTCGGCCAGCGGCAGCGCGTCGCCATCGCGCGGGCGCTGGCGAACGATCCTGTCCTCTTGCTCGCGGACGAGCCGACCGGCAATCTCGATTCGCACACCGCCACCGCCGTGCTCGATCTCTTCGCACACCTGCATCACGACAAGGGCATGACACTCGTTCTGGTGACGCACGGTCAGGAGGTGGCCCAGCGCGCTGAACGCAGCATCCGCATGCGCGATGGGCGCATCTGCACCGCGGACAGTGTTTCAAGCGCCAAGCCGCAAGCGGCTACTTCTTGACGTTGTTCAATTCACGCCGGAACGTGCGTACTTCCGACTGGATGATAGCCGGCAGCTTCGCCGTGAGCGGATCGGCGCCGCCGAACCAGCCTTTCGGCTCGGGGTAGATGAGATGATACTCGATGAACAACGCGCCCTTCGGTTCATGCAGGCGCGTGACTTTCAGGTAACCGCCGGCCCCCATGTAAGGATGAGTGGGACCGAGCTTGCGCTGCCCTTCCTCATCGACGGTAATCTTGCGCCACTGATTGGGGAAGTCGGTATCCTTGGCGAAGCGCGGATCGATGCGTGTGGCCGCCAGCAGCGAATCGAGCTGGCGGGTGACCATCGTGTGCAGAGCGGCACGCAGCTCGACGCGATCCAGCACGAGGAACACGCCATGACTGTAACGCTCTTCGCGCGCCTTGCTCGATTCCGCCGTGAGCTTCCGCTTCTCCAGCTCCTTCGCGGTCAGGATGTGAATACGCCGGTCCTTCGATTTTTTGTGCAGCTCCTCCAGGAAATCGCGGTCGGCGACGGTATCGAGATGGCCGTGAGCGACGAAGGCGACATCGACGACGAGCGCGCGCGGGCCATCGTCGCCGGTGGCGATTTTCCGAACCTTGTATACGTGCGGAGCGGTGCCGACCTTGCCGGTAAATGCGCGGACGGTGAAGCGCTGGCCGACGACTTTCTCAAGCACCGCCCGCTGGTTGGCCGCGTCCAATTTGTCTGCCATGAGCGGAGGCGGCAATGCCGCCTTCGTCTCCGCGGTCACAGCTACACCGTCGGTTCGTAATTGTTCAAAGAGGGAGTTGGACGGCTGATCGGCAAACAAAGAAGAGCTAACCACAGAGTCACAGAGAACACAGAGAAGAAAGAAAAACGTAAAAAAGTAAAGCCGCATGAGAGCACCTTGAATTTCCTTTCCATTGTCTCTGCTGTTTTCTCTGTGTTCTCTGTGACTCTGTGGTTAGCTCTTCTTTGCGTTCTGGAGTGCCTGCCGGAGCTTCGTCTCCAGCTCTGCCGCCGTTTTCGTCGAGAAACGCGGACGCGCAACCAGCGGTTTCAGGTCGTCGCCGACCTTGATCTCCTTCTGTCCCTTCGGCGGCGCGGTGATGGCGAAGGCTTTTTCCGTGGGTTGGCCGAGACTGAATTCGTTTCCGTCGACGTGCAACACACAGTCGCCCGTCAGGTCCGGGGGAAGCCACTGGATAGCGCCGATGGGATTGCCATACTTGCCGTCCTGGTCATGGCCCAGCGCCCACACGAGCGTGTCCAGTCGGCCGCTGCGCTCTTCGACGAGGAGCGCATAGCGAAGGACGATCCGCTTGTGCTTGCCGTCCACGACCATCAGGCTCGGCGAATCGAAGACCTGAAAAGTGGCCGAACGAGCGAGGATCGTAATGTCGTCGAGCTTTTCCTGAGCGGTGCGCAGGACGACGCGGGCAAACAGGCCAAGACCGGCGCCGAGGCGTTTCTGCGTGTCCGGCGTGACGACGGTGTCCTTGTCGTCGATGCGCGTGCCCAGGCCGACCGCGACCTTCGCCAGCTTGTAAAACTTGCCGTCGCTACCCTCCTTGTTCGGTTTGACATTGGCGACGATGGCTGTGAACAGCAAGCGCGTCAGGCGGTCGGCGGTGATCGATAGCTGCTTCACGTCGCCGGCGCCCGGACGGGAATAGCTCTTGACAATGAGGTTGCTCCACCCTTTCGGGGCTTTCTTGTCGATGACGGTGCCGGGCGGAATCTGCTCGAGGCGGCGCAGGGTTACATCGTAGTCCGGCCCCGATTTGCCGCCGGAACAGGCGACATCGGTGAGACAACACATCATCAATAGACTGAGGAGCATCTTGCCGAGGAAGCGAATTCCGCAAAGGGCGTGCCGGCATTGCTCAATCATGACTGTCCTCCCTGAGGTACGGGGCAGGGCGAAGGGCGCCCGAGCAGAATCATCCCTGGCAATTGTTCTCCGGCTGTCGGCCCTTGTCAAGGTGCCGGATGGATCGCGCGGGAACAGGAGAAATAGGGTGAACAACGGGGAAGAGGCGATCCGGGCCGGCCCCATTTTGGTAACGGGGGCCGGCGGCTTTTTGGGCACCAATCTGGTATGGTCGCTGCGCGAACACGGTTTCGCCGTCCGTGCTCTGGTCCGCCGTCCGCCGCACGGCCCGCAGTGGGCCGGACTCGACGGCGTCGAATTCGCGTTGGGCGACATCTGCAATGCCGCGCTCATCGAGCGCGCCATGGAGGGCGTGACGGGCGTACTCCACGCGGCTGCGCTGACACGCATCATCCCCCGTCCGCGTCGCGACGCTTATCGCGTCAACGTCGAGGGGACCCGTAACGTCTGCGCCGCCGCCCTGCGTGCCGGCGTGCGCCGCCTGGTGTTTACGTCCAGCGCCTCGACTATCGCTCCCGGCACCGCCGAGCAACCCGCCACCGAGGACTCGCCGGACAACCGCGGCCCGATCCGTGCTCCCTACTATGACAGCAAGCGCCAGGCCGAGCAGGTGATTCGTGAATTCAGCTCCCTGGGGCTGGAGACAATTACCTTCTGTCCCGGCTATCTTCTCGGTCCGCGCGACGCTCGACCGACGACCAATGAGCTGTTGTTGCTCGCGGCACGCCGCCGCTGGTTGTTCTTGCCTCCCGGCGGCATGAACGTCATGGACGTGCGCGAGGCGGCGACGGCCCACGTCCGCGCCCTATGGCTGGGCCGGGCCGGCGAGCGCTATTTGCTGGCCGGGCCTTATCACCGTTATGCGGATCTTGCTTGTATCGTGCGGCGTCTGCTCGGTTCGGGCGCCGTCCATGTGCTGCCGCGTTGGACTCGGGACGCTGTTTCCATTCCGCTGGCCATCGCCTTCGGTGTGTTCAGCAATGTGCCCAATGGCTTGACGGTGCCGAGCTTTCAGTATGGTTTCGTTGATTATCACCTGTCGGGAGCAAAGGCGGATCAGACGTTTGGGCTGTCGCATCGCCCGATAGAGGAAACCGTGCACGATACCTTGCGCTGGTTCGGCGTGGCGTGAATTGTGCTGCTCCTGTAAGATACGTCGCGGGCCGATTTGCCGGCTGGAGAACAACGGTTGCGGGGAGAAAGAACGATACCCATGAATGAGTTCGCTGGCCTTACAGGTCGCTACGGCACGATCCTCATCGACCCGCCTTGGCGATTCGCCAACCGCACAGGAAAAATGGCCCCCGAACATAAACGCTTGCACCGTTACGCGACGATGAGCTTCGCCGAAATCGGCGCGCTCCCCGTGGCCCGCTACGCGCTACCGAAGAGCCATCTCTATCTGTGGTGCCCCAACGCTCTGCTCCTCGAAGGGTTGCAGATTATGAAAGACTGGGGCTTCACCTACAAGACCAACATCGTATGGTACAAGACGCGCAAAGACGGCGGGCCGGACGGTCGCGGCGTGGGATTTTATTTCCGCAACGTGACGGAGCTGCTCCTCTTTGGCATACGAGGGAAAATGCGGACCCTCAAGCCAGGCCGGCGACAGGTCAACATCATCGTCAGCCGCAAGCAAGAGCATTCGTGGAAGCCCGATGAGGCATACCAGATTATCGAGGCGTGCAGTCCTGGACCCTATCTCGAACTCTTCGCTCGACAGCGGCGTACCGGCTGGGAGCCGTGGGGAGATCAGGCCGAGACCTATGAGGCAAACCGGCCCGTCATTGCCACGTACAACGGCCATACCCTGAAGAGGAAACTCCCGGCCGAGCCGACGCTCTTTCACGAGTTAGGATCATAGCAATTCATCCCCATGCCGACGAGCAATAGGGGACAGCAACCCGCCCCGCCTCCATGAACCTTGGGCATCAGTTTATCCCAATGTGTTGTGGAGGCGCCGTAGGATTTCCCTTTGCCGAGCTGGTTGAACAGCGTTTGCAGCTCCGTTAAACGTGTAATGATGACACCCACCGATAGAACGCGGAGGTCTTTCAACAATCGAAAGTTGTTTAGGTCGCGGTCATAGAACTCGGTCTTGTTGTTCCACTCCACCTCGACCCCGACGCGGTTCTTGAAGTTATCAATGCTATGAGTCGGAATCGGAATCGGCATGCCATCGACTTCGATCTTGATGTTGAAGTGTTTGGGCTGCCAGCCGCGGTTGACGAGAAAGGTATCAATGGCAATGGAGATCGGCGACCTCCCGCCCCCCCGGCGTCAAGATGTCGCTCTTTTTGAGCGTGAACGCGGTAAGGCACGCGAGCAGGTCATCGAATTCGGATGGAAAGTCCCGTGCCAGAATAGCGCAGGCATGATCGCGCTCCTCGAACGTATACTTGGCGTGTAACGCCGGTGGAATCAGGTCCAAGCCCATCTCACCATCCTCCTTTTTCAAAGATGCGGCATCTTGCCTGAAGGAGCCATTTGTGGCAAGATCAACACATTATGTAGAACAGTACCCTGCCGACTTGTTTGCGACGTAAAGTGGATTCATCATGAAACAGCTTACTCTTGTCGTCAAACCGTTTCGCGCCGAGGCGGTGTTGCGGGCCATCGCCGAGTTGGACGTGGCCTCAGTCGTCGTGCGCGAGGCCAAGGGCTATAGCCGACAAAAAGGCTATCTTGATCGCTATCTCGGCAGCGAGTACAGCATGGCCTTTCTACCCAAGGTCGAGATTAGCGTCTGTGTCAGTGACGAACGGGCCGAGGAGGTAGCCAGCCACATCGTCCGCGCCGCCCGAACCGGCCGCATGGGCGACGGCAAAATCTTCATCGTCCCCATCGCCTGGCCCGAACCGCTGGAGTTCTGATTGCTGTCGAAAGGATTCACACCATGATTGCCAGGGATCGGCTCCAGAGCGAACAATTCTTCCACGATCGCCAGGCCCAGGGCCGCACCGCGTCTTTCGCCGACGACAACAAATTGCGCTTCGGAGACAATTGGTATCTCGATCACGAGACATGGGTTCGTCCCGCGATGGACCGTCTGGGTGACGTGACTGACCTGCCGGTGCTGGATTACGGCTGCGGTCACGGCATGGCTGCGGTGGTGCTGGCGCGGCGCGGGGCGCGCGTGACCGCGTTCGATCTGTCGCACGGCTACCTGAGCGAAGCACGGCGGCGAGCGGAGGCGAACAACGTCCCTATCACATTTCTGCAAGCCGATGCCGAGCATCTGCCGTTCGCGGACGGCAGCTTCGCTCGCGTCTGGGGCAATGCCGTTTTGCATCATCTCGACATGCGGCTGGCGGCCCGCGAGCTGCATCGCGTCCTACAACCCGGAGGAATCGCCGTTTTCTGCGAGCCGTGGGGAGAGAATCCCTTGCTGGCCTGGGCGCGGCGGCGGTTGCCGTATCGCGGCAAGGAACGTACACCGGACGAGCAACCGCTGCGCCGCCGTCATCTCCGCGCGTTGCGCGAGGTCTTTCCGTCGCTACAATTCGAGGGCTTTCAATTGCTGTCGATGGCCCGCCGCGTGTTGCGATCCGGACGCATCGTGTCGGGGCTGGAATGGTGCGACGGACGCTTGCTGCGTCTGGCGCCGTCGTTGTCGCACTTCTGTCGCTATGTCGTCCTCACTCTGCGGCGCTAATTAGCCAGAAGGCCGGGCAGCTCTCCCAGATCGCGTAGCAATCGATCCGGATGCGCTTGCCGCAGCGTCTCGATCTCGTCGGAGCCGGTGGGGACGACCCAGACCGAGACGCCGGCCGCCCGCGCCGTCTGGATGTCTACTCCCATATCGCCGATGTACAGCGCGGCGTCGGCCGCGACATTCAGCCGGGACAGAGCCGCGAGCAGCATATCCGGTGCGGGCTTGGGATGTCGCACGTCCTCCGGGCCGAGCACGACATTCAGACAGGAAGCGATGCCGAGATAGGCGACCAGCTCGCGCGTGAAATGGACGGGCTTGTTGCTGCACACTCCCAATAAGAGACCGCGTTCGTACAGCGCGTTCAATGCCTCTGCCGCTCCCGGCAACAGGCGCGTACCGCTGCGCAAGACCGACGGATGATGGGCGCGATAGGCGGCGGTGTCCGCTTCCAGCGATCCGGCGGGGACGGTGTGTTCGAGCAGATAGCCGGCGCCGCGGCCGACGTGGCGCCGTACTTCCGGCTCGCTCAACGGCGACAACCCATGCCGAGCGCGGACATGATTGACGCTGGCGGTGATTGCCGGGTAACTGTCGGCCAGCGTGCCGTCGAAATCGAAAAGAACCGCTTTGAAAGGGCTTACGTGTTGCACCATTAGCTCCTCTTGCACCTACGCTATTACCTCGGCACGAAAGAAACGCACTTATCAGAGCCCGCAGCGTAAGCGAGGGGCAGAAGATCCCTCGCTTACGCTGCGGGCTCTGATGAGGAACTTTCGGGCCGGTGTAATAAAATACGAATGTTTAGGAGGAGGGCCACCCGATGCCGGAGCGGCTGTACGCCTCTTGCAACCGGCACCAGATGGCGACGGAAGTGCTTGAGAGAGGAGAATCGGACCCGCTTTCTTCACTTGTTTACCTTTGCAGACCATCGAACGGGATAGGTCCGCCGGGATTGTCCTGCTGCTCACGCAACTTTTTCACCGCCTTCTCCAGTGCCTCCACGGCGCGCTGCTCGGCCTCCTTGTCGGCGGCATTGAGCCAAGCTTTCACGGCGATGTCGATGTCCCGCGCTTGTTGTGCCTTCGCCTGACTCAATTCCTTTTGTTTCACTTCCTTCTCCGCCCTATATTTGAGGTATGCCAGGTGTGTCTCCATTAAAGTATCGTGTGGAATGGTGCCGGGGTTCCGACGATTGCTTGAAACCTGGTTCTGGTAGCGTCTGCCATATTCCTGCTCTCGGGCACGTAAGTTCTCGATTTCGAGCATGAGCGTGGCAATTGAGGATTCGGCCCTAGCGCGGTTCTTCGCGCCTCCCGCGCTTTCCTTTTGGAGATTCCGCAGCTGCGTATCATGCAGCCGCAGCTTCTGCTGCACAACGTCCATTTTCACCTTGAGAAGCTCGACCTCTTTACGGAGGACATCCAGCTCCGTAGGTGGGTCTGCCGCCGGCGATGCCGACCGCCCCGACGCCCGATAAGCCAGGCCGCTCGCGCCGAGAGCTACCATTACCATGACTGTCCCAACGGCCACTTTCAGCTTCGTCAACAACATGGTTTTCAATGCTCCTTTCACGAGGATTTCAACCACGCTTGAGGCGAACGTCTGTCCCGCAGCCACTTTCGTGGTCGAAGACAGTAAGGATGCCGGGATGTGGGCCGACACCGTATTGTCGGCGAATGCAGCCACCACGGCGGCGCCCGTCCGCGACAATCGTTTGGCCAGTAGGCGCCGGCCGCGTGCCAGCCGACTGGAAAGCGTTCCTTCGGAGAGTCCCAGGTGGCGTGCCGCCTCCTTGCGGGACATGCCTTCCAGGTCGCAGGCGACAATCACCGTCCGGTAATGCTCCGGCAAGAGATTCAACTGGTGGTCCAGCTCCACCTGCGTCTCCAAAGGCGGAATGGCGGGGTGCGGCATGTTGTCGAGCTGCTTCTCGCGGCTTCGTCGTCTGTCGTTGAGGGATTTGGCCTCGTGCGCGATGCGATAGGCGACGCCGTAGAGAAAGCTGCCCACGGACTCGCGCTTGACGACGGCTCCCGCCTTGCGAGCCAGCACGAGAAACGTCGCCTGAAACGCGTCTTCGGCGTCTTGGACGTGACCCAGCACGCGCAGGCACAGCCGCCAGACCATCGGACCATGTCGGCGCACGAGTGCCGCGAACGCAGCTTCCTCGCGCGAGGCGATGAAGCGCGCCAGTAATTGGCCATCCGTCAGACCGCCTTCCCCTGCGGGATTGAGGACGCGACGGAGATGGTCCAGAATTGAGTTCCGGTCGGTCATGGCCTTGCTCCTCATCTTGTAGTAGGAGAACCTAGGCTGGCGCGTCCCGCAATTCGAGATTTTTTGCAGATGTGCTGCGGATCATCTTCCTGACGTATCGCGACGACTGCTGGACCACCAAGCGATTCGAGGCGGCCAGCGGCCTCAACGAACTGGCTGTGCGCCCGCGCTTCGCTTTCTTGATGTTGGCTATCGAGGAGGTCGCCGAGAAGTGAAAAAGTCCCGCCGCGGCCGCTACGGCGTCGCCCAGTCACCGAAGAAGCTCACGACGGGACGCCATCTTTTTACATAAATGCATTCTCATTTGTCAAGAGGAAAATGCGCCTCTGCCGGCTTCGCGCAACGGCAGAGGCGCTGGGGGTGCGGCGATGCGGCCCTGAGAGAGAGAGCCGCCCCCTGGTCTCATTGCTGGGGCATTGTGTTGGGCTGGGAGGCAAGGGCGTTCGGTGGGGTGAGTGAATCCTAGCAGGCGCTCTCCAGGGAAAACAAGGTCGATTTTTCAGACCGGCGGCCGAATCTGTTACTACAAGGGGTGACTTTCAAGAGCCGCTTGTGTCTCGCGCCCTCACCTCGACATACAGTCGTTCGGGCGCCTGATCGAAGTAGCGGAACAGGGCCGGGCACAGCCAGCCTTCACGGCCGACGGCCGGCCAGCGATAGACGTTCCCACCGCCTTCCTCGCGCACATGCTCCAGGCAGACCTGGGCCGTCGGGAATGGATCTTTGCTGAACAGGGCCACGAAGCCTTTTTCCGGCTCGCGGATGCCGGCTTGGTCCGTGGCAATCTCGATCAGCTCCGGCATGCCGGCGACGAGTGCTTCCTTGGCCAGCCCCACCGCCGGATCATCGAATACCCAGATGCCCTCCCACTTGTACGGACGAATCACCTTGATCTGGCTGTGTCGCGGCGTCGCTGCGTGCGCCGGGTAGCCTGCGGCACGAGCCACGGCGTCCAGCAGCGCCTCCAATGCCAGCGGTGAGCCGAGACGGTGATCGTCATTGATGGGAATCAGGTTCTCCGCCGGAAGACGGTTTTTCCGCTCCAGCTCGATGCTATCGCCGAGCGGCACGATGTCGTCCTTGATGCCGTGCAGGATGCGCGTGTCGCCGCGAACGAGCGGCTCGACGCCGCAGCGTCGCCACGCCGGGGCCAGAAGCACCAGAGGGGCCGAAGCGGAGGAGGCGATCCGCATGGCGACGGCTCCGCCCCGGCTGGAGCCGACGAGGGCGTCGAAGCGATCTTGCTCCAGCGCGAGCTGAGCCAGATGTACCGCTTCCTCGAAGCCGTCGCGAGGCAAAGAGGGAGCGGTGACCTCATGGCCACCATCGCGCAGGGCCGTGGCCTTGCGGCCGTTGGGGCTGCCGTCGAGTCCGTGGCAATACAGGATTTTCATGGTCTCATTTGTCTCCTCATCTTGTCGCCGCGCCATGGAGCGCAGGATTCGTTAGCGCGTGAAGTGCAGCTGGATACTGCCCACCAGAAGCGCCACGAACCAGCCGCAGCCGAGTAGCGTCAAACCGTACCTCAGTCCGAAATCGCCGGGCAAACCCACCATGAGCACGGCCAGGGCGAAGAATGCCATCGCCCAGGCATAGAACCATCCCCAGATGGTGGCGCCCAGCGTGGCGAAGCCCATGCCGCTGAGCACGGCCAACATCGGCGCCAGCGGTAGGGGCTGCTCAAGGAAAAGATTGACGAGCAGTAGGGCGAGAAAGCCGCCGTAGTACGCCGGTACGAGGTTCCAGACTTGCCGCTCCACCGCCGTCATGCCGCGTTCCTTGACCGGCCGTAGACGGACGGCGAAGAACAACATGACGCCGATCTGAATCAGCTTGGTCAGCAGCATCGCCCACCAACGATGCCGCGGTCCGAGGCATAGTTGCCAGCAATTGACCAGAACGCAGCCGACAAGGATGGTCAGACCGATGGCCAGCAGCAAGCGCGGCCAACCTTCCGAGAGAATGTCGCGATGCCGGCGGCACAGCCCGTGCTGGATTCGTTTGAGCCAGGTAAGGCGCTTGGCCGTGACCGCCTCGCCGCGCAGACAAGCACGCAGATCGACGGCGAGATCCGCGGCGCGGGCATATCGCTCGCCGGGTTGCTTGGCCAGCGCCTTCAGACAGATCGCTTCGAGATCGCGCGAAATGGCCGGATTGAGCAAGCGCGGCGACGGCGGACTGTCCTCGACCACCTGCGCTGGCAGGGCGTGGGGCGGCCCGTCAAACGGCAGCCGTCCCGTCAGCAGCTCATAGAGGATGACGCCGAGGGAATAAATATCGCTGCGGCCGTCGGCGCTGTGGCTGTGTCCCGCCGCCTGCTCCGGAGCCATGTAGGGCAGCGAGCCAAGGATTCGGCCATCCGAGGTCGGAGCGCTGGTCGAATCCGTCAGAAAATCCAGTCGGGCGAGGCCGAAATCGAGGATGTGCGGCCGGCCTTCCCCATCAATAAGGATATTGCCCGGCTTCAAATCGCGATGGCAAACCCCCTGCTGATGGGCATGGTCCACGACCTCGGCGATGCGAGCCACGAGATCGACTTTCTCGGCGAGGCTGGCCGATTGCTGCCGGCACCACAGCCGCGGCTCGACGCCCTCGACAAATTCCGTCACCAGAAAATAGGGCGGTCCCTGACGGCTATAATCGAAGAGCTGCACGATCCCCGGATGTGCTAACCGCGCGATGGCGCAGGCCTCGCGCTGGAAGCGTCGAACGACTTCCGGTTGATCGAGCCGGCCCGGATGCAGCTGCTTCAAGGCGACGCGCCGTTTCACATCCGGATCGAAGCCCAGGTAAACAACGCCGAAACCACCCTGCCCCAGCTCTCGCTCGATGCGATACGGACCGATTCGCTCCGGTCGCGGCGACAGGGACTCAGCCGACGGACCTTCCGCAAGGGTGATCGGTTCGGGGAAGAGGCGATCGAGTGCCGCCAACGGCCCGTCGAGCTGCGGATGGCGCGCCAGCAGCGCCTTGCGGTCCACGGGCCGGCCGGATTGCAGGTCGTCCAGCACGGCATCGAGCGCCGCCGCCGCCGTAGAATCCAGCGAGGCCATCTCCGGCAAATCGGATTGCGAAGGCTTCATCATGGCAGCGAACCAATTTGGAGAAAACCCGACGAAGGAGAACTTATAAGATAACAAGATCGTTGGTGAGCTGAAAGCTGCACTCGACCGAGGTATTTCTCTTCTTTACACCAGGAGATTGCCATGCCGCGTATCCAACCGCTGAAGGACGACCAGGCCACCCCGCAGGCCCGCACGCTGTTCGACAAGATCCAGGGCGCCTTCAAGATGGTGCCGAACATCTTTCGCACCATGGGGCACGCTCCCAGCGTCCTGGAGGCGACGCTCGCGTTCGATCACGCCATCCACGGCGATCTCGATCCCAAGCTGCGCGAGCTGGCGTATTTGAAAACCTCACAGCTGAATCACTGCAAGTATTGCCAGCACTACCACACCGGGGCCGCACGCAAGGTCGGTGTCAGCGAGGAGCAGGTGCGGCATCTGGAAGCGTTTGAGACCAGCAGCGTCTACAGCGACCTGGAGAAGCTGGTCCTTCGTTTCGCCGAGCAATGGACGCGTCAGGCCAAGGTCGAGGACGAGGTGGTTTCCGCCCTCTCCCAGAGGCTCTCGCCGTCCCAGCTTATGGTCCTCGCCGCCACCGTCGGCCTGGCCAACTGGACGAATCGATTCAACGAAACCTTCGACATCCAGCTGCCCTAAGGCGCATCCGCTCTCGGTTGATACCTCTTGACAGGAGCTGAGGTTTCCGGCATCACCTTCGCGCGGCTGGTCCTTCCGCACTTAAGGCGGGATGACTTCGGAGGGACATCCGCGCGGAGGAGATGGCAATGATCCAAATGCGATGGCTGTCGGCTGCGGTGTTGTTCGTTGGCGTGGGGCAAGTCTCCGCCGCCGAGCTGGTCGGCGTTCCCGGCAGCAACAATCAGTACACCACGACAATGGACATTACCATTGCCGACAAGCCGGTTCATCTGGTCCTCACCGGCGTGGCCCTGCGACAGAAGCTCTTTTTCAACGTCTATGCCATCGGCAGCTACGTCCTCGACGGCGCCGCCGTCCACACCGCCGAGGAGCTGGCCGCCCTGGATGTGCCCAAGCAGCTGCATCTCGTGATGGAGCGCGGTGTCGAAGGCCGAGACATGGCCGAGGCCTTCCTCATTGCCATTCGCCAGAACTATCCGACGCCGAATTTCGACGCGGAGGTGAGCCGCCTGATCGAGAAGATACGCCAGCTTCAGCTTCAGAAAGGCGATCACGTTTATTTGACCCATCAACCGGGGATTGGCTTGCGTTGTCAGGTGATCGGCAAGGGCGATTTCACCATCGACAACCCGGCTTTCTCGCGGGCGGTCTGGGACATTTATCTCGGCAAGAACAACGTCGGCGACGGGATCAAGAAAGGCCTGGTCTCGCGCTTGAAATGATCTGGTACGCCGCTTGCGGCTTAGCACGGCACGACGAGCGGCGCCGGCTTCCACGTCTTCATCTCATCCCACGGCCACATCGGCCGTGGGATATTTCGATACTCGTAATTCCAGAAATCCGACGGCGCACACCCCGGCGCACGCACGACGAGGATCTTGCGTGCATGCGGCGCATACGCGGCGCGAAACCCACACGGACTTTTCGCCACGAGCACGCTCGCCGCGAAGGGATCGAGTCCCGCCGTCTGAAACAGCTCTGGGGCGAAGTGCGGTCCCGATCGACTGGTAACGACGATATGCACCTGTCCGCGGCGCAATACCGCTGACATCCCCATGTCAATGGACAGATTGCGAGCCAGATGCCCGGACAGCAGGAAGCGTGCCTCGAACAGATGCTGCACGGTCGCCGTCACACGTAGCGGCTGGGAGCACTGCGGAGCGCGCTTGCCTCCCACCTCGGTTGTCATCTCCGCCCCAGCGCCATGCTGCCGAGCCAATGCCACCACGTCCGGATCCACCAGCGTCGCCAACGCCGGCCGCGGCCAGTCGTACTTCAGTAATTCGTGCAAGACGAACGTGCTATCGCCGGTCGCTCCTGAGGTCGTGGAATCGGCGCTGTCGCTGAGCACGACCAAACCTTGCGGCTTCTCATGAGCGACACGAACTCCGTCCGCCACGGACACCAGCTCAGGCAGATACTCGCGCCGCCGCCGCCACACTTCCGCGGCGAGATCCTCGCACACCTTGCTGGCGCGGTCGCTGTCTCCGTCGCTCACCACAACGACCGATGATCCCATTTCCCGGATGTCGAGCCACGGCTGCACGGTGGCCAGCCCCGCACTCAGGATGCCCGGCTCGCGCTCCAACGCCTGCAGGCGCTCGCGCAGGCTGTAGCTGACACTGGCGGGATCTTGCGTATTGGCCCTTTCCGCCGGCACGACAAGCGGCATCTTCTGAAACGCCGTGATAGGACGCACCCCGTCGATCAGAATGCGCCGCAGCACGGACGCGCCGCGGTGCCCCGTCTCGAAGACATCGATGTGCGGGGCCGTGTGATACAGCACCAGCGCGTCGGCACTGCGCACCATGCGCTCGGTGATGTTGGCGTGCAGATCGAGCGTCGCCACCAGCGGCACTGCGGCACCGAGGATCTCGCGGAAGGCGTGCAGCATCTCTCCCTCGACATCCGGGGCTTGCTCCGCCACGAGGGCGCCGTGCAGGGCGAGTAACACCGCATCCACCGGCAGGGCGCGGCGCAGCGCGTCCGTCATTTCCTGGCGAATCCAGGTGAAGGTATCGAAGGTGGCCGCTCCGCCCGGCCAGGCCGGCAGACGCACGAGGCCGACAATCTCCGGCTGCTCCGGCCAGCGCCGCAGCGACTGGATGAAGCCGCCCAGCTCGTTGGTATCGGCCATTCGCTCGACCAGCTCCGCGCCGCGGACGATGCCGAAATCCTCGAAGTCGGCGCGCGTGGTGGGGATGGGGTTGAACGTGTTGCTTTCCTGCCAGAGCTGTCCGACGGCGATGCGCATAACACCCTCACGGCTTGTGGACGAAACATTCGCGTAAACGCTGCGGTCCAACACCGACATGTTACTGAATGCAGCCGAGGAAAAGAGCCGCGATTAGCGACGCTTCGCAGAAGCGTCGCTAACCCAAGTCCTTTCAGGCGGAACAGTATTTCTTGAGCTTGAGGAAGTGTTTTTCATACAGGTGCCAGCTGATGAATCCCGCTATCCAGGAAACACCGATTGCGGCGACCGTGAAGAAAAGAAACGGGACAAGAACCGAATGAGACGCTCCCTTGAACCGAATAGGATTGAAATAGCCCGCGAGCGCATCTCCAATCGGCGGATGGAAGAGATAAATCGCATAACTATATCGTCCGAACGAGCGAAGCGGCACGGCTGTCAACACTCTATAGAGCAGGGAGGACTTTCGACTTATAAGTGCGGCGTATAGCACATAACCAAATACAAGCGATAACAGCAAGATCCCAAGGGTAGCGGTCCTCACTTCCCAGAACTTGAGCTTCCCCTGAATGGAAAACAGCACGACCACGCCAGCAACGCTGAGCAGGGCCACCACCGGGAAAAGGAGCAAATGCTTCGGCATCCACCCAGGCGTCCGGAAGGCCAGGGCCAACAATGCCCCTACCAGGAGGGGATCTAAATGTGTGCAAGGCACGACATACAGAGAGGTAGCAGGCACCCCAAAAGCCGCCAGGACGAAGCGGGCCGTCACGCTCAACAGGAGCAAGCACGCACAGCTAACCAGCAAAGCTCGACGAGAAAGCAAATAGACAACGAAAGGCCAAAACAGATAAAACTGTTCTTCCACGGCCAAAGACCACGTATAACCGGCCGGCATGAGCTTAAAGTCCCCTTTGATTGCGCACAGCCAGTTGCTCAAATAGGACCAATACCATGCCTGTTTTTCTTGGAGAAGCTGCCAGGTTTGCGAGGAGGGTTTCCAGATCAGGGGCAACAGGATCAGCAAACCGAATAAAAAACCATAATAGAGGGGAAAGATGCGCAGTAGCCGGCGCAGGTAAAAGCTCGAAAAATAGGCTCTACTTTGCTTCGTATCGCAGAGAATTCCCGTAATCAGGAACCCGGACAGGACGAAAAACAGGTCCACCCCGCTCCATCCCGCGCCAAACACCTTACGCAATACCTGGACAATCGTCGCCTTGGATTGGTAGAAATCACCGAATCGTGTCTCGAATTGGTCCGTGAAATGATAAAGCAAAACGAACAAAATCGCCAATCCGCGAAGTCCGTCCAGCTGCAAAAGGTGACCCCGAACGAGGGCGGACCAGTCTCGGTCCTGCTGCGGCTCGATCCTTCCGACAGCCTCCCCTGTCCGGTAAGTCTGGCCCAGCTCTCGTTGAGCTGCCGTGTCTTCAGAGGACACAGGCGTCAAGGGCGGGATCGTTTCCAGTAATAATTCGTTGCCCACGGTTCGTTCAATCCTTTCGCCCCGCTGGTAACGCTCGATGAAGGGCTTTCCATTGTCTTCGTTCGACTCCCGGATGCTCCGGGTTCTGGAAAGCCGCCTGACTTCGGTTTTGAGGACGCCCTGTTTTACTCACTCGCTCGCGAGGCAAGCAAGGCCAATAGTCAAGCGACGCGGAATCCGGTAGAGTGGAGGAGAGCCGCTCGCGACTTAACGCGAAGTCGCAAACGGCCCCGAAACCCAGAAACATCTTGACTTGCTGAGGTACTTCTCATGCGAACCTGGCGATGGAGCCTGATCCTTCTGGCTGTGCCGGTGCTGATGGCGGCGGAGCGCGTGGCGCCCGCGCCGGCGACGCGCGCCCAGTCCGAGGCGCGTCTTCGCCGCGACATCACCTTCCTGGCTTCCGACGCTTGCGAGGGCCGCGGTCCCGGAACCCAGGGCATTAACAAGGCCGCCGACTACATCGCCGCCCAATTCAAACAGGCCGGCCTCAAGCCCGGCGGCGTCGAGGGCGGCTATTTCCAGCCATTCACCATCAACGCCAATATCCTTGATGAGCCTGGCCGCCTCGCTTTGATGGGACCGCAGGGACAGACCATCACACTCAAACAGGGCGTGCAGTTTTGGCCGATGGCCCTTGGCGGCTCCGGCAGCGACGAGGCACCGATTGTCTTCGCCGGCTACGGCATCAGCAGCAAGAAGGCCGACTACGACGATTACGCCGAGGTCGATGTTCTTCACAAGGTCGTCATCCTTCTTCGGGGCGCGCCAAGCAGTGCCGACAAGGACCATGCAGCGGAATTGATGAAGGGTGCTCCGTTCGTCAACAAAATCGCCAAGGCCGAGGAACACGGGGCTGCCGCCGTCATCATTGTCAACGACGCCGACACCGCCCGCGACGGCGATGACCTGCTCGATTTCAACTTCACCGCGTTCAGCCACAGTATGGGCAAGATCCCCGCGTATCACGTCCGCCGCAGCGTCCTGGAGATGATGCTCCCGGAAGGGGCCGATACGCTGACGAAGCTGGAAAAAGACATCAACCGCGAGCTGAAGCCGCACAGCCGCGAATTGCCCGGCTGGAAGGTGAGCTTCGCGGTGAAGATGCATCGCGGCAAGATCGATGTCAAGAACATCGTCGGCGTGCTGGAAGGCGCGGGACCGCTGGCGAACGAGACGGTAGTGATTGGGGCACACTACGATCACCTTGGCTACGGCGGCACCGGCAGCCTGGCGCGATCGAAGAAAATGGCCATCCATCACGGGGCCGACGACAACGCTTCCGGCACGACGACGATGATCGAGCTGGCGCGTCGCTTCGCCGCCCAGCGCGATCGTCAGGGCCGGCGACTGGTATTCATCGCCTTTAGCGGCGAAGAGATGGGACTTTTCGGCTCGGAATACTACTGCAAGCATCCGCTCTTTTCGCTCAAGGAAACAGCATCGATGTTCAACCTGGACATGGTTGGCCGGCTGCGCATCGACAAGAAGAGTGGCAAGCCGAAGGTGCTAACCGAAGGCTGCGGCACGGCGAAATCTTTCCGCGAGCTGCTGGACAAGCTCGGTGAGAAACACGATTTCAAGATGGTCAACACGCCGAGCGGCTTCGGTCCCAGCGATCACGCCTCGTTCTGCGGCAAGGAAATCCCGGTGCTGTTCGTGTGGACCGATTATCACGACGACTACCATCGGCCCAGCGACACCTCGGACAAGATCAACGTCGAGGGCATGCGCCGCATTGCCGATCTGAGTCAGGAAGCCATCACGACGCTGGCGCGGATGGACAAGCCGCAATTTATCAAGGTCAAGAAGGATCCGGGAAGTCCAGGACAATACAAAGGCCCCACGCTTGGCATTCGTCCCAGTTACAGCGATGAGGACGAGGGTTTGTTGATCGGCGGCGTTGTCGAGGGTCGGCCGGCAGCCAACGCGGGTCTGAAAGCCGACGATCGCATCATCAGCATCGGCGGCAAACCGATCAAGAACATCCAGACCTACATGACCGTGATGGGCGGCCACAAGAAAGGCGAAACCATCGAGGTCGGCATTATCCGCGACGGCAAGAAGAAGCTGGTCAAGGTGACATTGGAATAGGCATGGAGCCGCTTGCGGCTTAGCGAGTTCGCCGCTCCGCTAAGCCGCAAGCGGCCCTCAGCGATTTTTGACGATCCGCCGCGTCAGCCACACTTCCCCACACAACAAGGCGATCAGCCCCAGCAGCAGCCACCACCACAATTCTTGACGGTGCTGCTCGCTGATCCACTCCTCGGCCAGCTTCTCGCGGTCGTTCTGATACTTCATGCCGGGAATGAGCTTCGCCACCTTCGCTCGGTCCTCGTCATTGCACGGCGTAAGGTCGGATTCCTCGGCCATTCTAGGCCGTACCACGTAATAAATCGTGTCGTCCTCAACGGTGTGGAGTCGATAAACGCCCGTCTCACGCGTGCCTTCAATCCGGAGCATGGAGCCTTGCGGCAGACGGTCCACGGCGGCGAGGAAGGCATTCTTGTCGGCCGGATTGGTGCTGAGCGGTTTCGTGACATTCAGCGGCGTTTGCAATTTGAGCTGCTCGATGACGCCGGTGCTGTCGAGCCGATAGCGCAACGGCTGTCCCGGCTCCAGGTTGAACTCCGCCGAGCGCGCCCCGGCAAGGTAGTAGACCAGCTCGTGAGCCAGCGGCAAAAAGCTCTCACTGCGAATCAGTTCCGGCCCCCACGAATCATCAAACGGCACGGCACACTGGAGCAAACGGCCGGCGCGATTGGGATCGATCCACTCGACGAGGAAGGGATACTCCGCGGCGGCGGTGCGCAGGGCGGCGACCTGCACCCACCGGCGAGACGCCGGTCCCACCTCAGAAGAAGACCGGCGAGACGCCGGTCCCACCGGGCCTGCCGGTCCCACCGCTAGCTTCCACCAGTGCGAAAAGCGGACGCGGCCCAGCTGAGGAAAGCGTGCCGGTCCCTGTCCGTCCTTCGGTTTCTCGACAAACAGCCGCAGGGCCGGATGATCGCTGCCGCCGGGGGCGGGATAGGCGGCGTCCTCCGGTCGGAGGGGGGCCGGCGTCTCGCCGGTCGATGGCTCAATGCCATCCAGATGGGCCGGCAGCCAGCCCTTGCCGCCGCGATACAGCTGCACATTGTAGGCGTCGGCCTCGGTACGCGGGCCAAGCGTCGCCAGCACACCGCCGCCGTCGGCGAGAAACTGGCCGATCGCTTCCTGCTGCGCCGTCGTCAGCCGGGGGACATCGCGCAAAATCAGCACGCGCGGCCGTATGGCACTCTCGTCGGCCTTGTTCGTCTCCGGCGCCGCCAGCAGCACCGGATCGAATTCATTGATCGGCACCACGCGCGTTCGCACCACGGGCTTTGGATCGCGCGCCTCTAGTGCCTGACGCAAGAAATCGACGTGCTCCTGCCCTTTCGCCTCGCTATCGCCATCCACGATCAGCAACGGCAGCGCCCGCACCACTTCAATGGCAAAGTCCTGCCGATTGTCGCCGGGCAGCTGGTCCTTGACCGTGTAGCTCGCCGCGCGCTGCTCCGCCGGAGGATCGGCTTCGAGAATCACGCTGACCAGATGCGATCCCGGCGCGGCAAACGCCTGCGTGAACGAGAACGGCACACGTCCATTTTGCAGCTGCGCCGTGCGCGGTACGTCCAGGTTGCGGACGAATCGGCCATCGACTTCCAATCGAACGCGATGCGGCGGCGTGTAGGTCTTTTGACCGTGCAGATCCATCGCGGTGCGGAAGACGACCTCGCGGCCGACCGGAGCGAGCAAGCGATTGGTTTCCAGCGGCGTCAGCGACCAGTTGGGTGGATCGGCCTCGCGCTCCGCCGCCACGTTGACCACCCAGAACCTTAGTTCTGAGTTCTGAGTTCTGAGTTCTGAGTTTTGGTTGTTCTCAGAACTCAGAACTCGGTACTCAGAACTCAAAGAGCTGGCCAGAAACGCCCAGCGAAACAGGCTCTCGCGATCCGCCCAGCCGAAGCGCTGACCATCGCTGAGCAGAATGATCTCCCGCTCGGCGCGCTGGCTGCGCGACAGGATGGCAGCGGCCTCTTGCAGAGCAGGCCGCCAATCGCAGCCACCGGCCGGCGCGGGCAGCTCCTCGATGTGCTGCCGCACGCGCGCCGGATAGTGGCTCGGCTCGGCCAGCACCGGCACGACCTGCTCTTTCGCTTGCAGGATGGCCACGCTGTCGCCCGGCGTCAGGTCCGCGACGAATGCCCGCGCCCACTCCTTCGCTTTCTCCTGCGGAACGCCGTCCTTGCCGGTCGATCCCATGCTGTAGGAGCCGTCGAAAACGAGCACGACATCGCGGTTGGCGCGCGGCGCCAGGCGAGCGAGGCTCGAGCTGGTGATGAACGGTCCCGCCAGGGCCAGCACCAGCACGGCGATGAGACCCATACGCAGCAGCATGAGCAGCAATTCCTCGATGAACAGCCGGCGCCGCGTTACCTCGCTCATCTGCAAGAACTGAATGGCGCCCCAATCCACCGCCTCGTAGCGGCGGCGATTCAGCAGATGGATAATAGGCGGAATGAGGATCGCCGACAGACCGATGAGCATCCAGGGATTGAGAAAAAAAGAACTGAGCATAATGCTGGCTTCGCGGGGTGGGAGTTCGTCTTGTAGTGGGACCGGCGTCTCGCCGGTCGGTGGGACCGGCGTCTCGCCGGTCGATCACATCGCGACTCACCAAGCATAACGAAGAAGGGGTGCCGAAGGGAAGAGACGAGCGGCGTGAGGTAGGAAGAATCCGTGCGGGCTTATTCCACGCGTGTTACAATAATCCGCGCGGAGGATCTCTCTCATGCGACGAGCCTTGCTGATTGCTCCCATCCTGATGGTGCTCGCCGTCCTCAGTGGCGAGGCGCGAGCCGCTCTCCCCGTCGTCGAGGAGGTCGAGTGGGCGCCGTTCCGCGACCACTGCCGGCAATTGCTCCAGGCGCTGGACAAAACCGGCTCCCCCTTGCCCTTGAAGACGGTTCGTGCGCTCACAACCCTTCTCGATCGCCGGCCGGACGATCCTGAAGCGGCATCCGCCGCCGTGCAGAAGCTACTCGATGCCCATTGTCTGATCGGGGTCAGCATCAATCCCGAAAGTCGGGTCAAGGCGGCGCGCGGTCCGGCCGCTGTCGTGCTGCATCGGGATCGGCCGAAGCTGGTCCTCATCAAGGTCCACAACGACGGCGGGGTCACGCACGCACTACGTTTGCATGGACCAGGGTTGATCCACGCCAGCGAGCGCGGCGAGGACCGCTGGCTTGAGGCGAAGCTGGTGACGGATGCGCCATTCGCTGCGGAGCTGACCGGCCGGCGCGTAGAGTATCGCTTGCTCCGTCTGACGCCGCGTCAATCCGGCAAGCGCGAGGCCACCTTCCAACTCGATGTGGGGCAGGGTACGCAGGATCTCGGCTTTCGCGCGGAGGTGCCCATTTTGTTCACCGTGCGCAAAGCCGATTGGACCTCGCCTTAGAGCAATTCCGTCACCTTCGCACGATCACTCCCTGTTGTGGCATGGTCTCCTGCCCTGAACTCTCTACACAAGCTTCGGTAGCTCGGCCGATTAACCCGTTTTTCGGAGCGGCACGGGCATCGCAGCCACTGGCTCCACGGAACCACCCAGCACAAAGTCCACCATCTCCTTCAAGTCAATG
>Ga0335075_10002265_pt1 | contig 31136 bp, 29 predicted proteins | sample Lox_Sample_24_FD_206723 | JGI IMG/M metagenome (GOLD analysis project Ga0335075, IMG submission 206723) | Soil microbial communities from Loxahatchee National Wildlife Refuge, Florida, United States - Lox_Sample_2.4 | ecosystem: Environmental > Terrestrial > Soil > Wetlands | place: USA...
CCCGAAACCCGCAGTCTGTAATCACCGCGCGGTCCCCAGCTCCCAGCTCCCTGCTCCCTGTCACCCGTAACCTGTAACCTCGCATCTGCTCCTCGCCCCCCTCACGGCTGCGTCCCCGGCGTCGGGCTGATCGCCGTAAATTCCGAGCAGCACGGCTTCTCCACTGCCGAAAACTCCATCAGCTCCACCCGCGTCTCATCCGGATCGAAGAGGTTGTACTGCCACTTCCCATCACGCCCAATCTGCGGCCCCACATGCTCGTTATCCAGCCGCCCCTCCGCGTCCAGCGTCGTCACCGCCACTTCCATATTCACCACGCCCAGCGAAAAATGGTTCAGCACCCCCAGCTGCTTCTGCGACATCTCCGCCGGAATCCCGCTCCCCGAAGGACCGCTGGTCCCGGGGCCCCCGGCGAGCCGGTTTTGCTCGCTGGGGTGGATCAGCATATATTCCAGCCAGTCGTGACCCTCCGGAACCTGCTGCGATACCCAGTCCAGCTTCCCCGGCTTCATCCCGCCATACCAGTACGGCTCAAAGCCCAGCAATCCCCGGTAAAACGTGTCTTCTTTCTCCCGGCTCCGCACCATCATCCCGCAGTGAATGATCCGCCGCCCGATCGGATCCGCATCCGTCAGCTTGTACAGCGCCTCGGTATCCTGCTCCGCCAGCAGCGCCGCCGGCGGCTGCATAAACTGGACCCTGTTCCCTTCCGGATCCTTCACCTCGAACCACGCGCTCCCATCCGGCCCCTGCTTCACCGCATCCGGCGTCGCCACCCCGTGCGCTCCCAGATACGCCCGCATCTTCTCCGCGTCCGCCGTGATGTAGGCGATGTGATCCAGCCGGTTCGCCCCGGCATCGGCCGGCAGCGGCAAGACCTCGATAAACTGTTCCTGGTTGACGTAATACCGAACTCCCTGCGCATTCTCCGGATCGTCACCCTTCTCCAGCCCCAGATCGTGCACGTAAAACCGCTCCGCCTTCGCCGCATCGCTCGTGTACACCGCAATATGCGAGATCCCCAGGATCGCCGGCCGCTCCGCCGGCCGCGTCTGCGCCCCGCACGCCATCGCTACCGCCGCCAGCCCGCACAAAACACGCCGCATGAACCCTACCCCCCGTAAATGCGTATCGAGAATATCGCAATTCCACTCCACCGAATCTCCGGGATACCATGTCCCCACGGATGAAATCGCGCAGCCAGACCGCCCCGCCCACCCTCCTGCGTGTGCTCTTCATCCTTTACGTCGTCGCCAGCTTCTCCTATCTCCTCGCCGAAACCCTCACCTGGTCCCACCTCGTCCTCTCTCCGCAGAACTACGTCCGCCTGCCCTTCAATTTCAATCAGGACACCCGCGTCATCTCCGACGTCCAGCCCGAAGCCCGCTCCGTCGGCATCGCCGCCGGCGACATCCTTACCGGCCTCAACGGCGATTCCTACACCGGCGATGCCCAGTGGATCGCCGTCGTCGCCGGCGAGCACCCCGGCGATATCCTCACCGTCTCCTTCAATCGTCCCGACGGCTCCCAGGCCAGCGCCGACGTCACCCTCGCCTCCCGCCAGCCCGCCCATAACGTCTCCCGCTGGACCGCCTTCGCCCGCGATGCCGTCGCTTACTCCTTCCTTCCCCTCCTTTGCCTCCTCATCGGCTACTGGGTCGTCTTCGCCCGCCCCGCCGATCCCAATGCTTGGCTCCTGCTCGTACTCCTCACCCTCCCCACCGCGCTCTTCTCCGATCTCAACATCTCCTCCGGGCTCCCGCTGCTCCTGCGCACCCTCTGGTACAGCCTCGTCCAGTGCGCCGCCGCCCCCGCGCTGCTCCTCTTCGGCATCCGCTTCCCCGAGCGCTCCCGCGTCGACGCCCGCCTGCCCTGGCTCAAGTGGCTGGTGCTCGTCCCCCTCACCCTCGCGTATTGCGTCACCCTCCCCCTGCTCTTCGCCGAGGACTACCTGGGCGGCGCCGGCCCGGCCCTGGCGCGCTCCGGCGCCCTCGCCAACCGCGCCGCCGATATCCTCAACCTCGTCTGCCTCCTCCTCTTCTTCGTCTTCGTCCTCGATAAGCTCCGTTCCGCTTCCACCGCCGACGCTCGCCGCCGCCTGCGCGTCCTCACTGCCGGCACGACGATCGGCCTCAGCTCTCTGCTCATCGTTTTCACCGTCCTCCCCTGGTTCGGCGTCAACGGCTGGCATCCCCGCGATATCTGGATTCGCTACATCGGCCTGCTCCTCTTCCTGCTCGCCCCCCTCAGCCTCGGCTACGTCGTCGTCGTCCAGCGCGCTCTCGACGTCCGCGTCCTCGTGCGCACCGGCGCCCGCTACGCCTTCGCCAAAGCCTCCCTCTATATCCTCCAGATCGCTCTCGTCACCGCCATCGGACTCGCCCTGCTCCTCCCCGCTATGCACCGGCGCGAGCCGCAGCCCTCCGACCTCATCGGCATCGCCGTCTTCTTCGCCCTCGTCCTCGCTCTCCGCTTCGGTGTCGCCCGCCGCATCCAGCAATGGCTCGACCGCCGCTTCTTCCGCGAGGCTTACAACGCCGAAGTCCTCCTCAGCGAACTATCCGACGAAGTCCGCCACTTCACCGAAACCCAGCCCCTCCTCGAAACCGTCGCCCGCCGTATCTGCGAAACCCTCCACGTCACCCAGATCGCCCTGCTCCTCCGCCGCGGCGACGCCTTCCACGTCGAGCACGCTCTCGGCCTCACCCCCAACGGATCTCTCGCCCTCCCCGCGCAATCCTCATCCATCCGCCATCTCACCAACTCCAGCCAGCCAGCCCGCCTCTATCGCGACGACCCCGACGCCTGGTACATCATGGCCGGAACCGTCGAGCGCCGCGCCCTCGATCAGCTCCACGCCGAGCTGCTTCTGCCCCTCACCGGCCGCAACCGCCTCATGGGCGTCATGGCCCTCGGCCCCAAACGCTCTGAGGCCGCCTGGTCCCGCACCGACCTCCAGGTTCTGCAAACTGTTGCCCGCCAGACCGGCCTCGCCCTCGAGGTCTCCGAGCTGGCCCACTCCCTCGCCGCCGAGGCCGCCCAGCGCGAGCGCGCCAACCGCGAAATGGAAATCGCCCGCGAGGTCCAGGAGCGTCTTTTCCCCCAGCAGATGCCCGTCATCCCCGGCGCCTCGCTGGCCGGCGCCTGCCGTCCCGCCCTCGGCGTCGGCGGCGACTACTACGACCTCATCGATCTCGGCGATGGCCGCATCGGCCTCGCCATCGGCGACGTCTCCGGCAAGGGCATCTCCGCCGCCCTGCTCATGGCCAGCCTCCGCGCTTCGCTCCGCGGCGTCGCTCTCGACAATCCCCGCGACTTCGCCAAGCTCATGCACAAGGTCAACCGCCTCGTCTACGAGGCTTCCGACTCCAACCGCTACGCCACCTTCTTCTTCGCCGCCTACGATCCCCACACCCGCCGCCTCGACTGCGTCAACGCCGGCCACAACCCGCCCATCCTCCTCCGCCGCGCCCAGACCCTCCGCCTCGAAACCGGCGGTCCCGTCGTCGGCCTGCTGCCCACCGCGCCTTACACCGAACAGGCCCTGACCCTCGAGCCCGGCGACCTGCTCCTCCTCTATACCGACGGCATCAGCGAGGCCATGACCCGCTCCGACGAAGAGTGGGGCGAAGACCGCCTCATCGCCGCCGCCCGCGCCGTCCAGAACGGCACCGCCCCGGACATCCTGCGCGCCCTCTTCGCCTCCGCCGACGCCTTCACCGCCGGCGCCCCCCAGCACGACGACATGACCCTCCTCGTCCTCAAACTCGACGCATAGATTCGTCATCGCGACGCTGGATTTGTCATCCCGAAGCGGAGCGCACCGGGGACCCCCCACGCGCTCAGCGCGTGGTGAGCAGGCGAAGCGAGGGCACCTGCGGTTGCTTTTTATCGCACGAGCTCATAACAACAGCTGCACGGGCCGCGCCACTCCGCACTCCCCCCTCACTCCGCCCGCAGCGCCTGCATCGGATCGACGCACGCCGCCCGGTACGCCGGTATCGATCCGGCAGCGATCCCGACAGCGAGGACCCCGAAAAACGCGGCGCACAGGGTAAGCGTGTCCGTGGGCGCCAGCCTGTAGAGCATCGACCCCATGAAATGGCTGATGAGCAGCGCGAGCGGGAGTCCAATCGCGATGCCGAAAGCCGTCACCCGCAGCGATTGGCGCAGAACCATCATCAGGATTTGCCGCCGATACGCGCCCAGCGCCATGCGCACCCCGATCTCCGTGGTGCGGCATCCGATGCGATACGAGAGCGCCCCGTACAGACCGATCGCCACCAGCAGCGCCGCCAGCAATCCGAAGAACATCGCGAGGCGCGCGAACAGCCGCTGGTCTGAATACGAGTTCTCGAACACCGCGGCCTGGCTCATGGGCTTTTCCAGCGGAAGGTTGGCGTCCATGGCGTGAACGGCCTGCTCGACCGTGGGAAGCATCGCCAGCGGTGCACCATGCACGCGCAGCTCGACCTGCATGCTCCCCGGAACATCTCCCAGTTGCGTGTACGGGAAATACGCCATGGCGCGCGGAGCCTCGTCGACGCTGCGGTATTTGCTGTCTGCGGCGACGCCGACGATGGTGAAGGCTTCCTTCTTGTCGCCAAACCCGCCCAGAGTATGGCCGAGGGGATTGGTGCCGGCCAGCAGCTTCCTCACGAACGTCTCGTTGACGACAACCACGCGGCGCGAACCCGCCGTGTCGGACTCCCGGATGTCGCGGCCGAAAAGAACTGGGATGCCGAGGGTGTGCAGGTAGTCCGCGCCGACGTTGTTGATGCGCAGCGGAATCTGTTCGAAGGAATGCGTGACGCCATCCACCGTTGGCTCATCGTTCTCGCTCCAGCCGCCGCCCAGGCGCTCCTCCATCATGGTGGCCGACTCCACGCCGGGAAGACTGCGCATGCGATCGAGAAGATTGCGGTAGAAATCCACCCGTTCGGCGTTGGTCGCGGTTCGCTGGGGCGTAATGCCGAAGACCAGCAGGCCCTCCGTGCGCATCCCCAGACTGGTGTTCTCGTAATTGAGCAACGTGCGCAGCAGCAGCCCCGCCGCTGTCAGCAGCGTGAAGCAGAGCGCCACCTGCGCGATCAGAACCGCCGATCCGGCGCGGCCCCCCTGCGGCGAACTGCCCGAGGCCGTGCGTAAATTGCCCGTAACCGGCGCGTGAGCCACCATGCGCAGGGGAGCGAGGCTGAAAAGAAGCGCGGCGAGAACGGAAATAGCGGCGGTGAACAGCAGCACCGTGCGGTCCGGCGCCAGGCCGGTTTCAATGCGCGCCCAGCTGGCCAGAGCGCGCGTGGCGAACAGGGCGAAGATCCAGCCCAGCCCCGCGCCCGCGCCCACCAGCAGCGCGCTTTCGCTCAGCAGATGCTGCAGCAGCGAGCGCCGCGATGCGCCCAGCGCCATGCGAAGGCCGAATTCATGCTGGCGCGACGCGTTCCGCGCGACGATCAGCATGGCCACGTTGCTGCAGGCGATCACCAGCACCAGCGCCACCAGCGCCATGAGAATGCGGACCGGATCAGCGTCGTAGTCTCCCAGGCCCTGCAGGCCTTTGGCGGGAAGCAGCACGAGGTTCAGCTTCTGCTGCTCGGAGAGCGGCGTCTTGAGGCCCGCGAAAGCTGCTGCGCGGAACGCCGGCGTGAGCCCGGCAACGGCACGTTGCGGACTCACGCCCGGCGCCAGTCGCGCGATGAGCGAAAGACACCACCAGTTGGGCGAGCCATACAGCGTGCTGTCTGAGGATCCCCACGGGCTGAGGTCAGCCCGCCGCTGCAGGGGAATCCAGAAGTCCGTCACTCCGCCCGGCTCGACGCCGGGGAAGCCGCTGGCGGCGATCCCCACGATCGTAAAGGGAACGCCTTTGATGTACAGGGTCCGGCCCAGCACCGCGGGATCGCGCGAGAAGCGGCGCGTCCAGAAGGCGTAGCTCAGCACCGCGACCGCGGCATGCTGCTCCTCGTCCGCAGGGGTCAGAGCCCGTCCGCGCACCGCGGAGACGCCCAGGCCCGAGAAGAAGTTGCCGCTGACCATCTCGCCGTAGGCCTGCTCCGGCCGATCCTTGCCGGCGCGAACGTCGACCGCGTCGAAGGCGAGCGGGACAAAAGCCATCAGGTCGGAGAAGACGCGATGCTCGCGCCGCAGCACTTCGAAGACAGGAAGTGAAAACGAGCTGTCCGAGTTGCCGGTATTGGATGCGCCGTAGGGCTGCCCGCTGGGAACGCTCAGATAGACCATCTGCTGCGGGTTCGGAACCGGCATCCGGCGCAGCAGCACCGCATCCATGGCGCTGAAGATCGCAGTGCTCGCCCCGATGCCCAGCGCCAGCGTGACAATCGCGGTCAGCGCAAAGATTGGGCTCTTCGCCAGGAACCGCCACGCAAAACGCAGGTCCCGCAGCCATCGCTCAAGAGGGGCCCGGCCCCAGGCTTCGCGCGTCTGCTCTCTGATCAGGGTTTCATTGCCAAACGCCCGCCGCGCCGCGTATCGGGCTTCCTCCGGCGGAACACCGCGTTCCCGCTGCTCTTCCTCTTCCAGCTCGAGGTCCGACTGCAGCTCCCGCTCCAGGTCCGCATCGCGCCTGCCGAAAGTCCACCAGCGCATCCCGGTCCTCCCTCACTCAGCCTTCTTCCACCGCCGGCCACATCACCCGCGCCACCGCTTCCGTCATCTGCTTCCACTGCGACTCTTCCGCCACCAGCTGCTTCCTGCCCTTCTCCGTCAGCCGGTAGTACTTGAATTCCCGATTGCGGTCCGGAGCCGTCTCCCACTTCGAGACCACCCACCCCCGCTTCTCCAGCCGATGCAGCGCCGGATACAGCGACCCATGCTGCATCTGCAGAAAGTCGTTCGTGGTGCGCTGGATGTGCTTGCCGATCTCGTGCCCGTGCGCCGGCCCGTACAGCAGCGTCCGCAGGACCAGCATGTCCAGCGTCCCCTGCAGTAGATTCGCCCGTTGCTGCAATGCCTGCTTTGCCATGGAAGACATTCGACCCTCAATGGAGCCTGATAGTAGACATTCGACTCTCGTTTGTCAACCCTCCGCCCCGCTCCCCGCCCCCCAGTCCGGCGCCCTTCAGTCCCACATGCCGCCTCAGTATCATGGCCGAAGCACCCTTCAGGAGGATTCCCGCTCCATGCCCACCGCCGATCTGGCCGCTTCCGACCGCCGCCACCAGATTCACTCCCTCCACCATCCCAGCGACACCCAGGATGCCGTGCTCTGCGTCAGCGGAAAAGGCGTCCGCGTCCGCGACGCCGAAGGCCGGGAGTACATCGACGGCCTCTCCGGCCTGTGGAACGTCAACGTCGGCCACGGCCGCGCCGAGCTCGCCGAGGCTGCCGCCGATCAGATGAAGACCCTCGCCTACTTCTCCGGCTATGCCGGCTCCGCGACCGTCCCCTCCATCCTCCTCGCCGACCGCCTCATCGAGCTCGCCCCGTACATGGCCGCCGTCTTTTTCTGCTCCGGCGGAGCCGAAGCCAACGAGTCCGCCTTCAAGACCGCCCGCTACTACTGGAAGGTCCGCGGCCGGACCGGCAAGCTCAAAATCATCTCCCGCATCCACGGCTATCACGGCGTCACCCTCCAGGCCATGAGCGCCACCGGCATCGCCGGCTACTGGAAGATGTTCGAGCCCCGCGTCCCCGGCTTTCTGCACATCGACACCTGCTACCCCTACCGCCAGGATGCGCTCCAGCCCGGCGAGACCCCCGGCCAGGCCGCCGCCCGCGCCCTCGAAGAAGCCATCCTCCGCGAAGACCCCGGCACCGTTGCCGCCTTCATCGCCGAGCCCATTCACGGCGCCGGCGGCATCATCTATCCCACCGAAGATTACTGGCCGCGCGTCCGCGAAATCTGCACCCGCTACAACGTCCTCCTCATCGCCGACGAAATCATCACCGGCTTCGGCCGCACCGGCCGCTGGTTCGCCCTCGAGCACTGGAACGTCCGCCCCGACATCCTCTCCTTCGCCAAAGGCGTCACCTCCGGATACCTGCCTCTGGGCGGCATCATGGTCACCAGCGACATCCAGCAGGCGCTCGATTCCGTCGAGCCGGCCAACCGCTGGATGCACGGATACACCTACTCCGGCCATCCCACCTGCTGCGCCGTCGCCCTGCGCAACATCGACATCATCGATCGGGAAAAGCTCGTCGAGAACGCAGCGAAGATGGGCGATCTTCTCCTCGAGTCGCTCACCCAGGCTCTCGGCAATCACTCCAATACCGGCGAGATTCGCGGCGGCAAAGGCCTCCTCGCCGCCATCGAGTTCGTCCAGGACCGCGCCACAAAGCAGAACTTCGCCCCCGCCGACGACATCGGCACACGCCTGCGCAACGAACTGCGCCGCCGTGGTGTCCTCACCCGCACTCGCCCCGCCGCCGGCCCGCATCCCGCCCCCGGCGATCAGCTCTTTTTCGCGCCGCCGCTCGTATCCACGGCAGCAGATATTCATGAGATGGTCGACGCTGCCCGCGAATCCGTCGCCGCCGTTCTGGGCGCCTGATCCGCCCCGCGTTCAGTCCCCGGTTGCAGTGCTGCGCGCGGCGCTTGCGGCTTCTTCGCGGCTCCGTGCCTCTTCGAGAGCGAGCACGCTGTAGCCGGATGCGGCATCGATCATAAAGCGCCCCTCGCCGCTCGCCGGATCGCGAAATCCGTTCAGCGACGCCGCCCACCAGCTCCCGTCCTGCGCCTGGTGCCCCTCGATCCACTTCAGCCCGCGCTTGAGCGCCGGATCGTTCCCATCCACCCCTGCCTCTTCCATCGCCACAATCGTCAGCCCGGTTGCGCACCCGTCGCTCGTATCTTCATCGTTGGCGCGCTTCACAAAATCCAGAAATGTCTTTTTCGCGTCGCGCTGCGGATCGAGCGAGGACATCGACCATCCTCCATCCGGTTTCTGCAGCGCCGCGATCCGCTGCAGCAGCTCGCTCCGCTGCTCTGCGCTCAGCAGCCCCGGCATCCTGCCTGACGCCCACAGAACGTACAGGCGGTTCAGCATCGGCTGGGCCTCATACTCCCTTTGCAGGTACGCCCGCATCTGCTCCACCGATTCCCGCACCGCCGGATCGCCGCCGTACCCATCGCCCTCCATCCCCGTCGCCAGCGCCATCATCGCCGCGCCCTGATACGCCGACTCCGGCGATTCCCACGGAGCCTCGTGGAAGTCCTGCCACAGCCACCCTCCCGCGTCCGCGCCCGTCTTCTCCTGCAGCGCCCATGCTTCGTCGAAGGCCTCCCGCGTCACCGGGCCCGGCCTCGCCGGATCTGCCTCGTAGCTCTCCAGGATCACCGCATTCAGCACCGCCTCGGTCGCCCGCGACGGCTCAGCGTGCGCCGGATCCGGATACCACGGCTTCACGTGCGGCCAGTCCCGCACCCGCTTTTCGATATCCGCCAGCATCCGGCTCTCCATCGGAGTCAGAGCGGCCTGATGCAGCTGCGCCCGCAGCAGCGGTCGAACCTGTGCGTACGGCAGCACCGTGTGGCACGAGACGCACACCGTTCCCTCGTCGCGCTGCGCATGCGGCCATTGCTGCCACCACACTTCACGGCTGTCGAGATATTTAGCCGCCGCCGCCGCGCTCCACTCCCTGCGCAACGCCGATCCGGCAGGAGGAGCCGAAGCCCGCGCCTGCGCCTCCGACCAGATGGCAACGCCCGCGATCCCCATGCCCAGCGCCACGCACACCCACAGCAGCGCCCGCATCGGCTTCCCCTGTAAAACTGTCAAGCCCCCACCTCTCCACCAAAATAACGCCTGCTGATCCCAGGAACGAGCAAAAAAACGAACCCGAACCCCGCAGGGACAGCGCTGCACGAACCCCCGGGCGCCCCACATCTCCGCGCCGTTCGGAGATGTGGGAAAGCACGTGTCCCCACCAATCGATCCGGAAGAGAAAAAATCTGTCACCCTGAACCAGCCTTCCAAATTCGTTGCGCGCGCAACAATCAATTCAGCCGCGAGTCGAATAGCCTGCCCTGAGCGAGGGTGCGTAGCACCCGAGTCGAACGGGGACCTGCATTGGTTCAGCCGGGAAATCAAAACACGATTCCCTGCAACCTAACCCGCGCCGCTGGCGCAGCGCTCACTGGCCCAGCCCTTCAGCGCTCTGCGCAGCGCCCACACCGGTCCCTGTTCTCCGATCTCTGTTCTTTGCTCCCTTCCCCTGAAAAACTGTCAAGCCCCGCACCTCTTCACCAAAGTAACGCGTGCTGATTCCATGCCACTTACAATCCACTAACTCGAAAGATATTTGGCAGACTAACTGTGTCTATCTGGTATTCTGAACTTATAGAGTAAAAAGCAGTCTGTCTTACCCATCAGGATTTACCAAAAGGTCCGCCGTGCGGGCCTTTTTTCTTGCCCGCGTCGTCTCTCGGAACCTGACTGCCCGAAGTTTCAACTCGGAGGAACCTCCATGCTCCCTGAATGTCGGTACATCTACCCCGACGGTCACCGCTGCGGCCGCATCCCTCGCCATGGCCAGCCTCACTGCCCCGCCCACAGCCGCCCACAACCCATCGCCGCGCCCAATCCCGCGCCTGCAGCACCCGCATCCGATCCTGACGACCCCGCCTTCGTCCGCGAAATGCGCGCCTGGTCGGCCGAGTGTGCCCGAATGCACTTCCACGATCTCCTCCTTGCCCTCGCCCGCGCCCTCTGCCCCATCGAGATTCACATCCTCGCCCGCCCCAATCCGCACAATCGCATCATGTTTGCACGCGCCGCCATCGCCCTCGGCATCGTTACCGAACGCATCGTCGCCGCTCCCTCCGAACCCATTCCCCTTTCTGTGCCCGGCCCGCTCGCCCGGCTCGCCGACGGGGAACTCAGCAACTTGATCGTCAAATCCTTCCTAAACCGTCCCAAATGAAATGCCTGCGCGCAACCCCCGTCCCTCCAAATGGATAGGCGTCGCATCCCTGCGCATTTCAAAACACAATGGCTACCCGCAACCATGGCAGAATCAAATGGATGACCGGCGCACCGGGAAACGCCCGTACGTGAAATCAAATACTTGCGAATCCGCAGCGGGAGGGGAGGGGGTGGTCGATCTTGTCGCCCGCCTCCTCCAGGGCGAACCCCGCGCCCTCGCCCGCGCCATCTCCCTCGTCGAAAACGCCGCGCCCCAGGCCGCCACCATCCTTTCCGCCTGTTTTCCCCGCGCCGGCCACGCTCTCCGCATCGGCATCACCGGCGCACCCGGAGCCGGCAAGAGCACCCTCGTCGAGCGCCTCGCTCGCCACTTTCTCGCCGCCGGTCGCCGCGTCGGAGTCATCGCCGTCGATCCCACCAGCCCCTTTACAGGAGGCGCCATCCTCGGCGATCGCATCCGCTTCCAGGAGCGCCACAACCACCCCGCTTTCTATGCCCGCTCCATGGCTACCCGCGGCTCCCTCGGCGGACTCGCCCTCGCTACCGCCGACATCGCCCTCCTCATCGAAGCCGGCGGCAAAGACCTCCTCCTCATCGAAACCGTCGGCGTCGGCCAGGATGAAATCGAGATCGCCCGCCTCGCCGACGTCACCCTCGTCGTCCTCGTCCCCGGCATGGGCGACGACGTCCAGAGCCTCAAAGCCGGCGTCATGGAGATCGCCGACATCTTCGTCGTTAACAAATCCGACCGCGACGGCGCCGACCGCGTCGAGCAGGAGATCCGCGCCCTCCAGTCCCTCGCCCCACCATCCAGAACGAGCTCTGTATCAGGGCACGACTTCAGCCGCGCCGATATGCCTTCGAAAAAAAGAGGGGCTTCAGCCCCTGAGGCTCCTACCCCACACAACGCGCCTCATGAAGCCTCTGCTTTGAAGGGGCACGGCTTCAGCCGTGCCGGAGAAGCTGCCAAAGAAAAAGGGGCTTCAGCCCCTGATGTCATCTGGACCCCGCCCGTCATCCGCACCATCGCCACCACCGGCGACGGCATCGATGCCCTCGCCGCTTCCATCGCCGAAATGGACTCCTGGCTCAGCACCGCCAACCGCCTCGCCGAACGCCGCACCCGCCACTGGCAGCGCCGCCTCGACGCCATGCTGCGCGCGGAGCTCATGCGTCGCGCCCGCCACAACGGTCTCACCGAAGAGGAGCTCCACCGTCACGCCGCCCAGGTCGCCTCCGGCGCCGAAGACCCCTGGCAGCTCGTCCCCCGCCTCGCCAGAATGATCCTCACCCTCGACGCCCCCACCTGATCCCTGTTCTGTGATCGCTGCTCCCTGTACCCTCAACCCTGACCGCTGTACGCTGTTCCCTGATCGCTGCTCGCTGCTCCCTGTACCCTCAACGCTGCCCGCTGATCGCTGTTCCCTGATCGCTGTTCCCTGATCGCTGCTCGCTGCTCCCTGTACCCTCAACGCTGACCGCTGATCGCTGTTCCCTGATCGCTGCCCGCTGCTCCCTGTACCCTCAACGCTGACCGCTATACGCTGTTCTCTGATCGCTGCTCCCTGTACGCTGATCGCTGATCGCTGATCGCTAAACCCTATGCCCGAACTCGACCACATCGGCATCGCCGTTCGCAGCATCGCAGACGCGCGCCGGCTCTACGAGGCCCTCGGCCTCACCGTCGTTCACGAGGAGACCGTCGAGCAGGAGCGCGTCCGCACCGCCCTCATCCCTGCCGGAGACGCCCGCATCGAGCTCCTCGAGCCCACCGCGCCCGACTCGCCCATCGGCAAGTTCCTCGCGAAACGCGGCGAGGGCCTGCACCACATCGCGCTCCACGTCGACGACATCTCCGCCGCCCTCGAATCGCTCAAAGCCCGCGGCGCGCGCCTCATATCCGACGAGATCCAGATCGGAGCCGGCGGCCATCTCTACTTCTTCGTCCACCCCTCCAGTGCCGGCGGCGTCCTCGTCGAAATCTGCCAGGATCCCATCGCCGACGTCTAGCCTCGCCCGGAATGGCGAAGGCGCGGCCCGGCACGATCCGCTTCCGCCTGTCCGCTAATGGACGAGCGGATCGGAATCCGAACAGCGCGCGGCCCCGCACAGCCAGTCGCCGATCAGCGTAATCCGATCTTCTTCTTCGGTTTACTGGCAATCGTCGATTGGCGGCCCGCGTGCAACGGTAAACTTCACCACTTCTAACTGGAACAGGCCTGAAGCACTGCTCGTTGGCCGCTGGCTACACAAAATTGGGAGGCAGGCAATGCGCGATGGATGGCAGGACCTGAATATTGCGGCTCGACGGCTGCGGCATGCTCCGGGATTTGCCCTGGTGGCGATCCTGTCGCTGACCATGGCCATTGCCGCCAACCTGGTCGTCTTCGGCGTGATGAACGGGGCGGTATTGCGGCCGCTCAACGTGGCCAACGCCAGCCGCCTGATGATGATCGAGCACCGGGAGCATGGATACATCAGCCAGTCCTATCCGGACTACCAGGATTTCCGCTCCCGGAACTCCACATTCAGCGATATCGCCGCCTTCCGAATCAATGACGTCGGGCTCAGCACCCAGGGCCTGGCGCACAAAAGCTGGATCTACGAGGTCTCCGGCAATTACTTCGACATGCTGGGCGTTCAGCCCGAGCTGGGCCGGCTCTTTCACTCCAACGACGAGCATGGCCCGAACTCCGCGCCTTATATCGTCCTCAGCGACGCCTTCTGGCGCACCCACTTCGCCGCCGATCCCCGCGTCATCGGCGAGATAGTGGACCTGAATAAGCATCCGTTCACCATCGTCGGTGTGGCGCCGCCGGCCTTTCACGGCACGGAAATCTTCCTCTGGCCGGATTTCTGGGTCCCCATCGTCAACGAGCAGCAGCTGGAGGGTTACGACTTCCTCAGCAGGCGGTATAACCACGGCATTGACGTCATCGGCGTGCTCAAACCAGGCATCACCGCGGAGCAGGCGACGCAGAACCTGAACGCCATCGCTGCACAGATGGCGAAACAATATCCGCAGGCCGACGACGGGCTGGCCGCTCGCCTGGTCAAGCCCGGGCTCCTGGGCGATGTGCTGGGCGACGCGGCGCGCGAATTTCTTGCCGGCATTCTGGTGCTCGCCCTCCTGGTGCTGGCCGCGGCCTGCGTGAATCTGGCCAGCATTTTTGCTGCGCGCGCGGCCGATCGCAGCCGCGAGCTGGCCATCCGCATGGCCATCGGTTCCAGCCGCTGGCGGGTGCTCCGCCAGGTTCTGGCCGAGGCCGCGCTGCTTTCCGTCACCGGCGGCGCCATCGGCACCTGGGCCGCATGGTGGCTGCTGGGCGTTCTCAGCCAGTGGCAGCCGATCGCGGCCTACCCCATCCACCTGACCGTCGTGGCCGACGCGCGCGTTTACGGGCTGGCCGTGCTGCTGGCGGCCGCCAGCGGCATCCTGCCCGCCATCCTCACCGCTCGTCAGATCTGGAAGACGGATGCCATGCAGGTGATCAAAGCAGGCGGGTCGCAACAGGTCATTCGCCGTCTCACCCTGCGCGATCTGCTGCTCGGCGTGCAGGTCGCCCTCTGCGCCCTGCTCGTTACCTGCGGGCTGGTCGCGATGCGCGGCATGGACCGCCAGCTGCACGCCCCGATCGGCTTCCAGCCGCAGGGCGCGCTGCTGGTAGAAACCGAAATGGACATGGCTGGCTACTCCGACGACGCGTCCCTGCCGGTGCAGAAGAGAATGATCGACGACGCGGAGCAGATCCCCGGCGTGACCGCGGTGGGCACCATGAACAACCTGCCGCTCAGCGGCGGCGGCAGCCAGACGCCGGTCTATCGCCAGGGGACAACGGATTTTCGCAACTCGAACAGCGTCGCGGCGCCCCACTACTACAACATTTCGCCGGGATTGCTGCACGCGGCAGGCACTCGGCTGCTCGCCGGCCGCGACTTCACCTGGCACGACGACGCTCAAGCTCCGAAGGTCGCCCTCGTGAATCAGACTCTGGCGCACCAGCTATACGGCGACGCGCCCGCCATCGGGAAATATTTTGCCATGCCCCACGGGACCGTCTACCAGGTCGTCGGCGTAGTCGAAAACGGAAAATACGATTCCCTGACCGAGGATCCGCAGGGCGCGATGTATTTCCCGCTGGCGCAGAGCGCCGACAACAGCACAATCCTGGTGGTGCGATCCGCGCGCCCGCCGGCCGAATTGGCTGCGGCGCTCCAGACCATGATGGGCAGGATCGATCCGAACCTGCCCGTCACCATTGAGGCGTGGCCGAACGCAATGGAACTGCCCCTCTTCCCGGCGCGCGTGGCTACTGTGGCGCTCGGCATCCTGGGATTGCTGGCGGGCATGCTGGCGGCCACCGGCATCTTCGGCATGGCGAGCTACACCGTCGCCCGCCGCCTGCGCGAGATGGGAATCCGCGTGGCCCTGGGTGCGCAGAAAAAGCAGGTTCTGGAAGCCGCGCTGGGGCGAACCGTGCTCCTGCTCGCCATCGGCTCGCTGGCCGGACTGGGCCTCGGCATTCTCGGCAGCCGCGTGCTGGCGAGCGTCGTCTACGAAGCCACCGTCTACGATCCTGTCGTGCTCTCCCTCGCCATCGTGGCCATGGTCGCGATCGGCGCGATCGCCGCCCTGGCGCCCGCGCGCCGCGCCATCATGGCCAATCCCGCGGTGTTGCTGAGAGAAGAGTGAGCCCGAACTGGCAGGGTCCGAAGCGGCTCGTCATCTCCCGCAGCGTGAAGCTCGCAGCCGACAGAGTCTGAGGACAAACTCGCGCCTTCAGACCGATCCCCTCGTGAATCGGCTCCGGGGCTCGCTCCCTGCTCTCTGCTCTCTGCTCTCTGTTCTCTGCTCTCTGTTCTCTGTTCTCTGTTCCCTGCTCCCCGCTCCCTGTACCCTGTACCCTGATGCTCCTCTCCATCGACACCTGCGGACCCCTCGGCTCCGTCGCCCTCGCCCGCTCCTCCGGCGACGGCCCGGAACTCCTCGCCCAGACCGAGATCCCCGGCAAAACGTATTCCGCCCGGCTCATCCCCGCCATCCAGGAGCTGCTGGCCGCGCGCGGCGCTACCGTCGCCGAGATTGTCGCCATCGTTGTTACAAATGGTCCCGGCAGTTTCACCGGCGTCCGCATCGGCCTCAGCGCCGCCAAGGGCCTGGCCGAAGCCCGCTCCATCCCCATCGTCGCCGTCTCGCGTCTCGCCGTCCTCGCCCACCTTGCCCAAACCCGCGCCGCTGCTCTCGACGCCAGCCGCCACGAGTTCTACTTCGGAGATTTCTCGGCCGCCTCCGATGAACGGCTCCTCGCCCGCGACTCCTTCCTGGAACGCGCAGCCAGCCTCGGCCTGCATCTTGCCGTCTGCGAGCCCTCCGTCCACGCCCTTGCACCCTCCGCGATCCTGGTCTCCGCGCCCACCGCCGCCGACTCTCTCGGCTTCGCCCTCCCTCGCCTGCGCGCTCGCGACTTCGACGATCCCGTTACCCTCGACGGCAACTACCTCCGCCGCTCCGACGCCGAGATCTTCTCGAAACCGAAGCTCGTTCACCATCCATGACCGTCCGCCCCATCCAGCCCGGCGATCTCGACTCCGTCCTCCTCATCGCCGCCGCCTCGCCCGAGGCTCCCCGCTGGCCGCCCTCCGCCTGGGCTGCTTACCTCGCTCCCGCCGGTCCGGACGCCACCCTCCTCCGCGCCGCCTTCGTCGCCGCCGAGGGCTCCGGCGTCCTCGGCTTCGCCTGCGTCACCCTCCTCCTCGACGGCCAGGAGAATCGTGCTGAGCTGGACTCCATGGCCGTCCATCCCGGCGCTCGCCGCCACGGTTTCGGCTCGGCGCTCTTCCGCGCCGCCGCCGCCTGGTCCGCTGCCCACGGCGCCCGCCGTCTCTCGCTCGAGGTCCGCGCTTCGAATACCGCCGCCATCGCGCTCTACCGGCGCCTCGGCCTTCGCGAAGAAGGCCGGCGACCACGCTACTATGCTGACCCTGATGAAGATGCCCTGCTTCTGGGCACCGCCGTTACCCCCGATTCCACCCCTCCGTAGTTTTCCACCAGGAAACCTGTTGAAGCCGGGCCTCCCTGGTGCTAGCGTGGTACGTCTCACTTTTTGTGAGTCAATTCGCCCGGCGAAGCTCCAGCCGGCTCCGTCGGGACGGTCCCGCATCGGAGGTGTCGCATATGGATTTGGAGACGAACGGTCAGCCGGATAGTGAAGCAATTCGCCACCTGCAAGAGCAACACCGTCACTATTCGGAGAAGCTGGAAGCCCTGCTCCAAAAACCCTGGCTGTCCGAGGACGAGCAACTCGAGGAAGTCCGCCTGAAAAAGCTCAAACTCCATATCAAGGACCAGTTGGCCCAGCAGCGGGGCCAGCCCAGCGCCTACAGCGCCGCCTGATCAGGTCGTATCCATCGGCCTGTGGTTCGGCCCCTTTGTGACGATCGCCTGTCGCCCGAGGGACTGTGCTCTCACCTCCATGCTCACTCGCCCCCGGCGAAGACATGCCGACCGCGCTGTTTTGTCTTTCCCTCCCTGGGAACTAGAATAAAAAGGACTTTCCGACCGCCGCGAACAGAATTCCCACCCTGTGCAGCGCGTCTCGGTCAACTCTCGTATGGTGCGCGACGGATATTTCTACGGACTGGCGCTGATCGCCGTGGCCGCTCTCGTCTGGTTCCTCGCCGGCTGGGGCTGGGCTGTCGTTCCGTTGCTCCTCGCCGCCTTCTTTCTCTGGTTCTTCCGCGATCCCGAGCGCGCCATTCCGCAGCCGCCCAGCCTCATCGTCTCGCCCGCCGACGGCAAAGTCACCGAGGTCGCCCGCCTCAACACCCCGGCCGGCAGCCTCGTCCGCGTCAGCATCTTCCTCAGCGTCTTCGATGTCCACGTCAACCGCTCTCCAGTCTCCGGCGTCCTCCGCGAGGTTCGCTACCGCAAGGGTGAATACCTCAACGCCCTCAATCCGGAGTGCGCTGCGCGCAATGAGCAGAATCTCGCCCTCGTCGACTGCGACGAAGGCTACCAGGTTTCCTTTACCCAGATCGCCGGTCTGCTCGCCCGCCGCATCGTCTTCACCAAGCGCGTCGGCGATCGTCTCCGCCGCGGCGAGCGGGTTGGCCTCATCAAGTTCGGCTCCCGCACCGATCTGATCTTCCCCGGCCACGCCGAAGTCCTCGTCAATCCCGGTGACCGCGTCCGAGGAGGCGCCAGCATCATCGCCCGCATTCCCGGCTCCGAACCCGACCTGCAGTTGGCCGCGGTCGCCGCGGAGATCGACGCATGAACAACGCCGATCCCCGTCCCCGCCGCCGTCCCCGCGGCATGTATCTGCTGCCCTCCATGTTCACCGCTGTGAACATCGCTGCGGGCTTTTTCGCCATCACCCAAAGCCTCGAGGGCTCCGCGCTCGAGCCCCACCACTTCGACTACGCCGCCCTTGCCATCGGCTTCGCCATCCCCTTCGACGCCCTCGACGGGCGCATCGCCCGCCTTACCAACACGGAAAGCGACTTCGGCCGCGAGCTCGACTCCCTCGCCGACGTCATTACCTTCGGCGTCGCTCCTGCCATCCTCGCCTTCGCCTGGGGATTCCGTTCCCTCCCCATGTCCATCGATCACCAGTCTCGCCTCAAGCTGGTGCAGTTCGGCGCCTTCGTCTGTTTCCTCTTCCTGCTTTGCGGAGCCAGCCGTCTGGCCCGCTTCAACATCAGCGTCAATCCGGTCCCCAAGAATCCCGGCCGCCCCGGACGCAAGTACTTTGTCGGCATGCCCATCCCCGCCGCCGCCGGCATCGTCGTCGCCATCGTTCACGGCTTCATCGGCTGGCCCATCTCCAACTGGTGGGTTGCCATCATCTGGGCGCTGCTGGTCGCCTTCCTCGGCTTCCTCATGGTGAGTACCTGGCGCTTCTGGAGCGGCAAGGAGATCAACCTCACCGGCCGCCAGCCCGTCCGCCTCATCGTCCTCCTCGGCCTCTGCATCTACCTCCTGGTTTTCTTCTCGCGCGAAGTCCTCCTCATGCTCGCCTTCGCCTACCTCTTCTCGGGCGTCATCGCGCGCCTGGCGTACTCCTGGCAGCGCCGCCGCCATCGCCCCCAGCCGCAGGCCCTGCCCCCATTTCCTGAGGGCCCACAGGCATGACCGCAAAAATCGCTATCGTCGGCGCCGGCTCGCTCCGCGGCAAGGAACTCAACGACGCTCTCGCCGATTCTCCCTTCGCCGCTGCTGATTTCCTCCTGATGGACGACGAGTCCGAAATCGGCACCCTCGAATCTGTCGGCGATGAAGTCACCTTTATCCAGCGCATCGAACCGTCTTCTTTCGACCGCGTCGACCTCGCCTTCTTCGCCGGCGATGAATCCATCACCCGCAAGCACTGGGCTTCCGCTCATCGCGCCGGCGCCAGCATCGTCGACGTCTCCGGAGCTCTTGAAGGCCAGCCCGGCGTCCTGGTGCGCGCTCCCTGGTTCGACGATGAGTTCCCGCCCCCTGCGGACCGCCCATCGCCCGATCTCGAAACGCCCGCCGTCGTTCCGGCTCAGGCGGCAGCGCTCACGCTCGCCCTGCTTCTGGCGCGCATCAACCGCCTCGCCCCGGTGCGCAGTGCCTCAGCCACGGTTCTTGAGCCGGCCTCCGAATATGGCCGTGCCGCCATGGACGAGCTGCACCAGCAGACCGTCAAGCTGCTCAATTTTCAGGATCTTCCCAAGCAGGTTTACGACACCCAGGTCGCCTTCAATGCCACCGCCACCTTCGGCGACTCGGCAAAATTCAGCCTCGGCGCCAGCGAAACCCGCATCCGCCGCCATTACGCGCTTCTGGCTGAGGACCGCCTGCCACCGGCGGCGATTCAGCTCCTCCATGTGCCTGTCTTTCATGGCTACGGCATCTCGCTGGCCGTCGAGCTCGCGGAACCGGCCTCGCTCGATCAGATCGAAGCCGCCCTGGCCGGCGAGCATATTGAAGTCGCCACTGCGGACGCCGAACAACCTACCAACCTCAGCATCGCCGGTCAGCCCGATATCCTCGCGCGCGTCCGCCCCGAGCCCACCCGGAATCCCGAATCCACCCGCTTCTGGATCTGGGCCGGCCTTGATAATCTTCGCTTTGCCGCGCTCCACGCCCTGGCCTGCGCCCTCGAGCTCAATCGCCTGCGCCCCCAGGGCGAAGTCCAGTAAGATCCGCCCCCGCGGCCCGCATCGCAGCCCTCATCAGCCTCCGCCGTCCAGCTCCATCTCCCAGGTTTGGCCGACCAGGTCATGGCCGAAGCTGCGGTGTTGCTCTTCGCGGACCAGCTGGAATCCTGCTTCCTGATAAATCCGGTGCGCGGCCTTCAGGATGCTTTGCGTCCACAGCGTGATCCTGCGATAGCCCGCCTCGCGGGCAAACCGCACGCATTCGTCCACCAGCGCCCGGCCCAGGCCCAGCCCGCGCGCCGCCGGATCAACGTAAAGCAGCCGCAGTTTGGCCACGCCCGGCTGCTCGGGATGCTTCACCAGGAAGATGTGCCCGGCGTGCCGTCCCTCCACCTCCGCAACCCAGCAGCGCTCGCGCTGCGCATCGAAATTCGCCAGAAAGTCCGCCACAATGCGCGCCACCAGCGCCTCGAACGTCTCGTCCCATCCAAACTGCTCGGCGTACCCGGCGCCCTCCAGCGCTACCACCATGCCCATATCGCCCGGCCGATGCGTGCGCAGTGTGTATCCTGGCTGCTCCCCGTTCCCGTTCTGCACGGCTCGCTCGATGGTCTGCATGGCGTCGACCAGCTGTGCCCGCCGCGTCCCGGCCATCTCCGCCAGGATCGACCGCGCCTGCTCCTCCGACCGCTCGTTCAGCATCCGGAAGGCCGCTCGCCCCTTTGCCGACAGCAGCAGGTCCGCCGCGCGGCTGTCGGTATTTGAGGTCCTGCGCGTCACCAGCCCGGACTCTTCCAGCTTGCTCAGAATCCGGCTTAGATACCCCGCATCCATCCCCAGCGCCTCAGCCACTTCCTTCGCCCGAGGTTGATTCCGGGTCGCCAGCTCGTAGAGCACCCGCCCTTCGGCCAGGCTGTAGCGCGTGTGGAGAAATCTCTCCGTCACGGTGCCGATAAATCGCGTGTAAAAGCGGTTGAAGCCCCGAAAAGCCGCAATGTCCGCCGTCAGTCCTGCATTCGCGGTGGTTTGAGCAGTCATAGGCGCAACATGCGCCCATTTAGTTGACTTTGTCAACTATCACGCAATCGCCCGCGTGGAAATTACTTCCGCCCCTCGCGCTTCTGCGCAACGGCCAGGCCTCGGGGCGTTGGCAGCAGGACCACGGAAATCAGCCCCTCCGCTTCCAGACGCTGTGCCGCCTCGCGCACGGTTCCCGGATGCGAGCTGGCGTCGTGCATCAGAATCAGCCCGTTGGGGCTGATCTGCGGAAGGAATCGCCGCACTTCCTGCTCGCGGATATCGAGATCGCTGTCGCTGTAAAGCAGATCGATGGCGCCGGGAACCTTCATCTCCAGGCTCGAAGCGTTGCGCAGCTCGATCCACTCCGCCACGCCCGACGCCGCAATCTTTTCCTGCGCCTTCGCGTAGACCACCGGATCGAACTCGCAGCTCACGATGCGCCCGAACCCGTTGCTCTTCAACCCCTCAGCCATCCACACCGTGCTGACCCCGAGAAACGCTCCGGTTTCCACGATCAGACCGGGCTTCATGGTGGTGACCAGCGTCCTGAGAAACTCCAGCACCTCCGCCTCGGCCGTCATGGAGTCGTACATGTGCCAGCGCTCGGGATGCGGGCACTCCGGCGTGGCGCGGTGATACTCCGGCAACAGCGCTCCGCCGGCGCGCTCCGCCTGCAGCATCACCTTGTGTTCCTGCTTCAGTTTTTTTCCGAAGAGTCGCAAGCGGGATCCGGGCAGATTCTGGGTGAGATTGCACTTCGATTATAGAGATTTGCCCGGCGTCAACCCCTGGGCCGGCGAGCGGGATTATCATCGCTCCTGAATCGGAGAGGCGCGCGGCTGCGTCCGATCGAAGCAGGAGGGATATTCACATGAGCCATGCAAAGCTTCTGATGATCGTTGGCGATTTTGCCGAGGATTACGAGACGATGGTGCCGTTCCAGGCGCTGCAGATGGTGGGGCATGCGGTAGACGCCGTGTGTCCGGGAAAGAAGGCCGGCCAGCAGGTGCGGACTGCCATTCACGACTTCGAAGGCGATCAGACCTACTCCGAGAAGCGCGGCCACAACTTCACCCTGAACGCGACCTTTGCTGAGGTTCGCCCCGAAGACTACGACGGTCTGCTGCTCCCAGGCGGGCGCGCTCCGGAGTATCTGCGGCTGGATCCGCAGGTAATTGAGGCGGTGCGGCATTTTGCGCGCGAGAACAAGCCCATCGCCGCCATCTGCCACGCCGCGCAGATTCTGGCCGCAGCCGGAGTGGTGCGGGGGCGAAGGATCAGCTGCTACCCGGCGTGCTCGCCCGAGGTGGAGCTGGCCGGCGGCTCCTACGCTCCCGTTGAGATGACCGCCGCGGTCGTGGACGGCAATCTGGTCACCGCGCCGGCCTGGCCGGCCCACCCCGAGTGGCTGGGAAAGTTTCTGCCCGTGCTCGATGCGTATCTGGCTGCGAAACCCCAACTTGCCGCGGCGGGGCGGTAAGCGATGCGGCCCGAAGAGGCGGAGTTCCTTCGCGCGTATTTGCTGCCGCAGTTGCGTTCCGAGCAGAGCGTGACCCGGCGAATTCTGGCCGCGATTCCCATCGGGCAGGAAGAGTACCGGCCCCATGAAAAGAATTGGACGGCGCTGCGCCTGGCTCGGCACCTTGCCGGCACGGAAATGTGGTTTCTCCACGCCGTCATCCACGGGCAATTCGTGGACGGGCAGGGACCGTCCGGCGAAGTGCGAACCGGAGCGGCGATGGCCGCCTGGTACGAGGAGCAAGCAGCCCGGCGAACGGCGCAGATCGAGGCACTACCAGGCGACCAGCTGGCGGCTCCGGTGAACTGGCTGGGGCTGCGGAACGATCCCGCGGTCACCTATCTGAGCCTCGCCATTCGGCATACGGTGCACCATCGCGGCCAGCTCTCGGCCTATCTGCGGCCGATGGGGGCGAAGGTGCCGGCCATCTACGTCGCCAGCGCCGACGAGCCGTTTGAAGCCAGCCCCGAGGAGATTGCTTCGGGCGCGGTGCCGCGGCCGCCGGCCTTCTGAAAGACGATCGCGGGATGCCTGTACCACTTCGGCTCAATTTGCTCCAAATTTCAACGAATCCCCATTGACTCTCTCGCAAACCCGGGCTACTCTGGCGGCAATTCAACACTTTGGCGCCGATTGCCAACCCGTTTCCTTCGCCCTGCCTGAAGCATCCAATCAGTGTGGTGCGACACCTGTCCCGGCTGGCGCCAATCCGACCCACAACCCATTTCCAGCCTCGCGGCTCGCGCCTGGCCGCGATCGGAGGTCTTTTCCTCGCCTGATGAGAAAACATCTCGAGATCACGCCTAATCTTGAGCCCCTGTTCGGGACCCGCGATGAAAATCTGAGACTCATGGAGGACGCTCTCCATGCCCGCATCGACCTCGAATCCGATGCCGTCATGATCGAGGGCCCTGAGGACGCGATCGCCCGCGTGGAGCGCATCTTCCAGGACTACGAAACGCTGCGCCGCCAGGGCATTCTGCTCCAGAACGGGGAGCTGAACGGCATGCTCCGCCTCGTCGTCGCCGACCCCTCCATTTCGCTGCGCAGCCTCGCCGAAAGCGGCAAACAGCGCTCGGCGGGCATCAAGCGCATGGTGCAGCCGCGCTCCCTCAATCAGCGCCGCTACGTCGAAGCCATCGAACAGGCGGATATGGTCTTTGGCATCGGTCCGGCCGGCACCGGTAAAACCTATCTCGCCGTGGCCATGGCCGCCGCCGCCCTGCTGGCCAAGAAAATCAACCGCATCGTCCTGGTGCGTCCCGCCGTGGAAGCCGGCGAGCGCCTCGGCTTTTTGCCCGGCACCCTCCAGGAGAAGGTGGATCCCTACCTACGCCCGCTCTACGACGCCCTCTACGACCTGCTGGAGCCGGAGCGTGTGGACAAGATGCTGGAACGCAATGTGATCGAGATCGCGCCTCTCGCCTTCATGCGCGGCCGCACCCTCAATGACGCCTTCATCATCATGGACGAGGCTCAGAACACCACCAGCGAGCAGATGAAGATGTTCCTCACTCGCATGGGAAATAACGCCAAGGCCGTGATTACCGGCGACATCACCCAGATCGACCTGCCCAATCCCCGCAAGTCGGGCCTGGTGGAGGCCATAAGCGTCCTCGACGGGGTCGACGGTATCCGCTTCGTCCAGTTTGAAGATGGCGACGTCGTCCGCCACCACCTCGTCCAGCGCATCATCCGCGCCTACGAGGGGTTTGGCCGGGCACAACAGGAGGAGCTGCCGCTCTCTCTCGACGGAGAAGAAGTCCGCGTCTCCAGGCAAACGCAGTAGAACCGTCACTGGAGCTACCATCATTCAGGAGGGTTTTTGAGCCCTCCTGAGGTTTTCTGTGCGGGCCCGTTCACTCGGTTGCCGCCCGGCCATGATCCTGATCGATCCTTCCATACAAGCGAAATTCGGCCGCGCGCTGCGGCGGCGAGCTCTTGCGGCATTTCTTGCCGAGGCCGCGGACGCAGCGAAGCTTCGCGGCGTTGTCTCCGTCTTGCTTACCGGCGATGCTCGCATCCGCCGCCTCAACCGCGAGTTCCGCTACAAGGACCACCCCACCGACGTGCTTTCCTTTCCCGCAGCACTCACCGGCGACGATCATCGCATCGCCGGCGACCTTGCCATCTCCGTTGACACGGCTGACCGCCAGGCGCGGGAAGCCCTGCATTCCCTGGCTACGGAACTGCAGATCCTCGTCCTGCACGGGGTCCTGCACCTTGCCGGATACGACCACGAAACCGATTCCGGCCAGATGGCTCGAAAAGAGGCTGTGCTGCGCCGCCGCTTCGGCCTGGCGCACGGTCTCATCGAACGCGCCAAAAAGCCGCAGGCTGCGGAGAAGAAGCAGCCGCGCAGGAGGCGAAAACCATGAGCGCCACCTCCGCCCTCCTGATCGCATTTCTGCTGGTCGTCCTCACCCTCGCTTCCTACGTCGACCGCCTCTACTCGGAAATGGGCAAGTTCCTCGCCCGCGAGTTCCAGGAGAATATCGACTTCTGGGAACAGAGGATCGAGCCGCGCCTCGGTATGAACCGCGAGCGCATCGCGCTCTCCGCGGCCATCCTCGTTTACCTGTCGCTGGCATTCCTCACGCTCATCTTCGGCATGCTCCTCTTCGACCGGGCGCGAACCGGCGATCGCGCTACGGCGCCGGAAATCGCCCAGGTGGTCCTCGGCATCGTCCTCGTCGTCATCCTCTTCAACCGATTTCTGCCCTTCGCCTTTTTCACGCGCACGCGCGGCGCCTGGATTCTCCGCGTTCGCTGGTTCCTGCAGTTGCTGCTCTGGATCGTCCTGCCCATCACGCTGTTTCTTCAGTTCCTGCTCTCCATCGCCGCCCTGGCGGAGCCGCCGCCCAGCGCCAACGGCGAGAGCACCACTTCAGAGGCCGTCGAGGCCCTCATCGAGGCCGGCGAGGAAGAAGGCATTCTCGAAGCCAGCGACCGTGAGCTCGTCCGTTCCGCCGTCGAATTCGGCGACAAGGTCGTCCGCGAAGTCATGACGCCGCGCCCGGCCGTCTTCGCCGTCCGCGGCACGATCACCCTCGAGGAATTCCTCGATCTTCTTCGCGCCCACCCGTTCTCTCGCGTCCCCGTCTACACCGGAACCCTCGACAATGTCACCGGCCTCGCCTTCGCGCACGACTTGCTGCACATCTCCGACGCCGAGGCCCGCGCGCAAACCGTCGCCGGCATCCAACGCCAGGTCGCCTTCGTTCCGGAGACCAAGAAAGTCAACGAGCTGCTGCGTGAAATGCAGCGCGAGAAGCAGCACATGCGCATCGTCATCGACGAGTACGGCGGCGTCGCCGGCCTGGTCACCATCGAGGATCTCCTCGAAGAGCTGGTGGGCGCCATCAGCGACGAGCACGAGGGCGAAGACAGCTCTGCCGTCACCAAAGAGTCCCCAGGCGTCTGGGTCGTGCCCGGCAGCCTCGAACTCAACCGCGTAGAGGAAATCTTCGGAGAGACCGACCTCCCCGAAGATCTGGAAGCGACGACCGTCGGCGGCCTGGTCAGCGAAATCGCCGGGCGCATCCCCCAGCCCGGCGAGGTCGTCGAGGGCCACGGTCTCCGCTTTGAAATTCTCGTCTCCACCGACCGCCGCGTGAACCGCCTGCGCCTCTCCCGCCTGCCCTCCGCCTGATCCGCCGGTTTACCCTGATTCCAGCATGAAATTCCGTTCCGGCTTCGTCTCCATCATCGGCCGCCCCAACGCCGGCAAATCGACGCTGCTCAACGCCCTCATCGGCGAAAAGGTCGCCATTGTTACCGCGAAGCCGCAGACCACGCGCACCCGCATCCACGGCATGGTTGAAATCCCGGAGCGCAAAGGCAAACATCCCGCGGCACAGATCGTCTTCGTCGACACTCCCGGCGTCCACAAACCCGCGTCGCAGCTGGACCGCAGCATGATGCACGAGATTCACGAGGCCCTCGAGACCCGCGACGTCGTGCTGCTGCTCGTCGACGCGGTGCGCCGCCAGCCTCGCGCCCGCGCTCAGGCCACGCCGGATGCCGATCCGTCCCCGGCTGCTGCCGAGGCCGCAGCCCCCTCGTCCGGCGCAGCGCCCATGCAGCTGGACCGCGCCAGCGAAGAAGCCCTCGCCTTCGAGATGATCCGCAAGCTCGATTGCCCGGTCTTCCTCGTCATCACCAAGATCGATCTCATCCCCAAAGATCGCCTGCTCCCGCTCATCGAGGGCCTCAGCTCGCTGCATCCGTTCGACGAAGTCATTCCCGTTTCCGCCAGGACGGGCGACGGTCTCAAAACCCTCCTCCACAAGCTGGCCGAATATCTTCCCGAAGGGCAGCGCTGGTTCCCCAAAGACCAGTTCACCGACCAGCCCGAACGCTTTCTCGTCGCCGAGCTGATCCGCGAACGCATCCTGCTCGAAACCGGAGAGGAAGTCCCGTACGCCTCGGCCGTCGTCGTCGAGCGCTTCGAGGAACCCTCTGCGCCATCTCAACCAAAATACCGCTCGGGCGGCGGCCGCAGCCAATCCCCTGTTACCCGCATTTCCGCGGCGATCTATTGCGAGCGCGACGGGCAAAAAGCCATCCTCATCGGCAAGGGGGGAAGTAAGTTGCGCGACATCGGCGCGGGCGCGCGCCGCGAGATTGAAGCGCTGCTCGGCACTCGGGTCTATCTCGAGCTGCACGTGCTGGTGCGCGAGCGCTGGCGCGACTCTCGTGTCTTTGTCGAATCGCTGGACTGGCGCAAGCAACTCCGGGAAATGGCAAAGAAGGAAGAGGCAGAGGCAGAGGACTAAGTCTCACTCCCTCCGCCGAATGCGGTTGCGCATCGCCTGCACCTTCTCCTGCAGATCCAGCGCCGCGGCCTTGCGTTCCGAGTACACGTTCGCTTCCGGATAAAACTCGACCTCGGCCACCATGCCGGTGCGTCCCAGCAGCCGCAACAGATGCGGCAGGAAGCTCGCATCCCCGTACCAGCAAAGCTCTCGCTCGCCTGCTCCGTCCGCCCGGTAAGCAATCGCCGCTGCCGCAATTTCCTGCTGCATTTCCACCGCCGGCTCAATCAGCGTCGGATGGAAGCGCAGAACCGCACTTCCGTCGGTGCTGGTGCCCTCGGGGAACAGCATGACCGGCACATCGTCCCTCAGGCGCTCCGTCATCTCCTGCGCCACCGTGTCGGCGCTGGCGCGGCTCTGCCGGTCCAGAAAAATCGTTCCCGCCGCATGCGCCAGAATCCCGATCCCCGGCCAGCTCCGCACTTCGCGCTTGGAGACGAACACGCACGGTATGGCCGCCGCGTAAACGGCGATATCCAGATAGCCAAGGTGGTTGGAGCAAACCAGTCCGCGTCCCGGCCGCGGCCCGCGGCACTCCATCTGCACGCCGATCCCGCCCAGGATTCTCCGGCAGGAGCGCTGCAGCCATTCGGCCCGGTCGCGCGCACCCAGCCTTGAACCGCGCCGGATCCTTAAAATGAGCAATCCCGCAGCCGCTTCGCCAATGCACCACAGCAGGATCAGCAGCCGCAGGCCGGCTCGCCAAACGGCTCCGCGCCAGGCAGGAACCGGCTTCTCGCCGCCGGCGACAGTTGCGCCAGATCCAGAAGAGTCAGAAAGTCGATCGTCCCGAATTCGCGATCCCATGCCGGTGCCGCGCAGATTCTCGCTCCCACTGCAATATACGTCTTCAGTAGCTTTGGAACCTTTGTTTCTCCCGTTGCTGCCGGCTCAGGTGCGGGCAACTCATAGTCCGGGAGTGGATGCGTGCGTAATTCCGCCGGCGCAAGAAATGGCGACAGTTGCTCGTACATCGACCATCCTGCTCGGGGATCGCGCGAATTCAATGACGAACAGCCAATCAGGTATCTCAACCCGTAACTCTTCGCATACTGCGCAATGCCTCTCCACAGAAGAGTGAGCACCTCGCTGGTTCGATGCTCGAGCGCAATCGACGCGCGCCCCAGCTCCAGCACCTCTCCCCGCAGCCGCTCATAGGGTGCAAAGTCAAATTCCTGCTGACTGTAGTAACCAAGATTCCGAGCGGCCATCTCCCCTGACTGCATCCGGTAAGTCCCTACCACCTCTCGCCGGGAGCGGTCGATGACCACTAAGTGATCGCAGAACAGGTCGAATGGGTCCTCATCCTTCCCCGTCCGCCACGCCGATTCCAGCCCTTCGCCCAGTTCCAGATTGAAAACCCGGAAGCGCAGCCGGCATGCCGCGTCGCGTTCTTCCAGTGACTCGGCCAGTCGAGCCTGGTATCTCCCCAGCTCGATCGAAATCTTTCGTGCGTTCGGTGCAAGTAACTCAGGACCTGCGCCTGGGGTTCCGAACAGCAGGCCTACAGGAACCTCTGCACCGGCTGCAAAGCGGCGTGTTAATTTCAAACGTTTCGCGGTGAACACACGCTGATGCTCCTGCAAATCCGCAACAGGAGTCTTGCAACCCCGAGAAAAGCCGGTGAATTCTAAGTCAATGTCCCAATGTCGGACAATATTCCCGTTCTTTGGTTGTTTCTGGGAAGTAAAAAATCTTTTTGTAACACCGCCGCCCGATTTGCTATGGTAGGTGGAGTTCTATCCGTTCCCTGGATTCAGTTTCAAGACACATATAAGAGAGAAAAAATATGTCACGCGAAGAACTGATTGCCGCAGTCGACGAAGAAATTAGCCGCCTCGAGAAGGTACGTGCGTTGCTGCAGAGTTCCGGCAGCTCCAGGATTGCCACCCCGACGTTCGGCAATCGTCCCCGCAAGAAGCGCGTTTTGAGCGCTGAGGCCCGGGCCCGGATCGCGGCCGCGCAAAAGCGCCGCTGGGCAAAGCAAAAGGCCGCTCAGAACGCTAAGAAATAGCAGAAGTCGGCAGGGCGTTCGCGGCCTTCACCGGCCGGCTTATCCATATTCTGCTAAGCAGCGAAGCGAAGCTCGCACCGTCGGATATTCTTGTCCGCCTGCGTCGTTGCTGAGGTGTGCCCCGGCAGGCCAGCGCCGCGCCGGCGGTCACTTTCTCAGATACGCGTCTGTGCCCGCGATCCAGTCGGCGCGCGGCGGCGTGAAGATATCCAGATCCAGTGTGTCTTCCAGCGCCTCGGCCTGGTGCGGCATGTTCGACGGGATCACCAGCACCTCTCCCGCCTTCACCGTAATCACCCGGCCGTCGCCCATGGTGAATCGCAGCGCGCCTTCCAGAATGTAGGTGATCTGCTCATTCTCGTGGTGGTGCTCCGGCACCTTTGCGCCCTTGCGCAGTGTCAGCCGCGCCAGCATCGCCCGATCGCCATAAACAAACTGGCGATCGATCAGCGGATTCAACACTTCGACCGGGATGCGATCGAAGCCGGTGTATTGCAGTTTGCTTTCGTCTGCCAAGTGCGCCTCAATTCTCTGCGTTGCAGGGTTACCCGCGGCATAGATTCGTGAACGCGGCAGGCTGGGGCGTCCGCGCTCTCGACTATCATAGGGCGCATGGAAACCGGACTGAAAAACCGCGTCGGCATCGTCGCCGGCTCCAGCCAGGGTATCGGCCGCGCCATTGCGCTTGCCCTCGCTGCAGAGGGTGTCCACATCGCAATCTGCGCCCGCCGCCAGGAGGCCCTGGATCAGGTCGCCGCGGAGGCCACCAGCCGCTTCGGCGTCCAGACCCTCACTCAGGCCCTCGACGTCTCCGACGACGCCGCAGTGCGCGCGTTTGTTTCCGCCGCTCACGCCCGCTTCGGCCGCATCGACATCTGCGTGCCGAATGCCGGCGGCCCTCCCGCCAAACCCTTCCTCGCCACCACCATGGACGAGTGGGAGCGCGCCTGGCAGCTCAACCTGCGCTCCGCGGTCAGCTTCTGCCACGCCGTGCTGCCCCTGATGCAGAAGCAACACTGGGGCCGCATCATTACGCTGACCTCCTACACCGTCAAGCAGCCCGCGACGGAGCTGATCCTCTCCAACACCATCCGCGGCGGCGTCATGGGCCTGGTGCGTTCCCTTGCCGGCCAGTTTGGCCCGGACGGCATCACCGTGAACAACGTCGGCCCCGGCTTCACCGCTACCGACCGTTCCCGCAGCCTGCTGGAGCAGCGAGCGAAAAACCGCAATCTGCCCCTCGAACAGGTGCAGCATGAGCTGGAAAAGGACATCCCCGTCGGCCGCATGGCCTCACCGGAGGAAGTTGCGGCGACCTTCGTCTGGCTCGCCTCGGAATCTTCCGCCAGCATCACCGGTCAGACCATCCTGGTCGATGGCGGCAGTTATCGCGGCGTGTAGGACTACTCTGTGTCCGGCCGCTTATACGGCGTCTGGATCCAGTGCCTCGCCTCGTTCAGCGCGCCCGCCGTATTGTCGTTGGTCTGCAACGCCTCGCGATACTCCGTGATCGCGCGGTCCCGCTGCCCGGTCAGGTCGAAGATCTTGCCGATGGCGATGTGGCTCCAGACCTCCGTCCACGCCGGCAGGTCATCGCCCGCCAGCGCATCGCGATACGCGTTCACCGCCGCCTGATAGTTGCGCATGCTGAAGAGCAGTTCTCCAATGCGATAACTGGCCAGCGAGCTCTGCGGGTTCGCCTTCAGCGCCAGCTGATACTGCGCCAGTGCGCCGGTGGTGTCGCCCTGCGC
>Ga0335075_10002266_pt1 | contig 31131 bp, 30 predicted proteins | sample Lox_Sample_24_FD_206723 | JGI IMG/M metagenome (GOLD analysis project Ga0335075, IMG submission 206723) | Soil microbial communities from Loxahatchee National Wildlife Refuge, Florida, United States - Lox_Sample_2.4 | ecosystem: Environmental > Terrestrial > Soil > Wetlands | place: USA...
GGCGGCGTCAGCCAATTTCTTTGATGCTTCTTGTTCAGCGTCGGCCTTGATGATTCGGGCTCTCTTCTCTCGGATCGCCTCCGCTTCCATGGCCATTACTCGCTGCATCTCCTGGGGAATTTCGACGTCCTTCATTTCCAATAACTCGACCGACACTCCCCAACCGGCGGTACTTTGCAGAACGGTTTTTTTAAGCAAAGCGTTGATTTTGTCGCGCTCTTTTAAGATCTCGTCCAAGTCGTGCTGGCCGATTACGTTGCGCAGGGTGGTCAGTCCTACCTGCTGCACTGCCGAGCGGTAGTTTTCCACTGTGAGCACGGCCTTCATCGGATCGCCGACTCGGTACCACAGGACTGCGTTGACTCTCACCGTCACGCTGTCGCGGGTAATGGTTTCCTGTTGTTCGATGGGGCTAGTGATCACGCGCAGGTCGATGCGCGTCTCGTTCTCGATTCCCAGCGGCACGAGCCAAAATAGCCCTGGCCCGCGCAAACCCTGATATCGACCTAAGCGAAATACCACGGCGCGCTGGTATTCGCGCGCGATACGGAGTCCCGACAACAGGACTCCAACCACGACAACGATGAGCGCTGTCTCTATTAGGGATGTCATATAACTATATTACTGTGTAGCAATCGCGATCCGGCGCTCCAATCGCCACATTGCTTCAAAACCGGCAATACAGGGAGGGATGCGTTGAAGCGCCCACCATTTGCCTCCTATCGGGTCTTGTTTGCTCTTTGGCCGGCTTCCGACATTCGCTTTCGGATTGCTTCGCGGTTGATCTCGAGAAACCGCAAAATCGTCGCCAGTTCGCGCCCGCTGAATTGCGAAAGGATACGCGCGGCGTCCTGCGCCACACCCCGAAAGATGGGCCACACTTCCGCGGTCGCCCGTTTGCTCGGGTGAACAACGATTTTGCGCCGGTCTATGCGGTCGCGTTCGCGCCGCACGTAGCCAACTTTCTCCAAACGATCGAGCAGGGCAGTGACAGCTCCGGTCGTCAGTCCCATTTCCGTTGCCAGCTGCCCGGGCGTCAGTGCCTCACCGCGTGAAAGAATATCCAAGCAACGGAAATCGCTGCGGCTGATTCTTAGTCGCTCCGCCGCGGCTTCGTCCAGACGATCCATATCGCCGTCGATGGCGCGTAGCGCCGCCAAAATCGCGTGAATCGTCTGCTCTTTTGGTGTTCTTGACAATTAAGAATCTCACTTACTAAGATAAGTGATGTTCGCCCGCATGGCGAACACGAATGCGTCGCAATCCTCAGGAGATTCGACCATGCGATTCCCCGATTGGATTCTGCTCGCGACTCTTGTCTTGGCCTGGTACCACGTGGGTATCGTCTGGCTGGTGCAGACGGTCGCCTGGCCCATCTTCGCCCACGTTGGCCAAAACGAATTCGAAGACTATCATCTCGCCTGGTGGCATGGCATCCGCTACGTAGTTTTTGTTCCCAGCGGGCTGATCTTTGCCGGTTCCATCCTGTTGCTTTTTTACACTCCCGTCGGTGTTCCCATGTGGCTTTTGTGGCTGTCGCTCGGTCTGTACGTGCTCACGTATGTGCTCACCGCCGTCTGGTGGGGACCGCAGCAGGCTAAGCTCACCAATCCTCGATCCTCGCGATTCAGCCTCATCCTCAAAACGCATTGGCTGCGGACAGTGTTGGTCTCGGCTTTTGGCCTGGCACTTTTCGCGGCTCTCGTCCTGCACATGCAGGCCTGAGCGCCGCCTCGGAGATGGTGTGGAGGGTGTTGCTGCGCCTTTCGCGCCGTCGGCAATAGGTGGCTTTTCGATTGTAGTCTTCGCAGATTTTCGCTTTGCCGCGCCGCGTATAAAGAAAACGGCCGGCAACTCGCGCCGCCGGCCGTCTCGATGCGTCCTGGTTGTGGGTATTACCTGCGTCCTCCGTGCCCTCCTCCGTGAAATCCACCGCGCGCTCCGCCGCCGTGGAATCCGCCGTTCCCGTGGGATCCGCCATTGCCGCGGAAGGCTGCTCCGCCCCGCGCAACGGCGTTGCCGCCGCGGAAGCCTGCGTTTCCATGAAACCCGCCCTGCGGCCCGCGACCGTTCGCGTTTCCATGAAAGCTCTGGAAGCCTGCGCCTCCGTGAAAAGCAGCGGCTCCGTGATAGTTACCGCCCCGGAAACTGTGGAAGCCGGCGCCGCCGTTGCCATGGAACGCTTCGTGTCCGCCGAAGTTCTGCCATCCGCCGCCGCGCGATCCGAAACCGCGCCACTGGCCGCCGTCATGGTAGTAGCGCCAGCCGCCATTGTCGTGGAAATCGAGCCAGGCGCGATCGTGGAACCCAAAGACCGGTCCTCCGTAGAACGCGGGCCCGTAGAATCCGTGGAACCATGGGCCGGCGCCGATAAACACGCCAGCGTCAAACCATTCGGGACCGTAGTAGCCGTACGGCGCGCACGCGTACGGCGCATACGGATAGTAGCCATACGTGCAGACCGGCGGCGCGCCCACAACCACAGCCGCTGGTCCCACTCCAATTCCGACCGCCACATCCACGTGGGCGCTGGCGGTCCGGGCCGTCACTCCCGTCATCGCCACAAACAATCCAATGAATGCCACGTACTTTAAGGTTCTCATCGCCTTAGCCTCCTGCCGAACTTGCCTTGCTCCTCGCACATGGCCTCATATCGCAAGGCCGGTGCCAAACACGGATCGGCTGACCGTTTTTTATAAGTCATTTATCTACATATGGTTACCTGGAAATGGGCAAAACTTTTCTCTCTGGCATGGCCACAAACCCTGGCTACGCTCGACCACCCTCTGCGCGATTTCAACCGCCGCCGCCTGGCCGAAGGGCTGCCCGGTCGTGCTTCTCGTTCCTCTCGCAGCGGGTTAGAATGGGGCCCATGCGTGTACGTGTTCTCTTCTTTGGTCAGCTGAAAGACATTACCGGCCTCGCGCAGGAGGAAGCCGAGCTTGCCGAGGGCGCTCGTGTCGAAGACCTTTTCGAAGGCTATGGCCGCCGCTTCCCGAAGCTCACTGAATTTCGTCCGTCGATCGCAGCATCGCTGAACCAGGAATACACGCACTGGCGAGCGCCGCTTTCGTCCGGTGATGAAGTTGCGTTTCTCCCGCCGGTTAGTGGTGGCCAGCAAGTCGCCGTCGAGCAGCAGGACGTTTTTCGCATCATCCGCGAGCCGATTCGCCCCGATGAGATTGTCTCGTCGCTGAAAGCGCCCGAAGACGGCGCGCTAGTCGTGTTCGATGGATTCGTGCGCAACAATTTCAAGGGCCGCCAGACGCTCTATCTCGAGTACGAAGCGTACGAAGCGATGGCGTGCGCAAAAATGCGCGAGATCGGCGCCACGATTCGCGAAAAGTTTCCTGTTCACTGTGTGGCGATCGTTCATCGCCTGGGGCGGCTCGAAATCGGCGAGACCAGCGTTTTCATCGCCGTCAGCTCTCCGCATCGCGCCGCGGCTTTCGACGCCTGCCGCTACGCCATCGATACCCTCAAGCGCACCGTCCCTATATGGAAGAAGGAATATTTCGTGGGAGGCGCCTTCTGGGCCGAAGGCGAGCAACCTTCCGAGCCGCCCGCATCAACCAAGACTGAATCGGCCTCTTAATGAAAATGTTCGCGGGCCTCGGCGCGCTCTCGGCGGGCGCGGTTCTGATCGGAGCGATCCTGGCGGCTCCCGCCGGCGCTCTCTCGCAGAATCCTCCGGTGATCCGCGTCCAAACCGATCTGGTAAGTATTTTTGCCAGCGTCCTGGACGCCAATGGCCAGCCCGTGATCGATCTCACCAAAGACGATTTCCAGATTTCGGAAAACGGCGTTCCGCAGAAAATCGTGCGCTTCGAATCGCAAACCGGCCGTCCGCTCGATCTCGCGCTTATGCTTGATACCAGCGGCAGCGAGTACATGGACTTGAAATTCGAGGCCGACGCCGCGCAGCGCTTCATCGCCAAAATCGTTCGCCCCGGCGACTTGCTGGGATTTTTCGAATTCGATGAAGACGTCACGCAGATCGGCACGTTCACCGACAACGTGAAGGAGCTCCAAGCAGATGTGCGCCGCATTGAGCCCGGCGCGGGAACCTCCATGTACGACGCGATCGTTCTCGGTTCCAAAGCGCTCGAGCGGCTTCCGCAGGGTCGCCGCCGCGCTATCGTGCTCGTAACGGACGCGGGAGAAACCACCAGCGTCTCGAATTTTCCGGATGCGCGGCGCGCGGCGATTGCATCCGGCGCGTTGTTATATTCGGTCATCGTGCGCGCGGTGAAAAATGAAAACGGCCGCAATACCGGCGGCGAACACGCCCTGATCACCATCACCGACAGCACCGGCGGCGCTCTCTATTTTCTCGACGATGTGCGCCAGGTGCCGAAGATGTTCAGCCGCATCGATCGCGAACTACGCACCCAATATTTGATTGGCTACTATCCCTATCCGAGCCCGGCGCCCGGCAGCGACCGCCACCTCTTGCTAACCGTCAAGGGCGGATACACCGTACACTACAAAAAGGAGTACTTCGCGGGCGCCGCGCAAGATTGACGTGCGCGTAGCGCCTTCCTCTCATGAATCCATTTCTGAAAGCAGCTATCGAAATCGCGCAGGAGGCCGGCGCCATCTTGCGCGCCGATCACGAGCGTCCCAAAGAAATCGCATATAAGGGCGAAGTCGATCTGGTCACCGAATCGGACCGCCGGTCGGAAGAATTGGTGGTATCGCGCCTGCGGCAGCGGTTTCCCGATCACGCTATTATTGCCGAGGAGGGAAGCGGTACACAGGCCGCTGGCGCGAAGTACTGCTGGCACGTGGACCCGCTCGATGGCACTACCAATTTCGCGCACGGCTATCCGTGTTTCGCGGTTTCGCTGGGGCTACTCGAAGATGGCGAGCCGATTGCCGGCGCGATTTTAAATCCTGTGTATGACGAACTCTTCACCGCCGCGCGCGGGGAAGGCGCGTTTCTCAATAACAAGCCGATCCACGTGTCACCGGTCAAAACTCTCTCGCAAAGTTTGGTGGCCACGGGCTTTCCGACCCATCACCGCAAGAAAAGCGCGAACATCAACTACTACTGGGAATTTACGCTTCGATCGCATGGCGTCCGCCGCGACGGCGCGGCTGCTCTCGATCTTTGCGCCGTGGCCTGCGGGCGCTTCGACGGTTTTTGGGAGTTTGGCTTGAAATCGTGGGACACGGCCGCTGGCGCGATTTTGGTCCGCGAAGCGGGCGGAATGGTCACGGATATGGAAGGCAATCCGTACCAGCCCGGCGGGCGCGTCTGCATATCTTCGAATGGAAAGATTCACGATGAAATGCGGGAGATCATCGGGCGCGTTGCCGAGCAGGTGGCGCAGGCTTGATGCCAAGGCCAATGAATGTCAGCGATTTCGATTACGAGTTGCCACCGGAGCGCATCGCGCAGCGCCCGCTTGGGGAGCGCGACGCGTCGCGCCTGCTGCTGCTCGATCGTGCCCGCGGCGCGTATGAGGACCGTCAATTCCGCGAACTGCCGGATATCCTTCGTGGCGACGAGCTCATGGTGGTGAACAACGCGCGCGTGGTGCCGGCGCGCTTGTTCGGACATCGCTCCGGAATTCACGCACAGCCGCTCGGCGCCCATAATCCCGCGCGCCACGAATTTCTTCACACCCAGATTGAAGTCTTGTTGGTCCGGCAGCTTTCACCCGATACGTGGGAAACGCTGGTGCGCCCCGGCAGAAAAATTCCCATCGGCGAGCGGATCGTTTTCGGCAACGGCGAACTCGAAGCGCACGTCGAAGGCCGGGGTGAGTTCGGTCTTCGCGTGCTGCGCTTTCAATCGACCGATGGATTTCACGAGGTTCTCGGCCGTCTCGGACACATTCCATTGCCGCCTTACATCAAACGCGACGATGAACCAATCGACCGCGAGCGGTATCAGACGATCTTTGCGCGGCAAGGAACCGCGGTGGCGGCGCCCACGGCTGGTTTACACTTCACGCCGCAGATTTTGGAGCAGCTTCGCTTGCGGGGAGTTGAAATCGCGGAATTGACGCTGGAAGTCGGTCTGGGCACCTTCGAGCCCGTGCGCACCGAAAAACTGGAAGAACACAAGATCCATGCCGAGGCGTACGAAATTCCCGAGTGCACCATCGCGGCGTTAAAAAAAGCGCGCACCGAAAATCGACCGGTACTCGCGGTTGGGACCACAGTCGTCCGCGCGCTGGAAGACTCGGCGGAGAAAAACGGCGGATTCCCGGCGGCCGGACAAGTGGAAGCGAACATCTTTCTGTTTCCCGGCAAGGTCTTCCGCGTGGTGAATCAGATGCTCACCAATTTCCATCTGCCGAAATCCACTTTGCTGGCCATGGTCGCTGCATTTGCGGGCCGCAACAACGTACTGCGCGCCTATCGCCACGCGGTTGAATCTGCCTATCGCTTTTACAGCTACGGCGACGCGATGCTGATCCGGTGAACCGATGCGCTATTTGATCATCAGCGACATTCACGCGAATTTTACGGCCCTTGACGCCGTGCTGACAGCCGCCAAGGGAAAATGGGACAAGGTTGTTTGCCTCGGTGATCTGGTCGGCTACGGTCCCGACCCCAACGAAGTCGTCGAGTGTGTTCGCTCGCTGGAAGCCGACACGATCCGCGGTAATCACGACAAAGCCATCTCCGGCGTCCAGGACATCGACGATTTCAATCCCATCGCGCGAGCCGCCGTGCTGTGGACCCGCGAACAGCTCCGGCCGCAAAATCGCGGCTACCTGCAAAATCTTCCCAAGGGACCAAAGTCGATCGACGGATTCACTGTCGTGCACGGCTCCATTTATGACGAGGACGAATACGTATATTCTCCAGAATTGGCCGCCGACCCGCTGAAAACTTCGCCCACCCCTGTGACGTTTTTCGGGCACACGCACTTGCAAGGAGGTTTTACCTTGCGCGGGGAAGACGTGCGGACGTTGCATACCGCTCCGGGATTGGGCCGCGAGTCGGTTCAAGTGAAGATTGAGCCTGGCACAAACTATCTTCTGAATCCCGGCTCCGTCGGACAACCGCGCGACGGAGACGTCCGTTCGGGATTCGCCATTGCCGACCTGCAGCACCATACGGTTGAGTTTTGGCGCCTTCCGTACGATATTGCGCAAGTGCAGCAGCGAATGTCGCGGGCCGGACTTCCTGAGCCGCTGATTCTGCGTCTCGATTTTGGACGCTGAAAGAAAAACAATGAACTCGCTGGGCGGTTTCGATGAAGAGGACAAGGGCCGGTTTCCAGCGGCATTCGTCCTCGGGCTCGTTATTGTCGCGCTCGTCGTTCTTGCGATCGTTTTGGCCACCCATTCGACGCATCCCGCGCAGCCCGGCCACCAGCCGAAGCTGCCATTTGACGCCGCCGATCAGGCCTACGCTCCAAATATTCATTTCGGAAAGCTCGCGTTGGCCGAGTCTTCGAATCTTCTGGGCCAGAAGTTCACCTATGTGGGCGGAATCATTACCAACGGTGGTTCGCGCGCCATCAAGGCTCTGGAAATCAAAGTCGAGTTCCACGACCCGTTCAACCAGGTGATTCTGCGCGAAACCCATCGCGTGATTTCCGAGTCGGATAAACCGCTTGCGCCCGGGCAGCAGCAGGCGTTTAATCTCACTTTTGATGGCGTTCCCGTGGAATGGAACCGGCAGAATCCGACCATCCAGGTAACCGGCTTGGTCTTGCAGTAGCAGCACTGTCTTTCTAAACGCAGGAGCAGTTGTCTATGAACGAATGGGCTGAGCTGGATCGCGCCTTGGAGTCGATGGCGGCCTCGGGCCACGCCGAAGTCCGCGAGGATGGCGAATGGCTCGCGGAACTCGCTGGGCTGCGTTGCGAGCTGCGCAGCCAGGGCAAGGACTCACTGGTTCATCTCTGGTCTGATGACCGCAGTGTCACTCGGCGTATCCTGCGCGTACGCGAACAATCCGAAGATCGAATCATCCTTGATGTGCAGCGGTTCGGACGCGCCAAACCCGGCCGCATGGAATTTCTTCGCACCGATTCTCCGCGCTCCGCGGCGCGCATCACCCGGGAACAGTTTCGCGCCCGTTTCCACCGCATCCTTTCCGAACGCTTTCCGGATGCGCACATCGATCCACTGACCGCCGCGCCCGACTTGCAGCGCTCATTTTCAAGCTGGTACGCGCGCGGGCGCATGCGCGAAGGCGCGCGCGCATATGCCTTGATGGCCCTTGCCCCAGGCGAATCCGCCGCAGCGCTGGAATCCATGCTGGCATTCGGAATTCTCTGGCTCGATTGGACGCGCAGCCGCGCCGAACGCCAGGCGATCGAGGCCTTGCGGCTTTTCGTCCCCGACGGAAGCGCCCAGTTATTGCGCGAACGTTCTGCCGGTCTATCGAACGCCGCGCGCACGGAAATATTCGAGTACCGCGATTCCGACTGGCGCATGCACAAAGTGGACATGGCGGACGCTGGGAATCTGGAAAGCTGGCTGGTGCCGCGAAGGGAATCAGAAGCGACGCTGCGGTCGGCGCGGGAAGCGAGTCGACGCGTCTCCGCGTTGGCGCGCGCCATGGACGATCCCGCCGGAGCGGTTCACTTGCGCGTGCTGGCCGGCGCGAAAGAAGTCGCCTTCTGTTTTCACGGGCTCGAATTCGCGCGCTGGTCGAAAGACGGAACGAAATTTGGAATTGGTGACGCGCAGGAGTTTCTGACCACCGCCAAAGAGCCCGCTCTCGAACGGCTGATCGCCAAACTCGATCTGTACCGGACTGCGCGTGCGAGCCAAACCAATCATCGGTTCTATCGAGCTGCGCCCGAGCGCTGGCTGGAAACGATTGTGCTTGGGGACTGCGCTCGGCTCGACGCCCAGCTCGATCCGCAGCACCTGTATTCGCAAGTTCCCGCGCTATCGCACGGCGATCGCGGAATCCTGGATTTGTTGGGCGTCACGCGGCGCGGCCGGCTTGTGGTCATCGAATTGAAGGCGTCCGAAGATATGCAATTGCCGTTGCAAGCAGTCGACTACTGGTTGCGCGTTCGGCGCCATCAGCGTGAAGGCGATTTCGAGCGCTACGGCTATTTTCCCGGAATTACACTGGATCCCCGTCCGCCTTTGGTCTGGCTGGCTGCGCCGGCGCTGCGATTTCATCCTGCAACGGACACGCTGCTGAGATATCTCTCGCCGGAATTTTGCGTCACGCGCATTGGACTCAATGAGAGTTGGCGGCGCGGGCTGAAGGTCATGTTCCGCCAATAGTTTTCTTCTTCGCCCGCGCCGGAGTGGGGAGGGGAAACACGTGGAAAATAAAAGAGGGAAGCTGACCAGCTTGTCGCTGACCGGCTTCCCGGGGTGTGTCCTAGAAGTGTTTGCTAAGTTAGACGCAGACCTTCTGAAAAGGTTGCAAATCGTGAATCAATAAAAAAGATATTTGCGCCATTTCTCGTCGCGGTGTCCCATCAAGCGCATCAGTTGACGAGATGTGTGCAACGTGAATGGGCGCGGCCTGCGCTGCAGTTGAATACCCGCTTCTTCGGGCGTGCGATCACCTTTACTGTTGTTGCACGCGTAGCAGCACGCCACCAGGTTTTCCCACGTCGATCGCCCGCCTCGCGAACGCGGCATCACGTGATCGAGCGTCAGCTCCGATGCCGGAAACAATTGTCCACAAAACTGGCACGTGTTGCGGTCGCGCAGCAGGATGTTTTTCCTGGAAAGCGCGCGGCTCTGTTGCGGAATGTGCCGGTAGCTGAGCAGTCGGATCACTGAAGGCACCGCGACCGATTTCGACGTGGAGTGCACCTCGCCATGATTCGTCTCTTCCGCTTGCGCCACTCCCTTGAGCATCAGCACCAGCGCGCGACGCACAGCGGTCACATTGATGGGCTCAAACGTTGCGTTCAGTACCAGGACCGGCGCCTGCATCAGGGAACGGCGACTACTGCCAGGGGGATCAGCGGACTTTTGCGCAGCCGCATCGGACGCGGCTCCAGAGGTTGGAATGTGAGGCCGAGGACACAAACCAGTTTTGTGCCGGTTGTCCATTACGCCGCCTTCAAATCTCGATATACAGCTCCTTACAACATTTAGATGCCCGGCCGCGCCAGCTTGGTTGCCGAATTGGCCCGCGCCGCCGACACCGTCATCACCGCAGCTTGCCCGAACCGCACTCGCCCGATCGTCACGCCGAACACCTTTGCCGCTCCCGCTTTCTTGAGAGCCCGGGAGCAAGCGTCCAGCGTCGCGCCGGTCGTCAATACATCGTCTACCAGCAACACGCGTACATTGTCAATGTTCTTCCCCGCGCGGGTCACGTACGCGCCACGCACCGATTTCCAGTGCTCGGTGCGCGAAAGCACCAGCTGCGGCGGGCGCGGCTTCACGCGCACCAGAAGTTTTGAGTCGAGCGGCAGATCCAAGCGCTTCGCCACAGCCTTGGCGATCAGCTCCGCCTGGTTGTAGCCGCGTTCGCGGCGGCGCTCGCGATGCAGCGGGACGGGTACGACCACGTCAGCGCGCCACTCCGTTCCGGCCTGCCGGGCAATTTCCGCGAGTCTCGCCCCAAACCACTCCGCGAGAGACGCTACTTGTTCGTACTTCAGCAGCAGCACGGTTTCAGACAGAGCGCGGTCGTAGATCGCAAAGCTGCGCGCGCGGTCGAACGAATAAAAGTTCGCCCGGCACAGCCGGCACAGCGTGTCCAGCAGAGGCACATCGAACGATCGTGAAGCAGCAGCCTCCCCAGCAGCGGAAGTGGCTATCGGACGCCCGCAGCAGGCGCAGAGCGGGTCAACGATACGCTCGAAATCATCGAGACACTCCGTGCATACCGGAATGCGGCTGGCTGAAGTGAGCACTTCGCCGCAGATGCGGCACGGCGCAGGGAACAGCACCGCGGCGACAGCGTCGATCGCGCTTTTAAGGATCACGAATGAGTCGGCGAAACGAAGAACGAGGAGACACGCTACTGGAATTTCAACGGGCCGGGAAGGCGGCGAAATACCATGGAAGCACTGCGTACTTTTACGGACGCGCGAGTTTCAGCGGCGCGCTTGGGCACTCCACTCCACCGCACCGCGTGCGGCGGGATTCGATGGCGCCTGCGCCGGCGCCCGAAAGGCACGTTGCATGTCTGCTTCCGGGCGCTGCAAGTTGGATGACGGGGATTACTTCCCGAGGCGAGACCTACAGCTGGCCGCGCTCCTGCTTCTCTTGGCAGACGATGCAGTAGCGGGTCCACGGCACGGCTTCCAGGCGCTTCTGTTGGAGCTCCTGTTCACAAGAAATACATTGGCCGAACGACTCGTCCTTAATCCTCTTGAGCGCGTCGTCCACAAGCTGCAGCAGCGCACGGTCATTGTGGGTCTGGCCGAACAGGAATTCTTTGGTGTATGAATTCGCTGCCTTATCGGCTAGATCCACGGTCGGATCTTCGTCCGCTTCGCGCCCCTCCTGCTCGGTTCGAGCGATAACCCGCAGCAATTCCTCGCGCCGGGTCTGTAATCTCTTTTTGTAGTAATCGAGACGCTTCTTATCCATAATTTGATGTCCTAGGTGAGGATAAAACCCTCACTCAAATCGGATGATTTTAGCGACCGTCGCCGGTCTTGTCAAATCAGTACCGTCGCGATGAAGGATGTCGCGTGAGCGACCACCCCGCCGCGCCCGGCACCGCACACTAGATGCCTGCCAGTTCCAAAAGGATTCCAGAGCCGCGGTTTACGGCCGTGCTCCGCCGTCGGCGGGAAATTTGCGGGCGGGGAAAATGAAATGAATCCCTACTGCGGAGATGCCCAGCACTCCGAAAACGATCAGGCTGCCTTCCGGGCCAACCGTTCCGCCGGTTAGCCATGTAGGGCCGTGAAAATCCGAGTTGATCAGATGCCCGGCGGCCGGCACCCCGCTATCGCGAACGGAGTAGAAAAAAGTCTCGCCCCAATCCCACATCGTATGCAGCCCGATCGCGAACCAGATATTCCCGGTGCGACGCAGAGTGAAAGCCGCTAGCAGGCCGAAAAGTCCCGCCATAAGGGCGCCGAATTTCGCTTCGCCAGGGTTGCCGAGGTGTATCGCCCCAAATCCGACGGCCAAAATCGCCGCTGCGGGCCAAAACCCGGCCGCCAATTGCAGGGTTGACTGCAGGTATCCTCGAAACGCGAACTCCTCAAACATGCCAACGGTGATGAACCCCGCGAAATAGAGAAGCCCGTACCGCGTGGCGGCCGGCGCGTTGAGGCTCAGCCCGTGGACCGAGAATCCATGGAGTGCGGCGATCAGCCCCATCAGCAGACTGATCATCGCAAATCCGTATAGCGCGCCTTGCCAGAATCGTTTGCCGAACGCTGCCCGGCCGGGCAGCCCATACGCCGCGAACGAGCGGTGTTCGATCTTCGTCATCACCAACGCCGTGAGCAGCGCAGCGATTGTGATAATGCCGTCCGTGAAGAGCAGCACCGCCGGCGTAAGCAGCAGCGGCGCGGACAAGTGTGTTACCAGCGCGCGAACACCGGGAATCCAGATGAAGAGCATGGGCACAATTCCCGATAGCACGAACCACATCGAAATGGCGATCACCAGGCGCCAGCCGATGCGAAGGCCGTCTGGGCCCAGAAAAATCCGCGTCATCGGGTGTTCACCCGGCGGCAGGCTCGGCCGGTTTGTTGCGTCTGGTCCGGACCGCCCCGGCAATGGCTCCGAATTCATCTCCTGTAAAACTCCGAATCAATGATCGCTTGCGAATTGACTGCGCGCAGATTCGAGCGGCCGCCTCACGGATGAAAACCCGGCCTCCAGCCATCCATAAATATAAACGAGCGAGGCTGCCGCGAAACACAAGAATGCATGGCGTTTGTTTCCGCGCGGCAGTAAATTTAAAAAGGATGTAAATTTCACGCAGATTCGGTGCCGCTATGGATAAGGAACCCAAACGTAAGTACACCAGTTGGCGCAAGGCTTTCTGGCTTATTTTCCTCGCAATCGCTGCAACACTAATCGCAAGCCTCGTCGGCCTGATTGTTTTCCACTCCGCGGCGCTTCGTCACTGACGTCCCTCTGACGCTGGAACGACAGCGACCACAAGCCTTTCCTGGATCTTACGGCGAGCGTGTCGCTACGCGTGCGTGCGAAGCCGGAAAATCGTGGTACTCAATCCCGTGCAGCTTGGCCCCCTATCCCTCATCAAATATTAAGTGGGCCGAACTTATGGCCAATATCGTGGACGGAAGGTGGACGCGCCAATGCCTGAGACCGACAAGCAGAGCAAAGAAAAACAGAACAACGGCGACCGGCACAAGCCGGTAATTATCTTGTCCGTGGTCGCGGTTGTCTTGGTAGGCATTTTCCTGATCATCTTGTTCTTTTTCCACGGCAATCTGCACTCTAGATCATCCTTTCCCTCTGGGGCGATTATCACCTCCAAAGGGTTGAGCGCGCCGCCGGCCTTGAAGCTTGTATAGCTCGCACTCGGCTCTTTCTCCAGCCAATCTTGGGGAGATAAATCACTTCCCGCGTGCTTCGAGCGGGAGTATCCGCATTGCTTTCAGAAATGCATGGCATTCGCCTGCTCGGAGCGCTAAATTGGTGATTCTGGATCTCCAATGCCTAAAACATATGAAGAAAGCAAGCGTGAGTGGCGCAGGGCCTTTTGGCTGATCATCAGCACCATTTTTGGAATGCTGATAGCCTGCGTCATCGGACTAATTCTGTTCCACGGCCTCCCTGGACACTAACCCGAGCGGAATCCTTCTCGCTGTCGGTGCGGCCAAGCTCTTGAAGCCACTCTAGTTGCCAATGGTTTTAACCGTTGGCAAGGCCGCGGGACTTTTGCTGTCACTCAATTTACACCACGTTGAAACACAAGCGTCACAATTGGCTGCTAACTCTATACACCTCGGGCAGGGCAATGTCCGCGGTACGTTAAACCAACGCCAGCAGCTCTTTGGAGGCTATCTTGTCAATTCTGCGCAGTACCGTATCTGCTCCCTCGCGTCGCTCGATCTTGAAGGCTGGAGCTTTGGCTCTCGCCCTGGCCGTAGGCGCTAGCGTCGGCGTCATCAGCAGCCAAGCCGAGGTCTCCATTTTGGAGACTGGATCGAGCCTGGTCTATCCCCTGTTTAACCTGTGGGTTCCGGTGTATCAAAAGATCGATCCCAGCGTGAGGATCACTACCCAGTCCACCGGCAGCGGCACCGGCATTTCGCAAGCCGTAGAGGGTCTCGCGCAGATCGGCGCTTCCGACGCCTACATGAGCGACGCGCTTATGAGGCAGCATTCGGACATGCTGAACATCCCGCTCTGCATCTCGTCCCAGATGATCAATTACAACTTGCCCGGTCTGAACGACAAGCACATCAAGCTGAGTGGCCCAGTCCTGGCCGGGATCTATCAGGGGAAAATCACAAAATGGAACGACTCGCAAATCTCCGCGCTGAATCCCGGCGTGAAGCTCCCCGGCAACCCGATCATCCCGGTTCACCGCAGCGACGGCAGCGGCGACACTTTCATCTTCACCCAGTTTCTGGCCTTCAGCACGCCGGATTGGGCCAACAGCCTGAGCTACGGTACGACCATTAGCTGGCCGGCCGTTTCCGGCGAGCTCGGCGCGGTGGGCAACCCCGGCATGGTGACTGCGCTGAAGGACAACCCGTACTCGATCGCTTATATCGGCACGAGCTATAAAAACGCCATCGAAAGCAACGGGATGGGCATCGCTATGCTCAAGAACCGCGACGGCAAATTCGTGATGGCCGACCCCAAGACGGTGGCGGCAGCGGCGGGAGTGATGGTCTCCAAGACTCCGAAAGACGAGCGGGTCAGCTTGATCTTCGCGCCGGGTCCCATGTCCTATCCCATCATCAATTACGAATACGCGATCGTAAAAAGCGACCAGCCTTCTTCGGAGACGGCAGACGCACTGAAGAAGTTCTTTAAGTGGGCCATCAGCCCCAAGGGCGGCAACGCGCCGCACTTCATGTCTGAGGCGCATTTCGCTCCACTTCCGGTTTCGGTAGTGAAGCTGAGCATGGATCAGATCGACCAGATCAAGTAACGTCGTTTACGTGGTCGGTTTTGTGGTGGGCTTGCCGGCGGGTATTCCGTCGGCAAGCCCGTTTTTTGGGTTTAGCGGGAGCCAGCAGATCGGTTAGATTAGGCGCTAAGGTCAGAGCGATCTTCAGGCGCTCCAGGGAACATTGGAATGAAATTTCGCTATCTAGTTGCGGGTCTCGGAAGCCTGGTGGGCCTCGCGCTAATAATGATCGTAGTTTTTCTGGGCGTTTACGCTTGGCCGGCCGTTCACTTCAACGGCATTCATTTCCTGATTGACAATAACTGGAATCTCGGCAGCCAATACGCCGAGCCGATCATGAAAGACGGCCAGCAGATTCTCCCTGGCGCGAATTACGGAATTCTATTCCTGATTGTTGGCACCCTGGCCAGCACGGCTATCGCGCTTGTCATCGCTGTTCCCGTGGGTGTTGGCACCGCCCTGTTCCTTGCGGAAGGCGTCCCGGCGATGCTGCGTTCCTGGCTTTCCTTTTTCGTGGAACTTTTGGCGGCGGTCCCGAGCGTGGTGTACGGTCTATGGGGATACGCGGTTGTAATTCCATTCCTCGGAAACCATCTCTTTCCTTGGATGGTGCAACACCTGGGCTTTATTCCTTTTTTCAAGGGCCCGGCCGGCAGCGGCTACGGGCTTTTTACGGCTGGATTCGTCCTCGCTCTGATGATCGTGCCGCTGATCGCCGCCACCGTGCGCGATGCGCTGGTCAGCCAACCCAAGCACCTGCGAGAGGGCGCCGTGGCGCTTGGCGCCACGCGTTTCGAGGCACTTCGCACCGTGATGCTGCCGAGCGTCCGCCGCGTGATTACCGGTTCCACCATCCTCGCCACCGGGCGCGCGCTGGGCGAAACCATGGCGGTGCTGATGGTAAGCGGCAACGCGCTGAATTACCTTCCCTCCAACATCTACACCCCGATTTCAACCATGGCCGCATTCATCGTGTCGCAGCTCGATAGCGCTATGCAGGACCCGACCGGCATGGCCGTCCGCTCGCTCGCCGAGGTTGCTTTGGTGCTGTGCGTCATCTCTATCATGGTGAATGGTTGTGCTCGAATATTGCTCTATTACCAGGATCGCATGGGCACGGAGGCAGCCTGATGGCAACCGCGTCGACAGCTCCGGAAGTTGCTTTCGCGCATGATTCCTCCGGCCCCGGAATTGGTCGCACGGTCGCCGACCTTGCTGGCTGGACGTTGTGCGCGCTCGCCTTTCTGCTCTTAAGCAGCGCAATGGTCTGGATTTTGGTGATCATCTTCCTCCGCGGCGCTCACGCCATCTCCTGGAACGTGCTTACCCACGTCACTTCGGGAACTGGCGGCGGGCTCCTGAACGCCATCGAAGGCACCTTCCTCCTCGCATTTGGTGGAATTTTGCTGGCTGTTCCGCCGGGGCTTGCTGCCGGGATTTATCTCGCCGAATTCGATACCGGCACTTTTGGACCGATACTGCGCTTCCTGGCGGACGTGCTGGTGGGCGTTCCGTCAATCGTGGTCGGCTACTTTTGCTACGTAACGATGGTATCGGATCTAGGCTGGAAGTTCTCGCTGGCGGCAGGTAGCATCGCCTTGGCCATTATCTCTCTACCGTATATTTGCAGGACCAGCGAAATGGCCATTCGTCAAGTGCCGCGTTCGATGCGCGAAGCGGCCTATGGGCTGGGCGCCACGGACTCCAAGGTTGCGCTGGGTATCTGTCTTCCGATCGCGATGCCCGGAGTCCTCACCGGCATTCTTCTCGCATTGGCGATTTCCGTCGGAGAGACGGCTCCGCTGATCTACACCGCTGGCTGGTCGAGCTATCTCTGGAACGGCCACTTCACCAACGAACCCGTTGGATACCTCACCTACGCCATCTGGGCGTTCATTACCGAGCCCTTCGCCAGCGCTCACGCGCTCGCCTACGCGGCTGCTTTCTTCGTCACTTTCTTCGTATTGGTCATCAGCGTGATTTCGCGAATGGCGCTCGATGAAAATGCCGGATTCCGCAGAAAGTCGGCCGCGCGAGATCGCATCAAGTTCCTGCACACCAGGTAGTAAGCTGTTTTCTCTTGGGGTGTACGGATTGACGGAACGTGCAGTGGTTTTGACTCTCGGCGTCGCCACTGGAATCTAGATTTCGCAATTGCGGTGACCGCCATGACTGTCCGGACCAGGGATTCCGGCTCGCGTTCATTCCGAATTGTTTGTGAAGTAACGTGTCTGTAACAATCTTGCGTGACAATCGTCCTTCAGAAATATGGTGCCCACAGCAGCGGGGTTGGCACGGCGCGGTCGCGGGCTGGAAAAGTAACTGTGGCGCAGCTGTTCGGCGGGTCCCTACGATGGAGTTATAAATATGGCCTCGGCGACACATGGACGCGAATCGGGCGATGCCAAGCTGGCCTCGAGGTCGAGCATGACGGATGAATCCCGATCGATCCCGGCCGAAGACGCCGGGGTGCGCTTTCAAATTTCCAATCTCGATTTCTTCTACGGCGCGAAGCAAGCGGTTCACGGCCTGAACCTGAAAGTCCCGACCAACAGAATTACCGCTCTGATCGGCCCCTCTGGTTGCGGCAAATCCACCTTCCTGCGCACCCTGAATCGCATGAACGAAACGGTGCGCAATAGCCGTTACACCGGCGATATTCTGCTGGATGGACAAGACATCCGAAAAATGAATGTGGTGAGCCTTCGGCGCCGCGTGGGCATGGTGTTTCAGCGGCCCAATCCCTTTCCGAAGTCCATTTTCGACAACGTAGCCTACGGCTTGCGAATTAACGGATTTAAGGGACGCCTCTCTGAGCAGGTGGAGCGCAGCCTGAAGCGCGCCGCGCTCTGGGAAGAGGTGAAGGATTACCTCCAGAAGTCGGCTTTCGCGCTGTCAGGCGGCCAGCAACAGCGCTTGTGCATTGCCCGTGCGCTGGCGGTCGATCCCGAGGTGCTGCTGCTCGATGAGCCCTGCTCGGCGCTCGATCCGGTAACCACCGCGAAGATTGAGGAGCTGCTCTTTCAATTAAAGGACAGCTGCACGTTGATCATCGTCACTCACAATATGCAGCAGGCCGCGCGCGCCAGCGATTTCACCGCCTTCATGCTGGACGGCAAGCTGATCGAATACAACGACACCTCAAAACTTTTCACCACCCCTGCCGATCCTCGGACGGAGGCTTACATCACCGGCAGATTCGGCTAGTCCACGGGGAGCGGGAGAAAATCGTGCGTCATTTCGACGAGTTGCTCGGAGACCTTCGCGCCAAGCTGCTGCAAATGAGCGGTTTGGTTGAGTTGGCCATCCGCGATAGCGTTCATGCGCTGGAGGGGATCGAGGACTCAAACGCTCGATCGGTCTTCAAGCGAGAGGTCGATATCAATCGGCTGGAGCTTGAGATAGACGGCACGGTTACGACCCTGCTAGCCCTTGAGCAGCCCGTTGCCAGCGATTTGCGTTTCATAACCGCGGCCGCCAAAATCAATAACAACCTCGAGCGTATCGGCGACTTGGCCGTCAATATTGCCGAACGGTCGCAATCGTTGCTCCAGCATCCACACTCTGGCATTCGGACGGACATCCCTCAGCTTGCTGAACTCACGGAGTCGATGGTGAAGCGAGCCTTGGAAGCGTTCGTAGCAAAAGACGCCGACGCGGCTCGCGCCGTGCTCGTCTCCGACGACGCCATAGACGACCTGCGCGATTCGATTTTCAATGACCTAATCGACCAAATGAAGACCAACTCTCAGTCGGTGCAAGCGTGCGTCGACCTGATGTTTGCCGGCCGCAGCCTGGAGCGAATTGCCGATCACGCGACGAACATCGCGGAGGCTGTCGTTTTTATGATCGAGGGCGTTGAAGTTCGACGCCACCACACCCAGGCGGTCAGCGGCTAACCGCGCAATCGCCGCTTCTTTTTCTGTTCATACTTCACAGATCACACGCTCTATTTCCACGGGGTGGGCATGTGGTAGGGAACCGTCACAATCACCGCCTCGATCTGCCGTATCTGCGCGTGCTGTATTTTGAAAAGCTCGAACATCACGAACGAGAACGGCCGATCGAAGGGCGCTTTCACGTGATACGTGCTGCCATCGACCAACTTGAACGTATCGTCCGTGCCGGCATGATCGAAGAAGACGTTCGCCAGCACGAGTCCCTTCTGCTGATCCACCACCACAAAGCGCCGGTCACGGCAGCGCGTGACGAACCGCAACAGTCCGGTTTTCAACTGCGCCTCGCATCCCTGTTTGGCAACTCCCCTGCCGTTGGGATTGTTCGCGGTAATCATTCCATTTTCGATGCGCTGGCAATCGGGCGAAAACGAGGTGTAAATTTTCCCGGTGTTTTTCTGAATTGTTTCGAAGTATCCGTTTGCCAGCGCGACCATTTTCGCGCGAGACAGCCGCTCGCTCGCCGGCACGTCTTCCTGGAAAATCGGCTTTTCTTTTAGACTGTTGGCCGGAAATGGACCATTGGCGCTTTGGGGGCGCGCCGCCAGCACTTCGATTTCCGTCGCTTCGTGGTTCACGATCTTCAGCCGCGCGCCCAGAATGTCCGGCGTGTGGTTTTCGTCAATCACGCCGTAAAAGCCCACCTCTCCGCGCTCCGGGTCGTCGATGTAAATCTTGTACGTTCCCAGTCCATCGGCGGTGGCCCACAAACCATCGCCCAGATGAAGCATCACGTTGTTCTCGGAATATTTTACGTTGGCCGAATGCGGCAGCTTTGAGGGGTCGTGCGCCACGAGCGCGGCCAAAAACTTATCGACAAAGCCGTTCAGGCACGCGCGATCGCAGTTGCTTGTAGCAGTGTCACGCGCCGCAGGCCCGGCCGAGCCGCTTGCGGCAGACGAAGCCGTGGCGCCATGCGCCAAACCGCACACCAGCGTCGCGCCGAAAATCCAGATCGCTGCCACACCCATTCTCACCAGACTTTTCCGCATGATCCCCCCTTAGGACGCAATTCGAGCCCGAAATCTATAACAGATGCAGCCCCGCTTCGCAACTTCTCCACAAAGATTGCTAACCGGCGCGCGCAGTAGACCGCGAAATTTTCGCTCGCGCAAAAAAAAAGCGGCTCTCATCAATCGAGAGCCGCCGGAAGAAATGAATCGAAAAAACTACGCCCAGCTGAACCCCTCTCGCTTCAATGGCAACCTCCGGGCGCGCTTTCCAGTGACCTTGAAAATCGCGTTGGCGATCGCTGGAAGCACCGGCGGCAGAGGCGGTTCGCCGAGTCCCGTTGGTGAGTACTTGGTGTTCAGGAACTCCACGTGAATGTCCGGCGGAGCCTTCGTCAAGCGCACCGGCTCATAGCCATTGAAGTTGTTTTCCATGGCGCGGCCGTGATCGATGTTGATCTCATAATCCATCAATTGGCTCATGCCGTCGATAATGCCTCCGGCGACCATGTTCTGCGCGCGTGCGGGGTTGATGATCTGGCTGCCGATATCTCCCACCGCCCAGACTTTGTTCACCTTCACCTGATTTCCGGTGACGGTGACTTCCGCCACGTCGGCGAAATAGCCCATGTGGCAGAAGTGCGCGCCGATGCCCAACGCCGTGTTTTCCGGCAGAGTGCGTTTGCCCCATCCGGAATTATCGCGCGCCCGCTCGACGCATGCTCGCATCCGCGCCGCAATGTACGGCGCGCCTCGCATACCCATGCCGCCCGTTGGAGCCGGCAAAGGCTCGACCGAGAGCAGATCGACCAGAAACTCCACCGAATCCTTTCCGGATGCGTTCGCCAGTTCGTCGATGAACGACTGAATCACGAAAGCGATCGCGTTGCTTCCCGGAGCGCGCATCGCGCCCGTGGGAATTCCGGTGGGCATCAGGGAAGTTCCCAGCTCGTAATTGGGTACGAATCGCGCGGGAAATTCGTCCGGCTCCATGTTGGCTGCCGACGCGAACCGCCCATTCGATCCGAAGCTGATGAAGTGGTTCTTCCAAGCGATGATCTTGCCGTTGGCATCCACTCCGGCCTTTAGCGAATGGTACCCTGCCGGACGGTAGGCATCGTGATGCATATCGTCTTCGCGGGTCCATAGCAGCTTCACGGGCACGCCGCCGCCGACCGTCTTGGCGATATAGGCCGCTTCGATGAAGAAGTCGTTCACCAGCCCGCGCCCGAAACCGCCACCGCCGCGAATCATGTGCACGGTGATGTCGTTCGGCGACATTTTTAGCAACTGCGCCAGCGGCATCACGCCCATGCCGGGAAGCTGGCTGTTGGTCCAGATTTCGAGCTTCCCGTCCTTATAGCAGGCTGTGGTGTTCCGCGGCTCCATCGCTGCGTGAGATAGAAACGGATATGCGTAAAACGCCTCCACCACGTGGGCCGCATTGTTGAACGCCGAATCCACATCGCCATCATGCCGCAAAATCTGCTGCGGTTTCTGCGGAGCGAGCGCCTGCGCCTGCTGCAAATAGCCTTCGCTGCTCTCGTTGGCGGTCGGACCCTCATCCCATTGCACCTTCAGCTTCTGCCGAGCGTGGTTCGCCTGGTACCACTGGTCCGCCACGATGGCCACGCCGCTCGAAAGCTGCGAAGTGTCTCCGTTGCCTGCCACGATAAACGCGTACCGCACGCCGGGCAGCGCCTTGATTTCGTCCAGGTTCGCGCTGACCGCCTTGCCGCCAAATACCGGGCATTTCACGTACACGGCACCCATCATCCCAGGCAGCGACACATCGATTCCGTAGAGCGGTTTTCCTGAGACGATCTTCGGATCATCCACATCTGCCGTGGGATGGCCGATGATCGTGTAGTCTTTCGGATCCTTAAATTTTAGGGTCTGGAAGTCCGGCACCGGCACCGTGGCTGCCTTGCTGGCCAGTTCGCCGTACGTCGCGCTCTTGCCCGATCCTTCGTGCATGACGGTGCCAGCCTTGGTGGTGCATTCCGATTCCGGCACGCTCCAGGTCTGCGCCGCGGCCGCCACCAGCATTTGCCGTCCCGCGCGGCCGATTTGCCGCATCGCCATCCAGTTCAACGGCACGGCCGTGCTGCCGCCTTCGATCTGCAATCCGTACTTGGCCCCGTCAACGTCGGCCTGCTCGACCGTCACGTTCTTCCATTCCACGTCCAGTTCTTCGGCAATGATCATCGGCAGCATGGTGCGCGCTCCGTTGCCGGTCTCCGGATTCTTGGACATGATCGTGTAGGTGTTGTCCGGATGAATCATCACGAACGACGCGGGCACGAGTTTTGCTTGCGGGAAGCGCATCTGCGCGAATACTTCATCCAGCGGAGAGGCGTACAGCGCCAGCAGCATTCCGCCACCCGCCATCGCGGTCGCTTTTAGAAACGATCGCCGATCGATCTGAATCTTTTCCAAAGTTGGCATGGCTTTCTCCTATATCTTTCGGGACCTTACAGTGCCGCGCTGGCGGTGGTTTCCGTGCCGGACGCGATTTCGGCGGCACGGTTGATGGCATCGCGGATGCGCAGGTAGCACCCGCATCGGCAGAGATTGCCGGCCATTGCGGTATCGATTTCCTCATTCGTCGGATGAGGAGTCTTTTTTAGCAGAGCCGACGCGGACATCATCTGTCCGGCCTGGCAGTAGCCGCATTGAGGCACGTCGCCATCGATCCATGCGCGCTGTACCGGATGAGATGCGTCGGGCGAAAGCCCTTCAATCGTGGTTACGTGTTGGTGGCCTACGGCGGAAATCGGCGTGAGGCACGAGCGGACCGCTTCATCCCCCAAGTGAACCGTGCAGCAGCCGCACTGTCCAATTCCACATCCATACTTTGTGCCGTGAAGTTTCAGGACGTCGCGAATCACCCACAATAGCGGCATGTCCCCGGGAACATCGACAGTATGATGAGTCCCGTTAATGGTTAGCTTGTAGGGCATGGTCTACTCCAGAAATTCAAAGATTAGCCGACGGCGGCAACGGTAGCACCGCGAGGTAACACTGTCAATGCGCTGGATTTAGTCCCTGCGGGAGCGTTGTGGTGCGGGATAACTGTTCACCACGATTTTAAGCGACAATACGATTCGATTTTGAGCTATTCCGTCGGGCGCCAGGTCATTTGACCCAGCGCCCAACTATTTTACCGAATTTTCGCCGGTGCTGTGAGCAATCGGCCCGCGAAAATTTAGTCGCCCATCTGCACTTGCAGATATTCGCCCGGCAAGCTGTCGAGACCCGATCGCGTCCCTGACGAATGCCGCGATGGCTTGGCAGTCGCGCGCTCCTGTTTGCGAGGCAGCGCTGGCGGAGTTGCGTCCGGCAACGGCAACCGTTCGATCTTGATGCCGAGCGTTCGCTCCAGTTGCGCCACTTCGCTGCGCTCTTCGCGCGAGAAGATCGCTGTGGCAACTCCGTGCTCGCCCGCTCGCCCTGTGCGGCCCACGCGGTGAATGAAATTCTCCGCGAGTTCCGGCAGGTCGTAGTTGATCACGTGCGCCACGTCTTCCACGTGGATGCCTCGAGCCGCCACGTCCGTCGCCACCAATATTCGATAGCGTCCACGCTTGAATCCTTCGAGCGCCGCAATCCGTTGCGATTGCGAGCGGTCGCCGTGGATCACCGCGGCTTCGAAACCATCGCGCGCCAAGCCCCAGGAAAGCCGCTCGGCCCCGCGCTTGGTGCGCGTGAATACCAGGCAGCGCCCGCTTTCTTTCGTCAGCAAGTGGCGCAGAACTTCCTGCTTGCGGTCGGAGGGAACTTCGAATGCTTGCACGCGCACGTTCTCGGACGGCTTGAGCGTCGAGCCCAGAGCCACCCGCGCCGGATGCCGCATATAGTCGCTGACCAGATGCGCCACCGACGCCTCGAGAGTGGCCGAAAAACACATCGTCTGCCGCTGTTTCGGCAGCACCGAAGCGATGCGGCGAATCGCCGGGAGGAACCCCATGTCGAGCATGCGATCCGCTTCGTCCAGCACCAGCACGCGCAGCGCGCGCAAGTCGATCAGGTTGCGATCGAGAAAATCCTCCAGCCGCCCGGGAGTGGCGATCACCAGCCGAGCTCCATTGCGCAGCGACTGCAGCTGCTTTCCTTCGGACAGCCCGCCTACGACCACAGCCGCGGCCGGAAGCTGCCGCCCGCGCAGTGCGTCGTACGCCTCGGCCACTTGAATGGCCAGCTCGCGCGTGGGGCCCAGAACGAGCGCCGCGACTCCGCGGGTCTTGTTCTTCAGCAGGTCCTCCATCACCGGAATCAGGAACGCGAGCGTCTTGCCCGTGCCGGTCTGTGCTGTGGCCAGCACATCTTTGCCGGCCAGTGCATGCGGAACTGCCGCGGCTTGCACCGGCGTCGGTGTTAGGAAGCCGGCGGACGCGATCCGCTCTTGTAAATAGGTTGAAATGGGAAGTTCAGTAAAACTTTGCATTGAATCTGAGGTTACTTTCTTTTCTGGCGGCACCATTCGCTGCTTGCACGTATCCGCTCAAGCTTGCGAGCTTGCATTGCCAGTTTCTTTTGAATTTACGCTGAACACATCGGAGGGAACTGAAGGGCGGGTAGTCTCAGATGAACTGCACCAGAGGGACCGCACGACACAACCGCGTATCAACGCAGGAAGAGTATATCAGGTATTTCCGTCAAATAGCGATACAATCCTCCGCCGGTGGTTACAAACATGACACTCTTTCCAACCTCGCTCGTAGGCTCCTATCCGCAGCCCGATTGGCTGATCGATCGTGAAAAGCTCAGTCACCAGATGCCGCCGCGCGTCCGCGCCGCTTCGCTCTGGCGCGTCGCACCGGAATGGCTCGAACAGGCCCAGGACGACGCCACGCTTCTCGCCATTCGCGCGCAGGAGCGCGCCGGCCTCGAGATCCTTACCGACGGCGAGATGCGCCGCGAAAGCTATTCGAATCGCTTTGCCACGGCGCTCGAAGGTGTCGACCTCGAAAATCCGGGAACGGTCACCAGCCGCAGCGGACATTCCGTCACCGTGCCGCGCATCGTCGGGAAAATCCGCCGCAAATATCCCGTGCAGGTGCGCGACACGAAGTTTTTGCGCGCCAATACGGATCGCAAGACCAAGATCACCGTGCCTGGCCCGTTCACTATGTCGCAGCAAGCGCAGAACGATCATTACCGAACCGTGGAAGAAATGGCTCTCGACTACGCCGCTGCCGTCAACGAAGAAATCAAAGACCTCTTTGCCGCCGGCGCCGATGTGGTGCAAATCGACGAGCCCTGGATGGAAGCGCGACCTGAGGAAGCGCAGCGTTACGGCTTAGCCGCACTCGAAAGGGCCCTAGCAGGCGTCCACGGCGCCACGGCCTTGCATATCTGCTTTGGCTACGCGGCGCTCGTCCCCGGCAGGCCGGCCGCCTATTCATTCCTCGAAAAATTGGCCGACGCCCCGGTCCAGCAAATTTCCATCGAAACCGCGCAGAGCAAACTCGATTGTTCCGTTCTCGCCAGGCTGCCCGAGAAAATTATTATTTTAGGCGTGATCGATCTTTCCACTCCGGAAGTCGAATCCGCGGAGACGGTCGCCGCGCGAATCCGCCGCGCTCTCCCGTACGTAAGCCCCGAGCGCTTGGTGATCGCCACCGATTGCGGAATGAAGTATCTCCCGGCAGAATCCGCCCTCGGCAAAATGCAGTCGATGGTCGCCGGCGCAAATCTCGTCCGCCAAGAGTTGCGCGCCGCCTCGCACCGCGCTTGATAACGGAGGAATGGCGCGGTTTCGACCCCGCCAAAAATGGCGCACCTTCGACCCAAGCTTCTTAGCCCGCAATCGGCAGCAGAGCGAAACTCAAACTTCCCACAATCTGACTTATGGACCGGGTCGACTTCTCGGTTATCCCATCATCAGCGGACCTGACTCGCTGGCAGATCCAGCCCGATATATAAGACGAGGAGCACCGGCAGCTAGAATGCATCGGAAGCAGGCATGCGACACATTTCCTCGAAGCGGACTTCTGGATCGGGTAGTTTTCGATTGCAGGCTATTTCAAGCATGCACAGCCAGCCAAGACGAACCAACGGAATAGCAAACAAGAGCCTGGGTAGCAGGACGGGCAAAGGTATAAGGCCGTCCCTCGGCGCCCAGGTGGGCGCCAGATGTGCTTTTGGAGAGGACGTAGTGAACTTTCACATTGCGCAGCGGGCACAAAAGGCGCCAGTGTCGTGATTCTCAGTCCGGAGCCTTTGGTGATTCTGAGGAACAGCGGCTCATGGTGACTAAAACGGCGGCGGGGATGAGGAAGCTGCGGACAGCGGCTCTGGCAATTGTGCTGGCGTCGCAGTGTGCGCCTTCAGCACCGTGATGTTGGCCCACTCGCATCCGGACCTCAAAACGATCCCGATCGTTTTTCGCGGCGTTTCGTTCGATTCGCCAAGCACATCCACAAAGCTACACCTGCGACGATGGAAACCAAGCTTGCCACTTGCGCGTTGGTGAGTCCGAAGAAGGAACGCGGATTGATCCGGATGAATTCCACGAGGAAACGAGCAACTCCAGTGAGAACCAGATAAGCGGCGAAAACGCTTCCCTCGGGAGGCGACATTTGCGTCAGGCGGCCGTTCTGCGTTACGCGGGAAAGAGTCTGGGATCGAATTTGCCGCCCACCGATCCTCCATAGCGCCCAGGCGACGATGCACGCCACGGCGAATTCATAGATCGGCGTTGGCTGCACGCGACAATTCGCTGGCCAGCCCCATGCGACACAGGTCTGCGTCGTTGGCACAAGCCCGTGCGGAAAGCTCATTCCCCACGGGAGGGAAGTTGGAATGCCATAATCTCCGTCACCAGAGAGCAAGCATCCGATCCTGCCGATCCCGTAGCCGAGTGCCGCAGCGACCGAGCCGGCGTCCACCACTTGGAGCAGCGGGATCTTTCGCCCCCTGGCAACCCAGATAAACGCGGCAGCGCCGGCAGCAAGTCCTCCAAACCAGGCAAGGCCGTATTGGCTGATCAGCTCGCCGGGGTGAGCTAGGAGAAACCGCGGATCTTCGAGCACGTGATAGAGCTTGGCACCCACAATGCCTGCAAGGCCGGGGATGGCAATCAGCACTTCAGCGAATCCCGAGTCCTTAGCCGCGATCCCGCGACGCGCCAGGTCGGCGCGCAAAACGAAATAGGCCGCAATCATGGCGGTAGCGACCATCAATCCGAATGTCGGGATGGTAAGACTCCAGATATGGAGGTACGGAGCCATTGCAGTTTAGTCTGGCCGAGCAGGCTGCCATCCGCGCGAATCGGCTTCCCGATTGCGTGCAGCAGCTGCAACAACCAAACCTTTGACGGCTCCCTGTACCGCTTCCGGCGCGTTTAATCGCATGGGAACATGGTTTGGGGAAATCATCGCGCCAACATTTTCACTACTATGGTCAGCAGGCCGCAGCCCAGCACGCCGGGTATAGCGGCACAGATCGCAGGACGGCTGCCATTGAGACGCCACTCGTCTTCCAGCGCGAGAAAGCCAAAAAGAATCAGGCAGGCACACGCCGGTATGGAAAAGAGGGATAGGGAGGCCACATCGCGATACGCAGAGATGGACGAGATCATGCAACCCGCCAGCATCGACACCTGAATCAAGGCGACCGCTCCATATGCGCGGAGCCGCGTTGAGGTAAGACGGGCGGCGACGATGCCAATCGCCACCGATTCCGGCAATTTGTGTACGATGACCCCGAGTGAGAGAGCGGTGGTTGCACTGGTCACGGCCCCCACACGCACCAGTCCGATCGCCCACCCATCCAGAAAACAGTGGGCGCATCCAATCAGGAGCAGAGGCCACCCCACCGCGACCGCGCGCCGCGTGAAGCGATGCGAATGATCTGTTTCTCGCGCGTGAAGATTTCCGAGACAGAAGGGACAGAGGGGATAAACGTAGCGGTCCATCAGCGCGAGAGCCAGCACGGACAGCGCCAACAGGCCGAGCGTCACCTGCCAACCTCGATTTCCGGCGATATCCGGAAGAATCCAGAACACGCTGATGCCGAGCAGCACGCCAGCGGTCCATGGTAACAATCGGCGCACGTGGGTTCCGCTTGCGAACCGCACCGACGCCACGGCAATTGCCGTCGTAACCACGAGCACTGCGAGAGACACGACCATTCGAGGAGCAGCTCCTTTGAAACTAGATGGTAGTGGTACATCATTATCATTAACGACGTCAAGACTTTTCCTGAATTCTCGGATTTTCGATTTAGTTCACAGGCGGGTCGCGCATTCCGCGCACGTGCCGTAAAGCACCAGCTCGTGCCGGCGAACGCGAAACTGACGGCCAGCGAGGTGATCGATTCTCGCGGGACACCCGCTCAGCTCGAACACCCGTGTGCATTGGTCGCAGACAAAATGGTGATGGTGTGCCTTCCCCGACCGCTCGTAGACCGTGACCGCGCCCGGAAGGTCCAGAGCGGAAAGCCAACCTTTCTCCATGAGGCTTTTGATGTTGCGGTAAACGGTGGCGATTCCCAACCCCTTCGCGCTCTTCTGTGCCACCTCAAGAACCTGGAGGGGAGAAAGTGGACGGTCGGCCCGCTCGAAAGCCGCTCGGATGGCTGACCGCTGTTTGGTTCGTCGCTGATCTTTCACAGACATTCAAATTTAATAATACTGCGTTATCGATAATGGATGAAAGCAATTTGCGCCTTGAGACTGAAGGCGCTTTCGGTTTCGAAGCCCCGCAAGAAGTGCGACTCAGCCGCACTGCGCGGCAGTTGGCCAGAAACGGGCTTTGGGTCCTCGAACCGGACTTCTGGGGAGCAAAGGGCACTTGTTAGCTACCGCCCATGGCCAAACGACTATCGTGCGCGCGTGTCGAGGCGCCGCTTCTCAGCGTTGGGGAAGCCCCCAGCCTGTGCCGGGGGCTCTTGCTCATCCTACAAATTCCCGCTTACCGGCTGACTTGGACGCTGGTTCCTCCAGCGCCAGGGCCGCTAATCTGGGCGCCTCCCCCGTTGGAGACAACCTTGAGCCACAGCGCGTCCTTGCCCTTGTAGTACGAGGTGGCGCTGGCCTTGCGCAGCGCATCGAGGCTGTCCTGCGGCGTACCCGAGGCCGCCGTCGAGAATCCCGGCAGCTCGAAGATCACCCACGAGCCCTGATCCAGTTCGGTGAGGCTCAGTGTCACGGACGGCCTTTTGGTGGTCACCTTGATCTCGGTGCCGGCGCGTATGTTGGTTGGACCGGTTAGGGTGGCCTGCTTGCCATTGCGGCTGAGAAGGACCGGCGGCTGGGGAGGTCCGCTGGGCCGGCCAAACGGTGCGCCGGGACCGCCACGACCTGCCGCCGTGCCAGGACCGGTGCCTGGGGCAGGACCGTAGGCTCCGCCGGCACCGGCGGGTGCGGTTCTGTAAGAACCTGCGCCAGGGGCGCCGCCGAAACCGGGGAAACCGCGGAGACCGCCGCGAGCGTAGGGGCCGCCAACAGCCAAGCGTCCGACATCGCCCTTGCACACCGCGGCGTTCCAGGTCGGCTTGATCTCACAGGCATGGTCGATGGCGATTCCGTCATTTTCGTCATTGATGAGAATGTAGGAGTCCGGAACACCGCTAACCGAGCCATCCACGTCGTGGAACACCGCGCCCATATAGCCTCCATGGCTTCCAGAATCGGAGGACCATTTATGTTCCACCGGAGGGAAATACACCGGCTTGGCGTTGATGAATTTCGCGCCCTCGACGGAGTTTTGGGTGCTTATCCCGAAGCTGGTATACATCAGGTAAGAGATCGCTCCCGTCTTGCGAGTGGCGTTGTCCTGGAAATTCACGAAGGTGACATTCTCCACTTCATGACGGAAATCGTAGAACTCGTAGCCGCGGATCGGGAAATCCGGGAGTTCGGGCTCCGGCAAGCTGCGGCCGTAAGCGATTTCCGCCGACGTCTCAGGGTTGCCGATGTTGGCGGTTTCGCCCACGAACAGCGAGTCGACTACCCGTGACGTAAAGGCGGAACGGCCGAGGTTCCCCGACGCATGCGTGAAGCCGATGCCGTTGTCTGCCAGCTTCAAGTTCCTGAATACGTCCATCTCACCGCGGGCCCACATGCCGCTATTCCGGTTCTTGTAGGCGGTAAAATCCTCGATGACCGTCTCCACGATGGGGCTGTTTGGGTCGGCCGGATTGGCAAGGGCGATATGCGCGTTGCCGCCGACAACACTGAAATGGCCATCGGGCTGAGGGCCGCGGTCGAACATGAAGCCGTCAAAGTTCGAATGGGCGACGTTGCCCTTGAACTCCCCCAGCCGCATTCGACGTGGCCAGGTTGCGTTGCCGACATCCGTGCCCGCGAACGGGGGCAACGGATGCACCGGCAAGGCGATCCAGAAACCCGTGGACTCGGACCCTGCGGCCACGTTGTCCACGTAAGTGTTGTCGGGATTGGTGATCCAGAAAGTCGACGCCGTGTTGTCGGAAGGGATCAGGATGTCCTTGGCGTTCTGGCCAGCCAAACCGAGGTTCCTGTCGCCCTCCGCTCCGAACGGGCCCAGGTTTGTCGGAACACAGGGTTTGCCGTCAGGATGACACTTGGTCATCATTCCCAGGTTGTGGATGAACTGGTTGCCCGTTTCGATGCCGTCTTCCAGGAAAAAGCAGTGACCAACGGTGTTGTAGGTCACGTTGTTTTCCACGAGCACGTCGTTGGTGCCATGCACGGTCACGCAGCGGTTGTAGGAGTCGTGAATCGATGAATTTTCGATGTACTGCCCTTTGGCGTCGCCGACCAAATGCCAGTGAATGGGATAGCGCGCCAGATGCATGTACTGACCCATGCGGTTCAATTCGACGCCGGAGATATACATTTTAGACCCGGCCAGCGACATGATATGCCCCCCGAAGTAGGAGCTTTCTGCGTCAGATGAAGCCTGGATAAGAATATTTCGCGTCAGCATGCCGACTTCACCGCGTTCATCCACGCCGAACGTGATTTCGCCGAAATGCATGTACTGTAGGGGCTGATCAAGCGTGATCACGTTGCCAGCAATGGCGGCGATGGTTCGCTTCTCCGCCTGCTTGGAATCGTAGTCGGTCGACGCCAGCACGATCACGTCCCCTTTTCGCCAGCCACTGGCATTCAATACTTTGATCGTGGCGCTGCCGGCCTTGGCTGTAGCAGCGAGTTTGGTCCAGGAATTCGTCACGTCACCATGCAGGCTCAGGATTCCGCCCGGCGCGATCACGATCCCGCGGCCGTTACCAGGGAGACTGTTGGTCAG
>Ga0335075_10002267_pt1 | contig 31125 bp, 27 predicted proteins | sample Lox_Sample_24_FD_206723 | JGI IMG/M metagenome (GOLD analysis project Ga0335075, IMG submission 206723) | Soil microbial communities from Loxahatchee National Wildlife Refuge, Florida, United States - Lox_Sample_2.4 | ecosystem: Environmental > Terrestrial > Soil > Wetlands | place: USA...
GCAGCAGCTTCTCGACGTAGTCCTTGAGTTCGATCACCGCGCGCTCGATCTCGGCGACGCCGTCGGCCAGCGCCCGGATGTCGAACTGCCGCTGGAACAGGCTCGACCACTCGTGCAGCCTGGGTGCATCCTGGTCCGGTGCGCCCAGCACCGCGGCGATGGTCAGCGACGGGTACGGCTTGGCCAGCGCGGGGACGAAGTCGCACGACGTCGCGGGCGCGATCCGGTCCCAGAGCTGGCCGAGGAAGTCGCGCATGGCCGGCCGCCACCGGTCCGCTGCCCGGGGCGTGAACGCCCCGCCAACCAGCGACCGCAGCCGCCGGTGACGGTCGCCCTGCTGGTTGAGGATGTTCGCGTCGATCTGCTCGCGCAGCGGGCCACTGGTGACGCCGAACAGGTCCGCAATCTCCCGGCCGGGGAACTCCGCCTGCCGGGAGCGGAGGAAGAACTCGCCGGCCTCGCGGTCGAGCACGATGAAGGCCAGCGGCGAGCTGGCCAGCCACCCTCCTTGCCCGCGCAGCTCGGCGAGCAGGCGGTGATACCGGTCACCGGCGAGCTCGTCAGAGCCGAGGTCGATGGCTGGCAGGTCGAGCTCGGTCACTAGGGTCATCTAGGGCATCCATCCCGGTCAGTCACCCCGGGCAGGTCGTCATGGTGCATGCTGGGAGGATAATGGCGGTTTCAACCGGCCAGGAAGCCCCCGATTTACCGGCGCGTTGCCGGTTGCACAGCGTAACGTTCCTTTATGGCGTATTGCCAGTACATACGCGGCGGGCGCGGTCCATGCTGTATGCCAGGGATATCGTCTGCCTGAGGGGGATTCGGTGGGCCACAGGCTGCTACGGCTGGAGATCCCGGTCTTCCCGGAGAAACGGATGTTCCGGGTGCATGACCCGGCGGTCGATCCAGACGCGCCCGGCAGCCCGATATCGCCCAACGGCGCGCTGATCAGCACGACCCGGGAACAGATGCTCGTTGCCTGCGCTCAGGAGCACGTCAGCGTGCAGCTCACGATCGAGGAATGGGAAGACGCGCCGCCTCCGTTCAGTGACGGCTACGAGGACGAAGCGAAGTGTGTGCTGTACCTGCGCGGCCGGCTGAGCGTGATTGACACCCGCCGGGCCGACTCGGCCGTGGGCAGCATCCGGCTGGCCGGCGGGGTGGGCGACTACGGGGTCCGCGTGTACACCCGCAACCGCGCCGAGGCTGTCCGGCGCTACGCAGCGCTGTTCGAGATGGACGCCGACCCGCTCGGCGATGAGTTCCAGCAGGCCAAGAGGCGGCTCGAAGGCCTCGAGCAGTACCTGGTCCAGCTCTGGCGCGAGTCGTAGCACCCGCCGGGTCCTCGGCGCGCCGCTCGGTCAGGACGAGTCCGTGCCTCCGGTGTTCCGCACCGGGGTTACCGAACGGCTCACGCCGTGCGACGGTGTAGCGGGCGGCGAGCCTTTGGTGTCCATGCTGCTGCGGAACGGGGTCAGCGCGTAGACCGCCAGCGAGACCGCGGCGATCGCGACCAGCGCCAGGAAAGAAAGCACGATCCGCGCTCGCCGCGACCGCATCAGGGCGGCCAGGCCCGGCCGCCCGAACGAGGTCAGCCTGGATGCCAGCAGGGGATCATCATCGGCAAGCTTGCGCTCCATCTCCTCGAGGATGCGCTGCTCGTCCATGGACAGCGCCATGGCCACCTCCGCACCAAGCCCGGCTGCCACCGCGTGCCCGGCAGTGGCAGGGATCCACCTCTAACTATCCCCCGCTTGATGAGCTTTTACCCTCGCTTTGCCGGCGCTCTGCAAAGTCGGGCTCTGGCAACACATGAGCGAGCGAGTCCTAACCTGGTTGAGCTGGTCGAACAATTATTCTATTCTGAACGGTATGCGATGGGATACTCTGCGTCTCGACGATGGCCAAGCCGACGGGCGGCCAGGGTCCGGGTCGCCACCAGCCTTGTTCGAGCGCGGCGCGGTGGCGCGGACGTTCGACACCCCCGGGTTCCGCGGCATGACCTTCTACGAGGTGCACGCCCGCTCGATCATCAATCAGGTCCCGCCCGCTTCCCGCATGGCCTTCCGCTGGACGATAAATCCCTACCGTGGATGTAGCCATTCGTGCGCCTACTGCCAGCTAGGCAGCACGCCGATCTTGATGGCCGACGGGCGCACCAAGCCACTGGCCTACGTCCGGCCTGGTGACGCCATCTACGGCACGGTCCGGCGCGGCTCCTACCGCCACTACGTCATCACTGAGGTGCTCGCGCACTGGTCGACGATCAAGCCTACCTACGCGGTCACGCTCGAAGACGAGACCCGGCTGTTCTGCAGCGGCGACCACCGGTACTTGACCAACCGCGGCTGGAAGTTCGTAACAGGCGCGGAGCAGGGCGCTGCCCGGCGGCCACACCTGACACTCAACAACAAGCTGATGGGTGTCGGCGAGTTCGCCGAGCCCCCCAAGCAGACCGCCGACTATCGCCGCGGTTACCTCTGCGGCATGATCCGCGGAGACGCTCACCTGGCCTCACGGCAATATGGCCCCGGTTGGTGGAATCATCAGTTCCGGCTGGCACTCACCGACGACGAGGCCCTCGACCGGACCCGGCTCTACCTTGGCCGGGAAGGCATCGGCACCAGCAAGTTCATCTTTTCCGAGGCATCTGGCAATCGCCGCAACCTGAACGCGATCAGAGCCTTCTCGCGTGTCCGCGTTGAGACGATCCGGCGGCTGATCGAGTGGCCGATCTGGCCAGATCCCGAGTGGCGCAAGGGGTTCCTGGCGGGCGTCTTCGACGCCGAGGGCGGCTATAACCAGGGAGTCTGGCGAATCTCCAACACCGACCCGGAGATCATCGGCTGGACGGTCTCCTCGCTGAAAGCCTTCGGCTTCGACGTCATGGTTGAGGACCTGAACCGCGCCAACGGCATCAAGGCCATCCGGATGCTGGGCGGGCTCAAGGAGGTGCTCAGGTTCTTCCACACCACCGACCCGGCCATTACCAGGAAGCGCTCGATCGAGGGCATGGCGCTCAAGAGCGATGCCCCGCTGCGGGTCGTGTCGATCGAGCCGATCGGCATGGAACTGGAGCTGTTCGACATCACCACCGGCACCGGGGACTTCATCGCCAACGGCGTGGTGAGCCACAACTGCTTCGCCCGGAACACGCACACCTACCTGGACATGGACTCCGGGCACGACTTCAACTCGCGGATCGTGGTCAAGGTCAACGCGCCGCAGCTAGCCCGCAAGGAGCTGGCCGCGCCGAAATGGCAGGGCGAGCACGTGGCCATGGGCACCAACGTGGACTGCTACCAGCGCGCCGAAGGCAAGTACCGGCTGATGCCGGGGATCATCGGCGCGCTGAAGGACGCGGCCAACCCGTTCTCGATCCTGACCAAGGGCACGCTGATCCTGCGTGACCTGGACCTGCTGGCCCAGGCCGCGGAGGTCACCGAGGTTGGCCTCAACGTCTCCGTGGGATTTGTCGATAAAGAGCTTTCTCGATCTGTCGAGCCGGGAACGCCCAGCCCAGAGCGCCGGATCGGAATCTGCGCCGCGCTGACCGAGCACGGCTTGCGGTGCGGGGTGCTGATGGGCCCGGTGCTGCCGTTCCTCACCGACTCCCCCAGCCAGCTCGAGGCCACGGTGCGGCTCGCCGCCGAGGCCGGGGCCGCGCACGTCACCCCGATCGTGCTGCACCTGCGGCCCGGCGCGCGTGAGTGGTACCTGAAGTGGCTGGGCGAGAACTTCCCCGACCTGGTGGCCGCCTACCGGGACCTGTACGGCCGCGGAGCGTACGCGCCCAAGTCCTACCAGGCCCGGATCGGCGAGCAGGTCGCCGAGTTCGCCCGCCGGTACGGGGTCGGGCGCACCAGCCCGGCCGCGGCCCGGCGCATCGGGCCGCCGGCCGGCGCGCGCCCGGGCGGGCCGGCGTCCGGGACCGCCACCACGCCCCCCGACGAGGTGCAGCTGTCGCTGCTGTGAGGGACGCGCTCCAGTGTTGCCGGGCCCGGTTCAGCCGGCGGCGTGACCGGGCCGGGCCGGCAGGCCCGCCGCCCGCCAGGCCACGAAACCGCCGTCCAGGTCGGTCGCGTGGCGAACACCGAGTTCCTGCAGCGCGGCGGCGGCCAGGCTGGAGGTGTAACCCTCCGAGCAGAAGACGATCACCCGCAGGTCGTAGCTGGCCTGCGGCAGCCGGGCATCCGAGGCCGGGTCGAAGCGCCATTCCAGCACGTTTCGCTCGACGATCAGGGCGCCGGGGATCTCACCCTCGTCGGCCCGCTGCGCGGCGGGGCGGATGTCGACGAGCACCGCTCCCTCGGCCACGGCCTGCGCGGCCTGCTGCGGGGTCACCCGGTCCAGCCGCTCCCGGGCGGCGACGAGAACCTGGTCGATGCTCCGGCTGCCCGGCGGGGCGGAAGTAGTCACCGCAGGAGCGTATGTCACCAGTCCTGCTCCGCACACTCGGTTCCCGTGTGTACCAGGCCAGTCTCGGTGAGCTCGAACCGCCGCATCGCGGTGAGCGGCGGGGAGTAGGCGTGGACCGTGATGGCCGGCTCGGCGAACGCGTTGACCACGTCGTGCACGTGATGTGAGCCGAACGGCCTGACGCCGCCCTCGGCGACGTTCAGCTGGCGGACCACTGGCCGGCCCCCGGCGGCCACCGTCCGCTCCCGGATCTGGCCCTGCGCTACGGCGAATGCCCCGACCGCGCGGCCATGGTCATGAAAGCCCGTGCACTGCCCGGGCAGCCAGGACAACAGCCACACCTCGTGATCGTCGGCCAGATCCAGGCGCTGGTACCACCGGCGTTCGGCGTCAAACCGCACGAGCTCGCTCCAGCTCTCCGGGCGCGCAGCCACCGCGCCCACGATCTGGCCCAGCCGGGCCTGACTGAGACGAGTTCGGGAAGCCCGGGCCCGGCTGATGCGGGCCTGTCCGGGTTGGACGACGCCGTTCGCGAATAGCATCCTATTTTGCCTATCGTTTTAGTGGGTTTCTATCTGCGAAGTAGCGTACCACGGTTCCCACCGGTCCCGCGAGTCAAGTCGCCGCCTCGAAGATCCGGCCACCCATCCCCGCCGGTGATCACCTGTGTCCGTCTCAAGCGCCTGCGCCCAGCTCGTGACGCGACCCGGTGCGCCCGCGCGTGGGCGGGGTTGCCACGCTATGGCCCGCTGTGCGGCGTGACCGGCGTCGTTGCGTCTTGCTGGGCGGGAAGGGCACGGGCGAGCTGGTGCCGCGAGGTAACGCCAAGCTTGGTGAATACCTTGCGCAGGTGATAGGCGACGGTGGCCGGGCTGATGAACAGCTGCTCGGCGATCTGCGGGTTTGAGGCGCCCTCGCCGGCCAGGCGGGCGATCAGGGCTTCTTGCGCGGTCAGGGCGTCAGCGGTGCCGGCCGCGCGCTTGCGAGCGTGCTCGCCGGTGGCACGCAGCTCGGTCCGCGCCCGTTCGGCGAACGCTGCCGCGCCGATGGAGTCGAAAATCTCGAAAGCGGCGCGAAGCTGGTCGCGGGCGTCGCGTCGGCGCTGCTGACGGCGCAGCCACTCGCCGTACAGCAGGTGGGCGCGGCCGTATTCGACCCGCAGGCGGGTGCCGCCCAGGCGGTCGATCGCCTCCCGGTAGCTGGTCTCGGCGATCCCGTCGTCGCTGACCAGGGCTCGCGAGCGGGCCTCGACACCGAGTGCCCAGTCCGTTCCGCTGGCGCGGGTGCTCTGCGCCAGCCGCCGCAGGGCGCTGGCTGCGCGTTCGGGCGCGCCGCTGCGGGCCGCCGCCTCGATGAGATCGGGTAGCGCCCAGGTGGCGAACCGCATGGCCGGCGAATCCTGGCTTGCTTGCTGCGCGGCGGCCAGCGCCTGGTCGTACCGGCCCAGGCTGTTGCACAGTATGGCGGTGGCCCGTTGGATGAAGCTCAGCCCCGCGCCCTCGCCGCGGCGCTGCACGTCCCTGGTACCGGTCTCGATCAGGGCCAGGGCCTCGGCTTCCCGGCCCTGCAAGACGGCCAGCGACAAGGCCGCGTACGGGGCGATGCTGCTCTCCGTCGCCTCGGTCACCCACTGCACCTCGGCGACGAGCGAGGCCGCCGCGTCGAACTCTCCGGCAGCATTGTGCACCCCGGCACGCGTGCTGAAGGCGATCGGCAGTGCGGTGAGCGCGCCGGTGTCGCGGGCCAGCTGGATCAGGCGCGCGGACAGCACGTCCCAGCTCTCGTAGTCCCACACATTCCCGGCGGCGCCGCAGGCCTGCCACAGCCACTTGAGCCCTTCATCGTCGGAGAGGCCGACGGTGCGGAACGCGCTCACCGCCTGCTTGAGCATCGGTGCTCCCTGGGCAAACCCCTGCGTGATGAGCAGCGCCAGGCCGTCCAGCAGCAGATCGGGAGCGCGCGCGGGCTGCGGCACGGGCACGGCCAGCGCTGCCTCGGCCACCTCGCGCATGCCACCGCCGGCGGCCAGGCGGCCGACGAACAGCGCCTCAGACAGCGCCTCCAGATAAGTATCGCGGGCCAGCCGCACGTCGACGTGCTCGAACTGGCGGGCGGCCTTGAGGAGGAGCGGGGGTGCGTCACTGCCATGACCGGACGCGAATACGACCTGCCCCCGCAGCAGATCGGCCTGCGCACGCTGAAGGTCGTCCAGAGGCCCGGCCTGCGCCGCCGCCAACAGCCCCAGCGCGGCATCGAACACCCCGGCCTGGTACTTCGCATGTGCCGCGGCCAGCGTCCGCCTGACCCGGTGTGCCTGGTCAGCCGTCAGCGCGGCCGAGCGCTGCAAAAACGCGGCTGCTGCGGCATACCCGCCGCGGGCACGCGCACGGCTCGCCGAGCCCTCCAGCTCTGCGGCGACGTCGTCGTCTGGTCCCGGTGCCGCCTCGGCCCGGTGCCACGCGTGCCGGTCAGGGTCGGTCCGCGGATCGGTGGCCTCAGCCAGCGCGCCGTGCACCACCCGGCGTGCCGCTGGTGACGCGGCCCGGTACACCGCCGAGCGCACCAGCGGATGCCGGAAAGCCACCCGGTCCCCGATCGTCAGCAGCCCGCCGGCCTCCGCGGCCGCAGCAGCCTGCACCCCGATCCCCAGCTGCCCGGCCGCCCGCCACAGCAGCACCGGCTCGCCCGTCGGCTCAGCCGCCGCGACCAGCAGCAGTTGCCGGGTATCAGCCGGCAGAGCCTCATACCGGCGCTGGAAGGTGCCCTCAATCCGCCCAGAAAGCGCCGGCTCATCCGGCACGCCAAACCCGCCCGTGAACTGTGCGGGCGAAACCCCGCGTGGCAGCTCAAGCAACGCCAGCGGGTTCCCCCCGGTCTCCGCAACGATCCGGTCAGCTATCCCCTCATCCAGCGGTCCCCTGGGCACCGAGCCCAGCAGCTCCCGCGCCTCGCTGTCACCGAGGCCGCCCAGGGCCAGCTCAGGAAGCCCGGCCAGCTCCGCACCCGGCTGCCGCGTCGCGAACACCAGCGCGACCGGCTCGGCCAGCAGGCGGCGCGCCACGAACCCCAGTACCTGTGCGGACGCGCTGTCCAGCCACTGCGCATCGTCAACGACGCACAACAGCGGCCGCAGCGCGGCCGCCTCCGACAGCAGGCTGAGCACAGCCAGGGCCACCACAAACCGGTCCGGCGCCTCCCCGGCCCATAGCCCGAATGCGACGCCGAGCGCATCACGCTGCGGGTCCGGCAAGTGGTCCAGCCGATCCAGCATTGGAGCGCACACCTGCTGGAGCGCCGCGAACGCCAGCTCCATTTCCGACTCGACACCAGATACCCGGGCGACGCGCAGCTCCGCCGCCGACTCGATCATGTATCCCAGCAGCGCTGTCTTGCCGACCCCCGGCGGCCCGCGTACTACCAGCACCCGGCTGTGCCCGGCACGCACCGCGCCCAGCAGCCCGTCGAGCGTCGCACGTTCCGCCAGACGACCCAGCAACATCACAGACCCCTACGCACCCCCGGTACGGGCAGCCCCCACTGCCCCGTTTCACGGTAGCCGGTCGGCGCAAGGCACCCCCCGAAGCATGCTGGCTATCAGCTTGCTTCGCAGTTATCCATCTGGAAGATGCGAACGGGCAGGCCGCCGGATCAGCGTGCTCGGACGCTCGTTACTCCACCGGCGGCGAATAGGCGGCAAGCTTCTGGCGGAGTCTTGTGCGGCCGCGGTGAAGCCGTGACATCGCGGTTCCGACCGGCGTTCGCATAATCCGGGCAACCTCCTTGAGCCGGTAGCCGGCGATGTCGGCCAGGTACACCACGGCCCGGAACTCCTCGGGCAACTCGCGCAGCGCGCAAAGGATGTCAGAGTCGGCGAGCGGCTCCAGAGCCTCGGCCTCCGCGGACTGGGTCGGCGGGGACATCGGGTAGGAGTCAGCCGGCAAGTCCTCGTGGAGTCCTCCGCTGAGTACCTGGATAGGTTCGCGCTTGCGCTTCCGGCAGGTGTTGAGGAACGTGTTGGTCTCGATCCGGTAGAGCCAGGCCCGCAGGTTGGTGCCCGGCCTGAACTGGTGGAAGCTTGCGTAGGCCCTAGCGAACGTCTCCTGCACCAGGTCTTCGGCGTCGCTGGCGTTCCTGGTCATCGCGAGTGCGGCGGAATACAGCTGCCTCCGGTAGGGCTCAGCGTCGCGCTCGAATTGGGCGGCGCGGTCCGGTTGCGGCTGCATATCCCTGTTCATGGCTCCTTTCCCCCTCCGGCCGCCGACCTGAACGGCGGTGAAGGTGCCTGGCCACGGCCCAGGGAGTGACGAAGCCATCACGACGCCCGGCTCGGCGATGCCGCGACGGCTCCGGTTAATGACTCGGCCCGCGGCCGCAGTAGCCAGCGCTAAGACTGGGGGCACCGGGGAACCAATGAATCGCCATTCAGTTCGCGGTACAAAGGATGCTGCTGGCCGGCCCGGTCAGCTTGCGGTCGGTACTGGGAGTGGCTCCGGTCCGGGCCAGCCGGCTCCGAATAGCCCGCGCGCTTGCAATTCGGCCGCCGCGGCCCGGTGCGTGAGCCTGTCGCGTGCGGTGGCGCCGTGTTCGGTGTTGAGCCAGATGAGCAGGACATCGGCGCTGGCCAGCGTTCCGATGGCGGCGCGCCGACCTTCCTCAGTCAGCGCCAGGCGACGTACCGCGTTTAGCGGCTTCACGCTTCTGGAGGTGCTGACTTGCTTTCTTCGGCCACGGCCACGCCGAGAATCCGTCTTATCCGCTCCGCGCTCGCGATCCGGGTCCGCCCTGAATACCGCTATAGCTGCACACATCGGACTTGACTATCCTTTCTGATCGCCAGTTTCGCGACCTGTTCGAGCCATGCCGTCACGCTAATTTCGCGGTGCGGGAGTTCGCGTCCACCAGGTGGATAGTCGCCCGCTGCGAGCTGATAGTCACCTGATAGCCGGCGTCGACCGCCGCACTCCGCTGGCCAGCGTGTTATCAGTGGACCAAGCGGTCGTGCTCGCCCGGTGAAGCCGTCATGGTGATGAGATGGAGACGCCCGGCCGGTGAACTCGCCGAGCCGCTCATGAGTCCCGGACAGCGCCCCAGCCAGGGCGGGTAGTGCTACCGCACGTAAAGTTGTCTGCCGTGGGAGCCCAGCGCGATGATCCAGGCCAGCTGATGCCCGACCGGCTGGTGGTCCGGACGGTGCCAGTAGATGATCCGGGTGATCTTGTCGCCCGCCTGCCGCACCGCCAGTCCGTTGCCTGGATCCGCCGTGGCGAGGGCCTGATCGGCTGGGGCGAGGTGGCCCGGGTCAGCATCCCGGCCGGCGAGGACCGGTTCACGGCGGGCGAGAAGTGGCTGGCCGAGCTGTTCGACGGCGCGAAGGTCACCGATGAGGTGGGCGTCCCCGGCTGCGGGCCGGTCGCCTTCGGCAGCTTCACGTTCGACCCGACCTCGGATGGCTCGGTGCTCGTGGTGCCCGCTGCCGTGCTGGGCCGCAGCGCGGGCCGCTCCTGGCTGACCACGATCGGTGAGCGGCACCAGCCCTCGCCGGAGCCTGCCGGCCCGGCGCGAGCGCCAGCCGGCCTGAGCTGGCACGACGGGAGCCTGACCGCACCGCAGTGGCAGCAGGCCGTCTCCGCCGCTGTGGCCAGGATCAAGGCGGGCGATCTCAGCAAGGTCGTGCTGGCCAGGGACCTGTACGCGGCAGCGTCGGACGAGATCGACGCTCGCGCGCTTCTGGCCAGGCTGGCCGCGCGCTACCCGGACTGCTGGACGTTCTGCTGCGCGGGCCTGGTTGGCGCCACGCCGGAGCTGTACATCCGGCGGGAGGGTGCGGAGGTCAGCTCGCTGGTGCTGGCCGGGACCACACCGCGCGGTGGCAGCGCGGCCGAGGACCGGCAGCTGGGCGCGGCGCTGCTGGCCTCGCCCAAGGATGTGGAAGAGCACCAGTACGCCGTGGACGACGTGCGGCGGGCCCTGGAGCCGCTGTGCGACCGGCTCGACGTCGACGCCCAGCCATCGCTGCTGCGGCTGGCCAACTTGCAGCACCTGGCGACGCACGTGACCGGGCGGCTCACCGCACCGCTGGTGCCCGGGCACAGCGACGCGCTGGGCGAGCGAGCCTCGGCCCTCGCCCTCGCCGCCGCACTGCACCCCACCGCGGCGGTGTGCGGCACCCCGTCCGGTGCCGCTATGGAACTCATCCGCGAGCTCGAGGGCATGGACCGGGGACGCTATGCCGGCCCGGTCGGCTGGGTCGACGCCGACGGCAACGGCGAGTGGGGCATCGCGCTGCGCTGCGCCGAGCTGGACGGACCCCGGGCGCGGCTGTTCGCCGGCTGCGGCATTGTCGCCGACTCTGATCCCGAGGCCGAGCTGGCCGAGACGCAGACCAAGTTCCGCGCGATGCAGGACGCCCTGGAAGGCTGAGCGCGCTACGCGCTGCCGACAGCCGGCCCGCAGGCGTGGCGCAGCCGCTCGCGCAGCTCGGCGCCGGCCGTCCGGTCGGTGCGCACCTCGACCACCCGCACCCCGTCCCCGCGCAGCGCGTCGGCCAGGCCGGCCGCCTTGTCCAGGAGCACGTGCGGCAGCCCGGCCGCGCGGGCGAGCAGGCCGAGGTCGGTGCCGTGCGGGGTCCCAAACAGCCGCTCGAACGAGTCGGGGAACGCCGCCTGCTCCAGCGTCGAGAAGATGCCGCCGCCGCCGTTGTTGACCACCACCAGGCACAGGTCCGGCCTCGGCTCGGACGGCCCGAGCATCAGCCCGGCCGCGTCGTGCAGGAAGGCCAGGTCGCCGAGCAGCGCGACGGCCGGGCCGCCGCCGGCGGCCTGATGGGCCAGCGCCGCGCCGATCGCCGATGACACGAGCCCGTCGATGCCGCTGGTCCCCCGGCTGGCCAGCACCCGCAGCCCGGCGCGCGGCGACATCTGCTGGTCCAGGTCACGCACGGGCAGGCTCGACCCGGCCCAGAGCAGCGCGCCGGCCGGCAGCGCCGCGGCCAGGTCCCGGGCCAGCCTGGGCTCGGTCAGCGCCTCGTCCGCGTCGAGAATCGCGTCCGCGGCTCGCCGCGCCGCGGCGTCGGCCCGCTGCCAGCCCGCGAGCCAGGCCGAGCCGCGGCCCGGCCCGGGTCCGCCGGACAGCCCGATCCCGGCCGTGACCTCGGTGGCCGTCCGGGCCGGATCGGCCCACCGCCCCGGGCCCTGGGCCAGCACCACGTGCCGGGGCGGGACCGGCCCCGGCGCGCCGCGCAGGAACGCCTGCTGGCCGCGGGACAGGCCGGGCCGCCCGGCCGAGACGACGACGTCGGGCCGGTGCCCGGCGACGAAGGCGGGCGAGTCGAGCAAGTAGCCGTAGGCCGACAGCGCGTTCGGGCCGCGCCGGGCGTTTGACGAGGGCTCGGCCAGCACCGGCCATCCGGCCGCCTCGGCCAGCCCGAGCAGCGGCCCGGGAGCGTAGTCCCCGTCCCCGCAGACCACCACTCCCCGCTCGGCCCACTCCACCCGCACCGGCCCGGCGGCGCCCGGACGGGGGAACGCGGTCCAGGGAGAGCCGCCGGGGCGGCCGTCGAGCGGCTCCGGCCACGGCGCGGCGCCGGTACCGCCCTCCCCGCCAGCAGCATCCGCGGCATCCGCGGCGCCGGGCACCAGCGGTTCCCGGAGCGGGACGTTGACATGCACCGGCCCGGGAAAGCTGCCCGCCGCGCCCGACGCCATGGCCCAGGCATGGCCGGCCAGCGACCGCCAGTAGGCAGCCATCCCCGGCCGCTTCTCGGGCACGCCCGCCTCACAGAACCAGCGCACCGCCCCGCCGTACAGCTTCAGCTGGTCGATCGTCTGGTTCGCGCCGGTGCCGCGCAGCTCGGGCGGGCGGTCCGCGGTGAGCACGACCAGCGGCACCCCGGCCTCGTCGGCCTCGATGATGGCCGCGTGGAAGTGGGCCGCGGCCGTGCCCGAGGTGCACACCAGCGCGACCGGACGGCGGCTCGCCTTGGCCAGGCCGAGCGCCAGGAACGCGGCCGAGCGCTCATCGATCCGCACGTGCAGCCGGAGGCCGGCCGGCCCGTCGGCCGAGGCGCGGTCGAACAGCGCCATGGCCAGCGGGGCACTGCGCGAGCCCGGGGCGATGACCGCCTCCCGCAGACCAAACCGGACCAGCTCGTCGGTGACGACCATGCCGAACGCGGTGGACGGGTTCACGGCGCCGTGCTGCTCACCCCGGTGCCGCTCATGCCGGTGTCGAGGAAGTCGGCGGCAGCCAGCATCCGGGCGATCCACGGAGCCGGATCAGATTCGTACGCCGACAGCCGCTGCGGATCGACGACGGCCGTTCTGACCGGCAGCATGCCGCCCTGCTCGGCCAGCGGTTCGGCGGTCACGTCCCCGGCCAGCAGGCTCATCGTGGCCAGCCCGCAGTCGTAGGGCAGCTCGGGGAGGGCGGCGGCCAGTGCCACCCCGGCGGCCAGCCCGACCGACGACTCCACCGCGCTGGACACGACCACGGGCAGGCCGCACGCCGCGGCCACCTGCAGCGCCGCGCGCACGCCGCCGAGCGGCTGGGCCTTGAGCACGACGATGTCGGCCGCCCCGGCCGCGCGGACCGCCAGCGGATCCTCGGCTCGCCGGATCGACTCGTCCGCGGCCAGCGGCACGTCGACCCGGCGGCGCAGCTCGGCCAGCTCGGCCAGGCTGGCGCAGGGCTGCTCCGCGTACTCGAGCCCTAGCGGTGCGAGTTCCCGCAGCATCCGCGCCGCGTGCTCGACGCTCCAGCCGCCGTTGGCGTCCACCCGGATCCGGCCATCCGCCCCCAGAGCGTCACGCACCGCCGCTACCCGGGCGATGTCGTCGGAATCGGCCTGACCGGCCTCGGCCACCTTGACCTTCGCGGTCCGGCAGCCCGATCCGGCCACGATCTGGCCCGCCCGGTCCGGTCCCACCGCGGGCACGGTCACGTTCACCCCGACCCGCTCGCGCACCGGCGCCGGCCAGCCGTCGATGGCCGCCTCGAGCGCGCAGGCCAGCCAGCGGGCGCACTCCCTCGGCCCGTACTCGGCGAACGGCGAGAACTCCCCCCAGCCGGCCGGGCCCTCGATCAGCGCGCCCTCCCGCAAGGTGATGCCCCGGAACCTGGCCGGCATCGGGATCGCGAACGCGCGGACCGTCGGGAGCAGGGCCGGGAGCCGCTCACGCAACCCGGCCGCCGAAGCCGCCATCCCGGCCCGCTCGGCCGGCTCCATCCCCCCGGCCCACTGTGCCTGCCCAGCCTGGCCAGTCACGGCCGCCGCGGGAACTTGGCGAAGTCCGGGCTGCGCTTGGTCACGAAGGCGTCGCGGCCCTCCTGCGCCTCCTCGCTCATGTAGTAGAGCATCGTGGCGTCACCAGCGAACTGCTGCATGCCCGCGGCCCCGTCGGTCACCGCGTTCAGCGCGCCCTTGAGCATCCGCAGCGCCAGCGGGGACTTGGCCAGCATCTCGCGCGACCACGCCACCGTCTCCTCCTCCAGCCGGTCCAGCGGCACAACCGCGTTGACCAGGCCCATGTCCAGCGCTTCGGCCGCGCTGTACTGGCGGCACAGGTACCAGATCTCGCGCGCCTTCTTCAGCCCTACCGTCGCGGCCAGCAGCCAGGAGCCGTACCCGCCGTCGAACGAGCCGACCTTCGGGCCGGTCTGGCCGAACACCGCGTTGTCCGCGGCGATGGTCAGGTCGCAGCAGACGTGCAGCACGTGCCCGCCGCCGATCGCGTAGCCGGCCACCATGGCGATCACCGGCTTGGGGGTGCGGCGGATCTGCACCTGCAGGTCGAGCACGTTCAGCCGGCCCACGCCGTGGTTGTCGAGGTACCCGTCGTCGCCGCGGACCTTCTGGTCGCCGCCGGAGCAGAACGCCTTGCCGCCGGCGCCGGTCAGGATGATCACACCGATCCCCGGGTCGTCCCTGGCCACGTTGAACGCGTGGGACAGCTCGAACAGCGTGGCCGGACGGAACGCATTGTGCACTTCGGGCCGGTTGATCGTGATCTTGGCGATGCCCTCGGCCGTCTCGTAGACGATGTCGGTGTATTTCGGCCCGTCCACGGGACCCGATGCCTGCCAGTCGATCACTCCGCCGTCTCCCTTTACCTGTCCGTCAGTGCGTGCTAGCCCGGGGGACGACCCCCCGGATCCCCCCCGCGATGCCTGATCTGCCCGGATTAACCTTACGTCCGTGACGAACCGGCCTCTGCACGCGGTCCTGCTACCCCCGGCCGACGCGGCCGGCCGGATGCTCGAGGCGCTCGCGGCGGCCCTCGACGGCACCGGGCCTGCGATCCTGCCGCTGGATCCGGGCCTGCCGGCGGCCACGCTCGGCGCGCTGCTCGACGCCTTTGCCCCGTCGGTCATCGAATCGTCACCAGGACTTGAACGTTACGCCGCGGCCCGATCGGCGCCCAGCCCGGCTCCGGGCGTCGGGGCCGGCACCGCCCTGGTGATAGCGACCTCTGGCTCCACCGGCCAGCCGAAGGGCACCGAGCTCAGCGCGGCCGCCCTGGTCGCCTCGGCCCGGGCCACGCTGCGGCGCATCGGCGCCGGGCCGGGCGATCGGTGGCTGTGCTGCCTGCCGACGTTCCACATCGCGGGAATACAGGTGCTGGTGCGGTCGCTGCTGGCTGGTACCGACCCGGTGGTGGTCGACCGGCTGGAACCGGGCGCGCTGGCCGCCAGCGGCTGTGCCCATGTCGCCGTGGTGCCGACCCAGCTTCGGCGGATGGTCGACGCCGGGGACGACCTGAGGTCAGTGAAGACGATCCTGCTCGGCGGGGCGGCCGCGCCGGCCGGGCTGGCCGACGCCGCCCGCGCGGCCGGTGGCCGGATCGTCACCACCTACGGGATGAGCGAAACCAGCGGCGGATGCGTGTATGACGGTATGCCGCTCGATGACGTGTCGGTGGATATCGGACCTGACGGCCGGATCAGGATCGCCGGGCCGGTGCTGTTTTCCGGCTATCGGCTGCGCCCCGACCTCACCGCCGAGGTGCGCGACGGGCGCTGGTTCATCACCAGCGACATCGGCTCGATCGGCCCGGCCGGCCGGCTGCTGGTTCGCGGCCGGGCCGACGACGTGATCAACACCGGCGGCGAGAAGGTGGTCGCGGCGGAGGTCGAGGCGGCCCTGGTGACCTGTGAGGGGGTGCGAGACGCCGCCGTGGTGGGCCGGCCGGATCCGGAATGGGGCGAGTTGGTCACGGCGGTGGTGGTTCCGGCCGATCCGTCGGCCCCCCCGCGGCTGGCGGACATCCGCGCGCATGTGCGGGCGAGAATGCCGGCCTATGCAGCCCCGGCGGCCCTGCTGCTCGTGCCGGAAATGCCCATGCTACCGTCTGGTAAGCCCGACCGGGCTGCGCTCCGGACGCGCGCAGCCCAGTCCGCCGACGGTGGTCACGGCCGTCGTTAGGCGGGCGCGCGGCACCCTCACGGGAACAAATGGCCGCGTGAAGCGTTATTAGGTAGTGCCCGCGTTGCACGATACCAAGTGCTGCGGGCCCCCGCCAATGATGGCGCCGCCCCGGTGGTGCAGGAGGATCGCGCATCCGGTGCGCGCACGAGGAGAGGGAGGTGTGTCTCATGCCCAGGACCGCGGCCGCTGCATCGCAGCGATACGATGATGAGACAACCACGACCGGTGTGGACGAGCTGATACAGCGCGGGCGCAGCCAGGGTCACCTGTCCCTCCCCGAGCTTCGTGCCGCGTTCGAGCGGGCCGGTATCTCCCCCACCGAAGCTAGGTCCATCGTCCGCGAACTTACCGAGACCGGCGTCCAGCTCGGTAACGACCAGCCGGAGGCTCCCGTGAAGGCTGCTACTCTCCCCTCGCGCGCCGCTGCGGCAGCCGGTGCCCGCAAGGCCCGCGCCGCGACCGCTGACAACGGTTCCGGCCAGTCCGGGCTGGAGGCCGCGATCGCCCACGTGATCGAGCTGGATGGCCTGGACTCCGCCGAGGCCGAGGCGTCGGCCCTGGCCGCTGGCGGCATGTCGGAGCTGGCCATCGAGGCTGACCTGGACGACCAGACGTCGGTCATGGGTGACTCGGTGCACACCTACCTGAAGTCCATCGGCCGCACCAGCCTGCTCACCGCCGAGCAGGAGGTGGACCTGGCCAAGCGGATCGAGGCCGGGCTGTACGCCGAGCACAAGCTGGAGACGGAGACCAAGCTTTCCCAGGCCCTCCGCCGCGATCTCGAAGCGGTCGCCGAGGATGGCCGCCAGGCCAAGGCGCACATGCTGGAGGCGAACCTGCGCCTGGTGGTGTCGGTGGCCAAGAAGTACAGCGACCGCGGGCTGTCCCTGCTGGACGTGGTGCAGGAGGGCAACCTGGGCCTGATCAGGGCGGTCGAGAAGTTCGACTACACCAAGGGCTACAAGTTCTCCACCTACGCGATGTGGTGGATCCGGCAGGCGATCCAGCGCGGCTTCGCCGACTCCGCCCGCACGATCCGGCTTCCGGTGCACGTGCTGGAGATGCTCAGCAAGCTCAGCCGCGTGGAGCGGGACATGCACCAGCGGCTGGGCCGCGAGCCCACTCCCGAGGAGCTGGCCATAGAGCTGGACCGCACCCCGGACCAGATCGAGGAGCTGCTCCGTACCAGCCGCCAGCCGATCAGCCTGGACTCGACGATCGGCGAGGACGGCGAGACCAGCATCGGCGACCTGATCGAGGATGTCGACGCGCCCGAGGCATCGGAACTCGTCGACCGCCAGCTGCTGGCCGACCAGCTTCGTCACGCGCTCGACGCGCTGACCCCGCGCGAGGCGACGATCATGGCGATGCGGTTCGGCCTCTACGACGGGAACCCGCACACGCTGGACGAGATCGGCCGCGCGCTCGGGCTGACCAGGGAGCGGATCCGGCAGCTCGAGAAGCAGTCGCTGTCCAAGCTGCGCCACCCGAGCCGGGCGCAGCCGCTGCTGGACTACGCCAGCTAACGCTGCTCCCCTCCCCCCACTCCGCCCCAGACCACCAGCGAGCCGGGCCCGACCTCCCGCCGGGCCCGGCTCGCTGGCGCTAGGCCCGGACGGCGTGCAGGAGAAACTCGATCGCGCCACGGCTGCCGCTGACCGGCGACCGCATCACGCCTTGCACCGACCACGGCCCCTGACGCACCCCTGACGCGGCACGCTCAACCGCGTCGTCAAGATCGCGCTGGCCGGTCGGCAGACGGCCCAGGCCCAGCTCGAACATCGGCTTGACCAGCGCGATCAGGTCCGCGTCCGGGGCGAACCGCAAGCCCTCCACCTGCCCGACCGCGCTGGCCACGGACAGGTAAGACAAGTCAATGGTCACCACGTCCACGCCATCAGGGACAAGCTCAAGCGACAGGTCCGCCAGGTTGGTGCGCTCCAGATTGCGGACCCGCGCGTCCTGCCTGAGCGAGCCGAGCAGCTGCCCGAAGCCGGCGTCGACCGCGTAGACGACCCGGGCGCCCCGGCGCAGCAGGACGTCGGTGAACCCTCCGGTGGCGGCCCCGAGGTCCAGGGCGGCCCGCCCGGCGACGTCTACGTCAAACCGGTCCAGGGCAGCGATGAGCTTCGCTGCCCCGCGCAGGCCGCGCGGCTGCCGCATGCGGATCACCGCGTCGCTGCGAACCCTCGAGCGCGGGTTCATCATGATGGCGCCGTCGACGTCCACGGTTCCGTCCCTGATCGCCGCCTCCGCGTCGGGCAGGTCTGGGTAACGCTCCCGCAGCAGTTCCGTGAGGCCGACCAGGCGCGGCCGCTTCCCGTTCACGGTAAATCGCCACCTGCCGTGACATCGGCAGCGCAGGCTCGCACCGATCGCCCGATCGCCTCCAGCAGTGCCGGGAACAGATGGCGTGGCAGGTCGAGCAGGGAGTGATCAAATGCATCCGCCCCGGGCCAGGCCGACTCGATGGCGCGGCGCGCGTCTCGCTTGGTCAGCATCTGGCCGCTGGACTTCCACAGCGAGATCAGCCCCTCACGCCAGGCGTTGCCGAGCTTCCCATGCGAGCGGCCGTATATGAACGCCGCCACCTGGTCGGCGGCGGTCAGCCCGGCGGCGGGGGCCTGCTCGGCCAGGATCACCGCCAGGTCAGGCCCTGGCGTGCTGCGCAGCAGCCGCGTTATCCGGTACTTGGGCCCGATGAGCTGCGCCAGCGCCCGCTGGCCGGCCGCGGTCCGCAGCTCGGGAACGTCGTTGCGGCAGACGACCGCCACCCGGCGGGCGCTGGCCGCCAGCAGCGCCCGCAGCACCAGCGAGCCGAAGCCCGGGTAGAGGCTGATGACCATGGCCTCCTGATGATCTTGCAGACCGCGCGGCAACGGGGCAGCCATGAAGCTGGCCAGCGGCAACCGCGGTCCGCCGGCGTCGGCGGGCCACCCCCCGCCCACCAGCAGCGGGCTATCGCCCGGGCTGGCCAGGGCGAGGATGGCGGCCGCCGCCTCCGGGTCCAGCTCCCTGGCCTCCGATTCCACCGACTGCGCGCCACGGGTGTACAGCTCCGGGCGAAGACGGTCCGCGCTGGCCCGGGCGGCGCTGCCGCTGCGGCCGGTGGGGCGCAGCAGGTACAGCGCGGCCGTGCTGCCGATGGCCTGGGCGCCGGCGTAGCGGTTGAATGCCGGCAGCACCGCTTCGTAGGCCAGATGCAGCGGGCTGAGCGTCTCCTGCACGGCCAGGCCGAGCGCGGGCTGCCGCTCGCCGAACCCGTAGGCCACAACCACCCGGCCGTTGCGCTGGTCAGCCAGGGCCTGCAGACCACGGGTGACGAACAGGTGCACGCCTTCCGGGGTGTAGGGCGGATCGGTGAAGATTAGCTGACTCGAACCGTGCAGGGCGGCCGGCAAGCCGAGGCGAAGATCTGCGAAGTAGGACCGGATGCCGAAGCCGCGCCGGCCGGCCTCGGTGCCGATGTACTCAAGCAGCGACTCGTCGATGTCGGCGACGCTCACCCGCAGGCCAGCCGCGCCGCCCGCCAGGAACAGGCCGAGCGAGGTCAGATCATGATCGCCCATGCAGAGCACGTGCGCCCCGCGCAGGTCGAAGCTCCGCAGGAGGTAGTGACCGCGCTTCAGCACGGTCAGCGCCGTGGCGGGCAGCTGGTCCAGGTCCCGGCGCGCGGCCGGCCCGCGCTCGATCAGCCTCGCCATCTCGGCCAGCGCCGCCGGGTCGCGCCCGGCCATCTCGTCCCAGGGATCGTGGACCGGCGGGTTCTGGCCGCAGCTGAACTCCTCGGCATACGCTGGCGCGTGCGGTCCGCAGATCCGCACCCGCCCGTCCGAGGACTCGAGCTGCGGCTCGGCCGCCCGCAGCACGGCCTCCACCGTCCGCCGGGACGTGCCGGTCAGGGATACCAGTTCCTCGACCGAACGGAACGGCCCGTCGGTCAGCAGGCAGCCGACCGAGTCGATGCGCCGCGCGTCGATCCCGAAACTGGCCCTCAGCTCGCGAATGGCGGCCAGCATCGATTCCGGTTGTCGCGAATCAACGGGCAAGCTGGTCCTATGGGCTTTCCGGGTGTCCGGCAAGTTGCCGGCCCGCCAAGGCTACATCCGGTTTCCGTGCGCGCATGCTACGCCGCCAGCGCCGGGCCAGGCACGAATGCGCGGAATAAGGTAAGCATGGCGATATGGCAGCCGAAAGCACGGAGCGAGCGCGCTATTGGCAGCACGCCGCCGTGCCCGGCGTGGACCTGCTCCGGGCCAGGTTTGTGACCCACCGCTACAGCAGGCACGCGCACGAGACGTTCACGCTCGGCCTGATCGAGGCCGGAGTGGAGGAGTTCGAGTACGGCGGCAGCCTGCTGCGGGCCGGCCGCGGCGCCGTGGCGCTGCTCAACCCGGAGGTGGTGCACACCGGCCAGGCCGCGGCGCCGGAAGGCTGGTCTTACCGGGTGCTCTACCCGGCGGTTGACGTGGTGACCGGGGTCGCCGCCGAGCTTGGCTGGCGCGCTACCACCCCGTTCTTCCCCGAAACCGTGGTGTACGACGAGCGCAGCGCCGGGCTGCTGCTCGCGGCGCACCTGGCCGCCGAGCATGGCGACCAGCTGGCCTCGTCCAGCCTGCTCCGGGCGGGCCTGGCCGGGCTGCTGCTGGCCCATGCCCGGCCCCGTGCCGCGGGCCGGCCGCCCGCTGCCGTGCGGCGGGCGGGCCGCGCAATCGACGCGTCCAGGGACCTGCTCGCCGAGCGGCTGACCGACCCGCCCAGCCTTGATGATCTCGCCCAGGCCGCCGGGATGAGCCCGTTCGCGCTGCTGCGGGCGTTCCGCTCCGAGACCGGCCTGCCGCCGCACGCCTACCTCAACCAGCTGCGGGTGCGCCTGGCCCGGCGGCTGCTCGACGACGGCCTGGCGCCTGCCGTGGTGGCCGCCGAGGCCGGATTCGCCGACCAGGCCCATCTCACCAGGCACTTCAAGCGAGTGGTCGGCGTACCGCCCGGGGCCTACCAGCGCGAGCGCGGCGGCCCTGCGGGCGTTCGGTGTGGCATGACCGGGGTACGGGCGGGCGGCCACCCCCGCCCGCTAATATGCCCGGGTGACTGTCCAGGTTGAGGTACTCGACGAGGTAACCGGCGAAGTGGTCGAGGCGTTCGGCCGCCTGCTCCCCCAGCTGTCCCGGTCGGCCAAGCCGCCGGGCCAGGCGGAACTCGACGCAATCGTGGGATGCCCGGCCAACACCGTGCTGCTGGCTCGTTCCGCTGGCGCCATCGCCGGCGCGATGACCCTGGTGATGTTCCCGCTCCCGACCGGGCTGCGCGCCTGGATCGAGGACGTGGTCGTCGATGAGGCCGCCCGCCGTCAGGGCGTCGCCGACGCGATGATGCGGGAGTCGCTGCGGCTGGCCCGCGCGGCAGGCGCGAGGACCGTGGATCTGACCTCGCGCCCGGCGCGGGAGGCGGCCGGGCGGCTCTACGAGCGGCTCGGCTTCAAGCTCCGCGAATCCCGGCTGTACCGGTACACGTTCGAGGACTGACCTGCGCCGGGCGCACGGCGCTGAAGAAACACGCGTCAGCCCGCCGTCCACGGCCGGAGTTTGCCGGGGTTGCGGATTCCCCAGATGCGGCTGATCCGGTCGCCAGCGAAGTCGAACGCAATCACCGTCACGATGACGCCGTCCAGCTGGGCCACCAGGCCGGGCTGGCCGTTGACCGTGCGCTCCAGGATCGTCAGGCCGGGTACCCGGCTGGCCAGATCGAGGGTATAGCGCGCGATCTGCTCGGCGCCCTCGACAGGGCGGACCGCGGCGCTGATCACGCCACCGCCGTCGGTGATCGCGGTTGCGCCGGGGTCGAGCAGGCCGATGAGGGCGCCGATGTCCCTGGCTTCCCAGGCCTGCTTGAAGGCCCTGACGATGCCGGCGCGCTGGGCTATGGGGGTCGCGGGAGGCTGGGATGCGCGGACGCGGCTGCGGGCCGAGGAGGCCAGCTTGCGGGATGCCTCCGGCGTCCGGCCGACGATGCCGGCCACGTCCGCGAAGGAGTAGCCGAAGACATCGTGGAGGATGAACGCGACCCGCTCGGCCGGGGTCATCGAGTCGAGCACGACCAGGAAGGCCATGCTGACCGACTCGTCCAGCGTGACCCGGTCGGCCGGGTCGCCGCTGCCCTCGCCTGGCCGGCCGCTGATCCACTCCGCTTGCTCGGGCAGCGGCTCGGGCAGCCATTCACCAACGTAGCGTTCTCGCCGGGCCCGTGCCGAGCGAAGCAGGTCCAGGCAGATGCGGCTGGCGACCGTGGTCAGCCAGGCGCTGGGGTTTGCGATGGCTTGCTGCTGCTGCCGGGGCATGGCGTACCAGCGGGCGTAGGTCTCCTGGACGGCGTCCTCGGCCTCGGTCAGGGAGCCCAGCAGCCGGTAGGCGAGACCGGTCAGCTGGCTCCGCTCGCTGATGATCCCGTTCAGGGCCGGGTCGGGCAGGCCGCCTCCGGGCTCGGAATGGGTGCTCATGATGCCTCAGGCTTCCTTCGTTGCATCGGCCATCACTAGATCGACGAGACAGCGCACCGGATTGTGAGGCCGGCCCGCCACTTCACATTCTGCGGGGGTGCCTCGTCGTATTGGTGAGACGAACACAGACGAGGGAGGACCCGATGAGCGCCCTTCAGGCCACATCCGGACCCAGCGGAGCACGCCCCGCGATGGAGCCCGGCCGGCGGCGGTGGCTGATCCTGGCCGTCGTCGGGATCGCGCAGTTGATGATCGTGCTGGATATCACGGTGGTGAACATCGCGCTGCCGTCGGCGCAGCGGTCGCTGCACTTTTCCGCGGTCGACCGGCAGTGGGTGATCACCGCCTACGCACTGGCGTTCGGCAGCCTGCTGCTGCTCGGCGGCAGACTCGCCGACCTGCTGGGCCGCAAGGTCACCTTCATGACCGGCCTGGTCGGCTTCGCCGCCGCGTCCGCCGTCGGCGGGACGGCGGGCAGCTTCGGCATGCTGGTAACCGCGCGGGCCTGCCAGGGCGCGTTTGCCGCGGTGATGGCGCCGGCGGCGCTGTCCATCCTCACCGTCACGTTCAGCGACCCGAAGGACCGGGGCAAGGCGTTCGGCGTGTTCGGCGCGATCGTCGGCACCGGCGGCGCGGTTGGGCTGCTGCTCGGCGGCACGTTGACCGAGTACCTGTCCTGGCGGTGGACCCTGTATGTGAACCTGCTCTTCGCCGCCCTGGCGCTGGCGGGGGCCACGGTGCTGCTGCGCCGCAGCCCGGCGGAGCGCCGCCCGCGGCTGGACGTTCCTGGCGTACTGTCGGTGTCCGGCGCGATGTTCTGCCTGGTCTACGGGTTCGCCAACGCCGCCACCCATGGCTGGCGTGCCCCGTCGACCTGGGGGTTCCTGGCGGCCGGAGTGGTGCTGCTGGCCGCGTTCGCGGCCTGGCAGGCGCGCACGGCCGGGCCGCTGCTGCCGCCCCGGGTGGTGCTGGACCGCAACCGGGGCGGCGCCTACCTGGCCATGCTCATCGCCGGCGCCGGGATGTTCGGGATCTTCCTGTTCCTCACCTACTACCTGCAGAACACCCTCGGCTACTCGCCGGTGGTCACCGGCTTCGCGTTCCTGCCGATGGTCGGGGCACTGATGGCGTCGGCCATCACCGGCCAGATCGTGCTTATGCCGCGGGTCGGGCCCAGGCCGCTGATCGGGCTCGGCCTGCTGCTCGCCGCCGCCGGCATGGCCTGGCTGACCAGGCTGGGGGTGCATTCCGGCTACAGCTCGGCGGTTCTCGGGCCGCTGCTGGTCACCGCCGTCGGCCTGGGCCTGGTATTCGCCCCGTCGGAGAACACCGGCACCTTCGGCATGGCGCAATCGGACGCCGGCGTTGCGTCGGCGACCCTCAACGTCGGCCAGCAGCTCGGCGGCTCCATCGGCACCGCCTTGCTCAACACGATGGTGGCCAGCGCCACCGCCGGCTACGTGACCGCGCACCTGGGCCCGGCCACCCTGGTCCGCGGGCATCCCAGCCCGGCGCTCGCCCAGCAGGCCGCGGTGCACGGCTACACCGTCGGGTTCTGGTGGGCCGCGGGCATCTTCGCCGCGGGCGCGGTCATCTGCGGCGTACTGCTGCGCAGCGGCCCGCTGGCCCGCCAGCCGGCCCCGAGCCAGGAAGACCCGGTCACCGAGCGCCGGGCAGACCTCCAGCCGGTTCACCAGGCGTGACCGCGAGGATCACGGGGAGCTAGCTATGCCAAGTGCCGTGTCAGGCAACGTTAGGCCCATTACCAGTCTCATCGCGCGTCGACGGCATCTCGTGCGCCGCCGTCAAACACCTAGACTGCGGCGCGTGGAATTGGTCGATATCGAGATCTCGCGGCAATCTTGGGATGCGATTCCCTGCGGCTGCGGCCGTTCTGCCCGTCACGTCGGGGAACTGCTGCGGAGGGTCGCCCGGGGCGAGGACCTAGACGTGGTGCATGCGGCCGACAACCACGTGTGGAGTTCGCCGGTGCTGTACTCGCCCGCGCCGGCCGCAGCCGAGGTGGCGCTAGCCGCCTTGGCCGACGACCTGCCGCAGCAGACGCGCGAACAGTTCCTCAGGCTGCTCCACGTGGTGGTCGGTGGTGAGGGCACCGACCATGTCGCCGCCGCGGCCGGACTTTGACCTGCCGGGATTGTGCGGGCAAATCGCGCCGCGGGATGTGGCTGCTGTACCAGGAGCTGATGTCGGCCCGCTCGGCAGACTCGGCGGCGATGACCTTCGAACTGCTGGCGGAGCTGGAACCGGACCGGCAGCGGCTGCGGCAGGTGCAGATCGCGCTAAGCGAGACGCTGCCATGGGACCTGCGTGCCGGATCTGACCACCAGGCGCAGCGTCGCGGCCGATGAAGCCATCAACGCTTTGCGGGCCTAATTACCCGCCAGCATTAATAGCCGCAGAACCGGATGCGGCTACGGCTGATCCGGCGTCTCATCACCGAACGTCAGGTCCAGCTCGGCCGCGAGTGCGCCGGCGAGCTGGACCATCTGGGCGTGGTCGATGACGGCCTGCTTGAGATGATGGGCACCGATTACCGCCGACAAGTCGTTGCCGCGCAGATCGCATCCCCGGTAGCTGCCACGCCCAAACCCGGTCAAGCGCAGGTCGCAATCATCGAGCAACGACCCGGTCAGGTCACAGCTGGTGAATTCAGCTTCGCGCAGGGAACAGCCAGCGAACAAAACCGGCCCGGTGACGCGCACGTGCTCAAAAACTGAGTAGTCCAGCTTGCAGGCAGTGAACACCACGTGTTCCACACTGACCTCGATAAACCGGGCCCCCAGCAGCCTGCAGGAGTCAAACCAGACACGAGACAGCTTCCCTCCCGCCCACCGCAGCGACGACAAGTCACAGCCGGAGAACTCCACTGAGCTGAGCCGTGCCCCGGTGACGCTAGCTCTCCCCGCCCGCAGCGCGCGGATCCTGCCCTGCACCAGCCCCACATTGACCAGATCAAACTCAGGCAGCGAGGTGGCACCGAACTGGAAACCGGAGACAAGACCACCCGCGCCGTCAACTGAGGAGACCAGCTCAAGATCCTCCTCACCCAACGCCGGAAGTTCGGCACTGGTCTGGCGGACGGTCATCTGGGCCATGACCGGAACCCTAGCGCCAGCCTCATTCCAGCTGCTCCCACGCCCTAGCAGGAGGCGGTAAGCTCACAGGCCCAACCCGGTGCAGCGACCATCCCCACCGCCGCCGTTAGCAATGCCCTCACACAAGCGCCGTTGCAGTATTGCGCGTCACCACTAGGTCGGCTCCTCGGTGACCGGCAGTCGCGGCATCAGGCGGGGCGTGGGCACGGTTCCCTCAATGAGCCCATGCAGGGCGCCCAGAATTGCGACATCTACCACGCCAGCGATGAGCAGGCCCACGCCGAGCTCGAGGAAGAAGTCTTGCCACCAACCGTGGAACACGATGCCGGACAGCGCTAGCGAGAGTATCGCGCTGGTGACGAAAGCAAGCGTGACGGCCAGCAACAAGATCGGCCGCCGAGCTACCTTGACGATGATCTGCGCTACCCATGTTGCTAGTACCAAAGTCGTCGTTACACTCATGGCTGCGAGCATAGAGCGGTGGTGCCGCGAAGTGATCCCCTCGATGCCATCTAAGCGCATGGGGCAGATCGATCCGTTGACGCAAGTCAGAGGCTTTTTTTGGTCGGATGAGATCGATGCGGGTCGCGGCGATACTGCGCTTTGCTGCTGCACGTGCCAGCCCTTCTGGTGTCGGCAACTTGATAACTCAGCAGCGTTAACTGAGCGTGTAGTTACTGATCACTCTCGAAGCCACGCGATTACTAGCCTCGATGTTTCGCGATCTTGATCTGTCCGGTTAAAGGCTGCGGCCGTCCGCTGTTTTTGTGTGTGGCCGTGGCTGGCTGCCCGGCTGTCGCGCCGGGTGGGCGGGGTTCCATGGGCCCGGGGGTTGTTCTTTCTGGTCGCAGGGGCGGTTTGGTGCTGGTCAGCCGGGTGCGAAGGCCTGCAGGCGGGTGATCGCGGCGGTGATCTGAGTGGCCCAGGGCCAGGTCGCGGCGATGTGCAGCTGCAGGCGCCGGCTGGCGCTGGCGATGCGCCCGGCGGCGGTGAGCAGGCGCAGCCGCAGCCGTTTGGGTTCCCAGGCGCGGGCGGGCCCGTCGAGGGCGAGCATCTGCATCCAGGCGGTCAGTTCGCAGGCCATCGCGACCAGCTCGCACCAGATCTGGTTCTGGGCAAAGCCGTGCAGCGGCAGGTTGCGCAGCCCGGTGTCTTTGGCGTTGCGGATGGTTCCCCAGGGGTCAGCCTGGGCGCCGACGAGATCTCTCCCGTGTTTGCGCAGTTCAAAGGCTGATGGTGGGACGTTATCGTGCGCCACAGGTGTGGTGCAAGGATGCTGCGGGGCGTGTCACCGGTGGCGTGTGGTGGCGTTGAGCTGGGCCATGAGCTCGCGGTTGGCGGCCCGGGCGGCGGCGAGGTCCTGGTCGCGTTCTTCGAGTTGCAGGCGCAGTTCGATGGCCTGCTGCTCGAGATTGGTGATTTTCTGCTGGAGGGCGTCGATGTCGGCGGGCGCGCCGAGCCCGGACTCGCGCCATGCCTGCTCGCCGAGTGCTTCGGACAGGCGGCGTTCGAGCTGCCGGGCGTGGGCGGCAAGCCGTGAGGCGCGTTCGTGGGCTGCGAGCAGGTCGGCTTGCAGGGAGGTCCGGGTGACGGCCGGGCCGGTTCCGCTGCTCATGCGGGGGGTGGCCTCGCGGGCGTGGATCTGGGTGAGCAGGTCATGGTGGCGGTAGAGAAAGGTGCGGTCCACACCGGCGGCGCGGGCGATGGCCGACACGCTGATCTCCTCGCCGCTGGCGGCGGCCCGGCTGAGCGCGGCGATGACGCGCTGGCGGCGGCGGGCGGAGTCGGCCTGCCGCCCGGCCAGCATCGGCCCGGTGCGGCGGGCAGCAGTGGCCGCGGGCTCGGCGGGGGTGCTGCTGGTGGTGCTGGTCATGGAGCGGTCTCCGTGGCGATCGCGGCGGACGGGGGACGGGTAGCGGGCATGCCGAGCGACACGGCGCGGTGCCGGCGGAGGGTGGCGACCGCGTCGTCGATGGCGGCGCGGTCGGTGCCGGGGAGGCTGGCGAGGTCGCCGTTGATCTGGCTGATGAGCCGGCGGATGCGGGTGATCTCTTCGCGGGCGGGGGTGGCGTCGGCTCGTGCCCAGTCATCGACTCCGTCGATGGCGGCGGCGAGCCGTTCCCGGGTGCGCAGCAGGTCGTCGAGGTAGGCGGTGAGGTCGGGCAGGTAGGAGACATCGGTGCGGAAGTGATCGCAGCCGGCGCAGCGGAACCTGACGGGGCATGCGCCGCCGCCGGCGGAGACGTTGGACGGCTCGGTGCATCTGCCATAGGGGACGGCGACCTCGCCGATGGCATACCGGGCGTGCTCGGCGTCGAGTAGTGCCCGCACGTCCCGCCAGATCCGGTTGCCATGCCGGTCGAACTGCAGGGCAGCGACGCGGTCGACCGCTTCGCGGCGGCGGTCTTCCCCGATCCGGTAGTAGCGCAGCGTGGCGTTGATGCTGTGGTGGTTCATCAGGTCGCGCAGCACGTCCGGTGCGACCCCGGCGTCGGCGTGACGCTGGGCGTAGGTGTGCCGGTAGCAGTAGGGCATGATCTTGCCCTTGCCGAACTCGGTGCCGTCGGCCATGGTGAGGGCGGGCATCCGGCCGACCCAGTCCCGGTGGCGCTGGATGAGGGTGGTCACGCTGACCGGCCGGGTGCCGTCCGGGTTGCCCATCACGGTGGGCAGCAGCGTGAGCCGGGCGAGGACGGTGGCGGGGAAGCGTTCCCGCACCCGCTGCTGCTGGCGGGTGATCACTTCCGCGGTGGCCTGGCTGACCGGCAGCCGCCGGCCATGCCGGGCGCCCTTGCGGTTGTCGTAAACGAGTACCGGGGAGCCGTCGGCGTCACGGGCCAGGCAGTCAAGGGCCAGCCCGGCGATCTCGGCGGGACGGCGGCCGGTGTCCATCAGCAGCTCGATCCCGGCGCGGATCTCCGGCCCGCACGGGCCGCGGTCCAGGTCGTCCAGGCGTGCGCTGAGCATGCGCATGATCTCCGGTGGCAGGTCACGGCTGGGCTCGGCCGGCTCGGCTGCCCTGGGCACGTCACCGGTGGTGAGCATGAAATCCCCGCCCAGCCCCGCCGCAGGCTTCCCGGGCGCGGCCAGGCCGAGCCCGCGGATCCGGCCGAGCACCCGGCTGACGTCCTGGCAGATCCGTACCCTCCGATCCCGGGCAAGCTGCCCCGCTGATTCCAGGTAGGCCAGGTGGTGCAGGAACGACTCGACATCACCGCGGCCGAGGGCAGCCGGCCGGGTGCCGTGGTCATCGCGGGCGGCGCGCAGGTGCGCCGACAGGCGCGTCACCGCGCCGATGATCTGCCGGACCCGGGCGTGCGGGCGATCGCCGCGGTGGCGGGGCAGGTCATCGGCGGCCCACCGCTTGACGGCCTGCCGCAGCCAGTCCTGGCTGATGCCGCTGAACGATAACCGTCCCCGCGAGCCGAACACGGTCAGATCCCATGTGTCCTTAGCCGTCTCGGCAGCTGTGTCGCCGAGCCCGGCCCTGACATGGCGAGCCAGCGAGTGCAGGATGTGGCCTTTCTCGCGGGCCATCGGGCCGCCTATCTCACCTGCGGCTTCTAGCGAGGCGGCCCCGCAGCGGCGCAGGTCCCCGACCACCGCCCGGAGCACGTGCAGCCTGGTGGTGACGCCAGCACCGGTGCGCTGCTGCAGGCCATACAGCACCTCGGCGGCCAGCTGCGCCGGGAGCCCGCGCAAGCTGACCTGCCCGCCCACCGGGACCGGCGACGTCATCGCCCGCCACCGTTCCTCGTCGAAGCTGCCGCCGGCCTGCTGGCGAGCCAGGCGGAGCTGATACTGGTGGGCCTCGCAGTAGCGGGTGCGGCTGGTCCGGTCCCGCGGGCAGGCCGGCACCTGGCAGGGCCCGGTCGGCGGCAGCGCGCTGGTCTGCGGCAGCGCCAGGAACTGATCCAGCGGCAGGTCGCCAGTGATCCGCTGCTGGCGCCGGTGCTCGCGGCACAGCACCCGGCCCGCTGCGCTCAGCTGCCGCCCGCACCCGGGAACCGAGCAATCACCGGCGGCATCCGCAGCAGAGGTGGCATAGGTCCAGGTGCCGGTGTCTCGCAGCAGAGGGTGCCCAGGCTGCGGCGCGATCACCTGCGCCGCCGGGTCCCAGCCGATCTCGGCCAGGAACCGGCTGTCCAGGCACGCGGCGAGCCGCGCCGCAGGCCATGCAGCTTCCGGGGCGGCCGGCGCACCGGAAAGCCCGGGCCCGGCGGCCAGCACAGCAGCGGCGCTCACCGGGTCACCGCCGTGCCCGCCCGCGGGCTGGGTACCCGGTCCACGGCCTCGCGCAGCCGGGCCGGGTCAGGGTGCACATACACCTGCGACGATGAGGCCCAGGCGTGGCCGAGCAGGCTGGCGACCACATCGATGCCGTTCCCGGCATCCGCGACGCTGGAGCCGAATGCATGCCGGAGCTGATGCGGGCGCAGCACCGGATCGACGCCGGCCCGCCGGGAAGCGGCCGCGATCAGGTCGTTGACCGCATCCAGCCGCATCGGCGCGCCGACCGGGGCGCGGAACAAGTTCACCAGCACGAAGTCGCTGCCCGTGGCGGCGGGGACAGCCATCCGCTCGAACTGGTAGGTGTCGAATGCCTGCACGGTGAGGAAATCCAGCGGCACCACCCGCTGCCGCCGCGACTTCGCCCACGCCCCGTTCGGGTTGTCCTCACGGCGCACCACGTGCAGGTGCGCCCGCGGGACCTGGCAGCCCAGCGGCCGGGAATCGGCCAGCAGGTGCACATCACCGCGGCGCAGCCCGGCCGCCTCGCCGCGGCGCAGCCCCGCGCGGGCCAGCAGCAGCACGATCAGCCGGTCCCGCGCCGACCGGCACGCGGCCAGCACCGCGGCGATATCGACGTCCGCGGCCCGGCTGACCGGCTTGTCCACCTCGCAGGCACGATGCCGGGCCCGCAGCCGCCACGACATCCGCCCATCCCCGGCACGGGCCTCACCCGGAAGATCACGGTCATCAGCGACCTCATACAACAACGGCACCAGATCCCCGCCGGCCTCGCCCGAGGCGACCGCATGGACGGTCATCCCGCGCACCGCGGCCAGCACCGCGTTGACCCGCCGCGCTCCCCGCGCCGGCGCAGCGCCCGGCCCCGACAGCACCACACCGCCGCCGGCGGCTGGCGGACCCGCATGCGCCAGCCACGTCATGAACAACCCGATCTGCTCGACACCTACCTGCCAGGTCCGCCCGGTCCGGGCGCACCAGCGCAGGAACAACGCGATCGAGTACGCATAACTCCTCGTCGTCGGCTCCGCGCCATCACGGCCGAACCGGACCTGCCGCAAAAAACTGTCCGCGGCCGGCACGACCCGCAGATCCTCATCCAGCACCGTCCAGTACCGCACCCCAGACGGCAGCCTCACAGGAAACGCCCGCATCCCCCGACCCCCCGATCTCGCGCTAGGCAGCATGAACTACTACCAGCCACGAGCACCACACCCCAGGAGACCCGCCGCGGAACCCTCTCACATGACCAGTTCACCCAACGTCATGCAACAGGCTGACGACCCCTGGGGAAGGATGGCGTCCTCGACCCGGGCGTGCACCCGGTGGGCGGCGTCAATGTAGGCAGGCTGGCCCAGCCAGCCCCGGGTGCTGACGGGCCGGCTGGTCACCCAGAGTGTGTACCGCCAGCCGTCCCCGGC
>Ga0335075_10002268_pt1 | contig 31098 bp, 32 predicted proteins | sample Lox_Sample_24_FD_206723 | JGI IMG/M metagenome (GOLD analysis project Ga0335075, IMG submission 206723) | Soil microbial communities from Loxahatchee National Wildlife Refuge, Florida, United States - Lox_Sample_2.4 | ecosystem: Environmental > Terrestrial > Soil > Wetlands | place: USA...
GTGCCAGGTTCGGCGCCAGGATCGGTGCCAGGATCGGTGCCCGGTTCGATAGCGGCCGCGGCGGCCGTGGTCGGGTACCGGGCGACGGCGGCGCTTGTGTTCCGCGACCCGCAGCTGAGCCTGCTCGCCGAGCGGGTGCGGCCCGAGGACGTCCCGTTCGTGGTGCCGCTGGCCAGCCAGACGCGGTACGTCGGCACGGGCTACGTCTCCGCGCTGGCCCAGGTCCTCGGCGGCACCTACACGCCCGACGTCGAGGACATCGGCATCGTGGCGTCGCTGGACGAACTGGCCGGCCCTTCCTTCGACCCGGCCGGGATCGACCCGCTGGTCCGCGAGTTCTACGAGCACACCACCAGGTTCGCCCTCGACATCGTGCCGCAGTGGCGGCTGTGGGTCCGTCCCGGCTACCTGCTCTACCGGACCCTGCTGGCCCAGCCGCTCGGGCAGGCCAACGTGCCAATGAGCCAGCGGGAGGCGCAGCGCGGCGTGATCAGCCGGATCGACACGATCACCGGCGTGAAGGCCACCGAGACGATACGCGCCTGGATCCGCACGTTCGCCGATACCGGCAAGCCCATCTACGTCGGCATCTACACCACCTACCGGCACGACGGGCAGGGCTATGTCAGCGTCGGCTTCCCGCTGCCTCAGGCAAGCTTCACCGCCACGCTGGCGCCCAGTTCCCCGGGGCCCGGCGGCCTGGTCCTGGACAGCCGCAGCGAACTCGACCAGGCGGGCCACTACCTGACCTACATCGACCCGCAGACAGGGGACCTCACCACCGCGGCCGTGCGCGGGTTCGCCGAGCGCCTCGAGGTGTACGTAGAGGCCGGGGAACTGCGGGCCGAGCACGCATTCTGGGTGTTCGGCTTCCCGTTCCTCGTGCTCCACTACCGGATGCACCGCAAGCACCCGCGGTGATCACTGCACGGGCGGCTCCCCCGTGATGCGGGCCAGAGCGGCTTCGATCCGGTCGAGCCTGCGGCGCAGCTCGGTCATGTCCTTGTCCGCCCGCTGCCCGACGAAGTAGCTCGCCACGGTGGCCGACAGAACGCCGGCGAGCCCGATGCCGGTGATCATCAGCACCACCGCGACCCCGCGGCCGCCCGCCGTGACCGGGTACTTGTCGCCGTAGCCCACCGTCGTCACGGTGACGATCGACCACCACAGCGCGTCGCCGAAGTTATGGATGGTGGCGCCCGGTGCGTGCTGCTCGAACGCGAACTCCATGGCCGAGCAGACGCCGATGATCGCCAGCACCGAGAGCAGAACGAAGTGCAGGCCGTGGTGGGTGAGAAGCTCCCTGGCCCGGCGCAGCGCGCTGGTCAGGATCAGTCCGGCCCGGCCGAGCCGCAGCAGGCGGCGGCCGGCACCCGCGCGACCAGCGGTACCACCAGCACCGGCAGCCACAGCACGGCCAGTACCGTCAGCGGCCCGTCCACCGCGGCAGAGAAACGATCGTATGCGTCCTGGGACCGTCCGAGCTGCGACATGGGTCGAGCGTGACCGCGCCGGATGCTCGCCAGGCAAAGCGCGGGTTAATTTCCCGCCGTTAGTTCTGCAGCGGCATGAGCTCCCGGACAAAACCGTCGAGGAACGAGCCGAACGACCCAGGCTGACTCGCCGGCCGGACCACGAACTTGCTCAGCCCGGCCGCCACGTACTGCTCGATCATCCGGCGGGCGCCGTCCCAGCCGGTGGCGGCAAGCAGCTCCGGATCGGTGTCCGGCCTGCGGCGGCGGATGGAGGCGCGCAGCGAGTCAGGGACGCCGTCCAGCGCGACCGCCAGGCTCAGCCCGAAGTGGTCGTCCTCCACGGCCCGCCCGGCATCGGCCGCGGCCTCGTTGATCGCGTCGACCGCCGCCCCCGCCTCGGCCGGGGTGAGCAGCGAGCCAAGCCACCCGTCCGCCAGCCGCCCGACCCGCCGCAGCCCGCCGGGAGCCGAGCCGCCCAGCCAGATATCGAGCGGCTTGGCCGGCAACGGCGCCACGCTCGCGCCCGACACGCTGAAGAACGACCCATCGAACGAGAAAGTCTCCGAGGTCAGCGCCCGCCGCAGCAGCGTCAGCGACTCGTCGAACACGGCGGCGCGCTGCCTGCCCGGCACCGGGAACAGGGCGCGTTCCGCATCCTGTGCCGGGGCCAGGCCGAAGACCGGCAGCACCCGCCCCGGCGCCAGCCCGGCCAGCGATGCCAGTTGCTTGGCGACCAGCACCGGGTGCCGCCCGGGCAGCACGGAGATCCCGCTGCCCGCCTTCAGCCGCCGGGTCCGCGACAGCGCGAACGCCATCCCGGTGAACGGCTCGACCAGCGGGGAGTACACGTTCTCCGGCAGCCATAGCGAGTCGACTCCAGCCTGCTCAACCAGATCGACCGCCGCCGCGAACCCTTCGGGCGTTCCGGCCGGCCCGAACGACACGCCTATCCGAACCTTCATGGCCCTATCCGATCACAGCCGTCCCGGCCCCCATGGCCCTAGTGTCGGCTGCCCGTAGTGACGGCGCCCCTCAGCGTCGGCGCCCTCAGCGTCGGCGGCCCTCAGCGTCGGCGGCCCTCAGCGTCGGCGGATCACGAGCACGGCGGAGTCGACGCGCGGCGGAGGCCGGAAGGCGCGCCTCGGCAGGGTGAGCCCGGCCGTCGTGCGGTAGCCGCGGCCGCCTCCGCGGACTGTCAGCTTGCGCACCACGGCGCGCTGAAGCACCAGGTCGGCCGCGACCAGCCTGCTTCCCGGCGCGAGCAGCAGGCCAAGCAGGCTGCCCGTGATCCCGTACGGCGGGCAGGCCACGACGCGGAACGGCCGGCCGGGCAGCCGCATGCACGCCGCATCGGCCTGGACCACCGTGACCTCGGCGAACCTGCGGCCAAGCAGTGCCGCCCGCCCGGGGTGCAGCTCGACCGCGACGACCCGGGCCCCGGCCTGGACCAGGTGCTCCGTGATCGCACCGTCGCCCGCTCCGATGTCGAGCACCAATTCGCCCGGCCTGACCCCGGCCTCGGCGACCACGCGCGCCGCCCACTCATCGGCGAGCCGGTGCCACCCCCACGCGCGCCGCGACCGCCCGGCGGCGGACACGGCGGACCATCACCATGCAGACACCCACCCGCCGACCGTAACTGCCGGCCAGCACCGGGACAAACCATTTTTCGGCCGAACGGGCCGTGGTGCGGCGATTCCCGGAATCACGAATTTTCTTGGCCGAACTGGGGCATAGCGGCCTGCGTTCATGCCGAGTGCCCTTCGCTATCATGTGCCCCATGCCCGGAGATGACGTGACACCCTCCGTTATTGCACCGCCCCGGCCCTCCCATCACTCCGGCCCCGGGTATGTGGCGAACCCCAAAGCGCCCGACTTCGAACTGGACGAGCCGCTGAGACAAGCCGCGGCACGGTGGCTCAACCTGGTTCCGGCCGAACACCGCCATGTCGGCCGGGAATCGGCGAAGGATGTTCTGGAGACGCTGCGGGAACACACCCGCAGCTGCCCCGATCATCCGGTTGGGGCTCTGTGGGTGGCCCAGCGTCACCTGAGGGATCCGGTGCCCGCAGTCCGGATCGCTTCGCTCGTGCTCGCCTCGGAGGCGCTTTGGTGGCTCGGGCATTTTGAGGATGCACGCAGGGCCGCCCAGGCGGCGGCCGACGCCGATCCGGCTTCGGCCCAGGCGTTGTGGCGCCTCGCGGTCGCGCTGTATCGCCAGGGCCGGTTCGATCAGGCGGGCGAGCGCCTCGATGACCTTGTGAAACTGGCCAGCCGGTTCGCTCCCGGGTGGGCGCTGCGCGGCCAGGTCAAGGTCTGGCTTGACCTGGGCAACCCTGAGGCGGGGCAGGCCGACTTCGCCGCCGCGGCCGCGCTGACCTCCGGTTCTGGCACCTGGGTGGTGCCGTACCGGATGGCGGGTGCTGACTTCAAGGCGCAAGCTGATGCGCAGGTCAGGCTTCATGACGCCCAGACGGGCAGTTCCTCAGGCGGCCCTGTGGACGTGGCGTTGCTGCCGGACAAGTCCCGGGTCGAGAGGGGTGTGGATCCGGATCGCAGGTGGCATCTGGAAGGGCCGAGCGCTGGGGGCGGCGATTCGGACAATTTGTTTGGCGGGCTGGGCGGGGACTTCGCCGCCGGGGCACGTTCGCGCGTCTCCTTCGGGACGAGGTTCGTTCTTTATCAGCGGAACATCGAGAACCTCTGCCGGGACAGGGCGGCCGTGCGCGAGGAGATCCGGAAGTCGGTGGCCGAGCTTTTCGACGCGGCTCTCGAGTCCAACGCGACGATCGCGATCAAGGGTGCGCCCGAGCGGCACGCCGAGGGGGCAAACATCCCAGGGGACGAGGACGGCTAGCGCTGGGCCACGGGGCCTGGCGGCTTGCGCTCAGGCCGAGTGCCCCTTCGCTATGACGTAGCGTACGTAGCCGCCGTAGATGGCCAGGGCGGCCAGAACGACCATCATGACCTGCACCGCGGATCTGATGTTGCGGGTGCGGTCCGGGACCGGCTGGTCGCTGTCCATGATCCATGCGGCTCTTTCCCTGAGCACCGGCGGCCACGGCCAGTGAGGCAGGTGCCGGTACGGATCCTCCTCACCCGCGGCGATCGCGTCCCTTGTCCTGTCCACGGAACGGCCGATGAAGTAAAGCTGCACGGTGTTACCGGCCGGGGCGTACACGCGGTGCACCACCAGGCCCGCCAGGATGCCGATTACCAGAGGCTGCCACGGATATCCGGACAAGTAGCTGCCCAGCCAGGCCAGCCGGTACGGCATGTGGATGGGGTTATGCAGCGCGTGATGCGCGAAGACCGCGTGCCAGGCGTCCGGCAGCCCATAGTTGGCCAGGAGGATGCCCAGGGCCACGATCGGGAACGCGACGATCACGATCAGGAAAGGCGAGATGGCCACGTACCAGGCCGGAGCTCTCCGGTCCCGCTTCCGCCAGTTCGCGAGCAGCGACTTGACGAACAAGGTGGCCAGCAGCGCCTCGTACACATTGCGGATGTCATGCCGGTCGGCGGGCCAGCCGTGAAAGCCGAACAGGTGATCCCAGTCAGGCTTGAGGTAAAGGATCGTATGGCCGCCGACGTGCCACCGCAGTTCTACGAACAGGTAATAAAGGGCGGAGATGATCAAGGCGCCGACGTTGGCGGCCAGGAACGACCAGATGATCTGCTGCAGCCACCGCAGCCTTATCGGTCTGCCCCTCACCGGGATGCGCTTCGGCGGCACCAGTTCCCGGGTCGCTGCCGTCATGGCTTTCCCCTCCCCGCAGAGGATTGCACTCGCAACGATGCTAACCGTTCAGCGCGCCAGGTAGTCCGAAACTGGGCAGGCAGCCTTCGCCGAACCTGGTAATGGCGCTGACCTTGTCGTCGGCCATCGTGAGCACAAACAGCCCGTGGGCGCGGGCGACCGGGGTATCCGGGTCGTCCGGCAGGTAATAGCCGAACGCGGGCTGGCCGTTGGCTCGGGTCGGCAGGAGCCGGGGGAAACGGGTGCCCCACCAGGCCCGGGTCAGGTAGAACTCTGTGATCGCGACACGTCCCTGGTACTCCAGTGGCTCAGGTGGCATGGTCAGCCACGCGTCATCCGTTAGCAGCGCGACCAGGCGCTCGATGTCCGCGGCCTGGAATGCATCCGCGAACTGGCTGGTGAGCTCCCGCTCGCGCGGCGAGCGGGGCGCGGACGCGGTGTCGCGGCCGGTCCGCCCGGGCGCCAGCGTGGCGAGGGTGGACCGCGCCCGCTGCAGGGCGCTGTTCACCGAGATCTCGCTGACTCCCAGCAGGTTCGCCGCCTCGGCCGCGGGATAGCCGAGCACATCCCGCAGCACCATGACGGCCCGCTGTCGTGGTGGCAGGCGTTGCAGCCCGGCCACGAACGCCAGGGCGATCGCTTCCCTGGACTCGTAGCGGGCCTCCGGGCCGGGCGCGGCGTCGGGCAGCCCATCAAGCAGCGCGTCCGGGTAAGGCTGCAGCCACAACGGCTCGGCCCAGCGGGTGGGCTCCGGCGCGTCGAAGCTGGCTACGGCGAACTGCGGTCGGCGGGCCGTGTCGCGGAGGGCGTTCAGGCACCGGTTCGTCGCGATCCGGTAGAGCCATGTCCGGACCGAGGCCCGTTCCTCGAACTGGCTGAGCCCGCGCCAGGCCGCGAGCAGGGTCTCCTGGACCATGTCCTCCGCGTCCTGGAGCGAGCCGAGCATCCGGTAGCAGTGCAGTTGCAGTTCGCGCCGGTGAGGCTCGGTGAGTTCGCGGAACGCCTCGTCGTCGCCTGCCTGCGCACGGGCCAGCGCTGTCATGGTCACCTTCCCATCCTGGCATCGTCGCGGCCTTCCTCTACTGACACCGGCCGGGCCGGAAAGTCACCGGCTAGTTCGCGGGGGCCGCCGTGTCGATACCAGTGACACGAACTTCCCGCGCTGAACTGGAGGCAACGCAATGACCAGGAACAGACCGCCCGCCGCGACCCGAGCCCAGGCCTGGGTTCTGGCGCTGTCATCGGTGGCGTCGTTCATGGTCGCGCTCGACCTGCTCGTCGTCGCGACCGCGCTGACCACGATCCGGCACGACCTGCGCGCGTCGATCGGGCAGCTGGAGTGGACGGTCAACGCCTACACCCTGACCTTCGCGGTGCTGCTGATGAGCGCCGCCGCGGTAGGCGACCGGTTCGGCCGGCGCCGGGTGTTCGCGGCCGGAATGGGCGTGTTCGCCGCCGGATCGGCGGCGTGCGCTCTGTCCCCGGACGCCAGCGCGCTGATCGCGGCGCGCGCCGTGCAGGGCATTGGCGCGGCGATGGTGATGCCGGTGGGGCTGGCCCTGCTGAACGCGGCCTTCCCGCCGCAGCGCCGCGGCTGGGCTATGGGCATCTTCGGCGGCGTCACCGCCCTGGGCGCGGTGGTGGGACCGGTGCTTGGCGGCGCGATCGCCCAGCGGTTGGCCTGGCCGTGGATCTTCTGGGTGAACGTGCCGATCGGCTTGCTCGCCATCCCGCTGGCGCTGCGCCGCCTGAGCGAGAGCTACGGACCGCGGGGCCCGCTCGACCTGCCCGGCCTGGCGCTGGTTACCGGTGGCGCGCTCGGCCTGGTATGGGGCCTGGTGCGCGGCAGCGCGGCCGGCTGGGCCAGTCCCGAGGTCGCCGGCGCGCTCGCGGGCGGCGGGGCGCTGATGGTGGCGTTCGTCGTGTGGGAACTGCGGGCCCGCGCGCCCATGCTGCCGATGCGCCTGTTCGCATTCCGCGGGTTCTCCGCGGGCAACGCCGCGGTCTTCCTGTGGAACGCCTCGCTGACCGGCACGGTCTTCTTCACCGCCCAGTTCATGCAGGTCGGCCTGGGCCAGGACGCGCTCAGCGCCGGATTGCGGCTGCTGCCCCTTGGCGTCACGCCGTTGCTCGTCGGGCCGCAGGCTGGACGTCTGGCCGACCGCGTCGGCGAACGGCCGCTGGTCGTCGCCGGCCTGCTGCTGCAGGCCGCGGGGCTGGCGTCGATGGCCGCCATTGCCGCACCGGGCCTGGCCTACTCGGCGTTGGTGGCGCCGATGGCGGCCGTCGGCGCCGGGCTCGCGCTGGCTGTGACCGCGTTGACGAAGGCGGTGGTGGGTTCGGTCCCGCTCGGCGACATCGGCAAGGCGTCAGGAGCGTTCAGCACGCTGCGTCAGCTCGGCGGCGCGTTCGGGGTCGCAATCCTGGCTGCGGCGTTCGCGGCCGTGGGCGGCTACTCCTCGCCGGCCGAGTTCAGCGACGGGTTCACCGCCGCTGTCGCCGTCGCGGCGGGTCTGGCCCTGGCCGGAGCGCTCGCTGCGCTGGCCCTGCCCCGCCCGCGCGCCAGGGAACTTGTCACCGCGGCAACCGTGGCACCGCAGCAGGCGGCTCCGGTGCGATGATCGTCAGTGATAGCCGTTGACGACCGGGTGCGGGCTAATCTTCATCCGCGAGGCCGGGTTGTACAACCCGGCCTCGCGGATCGCGCGCATCGCGGCCTTGCGGCGCTCGCGGTCCATGCGGTCGATGAACAGTACTCCATCGAGATGGTCGGTCTCGTGCTGCAGGCAGCGGGCGAGGTTGCCCGCGCCCACCACCTGGACCGGATCCCCGCCAGCGGTGAAGCCCTTGGCGACGACATTCAGGCGGCGCTTGGTGTCGAAGTAGAGGCCAGGCATTGACAGGCAGCCCTCGGGTCCGTCCTGCTCTTCCTCGTCCGGGAAATCGAGCACCGGGTTGACCAGGTGACCGGCCATGTCTTCCTCGTGGAACACAAAGACCCGCAGGCCCACACCGACCTGTGGCGCGGCCAGGCCCGACCCGCGCTGGTCGTACAGCGTCTCGTCGAGGTTCCGGACCAGGCGGCGCAGCTCGGTGCCGAAGCTGGTCACCGCCTCGGCGGGAGTGGTCAGGACGGGATCGCCGAACAGGCGGATCGGCAGGACCGGCATTGCGGGGTTGCTCCTTAACATCGATGCTTTGCAAAGGATAGGCTTTGCAAAGTAGAACCGCAACGCCGCGGGACGAGGCAAGGGTGAGGTAGTGAACGAGGACGGATGAAGCCAGGGCGAGGTGATGGTCGAGGAGGGCTGCGGCGGGTGGTGACGGACCTGGAGCCGCATCCGGTCCGTGCGGCGCTGGTGGAACTGATCAGCCGCGAAGGCGCGATCACGGCCACCGACGCCGCACGCGAACTGGGCGGGAGCACCGGGCTGTACTCCTTCCACCTGCGAAGGCTGGCGCGCTACGGCGTGATCGAGGAGGTGCCAGGCGCGCGTGGCCGGGTGCGCCCGTGGCGGCTGGCGCAGGACCGGGCGGCGGTGGACGACGCCGAGATGAACGCGGGGACACCGGGGGTAGGTGCTGAAGCACGGGAGCCGGATGCGGGGGGGCCAGGGATGCCTGGCTTGGGAGAGGTGGCGCGGGGGCTGGAGGACGAAAGCTACCGGCGTTGGCTGGAGTACCGGGAGGCGGCGCCGCGGCGGTGGCGGCGGGACGAGGCGTTCAGCCAGGTGGTCTACCTGACGCCGGAAGAGATGTCCGGGATGGCGGAGGTGATCCGGGCGCTGATCGGGCAGTACCGCTACCGGGAGGACCGGCCGGCCCAGCGGCCGACCGGGGCCGCGCCGGTGGTCGTGGTGGCCCGGCTGTTCCCGCTGCTTGAGCCCGACGCCGCGGCACCGGGCGCAGCGGGAGACCAGTAAGGAGTAGGGCGGCCCCATCCGCCTCACTGGCCCCATCGCTAGCCGCGAGGCAGGCTGTCCGAATCAATGGTTGCGCCCCTCTACCTATTCTTCTAGGTAGGCAGTCACCACCATTGGTTGGCGGCGGGGACAGCCACGGGCAGGGATGGGGCGCATGGGGAGTGGAGGGGCTCCGGGGCCTCTGGGGTTTGGTCACCGGCGTGGTCGGCGGCCGGGCAACTCGCCGAGCGGTGTCAGACGATGATGCCGCGGACCTGGAGGAGGGGCTCGGCCAGCGCCGGGTCACCGGAGAGCTGCATCTGGCCCGGGTCGTAGCGGGCGCCGGTGAGCAGCCGCCAGGCCGCCTCGCCGCTGATCCGCATGCCGCCAGCACCACGCCACCCGGACTTCCTCCTCCGATTCTCGCGGAGGATCCGGCTCGTACGGAGCATCCGGGCAATCCCAGTTGCCACAACCCTCCGTACGAGCCGGATCCTCCGCGCTACTGGGACCAGTGCGGCAGAAGAGGACGAAAACGAACCTTCCCGCACGGCAACACGGCCCACGACTAAAGTCTGTGGCACCCCGGGCCTGTAGACCGAGCTCGGGCGCGCGAGGTCCACCGCGGCGAGATGCGCGTCGAGTCGCTCGCCCGTTCAGGCGAGCAGACCGGTGATCAGCGGCGGGCTCAGCACCCTGGTGCCGTCGACCCATCGCTGATTGCACCGGGCCAGGCGTGTTACGAACTCCTCGTGCCCCGGCGGCGCGGAAATCTGCCCGGTCTTGTCCCGGTCCCGATCCCGGGCCACCCGGCTGAGGTCGACGTCGAGCAGGTGCAAGGCGATCTCCTTTACCGACCACTGCGGCGCCGCGGCGGGAGCGGCCCACTGCTCCAGGCTCAGCGAGGTGAGCAGGGTCAGCAGGCCTCCGCGCTGAGCGGTGAGCGGCTCACGCACGTCGACGACGGGGGCATCGCCTATTTGCATGCCGCTCAGGTTAGCGGGGAGGCGTGGAACGGCACGGTGAACGGGACGCGGCGCCCGGGCGAAAGGTGCGCCCGGCGCCATCCCGCCCGTGACCAAATCGGGCAAGTGTGCTGTGCTAGTGGAGTGACCAGCGAAACCCATGAATTCAACGCGCTGCCGGAGGACTGGGCCTCCGACCCTGACCTCATCGCCGGCCTGACCGTTGACGATGACGACGAGCACGACGACCCCGTCCTACGCTGGCCGGACGGCCGGGTGGTCGATACCTGGCGCGAGGACTACCCGTACGACGAGAAGATGCCGCGGCAACTATACGAGTACCTCAAGCGCCCGCTCCAGGTCGAGCTGGTCAAGCTGCAGAACTGGGTGAAGGACACCGGGGAACACATCGTGATCGTGTTCGAGGGCCGGGACGCGGCGGGCAAGGGCGGCACGATCAAGCGCTTCACCGAGCACCTGAACCCCCGCGGCGCGACGGTCGTGGCGCTGGCCAAGCCGACCGAGCGGGAACGCACCCAGTGGTACTTCCAGCGCTACGCGCCGCACCTGCCCGCGGCCAGCGAGATCGTCATGTTCGACCGCTCCTGGTACAACCGGGCGGGCGTGGAGCGGGTAATGGGGTTCTGCACGGACGACGAATACTGGGAGTTCATGCGGGAGGCGCCGGAGTTCGAGCAGATGCTGGTCCGTTCCGGCTTGCACCTGATCAAGTTCTGGTTCTCGGTGACACGCCGCGAGCAGCGCACGCGCTTTATCATCCGGCGGATCGACCCGGTCCGGCAGTGGAAGCTGAGCCCGATGGATCTCGAGTCGCTGGACAAGTGGGACGAGTACACCGAGGCCAAGGAGGCCATGTTCCACTACACCGAGACGGAATGGGCGCCGTGGACGGTGGTCAAGAGCAACGACAAGAAGCGGGCCAGGCTCGAGGCGATCAAGCACGTGCTGCGGATTTTCGATTACGAGGGCAAGGACCCCTCGGTCATCGGGGAGCCGGACAAGCTCATCATCGGGCCGCCGTCAGTGCTGTCGGAGCATGATCCGAATCTCGTCTTCCCCAACCTGTGAGCCCCGACCATGTGAGCAGGGCCCCGACGGAGCGGCGGGTCAGCGTACTCGGCGTCCCGACCAGCGCAGGTTCACATAATCCGGGGCAGGAGAAGGCCCCGGCCGCATGGCGCGCCGCCGGGCTGGTCGATGGCTTGCGGGAGGCCGGCCTTGATGTCGAGGACCGCGGCGATCTTCCGGCCACGCCGTTCCGTCCGACCGAACCGGTCGACGGGCTCCGAGACCTGGACCGGGTGGTAGCGGTGGCCCAGGCGGTGGCGGGCGAGGTGTCGGCGATCCGTGCCGACGGGCGGTTGCCCCTGGTGCTTGGTGGTGACTGCACGATCACGCTCGGCGTCCTGGCCGGCTCGGGTGATACCGGGCTGATCTACTTCGACGGCGACGCCGACCTCGCCGCGCCGGACCGGACCAACTCGGCGGTGGCCGACACGATGGGGATGACGCACATGCTCGGCGGCGGGTCCCCGCGGCTGGCCCGGCTCGGACCGCGGTTCCCTTTGGTGGCGCAGGGGCAGGTGGTGCTGTTCGGGTTCGATCCCGCCGAGCTGGACACCAGGGAGTGGACCGAACTGGTCAGCCGGCACCTTTACGCGGTTCCGGCACCGGCGGTCCGCACCGACCCGGCCGGGCGGGCCCGCGAGGCCCGCGCCTACCTCGAGGACCGGACCGATTCCTACCTGGTGCACCTGGACGTGGACGTGCTGCACACCGGGCTGTTCCCGCTGGCGAACTTCCCGCACTTCGCCGGGCTCACGCTGGAGGCCGCGGGAGCGTGCCTGGGCGAGTTCACCGCCAGCCCGTGGCTCGACGGGCTGGTCATCACGGAGGTGAACCCGGACCACGACCCCGGCGGTCATCTTGTCAGGACGCTGGCGCAGGTACTGACGCGCGCCCTGGTACCCGCGTTATCGTCGTGGCATGCCCGTGACGACCGGGATCGTTATCGCTGGTGCCGGTTTCTCCGGCATCGGGATGGGGATCGCGCTGAAGAAGGCCGGCTACCACGACTTCGTGGTCCTGGAGAAGAACGACGACCTGGGCGGGACCTGGCGTGACAACCAGTATCCCGGCTGCGCGTGCGACGTGCCCTCGCCCCTGTATTCGTATTCCTACGAGCTGAACCCGTCGTGGACGCGGATGTTCGCGCCGCAGCGGGAAATCTGGGACTACCTGCGGGTGTGCGCCCGCAAGTACGGCGTGGACGCGCACATCAGGTATGGCAGCCCGGTGGAGCGGATGGACTGGGACGACGCGGCCCGATGCTGGCACGTGGAGACCGGCCCCAACGAGACCGGCGCCAACGAGACTGGCCCCAACGAGACTGGCAGGGGGGCGGGATACCGGGCACGGGCGGTCGTGTCCGCCGGCGGCGCGCTGCACATCCCCTCGTACCCGGACATCCCCGGCGCCGCCCGGTTCGGCGGCACATCGTTTCACTCGGCGCGCTGGGACCGCTCGGCTGACCTGACCGGCAGGCAGGTCGCGGTGATCGGGACCGGCGCGTCCGCGATCCAGTTCATCCCCGAGATCGCCGGACAGGTGGGCCGGCTGCGGGTGTTCCAGCGCACTCCGCCGTGGGTCCATCCCCGGCCTGACGTCGAGATCCCGCCCCGGGTCCGCGGCAGGCTCGAGGCCTTCCCGCTGGCCGACCGCCTGTTCCGCGACACGATCTACTGGATGCTTGAGGCCAGGGCGCTCGGCTTCGCGGTGCACCCGAGGCTGATGGCCCCGCTGGAGGCGATGGCCCGGCGTCACCTGGAAGGCCAGGTCGTCGACCCGGAACTGCGGGCCAAGCTCACCCCGGACTACACGATAGGGTGCAAGCGGATCCTGCTGTCGTCCAGCTACTATCCGGCGCTGCGGCGGCCGAACGTCGACCTGGTTACCGACCCCATCACCGAGATCACGCGGAACGGGCTGGTGACCGCCGACGGCACCGCCCACCCGGCCGACGTGATCATCTACGCGACCGGCTTCAGGGTCATCGACTCCGTTGCCGGGCTGGACGTGACCGGCCGCGACGGCCGCAAGCTCGGCCGCGAAGGCCCCGAGGCCTACCTCGGTATCACGGTGACCGGCTTCCCGAACTTCTTCATGCTGCTCGGCCCGAACACAGCCCTCGGTCACACCTCGGTCGTGTTCATGATCGAGAGCCAGGTGCAGCACGTGCTGAGCTGCCTGCGCATGCTGGCCAGGGACAAGGCGGAGACGATCGAGGTCCACGAGCAGGCGCTGCGCCGTTTCAACCACGAACTGCAGCGGCGGCTTGACCGCGCGGTGTGGAGCGCCGGCGGCTGCACCAGCTGGTATCTCGACGCTGAGGGCGTCAACCGGGCGCTGTGGCCGGGGTTCTCTTTCGAATACTGGGCGCGCACCCGCCGGGCCCGCCGCGGCGCCTACACGGTGAGCCGGTGAACGGCGGGCGGGCGGCGCCGGCGGTGCGACGGCCGGAGCAGGTCGCACCCCGCACGCTGGCCTCCGGCGTGACCGCCGCCGAGATGCTCGGCGACGAGCAGGGCTGCCGCGGGCTGCACCAGCGCCGGCTGGGGTTCAGTGAGAATGCCGAGCTTAACGGGACCGCCGGGAGCCTAGGTGAGGCGTGGTACGTGATCAGCGGGTCCGGCACCCTGGACGCAAGCGCGGCCGGGACCGCCGTGCTGCGGCCCGGCGCCGCGGTGTGGCTGGGGTCGGCGCTCGGCTACCGGTGCCGGGCCGGCGAGGAGCTAGAGGTGCTGGCCATCACGGTGCGAGCGGGCGCCGTCCCGGACGGGCCCGGGCTGCGGGTCGTGACCCTGGAGGAGTGCCAGCCCGAGCTCACCGGCGACCGTGAGTTCCGGGTCCTGCTGAGCTCGGGGCTGTCGTTCACGCAGTTCGCCGGGATCATCCCACCGGGGCGCGCGCCTGAGCACCAGCACTCCTACGACGAGGTGGTGCACGTGCTGGCCGGGCAGGGCGTGGTCCACCTGCGCGCCGGCCAGGCAGCGGTACAGACCGAGATCGGGCCGGGTACGTCGATCTACCTGCCGCCGCAGACACCGCACTGCCTGGAGAACACCGGCCGGGATTCGCTGCGGGTACTCGGGGTCTTCTACCCGGCCGGGAGCCCAGCCGCCAAGCAGACGAGCTGAAGCGTGCTGGCGATCGTCCTGGCGCTGGCGGCCGCCATCGGGTACGGCGGAGGGGACTTCGCCGCCGGGATCGCATCGCGAACCGCCAGCGTGATACGGGTCACCCTGCTGGCCACGGTGGCGGCCGTGGTGGTCACGGCGGCGGCGCTGCCCCTCAGTGCTCCTCACCGGCCAGGCGCGGCCGCGCTGGCCTGGGGCGCGGCCGCGGGCCTTGGCGGCACCGTAGGCGGGCTCGCGCTGTACATGGGCTTCCGGCACGCGGCATTCAGCGTCGCCGGGCCGCTCAGCGCGGTCGGCGCGGCGGGTTTCTCCGTGCTGGCGGGCCTGCTGCTTGGCGAGCGGCCAAGCGCCCTGGCGCTGACCGGGATCGTCCTGGCCCTGCCGGCGATCATCGGCGTCTCGGCCAGCGGGGCACGCCGGGACAGCGGGGCACGCCGGGACAGCGGGTCAGGCGAAGCCGAGGGCGGCAGCCGGGGACGGCACGGCGCCGGGGTGATCGCGGGGCTGGTGGCCGGGGTCTGCTTCGCGGTGCTGTTCGTCGGGCTGAACCGGGCCGGGGACGGGAGCGGGCTGTGGCCGGTGGTGACGGCTGCGGTTGCCGAGTTCATCGTTGCCGCCGCGGTGGCGGTGGTCACCGGCAACCTGCGGTTGCCCGGGAGGCGCCCGGGCTGGCTCGCGCTTGGCACCGGGGTGATGGGATCGTCGAGCACGATCGCGTACTACTTCGCCACGCACGACGGGTTCCTGGCGGTGACGGCCGTACTCACCTCGCTTTACCCGGCCATCACGATCGTGCTCGCCCGGACGATGCTCGGCGAGCGGCTGACCCGGCTACGGCTGGCCGGGCTGTCGCTGGCCGCGGTGTGCGTCGCGCTGATCGCGGTCGGCGGGGCCGGGTGAGGCCGGTTGCCTACTGCCAACCAGCCCTAGGACGGCAGGGGCCAGGTGTGGACGGGCTGGTTGGTGTGCATGTACTCGATGTAGCGCTGGGTCATCAGGCGCAGCGCTTCGCCGCGGTCCGGGGCTGTATTTCCAAATCGATCGGGGCGGGAGAGTTCGGCGACCGTGGCTATCTGCCAGGCGGCGCCGGTCTGGCCGGTGAGGCAGCGCTGCTCGATGATGCCGAGCAGGCGGTCGGCCTGGGCCTGGCTGACCTCCCACCGGGCCAGGCCCTCGCGGGCCAGGGGTAGCAGGCGGCGCAGGACCAGTTCGGCGGCCGGGGCGTTGCCGGCACCCGGCCAGTACAGCTGCGCGTGAAGACCGTGGCGCGCGGCCTCGTGCAGGTTCTCCGCGGCGGCCCCGAACGACATCTCGGTCCAGATCGGCCGCTTGGCCTCGGCCAGGTAGCGGACCAGGCCGTAGTAGAACGCGGCGTTGGCCAGGACGTCGGCGATGGTGGGGCCGGCGGGCAGCACCCGGTTCTCCACCCGCAGGTGGGGCGAACCCGCGACCACCCCGTAGACGGGGCGGTTCCACCGGTAGATGGTCCCGTTGTGCAGGCTCATCTCGGCCAGCTGGGGACTGGCACCGGCTTCGAGCACCGCGAGCGGGTCCTCGTCCTCGCAGATCGGCAGCAGCGCGGGGAAGTACCTGATGTTCTCCTCGAACAGGTCGAACACCGAAGTGATCCAGCGCTCGCCGAACCAGACCCGGGGCCGGACGCCCTGCTCCTTAAGCTCGTCCGGCCGCGTGTCGGTAGCCTGCTCGAACAGCGTGATCCTGGTCTCGTGCCACAGCTGCCTGCCGAACAGGAAAGGCGAGTTTGCCGCCAGCGCAACCTGAACGCCCGCGATGGCCTGGGCGGCGTTCCAGTAGTTCGCGAAGGCATCCGGGCTGACCTGCATGTGGAGCTGCACGCTGGTGCAGGCGGCCTCGGGCGTGATGCTGTCGGCGTGGGTAAGCAATTGCTCGGTGCCGTCGATCGCAATGCGCATGTCCTCCCCGCGCGCGGCGAAAATCTGCTCGTTGAGCACCCGGTACCGCTCGTTGGCGGACATGGCGCTTTCGTCCACGTCCTGCTCGGCCAGCGTCGGCAGGATGCCGATCATGACCAGCCTGCTGCCGGCCGTGCGGGCCTTGGCGTCCGCGGCGTTGAGGTCGGCGCGGACCTCGGCCTCGAGCCCGTCGAACATGTCGCCGACGAGCTTGCGGGGCGGCACGTTGATCTCCAGGTTGAACTGGCCGACCTCGGTGGCCCAGGCCGGGTCCGCGATCGCCTTGAGCACGTCGGCGTTGCGCATCGACGGCCGCCCAGCGGCGTCCACCAGGTTGAGCTCGATCTCCTGGCCCACCATCGACGGGTTGTCCTCGAACAGCCGCTGGCGCAGCATGCGGGCGAACACATCAAGCGAGCGCCGGACCTTGTCCCGGTACTTGCGCCGGTCCTCGCCGCTGATCTTGATCGGCTGAATGTCACGGCCCATGGCGACCTCCGTTGTCCCGTACCCACAGGTCGATCAGGCCGCGCAGGTGGGCTATAAACTGACCGTGCTCATGTTCGGGATACGCCGAACGGACCGTCGATACCAGCAGCCGGTCAAAGTCAGGGCCTGCCACCCAGTCCAGGACGATTTCATCCAGGCGCGCCTGCCGGCCGGCCCAGAAGTCGTAGTAGCGCGCGGAGTCGAAATAGCCGTCGGCGAGAGCCCGGTAGGCGTCCAGCTTCTCGGCGTAGGACAGGCCGGGGGTATCCGCGACCGCGAAGAACCGGTCGGTGGCCAGGTCGAGCCGGGGGCTCCGGCCCGTCACCAGCGCGAACACGGACCACTTGACCAGGGCCTTCATGGCCCAGGGGAAGTAGTAGTGCAGGCTGGTCAGCGCGACGTCGGGGCAGGCGTTGGCGTAGTCGATGGGAAAGACCTCGCCGTCGCGGATCAGCGTTTCGCACGAGTTGAACTCCCACCGGAAGAACGCGTTGACCAGCCGCCCGATCGTCACCACCTCGGTGCCGACCTGCGCGGACAAGAAGTCGTGGTCGACCGCGTAGCGCGAGTGCATGGGCTGTTCCGGCCGGAACCGCATGACCATGGTCTCGGCCCCGATCGACAGCGAGCGGGCGAAGACGTCGTAGTCGATGGCCTTCTGCAGGTGCATGAGCATCTCGCCGCTGGCGTCGTAGGCGGCGTGCAGCTCGGCCGGGCCGTCGATGCGCGAGACGCCGCGCCAGGCACCGCCGTCGTACGGCTTCATGAACAGCGGATAACCGATCCGCTCCGCGATCGCGTCGAGGTCGAACGGCTTGTTGTAGCGGGAGGCGGTGTAGGCGTAGCGGGCGTTGTCGACCGGGTTCTTGTAGGGCACGAGCACCGTCTCAGGCACCTTGAGGCCCAGCCGCATCATCGCGCAGTACGCGGCGTGCTTCTCCATCGACTGGAATGTGAACGGGCTGTTCAACAGGTACACGCCGTCCATGAGCGCGACCTTCTTCAGCCACTCCCTCGGGTGGTAGTACCAGTAGGCCAGCCGGTCGATGACCAGGTTGTACCTGGGCCGGTCACGCAGGCTGAACGGCTCGATCGTGATCCGTTCGGTGTCGAAGGCGTGCCGGGTGCCGTCCGGGCCCTCGACCGGGCCGAGGCGGCGCAAGATCTCCTCGAACGCCGTAGGCCAGTCATCTTCGGTGCCGAGCAGCAAACCGATCAAGTGCCTGGTACCAGTCACTCGCACATCGTGCCTGCCGGGGACGGCGGCTGACAAGAGAGAGAAAAGGGAGAAGAAGCCCGGGGCCTGCCGGCTCCCGGGCCTCCCCCGTCGATTGCCGTCAGATGGAGCTGCAGAGCAGGGCTCCGGCGGCATCGGTAATGGCGGCGCCTTGGTTAACGAACAGGAAGTTGTTCACGAAAGCGGTGAACTGGCCGGCGCCGGGGTTGACGGTCATGACGGTGTAGGTGTTGCCGCCATAGCTGAACTCCTCGGTGGGAGACAGCTGCGGGCCGGAGACCTCGGTCATAACGCTGCTGCCCGCGGCCACGCTGAAGGTCAGGGTCTGCGGCTGGCATTGTTGCGGTTGCGGCAGCGGGACCTGCTGCGGGAAGGGACAGGTGACGGTCTTGTGCTCCCGGCCTTGCCCCCACCACTCGAAGTACTTGCGCCAGTGATGGTGGGATCGGTGGAATCCGTAGTAGCACTCGTAAGGCTGCAGGTTCGTGGTCGTGCCGTAGCCCGAACCCCCTGAGCCGCCCCCGCCGCTCGTACTGGCCATGGCCGCCGTGGGTATGGCGAGCAGGCCAATAACTACTGCGGCTAGCGCCGCGATGCGCTTCATAGCGCTCCTTTCTTGGTACCGGTTTCCCGTTACAGGCCCCCCGCGTGGCCATGAAGCGCAACGTAATCGGTGAATGTCAGATCGCAACGGGACTTGTGTGCGGATTCCGTGTCACATGTAACTCCGATGCAACCCACACAGGTTCATGGTGGTGACGTGATCGAATAAACACGGGGCTGGGAGTACGGGGTATACGGGTATGACTGACTGTGCGGTGGAACTGCTTCGTGATCGCGGGGAATTGCTGGTCGTCGACGACGAACCGTTCTTGCGGGACGCGGTGGCCGCGTCGCTCCGGTTTCTCGGCTTCGACGTGATCACCGCCGAGACCGGCGCCGAGGCGCTAAGACTGGCTCGCGACCGTCCGCTCGACCTGGTCGTCCTGGACGTGATGCTGCCCGACACCGACGGGTTCGACGTCGTGCGGCGCCTGCGCCGGGACGGCTGCCACGTTCCGGTTATCTTCCTGACGGCCAGGGACGCCCAGGCCGACAAGGTGACGGGGCTGACCCTAGGCGGCGACGACTACATGACCAAGCCGTTCGGGCTGGAGGAACTGGCGGCCAGGATCCGTACCGTGCTGCGCCGGACGCGCCCGCCCGCCGACGGGCTCGTGCTGACGTTCGCGGATGTCGAGCTCGACCAGGAGTCCTACGAGGTCCGCAGGTCAGGTCATCTCATCGACCTGTCGCCGACCGAGTTCCGGTTGTTGCGGTACCTGATGCTCAACCCGGGGCGGGTGCTGACCAGGGCGCAGCTTCTCGACCACGTGTGGAACTACGACTTCCACGGGTCGTCCACCGTGGTGTCGACCTACGTCGCGTACCTGCGGCGCAAGCTGGCCATCTACGGACCGGACCTGATCCACACCCAGCGTTCGGTCGGCTACTGCCTCCGGTTGCGTAATGGCTAGGGCCCGCGGTCGTGGCAAGCTCCGGACCAAGGTCGTGGCCGGCGTGCTGGTCATCGTGATCGCGGTGCTCGCCGTCTTCGACTTCACCGCGGTCACCGCCCTGGGCCGATACCTGATCACCCAGACGGACGCGAACCTGAGCTCGGCGCTCGATCAGACCCAGCCGAGGCTCCCCGGACTGCTGACGGAACACGGCGGGCCCGCGGCGGCGAAGGGCGCACCCGTTTTCGGCCAGTATTCGATCGAGTTCGTGACCGCCCAGGGGATGGTGGTGAACTTGCAGGGCGGCCCTAAGCTCTCGCCCCTACCCGCGGGATCAGCCGGGCGGCAGGCGCAGGCCACGAGCGCGACCGTGACCGGCTCCGGCGGGAAGACACCGTACCGCGTCTCGTCCGTTGCGGTGCCCGGCCTGGCGGGCACCCTAGTGGCCGGCGTCAACCTCGGGGACGTCGACGCGACCATCGACCAACTCCGGCTCGTCGTCGTCGTGGGGTCGGGGGCCGCCGCCGCGCTCATCTTCATCGGCGTCAGCCTGGTCATGCGCCGTGGCCTGCGGCCCATCGAGATGATGGCGGCCCGGGCCGACCGCATCACCGCAGGCGACCTTACCGACCGTGCCGAAATCGGATTGTCCGAAACCAAATTGTCCGAAACCGGATTGTCCGAAAGCGGATGGGCCGGGGCCGGAAGCGAGGTCGGCCGGCTCGGCGCGGCGCTGGACGGGATGCTCGGGCGCATCGAGGCATCGGTCATCGAACGGGAGCAAGGCCAGGAACTGATGCGGCGCTTCTTCGCCGATGCCAGCCATGAGCTGCGCACCCCGCTGGCCTCGCTTCGCGCCAACGCCGAGCTCTACCAGCAGGGTGCCCTGACCGAACGCTCGCAGGTCGAAGAGGCGATGCGCCGGATCATGCAGGAAGCGGAGCGAATGACGTCGCTGGTCGACGACATGCTCCGGCTGGCTCGCCTCGACCAGCATCCCGAGCGGCAACGGGACCAGGTCGACATCACCGCTGCGGTACACGACTGCGTCGAGCGGGCCCGGATCGCCGATCCCTCGCGGAACTGGCGGGCCTGCGCCCAGGCCGGCCTGGTCACCATCGGCGACAGGGAGATGCTGAACCGGGCCATCGACAACCTGCTAGCCAACGTGCGCGCCCACACTCCCGTCGGGACCGTCGCCACCATCACCGCCCGCAACCACGCCGGTGGCGTAGTCGTGGAGGTCAGCGATAACGGTCCCGGCGTCCCCGCCGACCAGCTTGGCCGCATCTTCGATCGCTTCTACCGGGCAGGCTCACCTCGTTCCGGGTCCGGCCTCGGCCTCGCCATCCTCAGCGAGATCGCCGCCGCCCACGGGGGCACCGCACACGCCATGCTCAACCACCCGCACGGGCTGAGCATCACCCTCAGCTTGCCCGGGGGTGTCCTTGGCGGGGCCGAGCGTGACAGCGGGCCGTCGCGGCAATTGCGCGACGGCCCGCTAGCCGGATCAGGCTCGGTCAGCCTGTAACCAGCGGTACCAGCGCCTTCTGCCCCCGCCTTCGCCCACCCGGATGAGGAAGCCGAGCAGCCAGACCACCAGGACGATCAGGGCGATCCACCACAGGATGTGGATCGCGAAGCCCAGCCCGCCGAGGAGAAGCGCGAGCAGAAGCACCAACAAAATGAGCGCCATGATCTGATTCCTTCTTTCTAGATGGCCGCCCAGAACTGCCGTCGTCTACCCGTATCCCGGCGCCCCACACATTCGGGTTATCGTGAACCGGTGACCTCCGTCGCGGTCGCCCTGGCCGAGTGGGCCCACCTGCTCCGGCCGCTGGCCGGCGACCTGGAACTCGCCGACCGGTCCCTGGCCGACACGGTCGCGGTCACGCTGGCGGCCCGGGACCACCCGGTGACCCTGCTGGCCGCGGGCTTGTCCGAGGGCGCGCGCTGGGCCGTGGCCGGGCACGTCCTTGACTTCGACGACCTGCACATGCCCTCCACCGCGCACATCAGCGCGGTGTGCGTGCCGACGGCCCTGGCCACGGGCGGCGGGGCCCGCGCGTACCTGGCGGCGGCCGGGGTCATGGCCCGGCTCGGCACGGCTCTGGGCTGGCCGCACTACAACGCGGGCTGGCACGCGACGTGTACCGCGGGGGCGCCCGCCAGCGCGGCCGGCGCCGCGGTCGCGCTCGGGCTGCCCGCCGACCGGATCGCGACCGCGATCGCGCTGGCCGTGCCGGCCGCGGGCGGAGTGCAGCGGGCGTTCGGCACCGACGGCAAGTCGCTCCAGGTGGGCTTCGCCGTCGACGCCGGCATCCGGGCGGCCGACCTGGCCGCGCGGGGCGCCCGCGCCGATCCCTCCGCGCTTGACGCGTGGCTCGGGCTGGTCGGCGGCGACCCCGATGCCGTCGACGTGTCAGGTCCCGCCGTCCCGGGCGGGCTGGCGGTCAAGATCTACCCGTGCTGCTACGCGTTGCAGCGCCCGATCAGCGCGCTGGCCGAGGTGGCGGGCGGTCTGGACCTGGCCGGGGTCAGGCGGATCGTGCTGCGCACCCCGGAGGCAACGGTCGTGCCGCTGCTCCACCACCGGCCAGGGACCGGTCTCGAGGGCAAGTTCAGCCTGGAGTACGGGGCCGCGGCCGCGCTGCTTGACGTCCATCCGGGATTCGCCAGCTTCACCGACGCGGCGGTGCGCCGGGAGGACGCGCGGCGGCTGGCGGGCCTGGTCGAGACCAAACTCGACCCCGGTGGCGACTGGCTGCTCGACGGCCAGTTCGAGGCCGAGGTACACGCCGCCGACGGGGCCGTGGCCCGGGTCAGCCAGCGCTTCCCGCCGGGCGCCCCCGCCCGCCCGCCCTCACCGGACCAACTGGCGGCCAAGCTCGCCGACTGCGTCGGCGGGCTCGACACCAACCCTGCGGCGTGGACCTGGGATAACGCCGCAGACACGCTGCGCCGGCACCTGCCGCCCGCAGGCACCCGCGACCCGGCCAGCTGACGGGGATACGCAGCTGGCCGGGCGGGGCGCACCACGGACCGTTCGGCCTAATTAGTTAAGGGACTTCGGCGGGGAGCAGAGCAGGATTCCGTGGCCATTGGTGATGGCGGGACCGGAATTGACGAAGAGGAAATTGTCGCGGAATACAGTGAAGCTGTCCGCGCCGGGGTTGACGGTCATGATCGTGTAGACGCTGCCGGCGTAAAAGAACTCCTCGGCCGGGGCGAGTGTGGGACCGGACACCTCGGTCACCGTGCTGCTGCCGGAGGCCATGTCGAAGACGAGGGGCTGGAGCCGGCAGCCCATCGCGGGCCGCGGGAGCTTGCAGTTGATGGCGATCTGGATGGGCTTGCCGTGCCGGTGCTTGCGCAAGCGCAGGACCTTGGCCTTGACCTTGATCTTGACAAACTTGCCGTGCGGCGGCGGGCAAAGGATCTGGACCTTGACCGGACCGGAACCTGCGGTGCTGGCCATCGCCGCGGTGGGGACCACGAGCAGGGAGCCAAGCAAAGCGACGATGAGGGAGGCGAGCGCGGCCAGGCGCTTTATGTGGCGTGTCATGGAGCGCAACCGTAACGGGCAATTACCGGGACGCCGCGTGGATCGCGTGTGAATTGCGGGTGAGCTACGGGTGAGCTATGGGCGATCGGGGGTGGCGGGGGTGAGCAGGCCGCGGTTGAACGCCTCGGCGACGGCGGCGGCGCGGTCGCTGACTCCCAGCTTGGCGTAGATGTTCAGCAGGTGTGTCTTGACCGTGGCCTCGGTGATGAACAGCCGGGCGGCGGCCTCCCGGTTGGTGGCCCCGCTGGCCACAAGCTCGAGGACCTCGAGTTCCCGCTGGCTGAGCGGTCCCGCGCTCGGCGTCCTGACCCGGCTCATCAACCGGGCCGTAACCGCGGGGGACAGCACGGCCTGGCCCTGGGCCGCGGCCCGGACGGCGCGCAGCAGTTCGGCGCGGGGCGCGTCCTTCAGCATGTAGCCGGTGGCACCGGCCTCGATCGCGGGCAGCACGTAGCTGTCGGTGTCGTAGGTGGTCAGCACGAGCACGCGGGCGGGGACGTGGCGCCTGGCTAGTTCGGTAATCGCGGTCAGGCCGTCCATGCCGGGCATCCGCAGGTCCATCAGGATCACGTCGGGTCCGAGGGACTGCGCGAGCCGGAGCGCCTCGGCTCCGTCGCTGGCCTCGCCGAGGACCTCGAATCCGGGCTCGCGGGCGAACATGGCGCTCAGCCCGTCCCTGACCACCGGGTGATCGTCGGCGATCAGCAGCTTGATGGGGGCGTCGCCGGCCTGGCCGGCGCCCGGCGCGGCCGGGTCTGGGCTGGTCACGAGCCGGTGCCTGACGCGACGGGAATGCAGGCGGAGATGCCGGTGCCGAAGCCGGGTTCCGATTCAACCTGCAGCGTGCCGGCCAGGCTCTCGATGCGCTGCCTCATCGCCACCAGGCCGAAGCCCCCGTTCTGCCCGCCGTCCGCGCCCGCGTGGCGCAGGCCGTCGCCGACGGACAGGCCGACCAGCCCTTTTGCCTTGCCGGTGCCGTTGGGGTGGTGGTCCGGGGCGGTTTCGTTGCGGCCTTTGGCCGCGCCCCCCTTGGCCGCGGCGCAGAGGCGGGCCAGGTCGAAGCCGCGGCCGTCGTCGCGCACGTCGAGGGCGACCTGGTGTTCCATGTAGGACAGGGTCACACCTACCCTGCTGGCCTCGGCGTGCTTGGCCACGTTGGCCAGCGCCTCCTGGGCGGTCCGCAGCAGCGCGAGCTCGGCCTGGTGCTGCATCGGCCGGGCGGTGCCGGTCGTGGTGACCTGGACCGGTACGCCGTGCAGCGCCGACCAGCGCTTGGCCACGTCGGCCAGCGCGTCGCTCAGCCGCGCGGTCTCGAGCGCCTCGGGCCGCAGCGCCTCAACCGACCGCCGTGCCTCGGACAGGCTCTCCCGGGCCAGCCTGGTCGCCGCCGAGAAGTGCCGGCGCCACGCCGCCAGGTCGTCGGCGGCCTGCTCGGCCGCCTGCAGCTGGGTGATGATCCCGGTCAGCCCCTGGGCCAGGGTGTCGTGGATCTCCCTGGCCATCCGCTGCCGCTCGTCGAGGACACCGGCCTCCCTGGCCTGGGTCAGCAACTGCTGCTGCAGGCCCGCGTTCTCGGCCAGCGTCGCCTCGAGCCTGCGGTTGGCCTCGCCGAGCTCATCGAGCGCCTGGTTGCGCCGCTGGTCATGCCGCACGGCGGTCCACCTGGACCAGATGAGGGCGAGCGAGATGCCCACGTTGACGGCGATAATGACGAGGTAGATGAGGATCCCGGTGGCCGTGTCCTTGTTCACGGAGGCGGCCTGCGAGGTGGCTTGCAGGACCGCCACCGCGGTGGCGCCGACCAGCGGCCACGGCCAGCGCAGGCGAAGCACGAAGAAGAAGATCGTGAACGTCCAGATCCCGTACAGGGCGTCGCTGACCACCAGGAGGCTGCCGATCACGATCAGCACGGTGACCAACACCGCCATCGGCCGCGGGCGGTCACGCCACGCCGGATGCAGCGTGTACACCCACAGCATCCAGGCCGCGGCCACCGCGCTCAGGATCAGGTCGGCGATCAGCGCAGGGAGGGACGAACGTTCGAGCGACACGGCCAGCAGGCCGCAGAACGCCAGCATGGCGTAAGCCAGGGCGGCGGGCGCAGGGTGTCGCCAGGCTAGCGGGACAACCCGCGTGTCCGGCGTTTCGGATCCGGAGCGCGGCATCACACTGTTCATCTGCGCCCTCCAGCCTTCCCACATTGAAATTTACTCCCAGCGGAAGAATTTGGCTGCAGCCAGTCCGAGCGCCACCGCGTAGGCAGCCATCGTGCCCAGCTGCAGCGCGGTCGGCCACGAGCCCACGGCCGCATGGTCCAGCGCCGGCACCGCCGCCCCGAGCGGGGTGGCGTGGCTGATGTGCTGCAGGGTGGCGGACATGTTGGGCAGCGGTATCCACAGCCCGGCGAAGAACATCATCGGGTAGAACACCAGCGCGCCGATCCCCCGGGCGACCCGCCCGGTCGGGGCCACCGCGGCGACGAGCAGGCCAATGCCCACCAGCGCGGCGGCAGTCAGCAGCACGGCGACGACGAACCCGCCGAACTGCCGCGGCAGCGGGACGCCGAACCCGATCCTGGCCACGGCGAAAAGTACGACCACCGTGGCCACCGCGACCACCAGGTTGGCCACCAGCTGCGCGGCCAGCACCCGGGCCGGGCCGATCGGCGTGGTCTGCAGCCGGCGCAGCACCCCCCGCTCCCGGTAATCGGCCAGGATCATCGGCAGGTTGGTCAGCGCCTGCAGGGCCAGGGCCATCACGACCAGGGTGACCGTGTACACGTCGAGGAAGCTGTAGCCATCGTAAATCGCCTCCGGCTTCCTGAGCGATTGGAAGCTGCCCAGGATGACCAGCAGGACGATCGGCACTGCGATGGTGATGCCGAGCCTGACCCGCTCCCGCAGGAGCAGCTTCAGTTCGGTGGAGCACAGCCGGACCAGGGCTGATCTGGTGGCGGCGGCGGGGGGTGCCTCGGAGATTGGCACGGTCAGGGCTGATGCAGACATGGCTAGTGCTCCCTGCCTTTCGATACGGGGGCTTTCGGTCCGGTCAGGGCCAGGAACGCGTCCTCCAGGCTGGCCTGGTCCACGCGCAGCTGACGAGCGATGATCTGGTTGCGGGCCAGCACGGAGGTGACCGCGTTGAGCGCGTTGCTGTTGCCGGTGACCACGACGACATCGCCCCTGCGGATGACGTCGGTGACATCGGGCAGGTCCTCGAGCAGCCCGGCGGGCAGCGGCACCGACGGGCGGAACTGGATCCGCTGCTCGGTCTCGACCCCTTCGGCCAGCGCGGCCGGGGTGTCGATCGCCACGATGCGGCCCGAGTCGATCAGGGCCACGCGGTCGCAGAGGCGTTCGGCCTCCTCCATGAAGTGGGTGACAAGGACGATCGTGACCCCCCGGTCACGTATGCCCGCGATCAGTTCCCAGGTGTCGTGCCTGGCCTGCGGGTCAAGGCCGGTGGTGAGCTCGTCGAGCATCGCCACCCGCGGGCTGCCGATCAGCGCAAGCGCGATCGAAAGCCGCTGCTTCTGGCCGCCGGACAGCTTCCGGAACCTGGTGCTCGCCTTGTGCGCCAGGCCGAGCATGTCTAGCAGGGCCCGCCAGTCGGCCGGGTTCCGGTAGAACGAGCTGTAGAGCGCGAGCGCCTCGTCGACCCGCAGCTTGTCCGGCAGCTGGCCCTCCTGGAGCTGCACGCCCAGCCGCTGGGTCAGCTCGGCCCGGTGGTGCCGCGGGTCGAGCCCGAGGACGTTGACCGCGCCGCCGTCCGGCGTCCGCAGTCCCTCGATGCACTCCACGGTGGTGGTCTTGCCCGCGCCGTTGGGGCCGAGGATCCCGAAGATCTCCCCTTCCTCCACGGCGAAGGAGACATCGTCAACCGCTACGGTGTCCCCGTAGCGCTTGTGCAGGTTCTGCACTTCGATTACTGGTGACATGCTGTTCCTCCTTGTTACGTTCAAGGGTGGCAACAGCACGCCACGTCGCACATCGCCCGATCTGGCGGGCGCGCGGCTGAATAACCGGCTCAGTCCCCCGGCTTACCTAATCCACCGATCGGCTGATGCGCTTTCTCGCGGATTGCCCTGGCTCAGGGGGAGACGACCACGATGGTGGTGCGGCCGACCCGGATCTTGTCGCCCTTCTTCACGCGCTGGGCGGCGAACATGCGGCGGCCGTTGAGCCAGGTGCCATTGGTCGAGCTGAGGTCCTCGACGTACCAGGAACCATGGGCGAACTGGAAGCGGGCGTGGTGGTTGGAGGCATGCTCGTCGGTGACAGCCAGCTGGCCCTGGCGGCCCGCGGTGAAGTCGGTGCTGAACACGTGGGTCCGCCCGTTGGCCGACAGGACCAGCGAAGGGATCGGGCCGGCGTCGGCGATGGTGGCGTCGCCCTTGCTGGCGACTGCGGCCACGGCTGCGCGCCAGGCTTGCTGCTCCTGCTCGGGGGTGTCCTCCCAGCGCGGGACTGACCCTTTCTGGGCGCTGCGGTATGCCTCGTAGGCGGTCCGGGCCAGGACGTCGATGTCGATGCTTGCCACCCAATCGATGATGCCAGAGCGCGGCTACGATCGGGCCGAGGCTAAGGCGCCTGCCCCCGTTCTCATCGATCCCGGTTTACTTCTTGGCCCACTCCGGCCCGAAGCGCCATGGCGCCGGGCCCTCTGCGCCGCCGACGGCGAGTCCCCTGGGAACGGGCAGCGGGTCAATGGTCGTCCGGGCGCCCGCCAGCGCCATGATCAGGCCGATCAGCCCACCGAATACCAGGCCGAGCAGCGCACCGTTCTCGACGGACCTGAATGAAGTCGTCCCGCTTGCGGTCGTCGCTGGCCCGAGCACCTGCGCCGACGGTTGCTCGCCCATGTAGCTCAGCGAACCGGCAACGTAGATGTACTCGCGGGCGACCCGCTGGGCCGTGACCTCCGCCTGGCCCGCGGTCCCGGCAACGACGGTTACCGAAACGACGTTCCCCGTCATGGGCGTTATCTTGACCCCGCTTGGAAATATCTCGAGCACACTGGCCCGGATGCGAGCAGTCGAGAACGCGGGACCGCCGCAGATGGCCCCGGCTGGGCATGACGGCGGCGCGAACGCGACGCGCTCGGTGGTGACCCCGCCCGGCGGGTTGAGCGCGGCGAACAGGGCGCCAGAAAGCAGGCCCAGTACGGTCACCAGGAAGATCAGCGCTTTTTGTCGCCCCATGATCTGGACGAACCTGGGCAGGTCCGGTGCCTGCTGGTCCAATTTGGCCTCCGCGTGCATCTCCGGCGCCTCACCCAGTGTGGTCTGGAGTGGACACCATGGTACGACGTGCCCCCCCGCGCTTACCAGAGTTGGCGGCAGGGTTTCATGTACCCGTTCCGAACGGTGCGCCGCAGATCCAGATGGCCTGCGAGCGGCGTGGGCCGCGCTCCAGCACACCTGGGCGACCACGCTTGAGCGCGTCGAGGCGATGTACGGCGCATGAGCCGGTGACCTTAGCCCGCCCGGGGCACCGGTATCGCGCTCCGGGTGCCGAGATCATTCCGTGCATATTCCGGGCCCATTCGGCCGGGTTAGAAGTTTGGGTTTCGCAGGAATTCCGGATTAGATTCTCCGGAAACGTTGCCTGGACGCCAACCGTTCCTACCATGGGCGTGAAGCGGGGGCGGCGGCGCAATTCAAGCGAGGAGAAGCCGATGAAGCAAGCGCCAGCACGGCGGGCGGCGGGCGAGTCATCGGATGTCGCCGAGCTCGTCAGGCTGCATCACCGGCGGCGCGGGTGGGCCTGGGTGGCGACAGGCAGCGTCATTGGCCTCGCGGTGTACGTGGGGATCGACATATACCTGTTCGGGAACCTCACAGGGACGGCGGAAACCTTCAGCCTCATACCGGTCTTCGTGCTGCTCGCCCTGGCTCTGGCCGGGATTGTTGTCGTCATCGTCGACACATCACGCATTCACCGGGCCGATGCGGCCGTCCGGGTGAGCGCGAAGGGCGGCGTTTCGCATCACCCGCTGTACGCTCACGCGCACAGCTATCCGCCGCGCCACCATGGCAGCTGGGTGTTCGTCATGGTCATGCTCGTCGCGATGACTGGCATCGCCGTGTTTCTCCTGCCGGCCCAGGTGAACTCGTGGGCATATGCGGTCGGCGCTGAGAACCGGGACACCTTCAACCCCGCGTCGTACAGTCAGAGCTGCACTGGCCTGCCCCGCGGCAACCACTGCAGCACGGTGACCGAGGGCTACCTTTCCGAAAGCGGCGCGGACGTCACCTGGGGCAGCCAGGTGCCGCTCGACCAGCCGTTCAGTGTCCGCGACCCGCTCTGGGCCTGGGGCAGCGGGCGGACTCTCACCAATGGCGACGGCTCGGCGATAGGGACGATCATCACGGGCCTGTTCTTCGACGGGGTAGCGGTCCTGCTGTTGTACGCCCTGTTCGTGATGGGCCGCCACACGTCTTCCAGGCAAAGCGAGCGCGTGTCCGTTGCCGCTCGCGCAGTTCCCGCTCGCGCAGATCCGGGCGGAGCCGGCCAGGCACATCATCCCGCTCACGGTCACCACGGCAGCGGCGCTCGTCACCCTGCACGCCGCGGTCGACGTAGGCGCTGACGATCCCGCAGTGTCACCTCGCGGGCGGAGCGCTTGACGAAGACCGAGCGCCTCAGGCAGAGTTTGTGCACGGCGGCGACCGGTCGCCGAGCTGTGGAACGTCCGCCCCAGCCGGGTTCCATTGGCGAAGGGGATTCGCCCTCTCGGTCGTCAACATCACAGGCCATCTTCCAACACCGCGTCGCTGGGGGACCAGGGTGTCAAGGGGAGGCTTGTCCATGACCAAGGACGCCAGCTTCAAGAAGGTTGTCCGGCGCCACGCCGAGCAGACCGGTCAGCGCTACACCGAGGCGCTGACTGACCTCAAGGGTCTGAATGCTCGAATGAACCACGAGCCAGATCCTGAGCAGCTACTCGCTCATCTCCGGGATCGCTACGGCATTGACCCGGTCGCGGCGACGAAGCTCAGCGTGCACAAGACCTACGTGTTCCGCATCGACCGCGATGACGGCACCCCGTGGGTCGCCCGCGCGTTCCCGCCCGCTCGTCCGCGTGCCGGTGTTGAGGGCGACGCCGCGATCCTCAGATTCCTCGAGCGGCAGGACTATCCCGCGGAGCGCCTGGCGGTCGACGACGCGGTATCTGATTTCGACGGCAGCGCGGTCCTCGTGACCCGGTTCGTTGAAGGCGTGCAGCTCCCCGGCGGTGCCGCGAAGTTCGCCATGATGGGTGAGCTGCTCGGACGGCTGCACGCGCTGCCGTACGACGATTCCGTCGACCGCCCGGGAGGAGCGAGCGGTGAGGACCCGAGCCGTGAGGGCGCGCCGCGTCAGGACCTGCTGGCGGCCCTGTCGTTTCTCGACGCCATCGACACGAAGGTCCCGGCCGCCGAACGCGGGCGATTCGAGCAGCTCCGCGACCAGGTACGCTCGGCCGACGACGGTCACGGCCTTCCGGAGGGCTTGCTCCACGGAAACCTCCTCCACGCCCCCGATCACGCCGTCCTGAGCGAACAGGGGCCGGTCGCGATCAACTGGAAGGCGTCCGGGCGCGGACCGCGCCTCGCCGACTTCGCCTACCTGATCTGGGGCACGGGTTCGTGGAACCCACGGCGGCCGAACCAGGAGTGGATCGACGCCGCGGTCAACGCCTACCGCCGGCATGTGGAGCCGACCGGCGACGAACTCGACCGGCTGGAGCCGGTCATGTATATCCGGACGCTCTACCTCGCGTGTTTCGGCTACCGGCGCGCCCTGACCAACGGCTCGGCCTTCAACGAGTGGGGCTTCATCGAACCACCCGAGTACTTCAGCTCCACCGCAGCTGCAGTCCGAGCCGCGTTCCGCCGGTAGGTCGTCGGTACGGCAGGGAACGAGGTGAGCGAGCCCGTGGAGGTCCCGGAAGACATCCTCGAGCGGATCCGCACGCTGTGCCTGGCGCTGCCCGAGGTGACGGTGCGAGTCGACGATTCGCTGACCAGGGCGAGATCGACGGCGCACTCGTTCGACATCCGCCGGAGATCGT
>Ga0335075_10002269_pt1 | contig 31093 bp, 28 predicted proteins | sample Lox_Sample_24_FD_206723 | JGI IMG/M metagenome (GOLD analysis project Ga0335075, IMG submission 206723) | Soil microbial communities from Loxahatchee National Wildlife Refuge, Florida, United States - Lox_Sample_2.4 | ecosystem: Environmental > Terrestrial > Soil > Wetlands | place: USA...
GCTGCGTTCATTTGATCGCTTCCGAGCCCCCTTTTCTGCCATTACGGCCGATCATGGATCGCGTCGTCGAGACCACCTGCTACATGCGCGCCTAACGTCGCGGGATAAAAGCGCACCGGACAGGATTTCCGTGCGCGCGGCGGACGGGACGATTACTACTTTCAACCCGATGGGCGCTTTGCAACAGAGAATGAAGATCGTCTGTGACGTTTTCAGGCGCCATTGGCTTTGGTGATGGATCGCTGAATCCGTGTCCTGCGCGATCGTAGGGGCAGACCCGTGTGATGGCAGACGCGGGCTGGACAATTGCCGGCGCCCTCATCACCCAAAGTTTACCGGTGCCGAGATTGCCGGTGTCCGAAGACTGGGGTTAGTCTTTGTTGAGGCCTCCGCTTCTGAGGCATCGAGCGGGGTCCCGCCGACTGCGTGAAGGGGGTCGACGCGAAGGATGCCTCGCATCCCAGGGGGAAACCACATGGGAAAGCTGACGACGACTCTGCTCACAGGCGCAGCGCTGATCGCACTTTCGGCTGCGCCGGCCGGAGCCACCCCCGCGCTACTCATCAAGCACGGGCTCAAAGTGGTCTCCAGCACGGTCCACTATAAGACCGATATCAATAATTCAGGTACGACTGTGGTCACACTGACGCTTCCGAGTGAAACTTTCACCGGAAACCGCAGCAGCATGTACAAGAAAACGAAGGATCTCACTCCGGGAGAGGTCTGGCTGAGCCTGACGGCAAACGGCAACCATTGTTCCAACGCCGTAGGAAAGAACGGACAGAAGGCACGTTTCTCCAAGGACCACAATGCGAAGATCAAGGCGTATACATACAAATCGCCGGGTACGCATACCTATTTCACAAGCAAGGGCGCAACGGGCCATTGCACCGGTACCCTGACTTTGTATGCGCCGGCCTATGAGCTGAAAAGCAAGACAGCTACGGCCGATGCCTTTGACGGGTATGATGCCATCAGATTTACCACGACTACAACCACCACCGGAACAAAGCACAGGAAGCACAAGAACATGTTTGAATTCAGGGCCAAGGAGCCCTGGACGATTAACATCGAGTGATTGACGAAGCTCGTGGACCAATCGCAGGTTCCACTTGAATGTAAAATTGGGGCCGGCGAGATCTGTCGGTCCCGTTTTTTCGTTATTCTCACGGTCTGGCTTTGGCAGGCAGATTCCGGCTGCGCCATACTGGCGAACAGACAGATCGGGCATTTCAGGTGAAAATAAAGTCGTCGGGATCGACGGGAACTGCGGTGCACGGGCCCATGGTGGGCGAAATGCGATCAGCTGCGCCGCCGGGACGGCCCGCGCGGAGCCCGGCGCCGGTCCATCTGTACGAAGTCGGCCTGTCTGCCGCGGCGATGTCCTTTCATACGGCCGCGATCGAGGCGCTGCGCGAATGTACGACGCTTGCACCAAACCACGCGCCGGCATGGCGAAAATTGGCCGAGTTGCTGCGCCTTGCAAAGGAAGATGCCGAAGCCGACAGGGCCGATGCAGCGGCGCAAGCCCATTCGAACGTAAAATGGAAGAAAGGATTGGACGAACGCAATTCCGTACAATTGCAGAAGGCCGAACGAAAGCTGCTTGCGCCGCTCAAGAATAAGTCGGCAGAGGACGCCGCTGCAATGCTTCGCGAGCACCTCGTGGCGAACCCGCTGGACGCGGTCGCGATGCGCTGGCTGGCGCGTCTGGAGGCGCGAAGCGGCGATCACATCACCCAGCGATCACTTCTTCAGCGCGCGCTGGACGTTTGCCCCTGCTACATTGCCGCGGCCGAGGACTATACCGAATTGCTGGTGGATCTGCATGAATATGCGGCAATCGAAGAGACGCAACGGCTGGTCACCAAATCACCCGACAATCCGCGTTACAGATTTCTCCATGCACACGCGCTGATGGATGCCGGCAAGGTCGGCGCTGCAACAGAGGTTCTCACCGGATTGCTGCGCGAAACCCCGAATGCCGTGGAGTACTGGCTGCTCTATGGGAACGCGCTGCGCATGATCGGCCGGCGGGAAGAAGCCGTCCAGGCTTATCGAAAATGCCTGCAACTTCAGCCACAGACGGGCGAAGCCTGGTGGGGCCTGGCCGAGCTGAAGGACAAGGTGCTGACTTCGAACGACGTCGCCGAGATGCAGGCACAACTCGACGAGCAGGCGCTGGCATCCGAATCCAGGATGGCCATGTTTTATGCACTGGGACAGACCCTGGAGCGCGCAGGCGAGTACGCGGCGAGCTTTGCTGCCTATGAGGAAGGGGCACGCGAATTCTCGGCACTTGAGGACAAGAAGCCCAAGAACACCGACATGCAAGACGATTCGGCGCTCCGCATTCGGCGAGTAAAAACGGTATTCAGCCGCGAGAACTTCACCTCCAAATTGCTGCAAGCCAGGGCTGTTTCATCCGACATTCCCATTTTTGTGCTTGGAATGCCACGAGCCGGCTCGACGCTCGTGGAGCAGATCCTGGCAAGCCACAGCCAGGTGGAAGGCATAGGCGAGCGTTCGCTGATCGGCGATATCAAACGCGGGCTGGCGCTCAGCCGGATGCTGGTGACGCGCAATGCCTATCCCGAATGCGTCCTCGATCTTGCAGCGGATCGGCTCGCCGCCCTGGGCGCGCGTGTCATTGAGGAGTCGCGAAACTACCGGACGACGGGCCGGCCCTTCTTCGTAGACAAGCGACCTTGGAACTGGCTGGACGTCGGGCTGATCCATCTCATGCTGCCGCAGGCGAAATTTATCGATATACGTCGCGAGCCGATGGCTGCGTGCTTTGCCATGTACAAGCAGCTGTTGCCCATAAAAGGCTGCTATTTTTCCTACGATCTGAAGGAAGTGGCCCGCTACTACAAGAGATATGTGGACCTGATGGATCACTGGCAGAAAGTCCTGCCCGGCCGCGTTCATTTCCTCCAATACGAACGCCTGGTGGAGGATACGGAAAACGAAGTCCGGCGCATGCTCGATTATTGCGGACTGCCGTTCGAAGAAGGCTGCCTCCGCTTCTGGGAAGTGGATCGCGCGATTGTGACACCGAGCGCGGAACAGGTCCGCCGTCCGATCTATCGCAGCGCATTGGAGCAATGGCGCAATTTCGAGCCCTGGCTCGGTCCGCTGAAGGAAGCTCTGGCCGAGACCCTTGAAACGTGAACGGCGAATGATGGACGTTTCGGACTCGCTGCTATCATCGTCGCCTGCGGTCGCGGCAGAGGCGGCTTCTTCGCCGCCCGTGATGTACGAACGTGCACTGACCCTCGCCGCCATGGGGCTCTTCAAGCCGGCGATCAGCGCGCTGCGCGAGGTTACCCGCCGCGCACCTGAACATGGTCCGGCCTGGCAGAAGCTCGCCGGCTTGCTTCGTCTGGCAGGCAAGGACACTGAGGCACATGCCGCAAGTGCACGTGCCACCGCTCTGTCGCCGCGGTGGCCCGCAGCCAAAGAGGAGCGGACGGCGGCGGAGATCGAGGCTGCGGAGCAGGCGCTGCATGAACACCTTGCAAGATTGGCGACAGCCAGGGAGCAATGGGAGGCGATGCAAGAGCACCTGGTCTGCCATCAAACAGATGTGGCGGCCATGCGCCTGCTCGCCTGTATGGAACGGAGCCGCGACAACATGTTTGTCGCGCACAGCTTGTTCGGACGCGCGCTGGATCTCGCGCCCGACTATCACGGCGCGCGGGAGGATTTGGTTTCCGTTTTGCGCGTGCTGTCCAGGGACGCACAGGCCGTGGCGCAAACCGCTCGTCTCCTCGCGCAGGCGCCGGACGATGTCAACTACCGCGTGATGCATGCCGACGCGCTGCGCAATATCGGCGATATGGAAGGCGCCATCTCAATCCTCGAACAGCTGGTTGAGGAAAATCCCACCTTTGCGCGGCTCCGCTGTATCTATGCGCGTGTGCTTCGCTTCGCGGGCCGCCGGGAAGAGAGCGCGCGACAATACCGCAAGGCGCTCGAACTGCACCCGGGACTGGGCATGGCCTATTCGGGACTCGCCAAACTTCGCGGCGACTATCTTGGTTCCGACGACGTCGTTGCGATGCGCGAACATCTGCGCGAGAAGAGCCATGACGAAGACGACGACAGCCGTGAGCGGATTCAATTCGCGTTGGGTCAGACGCTCGAAAAAATGGGCGATTACGGCGGCAGTTTCGCAGCCTATGAAGCGTGTGCCGCATTGGCGAAGGATCCGGATTACGACCCGGCCGACGATATTCGCGAAATGCGCCGCCGCTGTGCGGTCTTCACCTCGCGAACCATCGCCAGATGCGCCACGCCGAGAGCAGACTCGCCGACACCCATCTTTGTGGTGGGAATGCCGCGTGCTGGCTCAACGCTGGTCGAACAGATTCTGGCGAGCCATAGCCGCGTCGAAGGCACGATGGAGCTTCCCGCGCTTCCCGCGATTGTCGATCAGCTCTCGCACAGCAGGCTGCTGATAACGCGGCAAGCCTACCCCGAAATCGTGACGAGCCTCACCCCCGAGCAGCTCGCGGAACTTGGCGAGGGCTACATTCGCGAAGCCGGCGCATACCGCAAGACCAATCTTCCTTATTTCGTCGATAAGCGCCCGTGGAACTGGCTTGAAGCGGGCTTTATCCGGATGATCCTGCCGCACGCGAAGATCGTCGATGTCCGGCGCGAACCCATGGCCGCCTGTTTTGGAATGTACAAACAGAACATGGATCAGGCCCGTTTTGCAAACGACTTTGGCCACCTTGCGCGGTATTACACGGAGTATGTGAGCACGATGAGTCATTACGACGAGGTGATGCCGGGGCACATTCACCTTGTCCACTACAGACAGCTCGTAGAAGACACCGAGGCAGAGATCCGGCGGCTGCTTGATTATTGCGGTCTCCCCTTCGAGGGTGGTTGCCTTCGCTTCTGGGAGACCGAACGTGCCGTTGCGACGCCAAGTGCCGAACAGGTGCGGCGCCCGATCTTTCGCGAGGGGCTGGAGCAATGGCGGAATTTCGAGCCTTGGCTTGGTCCGTTGAAAGAAGCCCTGGAGAAGGCAGCGGCCGAGTCCGCCCCGTCCCAGCCGGAAAGCTACGATCGTGCGCTGATCCTGGAGGCGATGAGCGTGCATGAACACGCCATGAAAGAGTTGCAGGCCCTCACCAAGCGCGTTCCGACACATCCTGGCGCGTGGAAAAAGCTTGCCGAACTGCTGCGCCTCGCCGGCAAGAACAAGCCCGCGGACGAGGCCGAAGCGAAGGCGCTTCGTTACGCCGGCGAGGCGACAAACTGGCGGCCGAGCCGCGATGCGCGGACGCCAGAACAGTTGGAAGCCGGCAAGAGCGCCCTCGAGAGCTCGTTCGCCCGCAAGGATCGCACCGGACAGACCGCGGCGCTTCGGGAGCACCTGGCGAAAAATCCCACGGACGCAGCGGCGGCCAGTCTGCTCTCGGATCTTGAATCGCTGGACGGCGACGAGTTCACAGCCATTGCACTTCTGGAACGCGCGCTGGAGCTCGCACCCTCCTGGCGGGCGGCGCGGCACGACCTCGTCAGAAAACTGGTAAACCAGCGCGAATTTGTCCGCGCACTGAACCACGCCGCCGTCTTGACGCGCGACTCACCCGACGATCCGATCGAGTCGATTGTTCGCGCCGACCTACTGGAAAGCTCCGGCAAAATCTCAGAAGCCGTGGCACTCATGGAGAAGGTGTTGCAGCTGCACCCGCGCCGCCCGACTTTGTGGGTCAGGTATGGGGTGTTATTGCGTGATGCCGGCCGGCGCGAAGAGGGTGCCCGCGCCTTCCGGACGTGTCTGGAAATCGCGCCGACAATGGGTGACGCCTACGCCGCTCTCGCCGACCTGAAGGGCAGTTATCTGACCGACGCAGACATCAAGACCATGCGCGCGCACCTCGCAGACCCCAGTCTCGATCCTGCAAGCCGCATGCGCATGCACTACGCGCTCGGCCAGGCATTAGAGAGGGCTCGCGATTTTTCAGGAAGTTTTTCTTCCTATCGGAGCGCCGCAAGACTGACCCGCGGCTCCTTCCTGGCCAGGGCCGAAGCCTATGACGAAAACAAAGCCGCCGAGCAGGTGCACCGCATAAAGCAATTCTTTACCGCGCGCGTCCTGTCCCGGCCGGCCGCCGCCACGACAGCGTCTGCCCGTGTCACGCCGATCTTTGTCGTCGGCATGCCGCGGGCGGGCTCCACACTTGTCGAACAGATCCTCGCCAGCCACAGCAAAGTGGAAGGCACGCGCGAGCTGCCGGTCATCGCCCACATGGTCCGCGATATCGCGTCGGGGCGCCTGATCGCCGATCCGAATGCCTATCCGGGCTGTCTGAAAGGTATGACCCAGGCCGAACGCGCGAGCGCCTTTCGCCACACCGACCGTCCCTACTTCGTGGACAAACGCCCCTGGAACTGGTTGGACGCGGGCTTCATTCACCTGATCCTGCCGCACGCAAAGATCATCGACATCCGGCGGGAGCCGATGGCGGCCTGCTTTGCGATGTACAAGCAGCAGCTGCCGAGGGACGCTGCCTTTTCCTATGACCTTCGCGATCTCGGTCATTATTACAACCTGTATGTCGGTCTGATGGAGCACTGGAAAGAAGTGATGCCGGGCCGAATTCATTTTGTGCAGTACGAGCGGCTGATCGATGAGACGGAACACGAAATCCGCCACATGCTGGACTATTGTGGACTGTCGTTCGAGGAAACGTGCCTGCGCTTCTGGGAGACAAACCGCGCCGTTTCGACGCCCAGCGCCGAACAGGTGCGCCGCCCCATCTATAAGGATGCTGTGGAGTTGTGGCGGAATTACGAACCCTGGCTCGGCCCGCTCAAGGCCGCCCTCGCCGAGCCTCCCCTTGCGTAAAACCGTAGCACCGTTGATTTCATTTGAGAAACACCACGGACCGCAAGCGGCGAGTGGAGGCGGGCGGGCAAGACCCTGCGCGCGGACTGTAAGAGCCTTGCAAAAGTGACCAAGGCCAATTGAGTGGCTGGAGCGGGTGAAGGGAATCGAACCCTCGTCATCAGCTTGGAAGGCTGTTGCTCTACCATTGAGCTACACCCGCATATGGCACTCACAGAGCAGATATCGGCCGGCGTGCCGACCGAACTGCGCGAACCAACGCTCAGCCCTCCTTCGCCCTTCGGGCTCCGGCGCGGAAGCCTTCGCTCGCTTCGCACGAGCATCAAGGCTGGCTTGCCGAGCCGTAGCTCGCCAAGCGAGCGAAGGCTGGTGGGGGAAGTAGGACTCGAACCTACGAAGGCTTAGCCAGCGGATTTACAGTCCGCCCCCTTTGCCGCTCGGGACATTCCCCCGGAAACCGGAAACCCGCGAGGCGCCAAAACCCCGCGGGCGGGCGGATATCATCCAATCGCGGCAAGGTGTCAATAGAACCCGCCAAGCCCTTGCGCAGGCCCGCGGAATTCCGGCCGCGAGGGTTTGCTTTTGCTGCCGGACGGGTTCAATGGGGCGATGACGCGCAGGCCAAATCCGAACCGCTCCGGGGAGAAAAACGTCCTCTGGCTTTACGGCATCCATGCCGTGCGGGCAGCGCTCGAAAACCCGCACCGCAAATGCCGCCGCGCCGTGCTGACGCAGACGGCCGCGGGCCATATCGGAGAGCGGGTGCTGCGCGGGATCGATGTGCAGATCGTGGGTGCGGACGAGGTGTCGCGCATTCTTCCTCCCGGTGCGGTCCACCAGGGCGTGGCGCTCGCCTGCGATCCCCTGCCCCGCCGCGATCTCGACGAAATCACCGCCGGCGAAGCCCGCAAGATCGTGGTCGTGCTCGACCAGATTTCCGATCCGCAGAATGTCGGCGCGATCCTGCGCTCGGCTGCGGGTTTCGACGCTGCGGCCGTCATCGTCCAGGACCGCCACGCGCCGCCGGAATCGGGCGCCCTCGCCAAGGCAGCCTCCGGCGCGCTCGATATCGTGCCCTATCTGCCGGTGGTGAACATCGCGCGCGCGCTCGAGCAATTGGGCGACGCGGGCTTCTGGCGCATCGCGCTCGGGCAGGGTTCAGGCCGCGCGCTCGCCGATGCGATGGCCGCCGGCAACGTCGTGCTGGTGCTGGGCTCGGAGGGCGCGGGCATCCGCCATCTCGTACGCGCGCGCTGCGACGACACGGCGTCGATCCCGATCGGTCCGCGGATGGAGAGCCTCAACGTCTCCAACGCCGCCGCGATCGCGCTCTACGAATGCCGGCGTAGCAAGTAGATTTGACCACAGAGAGCACAAAGAACACGAAGCAAGAATCCCGCGTCTCCGGCGCGCAACCATTCTTTGGATGTCTTTGTGCTCTTCGTGTTCTTTGCGGTAAAACAACTTTCCTTAGTCCATCGCCGCGATGACGTTGCGGCCACCGTAATTCTCGATGAAGACGAGGACCTTGTAGCCGCGCGCGAATTGCGGCCGGCCGTCGGCGTCGCGCAGCACGAGGCCGTCATTGCTCATCGTGCCGCTGTTGTCGATCACGAAGCGCGGCATGGCGCCGCGATATTGCGAGCGGATCAGGTCGAACAGCGTGCGCGCGGCGCCCGGCGAAAGGTGGATGCAGCCCGCGCTGGCGCGCCGCCCGAGCATCGCCACATCCGATCCCGTCGCGCTGTGGATCGCCAGCCCCGTCGCATTTCCGTCCCGGATCCAGTTGAAGAACATCGCGTAAGGCATGGGCTGATGCCATTCCGACGACACGTGATGGATGTAGAAACGATCGGGATCGAGTTCGTAATAGCCGGCTGGCGTGTGAGTCGTCATCCGCTCGCCGGTGGAGTCGGTTTCGACGCGCTCGCGCCCCGTCGATACCGGCCAGTCATAAAGGAAGGCCAGATCGCCATTCCGCCCCTTGCGGAACACATACATCTGTTGCGCCCAGGGGCCGCTCGCCGCCTTGCTCACATAGAGGAACAGCTTGAAATCGTCGTACAGTTCCTGGGTCAGATTGTCCTTGAGCCGTTCCTCGACCCGCACGACCTCGCCTCTGGTCGGCGACGGCACGTTCGGCTGCTGTTCGCGCGGCGAAGTCGCGGGATGGGACGCCGGGGGTTCTGTCTGCTCAACCGGAGCCGGCGAACTGGGCGGGGCCGGCGGTGTGGTGACATCGCTGTTGTAAGGCGGAAGCGGCCTTTGATGTTCGGGGGCGGGCCGGAACCAGGAGAATTCCAGCCGCGGCGGCGGCAGCTGGCGCGGCTGGTACGAAACCACCAGTCCCAGCACGAGCACCGAAGCTGCGGCCAGATAAAGGGCACCAAAGGGTTTCGCTGCGGTCATGGACCTGCACAATCACGTCAACGGATTGTAAACCATCCGGGGCGGCACTCGCCGCAATCCCTGACGGACAGTTAACAGGATCGCTCAATTTCTGCTTCCGGATCAACACTTTATTAATGATTGCTTGTCGCATGGCGGTTGGAGGTTCCTCATGAGCCCGCTCAGGCCCCGCTCGCATCTCGCCACCCATGAGGTGACAAATCAGCCGCCGCCGCTCGAGAACTTCAATCTTTTCGAGACGGATGTGGCGCTTGGCGAGGCCGTCGCGCGCGCCGGCGGGGCACAGCACCGCGACCGGCTGGCTGCATTCGGCGCAAGCGCGGGCTCGGGCGAGACGGCGCAATGGGCCAGGGATGCCAACGCCTTTCCGCCCCGGCTTGCCGCCTTTGACCGCTTCGGCCGTCGGCTCGACGAGGTCGAATTCCACCCCGCCTGGCACGCGCTGATGAAGCTCGGGCTTGAGGCCGGCGTCTCCGGCGCGGCCTGGAGCGGTGTGCCCGCGGGACATGTGCTGCATGCGGCGCTGGAATTCCTGATGGCGCAGGCCGAACCGGGCGTGTGCTGCCCCATGACCATGACTTATGCCTCCGTCGCCGCGCTGCGCCATCAGCGCGATGTCGCCGCGCAATGGCTGCCGCGCATTCTCTCCTGCAGCTACGACCCGTCCTCGCAGCCGGTCGCCGCGAAATCCGGCGTCACCATCGGCATGGCGATGACGGAAAAACAGGGCGGCTCGGATGTACGTACCAATACCACCCGCGCCGTGCCCGCGGACGAGCGCGGTCTCGGCGAAGTCTATTTGCTCACCGGCCACAAATGGTTCTGCTCGGCGCCGATGAGCGACGCCTTTCTCACGCTCGCTTATACCGACAAGGGCCTCAGCTGTTTCCTCGCGCCGCGCTGGACGCCGGATGGCGCGCGCAATGCGATCGACATCATGCGGCTCAAGGACAAACTCGGCGACCGCGCCAATGCGTCGGCTGAAATCGAATATCACGGCGCTTATGCGGTGATGATCGGCGAAGAGGGCCGCGGGGTGCGCACCATCCTCGACATGGTGCACCACACGCGCCTCGACTGCGCCATCGCGCCAGCCGCCTATATGCGCCAGGCGTTGTCGCAGGCGCTATGGCATGCGGCGCACCGGGCGGCCTTTCAGAAGAAACTGATCGATCAGCCGCTGATGCGCGCCGTGCTGGCCGATCTCGCAATCGAATCCGAAGCCGCGACGGTTCTGGTGTTTCGTGTGGCGCAAAGTTTCGATGACGCCGAGCCGATGGCGGCGGCGTTTTCGCGCATCGCCACGCCGATCGCCAAATACTGGCTGAACCGCCGGGTGGTGAACTTCGTCTATGAAGCGATGGAAGTGCATGGCGGCGCTGGCTATGTCGAAGAAAGCGTGATGCCGCGCATCTTCCGGCAATCGCCGCTCAATTCCATCTGGGAAGGTTCCGGCAACGTCATCTGCCTTGACGTATTGCGGGCCATGGCGCGCCAGCCCGACAGCGTTGCCGCATTCGTGCAGGAACTGGAGAGCGCGCAAGGCGCTTATCCTGCACTCGATTCCACAGTCACACGGATAAAAGACCGCCTCGTTCAGTCGCCGGCGGAGGAACATGCGCGCGGGATTGTCGAAGACATGGCCGTCGCGTTGCAGGCGGCGCTTCTCGTGCGTCATGCACCGTCCGCCATCGCCGATGCGTACTCTGCCGCGCGCCTCGCCGACCGCCCCGCCTTCGCCTATGGCGCTTCGACGGCAAGGATCGACGTGGACTCCATCCTTTCCCGCGCCATGCCGGTGCTCTGATGGCGTCGCAACCCACTTGACTCATACATATCTCTCCGGTTATTGATCGACAAATAACCGGAGAGTTATAGGTTGCAGTGCCCCAGCGCCACGACATCCTGTTCAGTACTCTCGCCGATCCGACAAGGCGGGCAATCTTCGAGCGGCTGTGCCGCGAAGGCGAGCAGACCGTCGCTGCGCTGACGGATCGCGCCGGCGTGTCCCAGCCCGCAGTTTCCAAGCATCTTCGATTCCTCAAGCAGGCGGGCCTGGTGCGAAACCGCCATGAAGGCCGGCAGACGCATTACAGTGCGCAGCTCAGTGCGCTTGCTCCGCTGATCGATTGGACGAGCCAGATGGCCGGCTTCTGGCAAAGCCGTTTCGACCGCCTCGAAGATCTTCTGAGAAGGATGGATCAGTGAGCCAGCCCGCGACCGAAACGCGTTCCGTCGTCGTCGAACGCGAGATCGCCTATCCGCCGGAGAAAATCTGGCGCGCGCTTACCCAGCCACATTTGATCGCGGAGTGGCTGATGGCGAACGACTTCAGGCCGGAAATGGGCCACCGCTTCGAGCTCCGCGGCGACTGGGGCAGTGTCGAATGCCAGGTCCTGGAACTCGAGCCGAACCGGACGCTTTCTTACAGCTGGGGTGCGATGGGCCTGGTGAGCATCGTCACCTGGACACTGACGCCTATGGGCACGGGCACCCACCTGCGCATGGAGCATTCGGGCTTCCCGCCGGATCGGCAGCGCGCCTTTTACGGCGCCCAGCAGGGCTGGCGGAAATACATCACAAATATGGAACAGATCCTGGCGCGCGTGGATGCGCAGTGAATGTAGCAAACGGAGGAACATCCATGAAAATCAAAGTGACAAGTTTATATGTGGACGATCAGGACAAGGCGCTCAACTTCTACACCGAAGTGATGGGTTTCACCAAGAAAACCGATTTCAGCAAAGGGCCGTATCGCTGGCTGACCGTGGCCTCGCCTGACCAGGCGGACGGCATCGAGCTACAGCTCGCGCTCAACAACAATCCGGCGGCCAAAACCTATCAGGAGGCCATGTTCCAGCAGGGGCAGCCCGCGATCATGTTCTTTACCGACGACATCAAGGGCGAGTATGAGCGCATCACGTCGCGCGGCGCCGAGTTCAAAATGCCGCCGACGGACGTCACCGGCTCGACCATCGCCCAGCTCAACGACACCTGCGGCAACCTCGTGCAGATCACCCAGCTGGCGCGGTGGTAGGGGGATTGCCAGCCAGAACTGCACACTAATTTGTCATCCTCGCGAAAGCGGGTGCCCGGCAGCAAGGTCTATCCCGAGGAGACTGCGATCTGGGTTCCCGCCTGCGCGGGAATGACACAACGGGAGAATACCCCAATTCCTTGCGGTCGCCAGATGTGCTAGCTTCCCGGACATGAAGACAAGCGGATCGCAGAAAAGCCTGTCACCTTCCGAGCAGATCGATGCGCGGATCAGGGAACTTGGCGACTGGCGTGGCGAAATGCTCGGCCGGCTCCGGGCGCTGATCAGGGAAGCCGTTCCCGGCGTTGTCGAGGAGTGGAAGTGGCGCGGCGTTCCGGTGTGGTACCACGACGGAATGATCTGCACCGGCGAGACTTACAAGAACGCCGTGAAGATGACCTTCGCCAAAGGCGCTGCGCTTAAGGACCCTGCGGGCCTGTTCAATTCGAGCCTCGAGGGGAACGTAAGGCGCGCCATTGATTTCCACGAAGGCGAGAAGCTCAACGAAAAGGCGTTGAAGACCCTCATCCACGCCGCCGCGGCTTTGAACAAGGCCAAGGATTGAACCACAAAGCACGCGCAGAGCTCTTTGTGGTCAATCCGTTTTACGAACTATCCAAACTTTCCCGATCTCGGGAAGCCGCGGGGCGGGAGGCGGCCGGATTGGGCGCGGGCGCCTTTCCATTCCTTGAGATCGGAGGCCGACCAGGTGCGGCCATTGGCATCGCGCAGGCCCTCTTTCCACGCAAAACAGCGCGCATCGAGCAGATGCCCATCCTTGTAGCGCTGCAGAATGACGCCGCGTCCGCGCGCCAGTTCCGGCACTTCGCTCAGCGGAAATAGCAGCAATTTGCGGTTCTCGCCGATCACCGCGACGAAATCGCCTTCGACAAACGTACAAACGCCCGCCTCCGTGCCCGCCGGCACATTCATTACCTGTTTGCCGGAGCGCCTTAGCGCCACCGCATCGTCTTCACTGGTCACGAAACCCTGGCCTGACGACGCGGCAAGCAGCAGCTTGCGGCCGTCGCGATGCACGAACATCGACACAATATCGGCTTCCGGCGGGAGGTCGATGAAGGTGCGAATCGCTTCGCCATTGCCGCGGCCGCCGGGAAGCCTGGCGCAATCAAGCGTGAAGAAACGCCCATCAGTCGCGAACAGCATCAGCTTGTCGGTCGTTTCGGCGTGAAGCCAGAAACGGCTGCGGTCGCCCTCGCGGTATTTGATCGCGTCGCTCGGCTCCTGATGCCCCTTGAAGGCGCGCAGCCAGCCCTTCTCGGAACAAACAACCGTAATCGGCTCGCGCTCGACCATCGCTTCCATCGCATCAGCTTCCGCGGCGATGTCCGGTGGCGCGGCAAAGGTGGACCGCCGTTTGCCGATCACGGTCTTGAGCCCGAATTTCTCGTCGATCGCGCTCACCTCTTCGGCAAGCCGCGCGGAGAGAAGTTTCTGGGAACCGAGCAGCTTGCGAAGATCCTTCTGCTCGGCCGTCAGCGCCTCGTGCTCCTTGCGGATCTCCATCTCTTCCAGCTTGCGCAAGGCGCGCAGCCGCATGTTGAGAATGGCCTCGGCCTGCACCTCGGTGAGGCTGAACGCCTTCATCAATTTCGGCTTCGGCTCATCCTCATTGCGGATGATGCGGATGACCTTGTCGAGATTGAGATAGACTGCGAGATAGCCTTCGAGCACTTCGAGACGGGCGGCGATCTTTTCGAGACGGTGCTGCGTGCGCCGCTTCAGCACATCGCGGCGATGCGCGAGGAAGGCGAGCAGAACTTCCCTGAGACTCATCACCCGCGGCACGAGCCCGCCGTCCAGCACATTCATGTTGAGCGGAATGCGCGTTTCGAGATCAGTCAGCCGGAACAATTGTTCCATCATCAGCTCGGGATCGACGGCGCGGTTCTTCGGCGTCAGCACGACTCGTATGTCGTCGGTCGATTCATCGCGGACATCATCGAGCAGAGATAATTTCTTCTGCTCGATCAGTTCGGCCATACGCTCGATCAGCTTGGCCTTCTGCACCTGATAAGGCACCTGATCGACCACGATCTGCCAAGCACCGCGCGGCCCGTCGATTTTTTCCCAGCGCGCGCGCACGCGAAAGCTGCCGCGTCCGGTGCGATAGGCCTCTGCGATGGTGGCGCGGTCATCGACGATGACGCCACCGGTGGGGAAATCCGGTCCCTTGATGTGCTTGAGAACTTTCGATTCCGAAAGCTCGGGATTGTCGATCAGCGCCAGCAGCGCCGCGCAGATTTCGCCTGCATTGTGCGGCGGAATCGAAGTCGCCATGCCGACGGCGATGCCGCTCGCACCATTGGCGAGCAGATTGGGAAAGGCCGCCGGAAGAACAACCGGTTCGCGGTCCGCACCGTCGTAATTCGGACGGAAATCGACCGCGTCCTCGTCAAGGCCTTCGAGCAGTGCCTGTGCAACGGGCGTGAGTCGGCTCTCGGTGTAACGCATCGCGGCGGGGTTATCGCCGTCGACATTGCCGAAATTGCCCTGCCCTTCAACCAGCGGATAGCGCGATGCGAAATCCTGCGCGAGGCGCACCAGCGCGTCATAAACCGCCTGATCGCCATGCGGATGAAACCGGCCGATCACATCGCCCACCACGCGGGCGCATTTCTTGAATCCGGCCGGCGGATTGAGGCCCAGCTCGCGCATCGCATGCAGCAGCCGCCGGTGCACGGGCTTGAGCCCATCGCGCACATCGGGAAGCGCACGCTGCGTGATGGTGGAGAGCGCATAGGCGAGATAGCGCTCGCTCAGTGCTTTGTTCAGCGGCGCAGGACGGATTTCGTCGGATATTTCGCTCATGTGAAGTCCGGAACGGGGCGAGAAACAATTACGCCGATTCGCGGCCGGCAAGCGCATCGAGGCGCAGCCGAGCGGCGGGAATCTGTCGCTGATGGGGTCCTAACACGCGGTCGAGCAGGAAATATCCCGTGAGCCGCAGTCCGGCCACAATATCGTTTCCACCGGCCACCGCATCGCGCGCATCGATCAGAAAGGCCGGAAGTTCGAAAAGACGCGCGCGCCACGGCGCGCCGGCTCCGGACGACACGGCGCGTCCGGATTTGGGCGAGACGTAGCGAAGATCGTTTGTTTGGCCGGTGGCGGCGCAACGCGCAAGATCGAGTCCGAAGCCCAATGCATCGAGCACGCCCATTTCCCAGCGGACATAAAGCGGAGCCCAATCCAGGAACTCCCCGGTCGCGATGGCATCGAGAAGTATTTCGGCGGCGGCGTAGACCGGCGCATGGGGCTCGCGTTCGGGCAGCACTTCGCGCGCGATGGACGCAAAGGCATTGAGGCCGATCAGCGAATCCCTGCTCTCGAAGATTGCACCTGTCCGCTCGCGGCGAAGTTCGATGGCAAAACTGCCGAGATGCTCCGACAGCCGCGCGCGCCACACGACACTCAGCGCGTTGCCGGGCAGCAGCGCCGATTTGAGCCGCCGCGAGGCGCCGCCATGCACAAGCCCGAGATGACGGCCGTGATCGCGGGTCAGCGTTTCAAGAATGATATCGCTCTCGCCATGCCGCCGGGCGGCGAGCACGATGGCATCGTCAGCCCATTCCATGCGCCGGACTCATTCCTCCGGACAATCCAGACCTATCGCGGTCAGACGCTCGCGTTCCTCGGACCAGTTCTCGCGCAGCTTCACATACAGAAACAAATGAACGCGCCGTTCGAACAATTGTTCAAGCTCGGCGCGCGCGGCAGCACCGATCGCCTTGATCATGCGCCCCCCCTGCCCCAGCACGATCGGCCTCTGGCTGTCGCGCGCCACATAAATCGTCTGTTCGATGCGCACGCTGCCGTCCTTCCGCTCTGTCCATTTGTCTGTTTCGACGGTCGTGGCATAAGGCAGCTCGTCATGCAGTTTCATATAGAGCTTTTCGCGCGTGATCTCCGCGGCGAGCAGCCGCGAGGGAACATCGGCGGCCTGATCGGCGGGATAGAGCCAGGGGCCTTCCGGCATGCGTTCCGCGCACCAGTCGCGCACGTCGCTGACGCCGTCGCCGTTCAGCGCCGAGATCATGAACACGCGGGCGAAAACCGATGGATCATGAAGCGTCTCCACCAGCGGCAGGAGCCGTTCATGGGCAATGGCATCGACCTTGTTGAGCAGCAGGACGGCGTTGCCGCGGCCCGAACGGCGCAAATCCGCAATGATCGAAAGCGCGTCCGCGGCTGCGCCGCTTTCGGCGCGCGCGGCCCCCGGCGCATCGACCAGCAGCAGCACGGCATCGGCTTCGGCTGCACCGGTCCAGGCAGCACGCACCATGGCGCGGTCGAGAAGCCGCTTGGGCCGGAATATGCCCGGCGTGTCCATGAAAACAATCTGCGTGTTGCCGTCGATCGCCACACCGCGCACGCGCATGCGCGTCGTCTGCACCTTGGGCGTGACGATGGAAACTTTCGTCCCCACAAGACGATTGACGAGCGTGGATTTGCCCGCATTGGGCGCGCCGATCACCGCCGCAAACCCGCAGCGCGTCACAGCACCGCTCACCCGCCATCCTCACGCGATATGGCGGTCAGTTCTTCCTTGCGCCCAAGCTGATCGAGCATCGCTTTTGCTGCCGCCTGCTGCGCCTCGCGCTTCGAGCGGCCTTCGCCGAGCGCGGTGCTCTCGCCCGCCACGCTGACCTCCACGACAAAATGCGGCGCGTGATCAGGACCTTCGCGCCGCACCAGGCGGTATTCGGGTGCGCCGCGTGCCGCGCGCGACCGCGACTGGGCCCATTCCTGAAGCATCGTCTTGGGGTCGCGCATATCGTCGCTTAATTCGGCAAAAGCGCGCTCCCAGTGCCGCGCGATGAAATTGCGCGCCGGTTCGAATCCGGCGTCGAGATAAAGCGCGGCGATCAGCGCCTCGCAGGTGCCGCCGAGAATGGCCGTCTTCTGCCGCCCGCCGCTTGCAGCCTCCGACGAAGCCAGGACCATGTGCTCGGAAAGCCCCATCGATTCCGCGGCCGCCGCACAGGCTTCGCCGCGCACCAGCGCATTGTATTTCAGCGCAAGCAGCCCTTCGGGATCTTCAGGGTAGGCACTGAACAGCATCTGCGCGATCACCAGACCGAGCACGCGATCGCCCAGAAATTCCAGCCGCTCGTTGGAGGCGATGGAGCTTGCGCTGGCATGGGTGAGCGCCCGCTCCAGCAGTTTCCTGTCGGCGAAAACATGTCCGAGCTTCTTCTCCAGCTCGGCAAGGCGGGCAGGCTCAGTCAATGAGAGTCAGGATGCGGTTGTAGCGGATGGCCGTGGGCCAGGTCCATGGTTCGTACCAAACCGCGCTGTCATTGATGGAAAAGAAGATGATCACCGCCCTGCCCTCGAGGTCCTGGGCCGGAACATAACCCACATCGGCGCGGCTGTCGGCGGAATTGTCCCGGTTGTCGCCCATCATGAAGTAATGCCCGGGCGGCACCACATAGACCGGTGTGTTGTCGCTCGGTCCGTTCTGGATGCAATCCAGCACGAAATAGCTTTTGCCGCCCGGCAGCGTCTCGCGATAGCGCGGCACATGATAAAACCCGTCCGGCCCCGCATCGGTTGCCATCGGGCACGGCGGCTCGGCCGTGACAAAATCGGCGACGCGCACCTTGGGGACCGCCTTGCCGTTCAGCCAGAGCTGGCCGCCGATCATCTGCACACGGTCGCCGGGCAGCCCGATCACGCGCTTGATGAAATCCTTCATGTAATCGGGTGAATCGGGATTGGGCATCTTGAACACCACCACATCGCCGCGATGGGGGCTCGAGCCGAAAATCCGCCCCGGAAACGGCGGAATGCCGAACGGAAAGGAATAGCGGCTGTAGCCATAGGCGAATTTCTCGACGAACAGGTAATCTCCGACCAGGAGCGTGTTCTCCATCGAGCCCGACGGAATGTTGAACGGCTGAAACAGGAAGGTGCGGATCACGAAGGCGATGAGAAGGGCATAGACGATCGTCTTGACCGTTTCGATCCAGGACTCCCCGGCCTTCTTGTTTGTCTTACCCACGGATGAAGCTCCCGCCTTTGTGTTGGCCTGCGGCGGCGCGGCGGGCGCGTCCGTGATTTCTGGCCGATTGGACATGGACAATTCCTATTGTGAAGCGACGAACATCAGCCGGATGCCGGATCCGGACGCGCCACCGCAGATATCACGACGATGGCCTGGGCAAGCGGGAAATCGTCGGTGATGGTCAGATCGATCTGTGCCATGTGGCCTTCGGGTGTCAATTCTTCCAGTCGTCTCAGGGCACCGCCGGTGAGATGAAGGCCCGGCTTTCCGCTCGGAAGATTGACCACGCCCATATCCCGCCAGAACACGCCGTTGCGCAGACCCGTCCCAAGCGCCTTGGCACAGGCTTCCTTGGCGGCAAAGCGCTTTGCATAACTTGCGCCGCGCTGGGCGCGCCGGTCCGATTTGGCCCGCTCGACCGCCGTGAAAACACGGTCGAGAAACCGCTCGCCATAGCGTTCGATGCTCTTTTCCACACGGCGGATGTCGATGAGATCGGAGCCGATGCCGAGAATCATGCCGTGTTGCGTCCGTCGCTTTTCGCTCGCGCCTCGTCCATCAGGGCACGCATGCGCCGAATCGCGGCATCGAGACCGGAGAAAATGGCCTCGCCGATCAGAAAGTGGCCGATGTTCAATTCGCGGATTTCCGGAATCGCGGCGATGGGCCCCGCCGTGTCATAGCCGAGCCCGTGGCCGGCATGAATCTCAAGGCCGAGTGATGCACCATAGGCGGCGGCGCTGCGAATGAGATCGAGCTGGCGTTGCCGCGCGCCCGCATCGCCATGTGCCGCGGCTTCGCAATAGGCGCCGGTATGCAATTCGACGACGGGCGCGCCGAGGCTGCGTGCCGCCTCGATCTGGCGGCTATCCGGCTCGATGAACAGCGAAACGCGGATATTGGCCCTCACCAAAGTCCCGACAACCGAAACCAGGCGGTCGAACTGGCCGGCCGCATCGATGCCGCCTTCCGTCGTCCGTTCCTCGCGCCGTTCCGGCACGATGCAGGCCGCATGCGGCAAATGGCGGAGCGCGATCTCCTGCATCTCCGCCGTGGCCGCCATTTCGAGATTGAGCGGCAGCGAAATCTCGCGGCGTAGCCGTTCGATATCGTGATCGGAAATATGCCGCCGGTCTTCGCGCAGATGCGCGGTGATTCCATCGGCACCGGCCTGCTCGGCCAGGCGCGCCGCGCGCACCGGATCGGGATGCCGCCCGCCGCGCGCATTGCGGATGGTCGCCACGTGATCGATGTTCACGCCGAGGCGAAGCCGGTTCATGCCGCAACGATCTCCGGTGTTTCTTCCGGTCCGCGCACGCGGTCCACGGATTCGACTGCCGCATTGACGCGCAGCGCGCCCAGGATGTTCTCGAGATGCGCCACGTCGCGTACTTCGATATCCACCAGGAATTCGAAATAGACCGGGTTGCGGCTCGCGACCTTCAGATTGGAAATGTTTCCGCCATTATTCCCGATCACGCTCGCAAGCACGGCAAGCGAGCCCGGCGCGTTCTTCACCAGCACCCGAATGCGCGCGACCGCGTTCTCCGCCTCGCCGGCATTTGTATTCCAGCGCACATCCAGCCAGTCGTTCATGCTGGACTGCGCTTTTTCGAGTTCGGCGCAATCGATCGTGTGAATGACCGCCCCCTCGCCCGGCACCATCAGGCCGACGATGCGGTCGCCGGGAAGCGGATGACAGCAATCGCCCAGCCGGTAAGCGATTCCCGCGGTCAATCCCTTGATCGAAATCGGCTTGCGCGAAACCGACCGCTTCGTCGGCGACGGATTGCGGCGGATTTCCGGAAATACCGCCTGCAGCACGTCATCGGCGCGCAACGCGCCGCGCCCGACCTGGGCATAAACCTCGTCGGGCTTCGCCAGCCGAAGTTTCTTTGCGACCTCGCTCACCGCCTTCTGCGTCAGTTCGACGTTCTCGTCGGCGAACGCTTTCTCGAGAATCTTGCGCCCAAGCTTCGCGTGCTCGTCGCGGCGCGCATGGCGCAGGAAGCGCCGGATTTCCGCGCGCGCCCGGCCGGTGACGACGAACTGTTCCCATAGCGGCGACGGCGCTGGCTCGTCGGTCCTGATGATTTCAACCTGGTCGCCATTGTTGAGCGGCGTGTGCAGCGGCACATGCGTGCCGTTGACCTTGGCGCCCACGGTGGAATGGCCGAGATCGGTATGCACCGCATAGGCGAAATCGATTGGCGTGGCGCCGCGCGGCAGCGAAATCAGTTCGCCCTTGGGCGTGAAGCAGAACACCTGATCCTGATACATGTGCAGGCGCGAATGCTCGAGAAATTCCTCCGGCGAATCGCCCTTCTCGAGCAGCTCCACCATGTCGCGCAGCCATTTGTAGGCATTGGCGGCCGCCGGATCGTGTTCCTCGACATTCTCGCGATAGCGCCAATGCGCGGCAACGCCGCGCTCCGCCACGTCATGCATTTGCTCGGTGCGGATTTGTACTTCGACACGCTGATGCTCGGGGCCCACCACCGTCGTGTGAATCGAGCGGTAGCCGTTCAGCTTCGGATTGGAGATGAAATCCTTGAATCGCTCCGGAATCATGCGCCAGTGGGTGTGCAGGACGCCGAGCGCGCGGTAGCAATCCTCTTCCGATTTCACGATCACGCGAAAACCGAATATATCCGACAGCGCCTCGAAATTGAGCTGCTTGTCCTTGAGCTTCCTCCAGATCGACCATGGCCGCTTGGCGCGCCCCTGTATCGTCGCCTGGATCCCCTTCTCCGCAAGAACCTTCCGGATGCGATTGGCGATGCGGCCGATGCGTTCGCCGGATTGCGCATCGAGACGGGCGAGCCGCGTGATGACGGAATCGCGCGCCTCGGGCTCGAGCTCCGCAAATGCGAGGTCTTCAAGTTCCTCGCGCAAATTCTGCATGCCGATGCGGCCGGCTAGCGGCGCATAGATATCGACCGTCTCCTGCGCGATGCGCTGGCGCTTTTCCGGCTCCTTCACATGCCGCAGCGTGCGCATGTTGTGGAGACGGTCGGCGAGCTTGACGAGCAGCACGCGGATGTCTTCCGACATTGCGAGCATCAGCTTGCGGAAATTCTCCGCCTGTTTGGTGCGCTCGGAGAAGAGTTCGAGCTTGGAGAGTTTGGTCACGCCATCGACGAGATCGCCGATCTCCTTGCCGAATTCGCGCACCACATCGTCATAGGTGACGTCGGTGTCCTCGATCGTGTCGTGGAGGAGCGCGGTCACGATGGTGGGAACATCGAGTTTTAGTTCCGTCAGGATGGCGGCGACCTGGAGCGGGTGCGAAAAATAGGGATCGCCCGAGGCGCGCAGCTGCTTGCCATGCGCCGACATCGCATAGATATAGGCCTTGTTGAGCAACGCCTCATCGGCGTCCGGCTCATAGGCCTTCACCCGGCCGAGAAGTTCCGCCTGGCGCATGAACGGCGCGCGCGCTGCCGGGGGCGCCGGCGCCAGGGGCGGAGGCGTAACAGGGGTCAAGCCGTCTGCGACGGCCGTTTCAGCCGGAACAGTCATCCGGCTCATGATATAGGGCGTGCCCGGGCGGAGGGCGAGAGATTCCGGGCCGGCGGGCTGGGGGACGGCCTACTCCTCGTAATCCGCCGGTTCCTCGGGTTGCGGCTCGGCACGGCGCTGGGCCTCGGTGGTCAGGGCGCGCAGAAGTTCCTCTTCAGTGACCTGCCGGAACTGGGCGTCCTCGCGGCCGGAATCCTCCTCCGTTGGGGTCTCCTCCGGTTCGTCCACTTCGGCGTGCTTCTGCAGACTCCTTATATATTCCTCCCGCACGCTGTCCGGCTTGAGCGATTTGGCGGCGATCTCCCGCAAGGCGACGACCGGGTTCTTGTCCCGGTCCCGGTCCACCAACGTATCGGCGCCCCCGGAAAGCTGCCGCGCCCGAAAGGCCGAATAGAGCACCAGATCGAAGCGGTTGGGGACCTTGTCGACGCAATCTTCAACGGTAACGCGGGCCATGCGGCTCCTCTTCAATGGATGGGGCGCGGAGGAAACGTGGGAACCTATAGAAGCCGATCAAGAGGCGCAAGCCCACCCGGCCGGGGGTAGTGAGTCAGTTTGAATTCTCGGGTCTATTTTTCACCATTCGTGATGCGGTGGCACAGGCTCAGAAGGATATCGATCCCGGGCCAGCCCTCCCCCGCGGCTTCAGCGACCCACGCTGATTGATCGGGAAACATTTTGAGAATGGCGCGAATCTCCGTTGCCGCGACGGCGTTGTTTAGGTCACGGGTCACGTTGTGCGGTTTCCGTTTTCTTGACCGCAATCGAGCTAGTTCAAGATTGATGTGCTTTTCCATCAGCTTCGGTAGAACCCGGCAACGCTTTTGGGGATTCCGCTCTTTGCGAGATTCCTTCGCGGCTGAGTTGAACGCTCGCTTTTCCAGTTCCTCCCAATCGCGTCTGGCAATCTTGGCCGCGCGGGCGGCGGCAATTATTTGACCATCGATTGTGGGGGCCGCAGGGATCGAGGGTTGATTTGGATATTGCCTCGCCCAATTCAGGCCCAAGCCGCTTCGTCCGCTCGTTCTACCCAGTCCCCGCAGCATTGGCTTCCCAATCCTCAAGAACCTTGACCATATCGGCCATTTCCCAAAGTTTGGTTGACACGCCAGCGGCCATTGCCGGGGTGATCTTAAGGGTCTGGTGAATGCGCACGAAGTTGTAGTGCACGAAGTAGATCGCCATCATGTGGTCGTGGTTCGCGGCCTTTTTTGAGAAGGTATTCGTGAGACGGGTCATGCGTCGGTTGCCCATGCGGATATTCAGGCTCTGGCGCTCGACGAAGCTTGTCGAGACGTGTTTCGGATCCGGCTTGCCTTTTACTGTCTGCTTCGCGCAACCGATGCACTCTGGCTGGCTACAGTGGTGCTGGCCATCGGTCGGCTGGCCGTAAATTTTCACCAGCGTCGCGTAGTCGATATCGGCGCCGAAAATCCTCTACCGCTTCCAGATATGCCTCATGCCCGTCGCTCGTAAGCTGGACGCGATTGGCAAGGCGAGGCGCCAAGTCCGTCATGAATTCAAGCGCCGCTTCGCCGTCCCGGTTTCCCACATAATAGGCCGCGACAAGCTTCGTTTCCGCGTCGAGCAGCTTCTTGGGCCGCGATCAAGACGGTAGGGGCTCATTTGAAATTTAGTGCGGCTGTGTCTCGAAAATATGGTCGCTTGCGGGAAGCGAAATCCATGGCTGCTTGCTGCGAGTCCAGTAATGGGCGGTTGGCGTGATCCACGATGTGTCGTCCAGCGTGCCGGCTTGAATCCAGCGCGAACTATCCGGTGCGGCTGCCTTGGGATTTTTGCCGCTGCAAATCCAGGTGCCGCACTCAGGACATAGCCATCGCGTTACCGAACGTCCGCCACCGGCCGGTCGCTCAAACGACACCGGGTCAATTCCCGAAATGCTGAACCCGCCGTCAATAACAACGATGGCTATTGAAAACGCGCTGCTCGTCGCGCGTTGGCACTCCGTGCAGTGGCATGCATAAACGAGGCGCGGTGGCACCGTGATCTCATACCTGATCTTGCCGCACTGACAGCCGCCGGTTTGCGGGATGTCCATCAGATTTACGCCCGTTTCTTCCATATCGCACGCGCTTCGCAACGCGAGCCTCTCGGGCCGCGATAAGCGCCGCTATGTCCATCATATCCCACAACCGATCCGTCACGCCAGCGGCCATTGCAGGAGTCACGCGCAGGCTCTTGTGAATGCGGTAGAAGTCATAGTGCATGCCGCGCAGGGCTACGGAAAGGGCGTGGTTTTCGACATTTTTTTGAGAAAGCGTTTGTACAGTGGCGTGGGCCTGTCCCCAAATGATGCGACTGCAGCGACTGCAGCAATCGCATTTGCCTTTGTCGTTTGATCCCGTAGGGTCGATCCTAATTCTTTTTCAAACTGACGCGCCGTTCTCTCGGCCTGTCGATGGTTTCTCCGGAAGCGACGCGGACGTGCGATGCGCGACGACAAGGGCGCGGGCGCGGATCCAGGTATGGACACTGCGGGCGACGTACATGGCGGTCGAAAACAGCAACATCGAATCGGTGGCATAAACGAAGCCCGCGCCGTGGCTGAGGCCCAGATTTTTCATCAGATAGTCGGCGCCGTAGCGCAAAGCGATCAGGCCGACGATGAGAAGCGCGCCGAATTGCGTGGCGCGAGCGGAGACCTTGCCGCTTTCCGCGTCGAGCGAGAACTCGAGCGTGTGGACCCGGTACCAGCCGACCAGCCCGCCCAGCACCATGGCAACGACATAGGCGAGCGACGCCAGAATGCCGGGCCCCGGACCATGCTCGACCGAGACGAGGGTGACCAGAAGAAGCAGCGTCGGAAACAGCCATAGCCGCGTGAACCGCACGCGTTTCGGCTTCTGCTCCCGCATCGCGCGGCGCACCAGGACGGCCGCCACGAGCAGCGGCACGATCAGGGGCGATAGTGATTTCCAATCCATCGCGGCCGAATCCGGCAATCAGGAGAGGCTCGTAAGCGCCCGCGCCTCGGGAGGCAAGGCGGCGATCAGTTCGCCGACGCTGCGGCCGAGCACGGGGTGCCGCCAGCCGGGCGCAATGTCGCAAAGCGGCACAAGCACGAAGCCGCGCTCATGCAGGCGCGGGTGTGGAAGCTGCGGCGGTCCCTCCTCGATACGGCCCTCATAGTCCAGAATGTCGAGATCGAGTGGACGCGGCGCATTGCGGGGTCCCGATTCGCGTCCGAAGATGCGCTCCATTTGCTGAAATATCCCAAGCAGGCGCAAGGGATCGTGCGCTGTCCCGATCCGGGCGACGGAATTCACAAAAGGCGGGTCGCGGGGATCGGGCCAGGCGCGACTCAGATAGAATGGCGAAATGGCACCAACCGAAATGTCGTGGTGTGGAAACTGCCCAAGCACCGCACGGAGCGTCTCGACGGGCGTGCCGGCGGGCGAGGGCAGATTGGCGCCAAGCGCGATCAAAATCATGCGACACGCCCCGGGAACATTTGCACCGACGCGAGAATGCCATAGAACCGGATTCGAGCGCCGATGGATTCCCCAGTGTGGTCATTCATGGCAGGAGACATTCGCATGCTGTTCTATCCCCAGGAAAAACTGGCATTGTTCATCGACGGCGCCAATCTTTACGGTGCGGCCAAGGGCCTCGTCTTCGATATCGATTACAAGCGGCTGCTTGAACTCTTCGCCCGCAAGGGCGTGCTGGTGCGGGCTTTCTATTACACCGCCGTTGCCGAGGACCAGGAATTCTCGCCCTTGCGTCCCCTGGTGGACTGGCTCGATTACAATGGATTCTCGGTTGTCACCAAGCCGCTCAAGGAATTCACCGACAGCCAGGGCCGGCGCCGGGTCAAGGGCAATATGGACATCGAACTCGCCATCGACGTGATGGAGATGGCCGAGATGGTCGATCATATCGTGATCTTCTCCGGCGACGGCGATTTCCGCCGCCTCGTGGAAGCCGCGCAGAAGAAGGGGCGCCGGGTGAGCGTGGTTTCCACGATCCGCACCCAGCCGCCGATGATAGCCGACGAATTGCGGCGGCAGGCCGACAATTTCATCGAGCTGGAAGAACTGAAACCGCTGATCATGCGCGAAGGCGGCCCGCGTACCGCGCCGGCCAACCATCAGCAGAGCAATCATCAACCGCCTCATCTCGTACAGACGGCCTGATTCGCTCATGGAACGCGCCGGATCGCCCGGCGAGCCGCCGGGCGATTGTCCGCTGTGTCCGCGTCTGGCCGGGTTCCGCCATGCCAACCGCGAGAAATACCCGGACTATTTCAACGATGCTGTGCCAAGCTTCGGCGACGCGGATGGGCGGCTGCTGATCGTGGGCCTCGCGCCCGGCCTGCACGGCGCCAATCGCACGGGACGGCCATTCACCGGCGATTATGCGGGCGATTTGCTCTATGCGTCACTTCTGCGCCAGGGCCTTGCGCGCGGAACCTATGATTCGCGCGCCGATGACCGGCTTGAACTTGTCGACTGCAGGATCACCAACGCCGTCCGCTGCGTCCCGCCCGAAAACAAACCGCTGCCGGCCGAGATCAACACCTGCCGGCAGTTCCTCGCCGCGCAGATCGCGGCGATGCGAAACCTGCGCGCCGTGCTTGCGCTCGGGCGCATCGCGCATGAAAGCGTGTGCCGTGCGCTTTCGATTCCCTTGCGCACGCATCCCTTTTCGCACGGCGCGCAGCACCGGACGGACAGGGGCCTCGCGCTCGTCGCCAGCTACCACTGCTCGCGCTACAACACCAACACCGGCGTGCTTACAGCGAAGATGTTTGAAGACGCGCTCGCGCTGGCGAAGGAAGCAGCGCTGAAATAAACAAGTGAGCGCGCCCCAGGTGGGTGTGCTTCGGCCGCCGCTTCTTCGTCTTCGCCAGCTTTATGCGGGCGATGACGAATGATGAAATGATTTGCGATGGGCTCGCTACCCTCTCGCCCGCATCAGCCGCGCCTTCGACCTTTCCCAGTCGCGCTCTTTTTCCGACTGCCGCTTGTCGTGGAGTTTCTTGCCGCGGGCGACGCCGAGTTCAAGCTTGGCGATGCCTTTCGGCGTGAAATAGACCCGCAGGGGAATGAGCGTCATGCCTTCGCGCTGGATGGCGGCGGCGAGCCGGCGAGCCTCTTTCTTGTGCACAAGGACTTTGCGCGGCCGGCGCGGCTCGTGATTGAACCGGTTCGCCATGGTGTATTCGGGAATGTAGGAATTGATCAGGAATATCTCGCCGTCCTTCGCCTGCGCATAGGATTCCGCGATCGTGGCTTTCCCGCTCCGGAGCGATTTCACCTCCGAGCCCATCAGCATGAGCCCCGCTTCGAGCGTGGATTCGATCGCATAGGCATGGCGCGCCTTGCGGTTGTCGGCAACGACGCGCCGCTCCGGCTCCTCCTTCTTCTTCTTCGCCATGCCCGTCTCCTGAAATCTGAAGGATGAACCACAAAGCGTACGAAGAGCACAAAGAATTACTGCGCACCCAAAGGCGCGCCATCCTTTCCTTCGCTCATTGTTCTCCTAGTGGTACAACTTCCCCCGCTAATGCTCCGCGCGATGTTCGTGCGGCGCGAGGCCGGCAATCTCCATCGCCGCGCGGATACGGGCGCGCGCGGCTTCGCTCGTGGGCACGATCGGCAGCCGCACCGCATCGCTGCAGCGGCCGAGCAGCGACACGGCATATTTCACCGGCGCGGGGCTCGCCTCGCAGAACATTGCATCGTGCAGCGGCATCAGCCGATCCTGGATCGCAAGCGCCGCGGAAAAATCGCCGCGCATGCAGGCGTTCTGGAATTCCGCGCACAGCCCCGGTGCAACATTCGCGGTCACCGAGATGCAGCCATGACCGCCATGCGCCATGTAACCCAGCGCCGTCGCATCCTCGCCGGACAACAACCGGAACGCCTTCCCGCAGGCCGCGCGTTCGCGGCTCGGCCGGGCGAGATTGGCCGTCGCGTCCTTCACCCCGATGATATTTGCAATCCGCGACAGGCGCTCCATCGTCTCCACCGAGATTTCGACGACGCTGCGGCTCGGGATGTTGTAGATCACAATCGGAATATCCACCGCCTCGGCAATCGCCGCGAAATGGCGATAGATGCCTTCCTGCGTCGGCTTGTTGTAATAAGGGGCGACCGAGAGCGCGGCGTCGGCGCCGACCGCTTTGGCGTGGCGCGTCAGCGCAATCGCCTCCGCCGTCGAATTGGAGCCGGCGCCGGCGATCACGGGAATGCGGCCCGCCGCTTCCTCGACGCAGATCTCCACGACGCGGTTGTGCTCTTCGTGACTGAGCGTGGCGGACTCGCCCGTCGTTCCGGTGGGGACAAGACCATGCGAACCCTCCGCGATATGCCAGGCAATCAGGCGGCGGAACGCGCCCTCGTCCACGGCACCGCCGCGAAAGGGCGTAATGAGAGCCGGCATGGAGCCTTTGATACGTTCACGCGCGCTGGGCATGGGGTGCTCGATAGAGGTTCTTGCGTCAAAATAACGCCGCGGCGCGCGAAGCGGCAAGGCAGTACGGCTGGCAAAAAACAGCCGCCTGACCTATCTTCGATTCCTGCTGAAGCAGCTTCGCTGGTCCTCGGCGCGTTATGGCAAAATGGAGCGTTCTGTGTGCGTGCGCCGCCGTGGCGATGACGGCGGCGGGGGCGTGCGCCCAACCCCGGTCCACCGGCAATTCGGGCCTGCCCCCCGGGCTCATCCGGCAGGGCGGCGTCATCATGATGCAGCCGATCGGAGAATCGGAGGAAGAAAGCTCGGGAGCCGCGGTGTTCAGCGGCGAGCGCAAGGTCAGCGCGCTGCACTATCTGAGCGAATCCGACCACGACCTGCTTACCCGCGCGATCGAGGCCGCCCAGCATGGCGACTGGATCGCGGCGCGCGGGCTTGCCGGTCAGACCCGCGATCCAGGCGCCCGAAGGCTGATTGAATGGGCCTATGTCAGCGACAAACACAGCGGCGCGTCCTTTGCCGAGATCGCGGAATTCCTCAAGGACTATCCCGACTGGCCGGGTCGCGACCGGCTTTACGCGCGCGCCGAGGAGGCCCTGAGCCCGATAATGGATCCGCGCGTGGTGATTGCCTGGTTCGCCGGGCGCACGCCGCAGACGGGCATCGGCAAGGTGCGGCTGGGCGAGGCCCTGATCGCGAACGGCTCTGTGGCCGAGGGGCGCGCACTGATCCAGCGCGCCTGGATCGAGGACAGTTTCGAGCCCGACCAGGAATATTACATGGTGGCGCAGCATTCCGACGTTCTGACGCCGGAGGCCGAGCGCGAGCGGCTCGAATATTTGTTTGCTCGCAATGACATCGCCGCGGCCCGGCGCGAGATCGCCCGCGCCGGCTCCGAACTGCAACAACTCGCCGATACCCGCCTCACGCTGCGGGAGGATCCCGTTCGCGGCGAACAGGAGCTTGCAAGCCTGCCCATCACATTGCGCGACGATCCCGGAATACTCTTCGACCAGGCGCATCTTCTGCGCGAGCGCAACGACATCGCGGCGGTGCCGAGCCTGCTGATACGGTCTCCCACCCTCGAGCTCGCGAAAATCGTTCCCGACCGCTGGTGGACCGAGTTGAACTACGATGCCCGCACGGCGCTCGAACAGGGTTTTTATCGCGACGCCTATGCGCTGGCGGCCGATGCGGGCTTGCCGCGCGACTCCGACCAATATGGCGAGGCGGAATTTCTCGCCGGCTGGATCGCCCTGCGCGAGATGCATGATCCGCAGGCCGCGCTGGCGCATTTCCAGAACCTGATTTCCGTTGTCACCCACCCGGTGAGCCGGGCGCGGGCGCATTACTGGGCGGGGCGTGCGTATGAAGCAGCCGCGAACATCGCGGCCGCCTTGCAGGAATACCGCATGGCGGCGGATGATCCTGCGACATTCTATGGTCAGCTGGCGCTGGCACGGATCGCGTCGAACCCGTCGCTGCATCTGCCGGCAACAGTCGTCGACACCGACGCCGCGCGCGCCAATTATGAGCGCGAAGACCTGACGGCCGCGATCCGCATTCTCGCCGAACTCGGATATGAAAGCCTGCTGCGCGAGTTTGCGATCGACGATGTACGCGCCCATCCCGACGCCGCGCATGCCAGGCTGCTTGTCGAGGACCTGGGACGCATGGGCTACCGCGAGGTCGCGCTGCGCGTCGCGAAGGAAGCGAGCTACAACGGCATCAGGTTCTACGACTACTCCCATCCGGTGATTTCGATCCCGCGCTATACGGGACCGGATTCGGCGCCCGAAGAGGCGCTGGTGCTCGCCATCATCCGCCAGGAAACGGAGTTCGATCCGGCTTCGGTCAGCAGCGCGGGCGCGCGCGGCCTCATGCAGGTGATGCCGGAATCGGCGCCGCATCTGGCCGAGCTCAGCGGCACGGAGTACCGGCTCGCCGATCTGACCGAAGATCCGGTCTACAACATGCAGCTCGGCATGACCGAACTCGCGCATCAAATCTCCAACTGGGGCGGTTCCTACATACTTGCCGCGGCCGCCTACAATGCCGGTCCGGGAAATGTGCGCAAATGGATCGCGATGTTCGGCGACCCGCGCGACCCAAGGGTCGATCCGGTGGACTGGATCGAGGAGATACCGTTTTCGGAGACGCGCAATTACGTGCAGCGCGTGCTGGAGAATGTCGAAGTCTATCGCAACCGGCTGAGCGGACGCGACGAGCCTTTGCAAATCCTCGCCGATCTCTACCGGCCCTACGCCCCGCAAACGTTTTCGTCGCGCTACACGCTGGCGCCCTCGGCCATGCCGGAACCGGCGCAGCTGGCGCCATCATCGCCGCTTATTGCCGGACGCGAAACGCTCCCGCAGCGCGCCAATGTTCCCGCTGCAGGCGGCGCGCAACCCGCTCCCGATATCACGCCGGTCTTCAAGCCGTCGCCATGATTACTGTCGCTCCGGCGAGCGCGGCAACACCACGCGAGAGCCTGCCCCCGCGAAGGCGGGCGAAAGGGAACCCATGTGCCGGGACGAATGATGATAGCGGCGGTGAACGCACTAACAAATTCTCTGGCATCGAACGCGTTCTTCGGAACCGTCACCGGTACCAGGACAGCCATTCGCGGGCCTGCCTCTGGGCTTCCGCGATCTGGTTCGGATCCATTTCGCGGGATATCTGCGCCCGCCAGGTCTTGGCGAGTTCGCTGCCTTTCATCGCCGCGAGATTGAACCATTTATGGGCGGCGATGTAGTCCACATCCACACCCTGCCCGGTCGAATAG
>Ga0335075_10002271_pt1 | contig 31073 bp, 28 predicted proteins | sample Lox_Sample_24_FD_206723 | JGI IMG/M metagenome (GOLD analysis project Ga0335075, IMG submission 206723) | Soil microbial communities from Loxahatchee National Wildlife Refuge, Florida, United States - Lox_Sample_2.4 | ecosystem: Environmental > Terrestrial > Soil > Wetlands | place: USA...
CACGCGCGCACCAGTTGACTGTCGAATACGTTGCCGATTCGCGGGCCCTGCGCTCATGAGGCGGGCCAACTGCGTGCACGCACATTGCACCGGTAGCGGCCGTAAGGATCTACTGCCAATACCTGCATCGATCATAGCTGGTAGGTCGTCGCGACCGGGGATCGCCATCCGGTCAGCGCGGCGTAGCCGGGCGCGGCGGGTCGCCACCACCGGCACCTCGTGGCGATCGCAAGGGCGGCGTAGCCGGGCGCGGCGGGTCGCCACCACCGGCACCTAGAGTGTTGTCATGACTTCGCTTTCGGGCGCCGACGACGTGTCCGACCCGTCCTCGGCACGAGTGCCGGCAGACCACCCCGGAGTCAACGAATTGTTCGCGGTGTTGGCCTACGGCGAGGTCGCGGCGTTCTACCGGCTCACTGACGAGGCGCGGATGGCGCCCGATCTGCGCGGGCGGATCTCGATGGCCAGCATGGCGGCTGCCGAGATGGCGCACTACGAGCTGCTGCACGACACCCTGGAGAGCCGCGGCGTCGACGTGGTGCCGGCAATTTCGAAGTACGCCTCCGCGCTCGACGGCTACCACCGGCTGACCACGCCGAGCACCTGGCTGGAGGCGCTGGTCAAGACCTATGTCGGGGATTCGCTGGCCGCCGACTTCTATCTGCAGATCGCCGACGGGCTGCCCGACGAGGTTGCCGACGTGGTGCGCGCGACGATGGCGGAGACCGCACACTCCCAGTTCGTCGTCGCCGAGGTGCGCGCCGCGGTGACCAAGAGCGGGCGACAGCGCAGTCGGCTGGCGTTGTGGTCACGTCGTCTGCTCGGCGAAGCGATCACCCAGGCCCAGTACGTGTTGGCCGAACACGATGAGCTGGTCGACCTGGTGGTGTCGAGGACAGAGGGCTTGACGCAGCTGGCGGGGTTCTTCGACCGGCTCCAGCGCCTACACGACGACCGGATGCGGGAACTGGGCCTGGCCTGATCTAGCGGCTGCAGGTCGCGATCATCGTGCTGCTCGTCGACATCGCAATCGGCTGACCCGCGCCGTCGGTGATCGAGCAGTTGAGACGACCGGTCAGGCTTGTCGCGACAACGGACCTGATCTGCACTCCCGGGTTCGTCACCACTGTCCTGGACCACGGCAGTGACACATTGAAGTCGGTCTGAGGCGCGCCTTGAGCGTCGGTGTAGACGATGGTCACCAGATCAAAGAGTGCCTTGGTCCCGGTCACCCGGTAGACGAAGGTGCGGGCGGCCACGTCCGGTGGTGCCGGGGGAACTGCGGCAGGTGGCGGGATCTCGACAGGCGCGGTGCTGGTGGCTGTCGGGCTGGGCTGTCGCGGGGGCGGTGTCATGGTGGTGACCGTCTCGGGCGGCAGGGCCGGGGCCAGGGTCGGCCGCGGTGCCGCGCTGCGAGGTGGCGCCACCACCGTCGCCGAGGTCGAGGCGCTGTCGCCGCCGTTGACGATCACGACCGTGGCGATCACCGCGAGCACGAAGATGATGCCGGCGATCGCCGCCACCGGACGCCAGCGCTGATCGGCGTGCGTAGCCGGGTCATCGCCGTCGGCGTAAATGTCGTCGACGGTGATGTCATCTGGGTAGTCCTGGATATCGCTATCCAAGTAATTCATGGTGCTGATGGTGCAGATGTTATCGATGCGACCGATGGTCGAGGGCCGCAGCGCGCGCGTGTCAGGTCACGATTTGCCAACGGCGGCCGGCTTCGCCCGCGCACGGGGCGGTCCACTAGCCTGCTTGCTGGAGAACGGTTTCCAACGACCACCAAGACAGAACGGGAAGGGGCCGACGTGGAGGTCAAGATCGGTATCACGGACAGCCCGCGCGAGCTGGTCTTCAGCAGTCCGCAAACGCCCGGCGAAGTCGAAGAGCTGGTCAACGCCGCGCTCGGCGCGGGTTCCAACGTGCTAAGCCTGACCGACGAGAAGGGTCGCCGGTTCGTGGTCAACGCTGCCAAGATCGCCTACGTCGAGATCGGCGTCGCGGACGCGCGCCGGGTCGGTTTCGGGCTGGGTAGCAGTAGCAGCCCGGCTAGGAACGGGTGAGCGGCACGTGTGACAGCCCGCCCCAGGCGAACAGCACGGTGCCGTCGACGGCATCGTCTTTCGAAATCGGCCGATCGGTGTCCAACCAATACCTGGCGCAGTCGACGCTGAGCGCAACCAAGGCCACCGCGATCATTCGGGCGCGGTGTGGGTCCAAGCCGGAGTCGGCGCTGATCAGGTCGAAAACCGCGTCGATGCACGATTCGGTGGCGACTCGCACCTGCGCGGCGACGGTGGGCTCGGTGACATAGTCGTTCTCGAAAATCAACCGGTAGCCCTGGCTGTCGTGCTCGATGAAATCGAAGAACGCCTGAACCGCCGAACGCAACCGTTGTCGGTTGTCGGTGGTGGTGCGCAGCGCCTGCCGCACGCCGGACACCAGATTCTCGACATGCCGCTGCAGGACCGCCAGGTACAACTCGAGCTTGCTGGAAAAGTGCTGGTAAAGAACGGGTTTGCTGACTCCCGCCCGTTCGGCGATCTCGTCCATACCGGCCGCGTGATAGCCGCGGTCGACGAAAATCTCGCTGGCTGCGATGAGCAATTGGCCGCGACGCTCGTCACGCGGCAGCCGGTTGCCGCGCCTTTGCGCCGGCCGATTGCCGGCGCCCACCTTGACCGCACCCCCTTCTGCGGCGTTGGCGAGATCGCTCATCGAGTCCTCAAATCCTTTTGACCTGATCGTCGTACCGCCGGTGTAGCGTTGCGCGGCTAATCGCAACGACACTACTACCCACTCGCTTTGGGGATTGCCATCCACGCCCCGAATGTCGGCAGAACGGGTTGGTCAAATACGGTATGCCGTTACCCGCGGGCGCGCCGAGAGTCCCAGCTAGCGACCGTTGTGCCATCCTTGGGAAGTGACCTCCGACCCGGATCTGCGCGGGGGCAACCGGGTACCGGTGCTCCGCGACGACTGGCGAGAGCCGCTGCGCGCGCAGCGGGATCCTCTCGCGTGGGGCTCAGGGCGGGTTCGGTCCAATCGGGATAACAGCCGCTGGCGCAAACAGAGCTGGCTAGGACGTTTCGTGTCCACCTACGGCTGGCGCGCGTACGCGCTGCCGGCGCTGGTTGCCGTCACCGCTGTGGTGATCTACCAGACCGTGACCGGGACCAGCGTGTCTGCACCGGCCTCGGGTGAGCCTGTCCAGGGCCCGCCGAAAATCGGGGCGGTGGGCACGTCGATCATCGACGCACCGCCACGCGGTCTGACCCAGTTCGACGCGAACCTGCCCACCGGGATGCTGCCCAGCGGCGGTCCGTTCACCGACGCCGGCGACAAGACATGGCGCATTGTCCCCGGTGGTACCCCGCAGATCGGCCAAGGCACCGTCAAGGTCTTCAAATACACCGTCGAAATCGAAAACGGCATTAACCCGGCCGCATTCGGTGGCGATGACGCGTTCGCGGCAATGGTCGACCAGACACTGGCCAACCCCAAAAGCTGGATACACAACCCGCAGTTCGCTTTCGCCAGGATCGACGGAACCGACAGAAGCAAACCCGATATCCGCATCTCGCTGAGCTCCCCGATGACCGTGCGGGAGGGCTGTGGTTACGAATTCCCGCTGGAGACGTCCTGCTACAACCCGTCGTATGGACCCGACGTGCAACCCCGGGTCTTCATCAACGAGGCACGGTGGGTGCGCGGTGCAGTGTCCTTTCAGGGCGACGTCGGTTCCTACCGGCAGTACCTGATCAACCACGAGGTCGGCCACGCCATCGGCTATCTCCGCCACGAGCCTTGCGACCAGCAGGGCGGCCTGGCGCCGATCATGATGCAGCAGACGTTTTCGACCGCCAACGACGACGCTGCAAAATTCGACCCGGAGTGGGTCAAGCCCGACGGCAAGACCTGCCGGTTCAATCCCTGGCCGTACCCGATCGCCTAGCCGCGCGGCGTAGCCCGCGCGCGATGGGAAGCACCGGCGGTTGTTTGCCGTTGCTCCACACAGCTGCTGTGATGGTTGTGGGACTCCAGTGACGAATCGAGGCAATATCGGTGTCTGGACCAGACAGGTCGTTGCCACCGCTTGTTGAGCCGGCTGCCGAGCTGACGCGGGATGAAGTTGCCCGTTACAGTCGGCATCTCATCATTCCCGACCTGGGCGTCGACGGGCAGAAGCGGCTCAAAAGCGCCCGGGTGCTGGTGATCGGCGCCGGAGGCCTTGGCGCACCGACACTGCTTTACCTGGCCGCGGCGGGTGTCGGCACGATCGGCATCGTGGACTTCGACGTCGTCGACGAATCCAATCTGCAGCGCCAGATCATTCACGGGGTCTCCGACATCGGCCGATCCAAAGCGCAGTCTGCGCGCGACTCGATCGCTGAGGTCAACCCGCTGGTAAACGTGCGTCTGCACGAGGAGCGACTGGAACGGCACAACGCCGTCGACCTATTCGAGCAATACGACCTGATCCTTGACGGCACCGACAACTTCGCGACTCGATATCTGGTCAACGACGCCGCGGTGCTGGCTCACAAGCCCTATGTATGGGGGTCGATCTTCCGATTCGAGGGCCAGATCTCGGTCTTTTGGGAGGATGCGCCCGACGGTCGCGGCCTCAACTACCGCGACCTGTACCCGGAAGCGCCTCCGCCGGGCATGGTTCCGTCCTGCGCCGAAGGTGGTGTGCTCGGCATACTGTGCGCGTCGATCGCGTCGATGATGGGCACCGAGGCGATCAAGCTGATCACCGGAATCGGCGAGCCGCTGCTCGGCCGGCTGATGGTGTACGACGCGTTGGAGATGAGCTATCGCACCATCACGATCCGCAAGGACCCGTCCACGCCGAAGATCACCGAGCTGATCGACTACGAGGAGTTCTGCGGGCTGGCGTCCGACGATGTGGCCCAGGCGGCTGCTGACTCCACGATCACCCCGCGTGAGCTGCGGGAGTTATTGGAGTCCGGCAAGAAGGTGGCCCTGATCGACGTGCGCGAGCCGGTCGAGTGGGACATCAACCACATCGACGGCGCCCAGCTGATTCCGAAGTCCCTGATCGACTCCGGCGAGGGCTTGGCCAAGCTGCCGCAGGACCGGATGCCCGTGCTGTATTGCAAGACAGGTGTGCGCTCAGCGGAGGCCCTAACCGCGCTGAAGAAAGCCGGGTTTGCCGACGCGGTACACCTGCAGGGCGGGATCGTGGCATGGGCCAAACAGATGCAGCCCGACATGGTGATGTACTGACTGGCTGAGGTCGGTCGCGTCCTCGTGTCTAGTCCCGAGAGTTCGCTGGCCGCGATTAGGCTAATCGCGTGACTGTCGAGCCGCCGCCTGAGCATGTGCTGTCGGCGTTCGGTCTGAGTGGCGTGCAGCCCATCCCGTTGGGAGCCAGCTGGGAGGGTGGCTGGCGGTGCGGGGAAGTCGTGTTGTCGATGGTCGCCGACAACGCGCGCGCCGCCTGGTCCGCGCGGGTGCGCGAGACGCTGTTTGTCGACGGCGTGCGGTTGGCCCGGCCGGTGCGGTCGACCGATGGGCGTTACGTGGTTTCCGGCTGGCGAGCAGACACCTTCGTGGCCGGTCAACCCGAGCCCCGGCACGACGAGGTGGTGTCCGCCGCGGTGCGGCTGCACGAGGCCACCGGCAAATTGGAGCGACCCCGCTTCCTCACCCAGGGACCAACGGCGGCGCCGTGGGCCGATGTCGACGTCTTCATCGCCGCGGACCGTGCCGCCTGGGAAGAGCGGCCGCTGCAGTCGGTTCCGCCGGCGGCGCGGGCGGCGTCGCCCAGCGCGGACGGTCAGCGGTCGGTCGAGCTGATCAATCAGCTTGCCGGACTGCGCCGCCCCACCAAGAGCCCCAACCAGCTGGTCGACGGGGATCTCTACGGGACCGTGCTGTTCGCCGGCGCTGCGGCCCCCGGGATCACCGACATCACGCCGTACTGGCGGCCTGCATCCTGGGCGGCCGGCGTGGTAGTCGTCGACGCGTTGTCTTGGGGCGAGGCCGACGAAGGACTCATCGAACGCTGGAACGCCCTGCCGGAATGGCCACAGATGTTGTTGCGCGCGTTGATGTTCCGGCTCGCCGTGCACGCACTGCACCCGCGATCGACGGCCGCCGCGTTCCCCGGTCTCGCCCGCACGGCCGCGCTGGTGCGGTTGATCCTCTAAAACTTGTGCCGGATCTTGTTCAGGTTGACCTTGCCGTCGACCGCGAGAATTCCTTCTGCCCGAAGCAGTTCCAACTGCCGACTGGTCAGATGCCTTGCGGGACGGCCAGATGCCGTGATCACCCGATGCCAAGGCAGGTCCGAGGAGTCGATGCGCATGATCCATCCGACAATCCGCGGGCTGGAAAGCTCTGCGGCGGAAGCGATGTCGCCGTAGGTGGCGACACTTCCGGCTGGTATCGAGGCAACCAGCGCGCGCACCCGCTCGACCTGTTCGTCGGTCACCGGCGCCACGATCAGGACATCCGTTCGCGGATCAGCTCGGCGACCTCGGCCGGCCTGGCCTCCGCCACCATGTGATCGCAGTCGAAATCGATCAGCTGAAAATCAGCACCCAGTCGCTCGTGTAGGGCGGCGATGAGCCGGTCGCTGACGTACGGTGGCGAGGTCCGTGCAGCCCGTACCAGCATCGTGCTAATGCCGTTGGGAGGCAACACGATTTCGCGGGCCAATTCACTCCAGTAAGACATCATCGCGGGCAGGCTGATACGCCAACCGTACCGCCCGCCCGGCAGTGCGACGAGGTGGTCGTCGAGTTCGGCGTCGAGCACTGCCGAGTCGACCCCTGCCCAGGAGCCGGTGGCCTTCTCGGCACGGGCTTCCGCGGCGTCGGGGTAGTCGGGTGAGGCGAGCATGGCGTCGGCGATCTCCCGCGTCCGCTCACCGTCCAGCCCGATCGCCGGGTCAAGCAGCACCAGTGCCGTCACCCGGTCGGGGTGCGCAGCGGCAAGATGCAGCGCGACCGCGCTGCCGAATGAGTGCGCGACCACCACGACCGGGCCGTCAGCCTGCTGGTCGAGCAATGCATCCAGCGCGGTGACATTGGCGTCGATGGTCCACGGCGCCGCCCACGACGACCTGCCGTGCCCGATCAGATCGGGTGCGGCAACGCTGATCTCGGCCAGGTGCTGATTCGCCAGCGGTTGCCAGCGTTTCCCGTGTCCGGTCAGCCCGTGGAGGGCCAGCAGGCGCAGCGGCCCGGAGGGGCCGTAGCGGTGCACGTGCAGTCGGGTCACGCGTTGATGGTGCCAGTCCGACGCCGGCGCATCGTCGCCCGGGCGGACTTGTCGGACCCTCGTGATGTCATGCCGCTATGTCTTTCCGCTGGGGTCCCGAGGCGCGCGCCGTGCTGGATCCCGGTCTGCGCGGCGTGGTGCGAGTGCTGGGCGGTCCGGGAACCGGTAAGAGCAGCTTGTTGGTCGACGCGGCCGCTGCGCGCATCGCCGCGGGGGCCGATCCGGAATCGGTGCTGTTGCTGACGGGTTCGGGCCGGATCGGGGCACGGGCCTGCGGTGCGTTGACGACAACGCTGTTGCGCTCGCAGGAGCTCGGCCCGTATCGCGCCGTCATCCGCGAGCCGCTGGTGCGCAGCGTGCACAGTTACGCGTTCGCCGTTCTACGGTTGGCGGCCCAGCGGGCCGGCGTTCCGCCGCCTCGGTTGATCACGGCTGCCGAGCAAGACGCGATCATCGCCGAACTGCTCGCCGGGGAGATCGAGGACGGGCCAGCGAAGACTGCAGCGTGGCCGGCTGAGCTGCGGGCCGCCCTAGGCACCGCGGGGTTCGCCGCCGAACTGCGCGAGTTGCTCACCCGCTGCGCCGAACGAGGGGTGGACCTGCAGCGGCTGCAGCGGCTGGGCCGACTGTGCGGTCGCCCGGAATGGGCAGCCGCGGGCCAGTTTGCGCGCAGGTATGAGCAGGTGATGCTGCTGCGAGCCGCAGTGGGAACGGCTGCTCCACAGGCGACGACGCCGGCGGTCGGGGCCGCCGAATTGGTCGGCTCAGCGCTCGAAGCGTTCGCGGTCGACCCGGAGCTGTTGGCCGCTGAACGCGCCCGGATCGGCGTTCTGCTGGTTGACGATGCCCAGCAACTCGACCCGCAAGCCGCTCTGCTGGTGCGAGTGTTGGCTGGCGGCGCTGACGTGACGCTGCTCGCCGGTGACCCGGCTCAGGCGGTGTTCGGCTTCCGCGGCGCCGAGCCGGCGGCGCTGCTGGGTGACGGCACGCCGTCGGTGACGCTGACCACGTCACACCGTTGCGCTCCCGCGGTCGCGCGGGCAGTGTCAGGCATCGCCGGCCGACTTGTCAACGGCTGCGAAATCGAAGGCACCGGAGACGATTCGGGTTCGGTCGACGTGCGGCTGGCCGCGTCCGCGGGTGCGGAGGCGGCCCTGATCGCCGATTCGTTACGACGCGCGCATCTCATTGACGGGGTGCCGTGGTCGCAAATGGCGGTCATCGTCCGGTCCGTGCCGCGCGCCGCCGCCGGGTTGTCGCACGCGTTGGCGCGAGCCGGAGTTCCGGTCGCCCAGCCGCCGGTCGCGGGATCGCTGGCCGAGCAGCCCGCTGCGAAGGCGCTGCTGACGGTGCTGGCCGCCGCCGCCGACCGGTTGACCGGCGAGCGCGCGCTGACGCTGCTGACCGGGCCGATCGGTCGAGTCGATCCGGTTTCGCTTCGCCAGCTGCGGCGGACGCTACGCCGCGCCGACATAGACGGGCCGCCAAGAGAATTCGGCGACCTACTGGTACAGGCGTTGGACGGCGGCGGACTTTCCCGGCTGACTCCGACCCAGGCCCGACCGCTGCGACGGGTGCGCGCGGTGCTGGACGCCGCCGCCCGCTGTCACGCGCGAGGCGAAGATCCCCGCTACATCTTGTGGGCGGCATGGAGTCGTACGGGTCTGCAGCGTCGCTGGCTGGCGGCGTGTGAGCGTGGCGGACCGTCCAGCGCTCAAGCCGGCCGGGACCTCGACGCGGTGACGGCGCTGTTCGATGCCACCGACCAGTGTGTGTCGCGTACTGCCGGCGCATCGGTAGCCGGGTTGATCGACCATCTGGACGCGCTGCAAACCCCTGTCGGCGCTCTCGAGCCCACGACCGGAGCCGAGCAGGTCACCTTGTGCAGCGCGCACGCGGCGCTGGGCTACGAGTGGGACCTGGTCGTCATCGCGGGTCTCCAGGAAGGGTTGTGGCCCAATACAATTCCACGCGGCGGCGTGCTGGGCACGCAGCGACTGCTGGACGTCCTCGACGGGGTCAGCGAGAACGCCTCGATGCGGGCACCGCTGCTGGCCGAAGAACGGCGGCTGCTGGTGGCAGCGATGGGCCGGGCGCGCAAGCGGCTGCTGGTGACGGCGGTAGATGGAGAGGCCAGCGACGGCAGCGATGACTCTTTGCCGTCGCCGTTCTTTTCCGAGATCGCGCAGTGGGCCACCACCGGCACTCCCGATGCGGCACCACAACCCGTTACGGCGCCGCGCGTGCTGTCGGCGTCCGCCGTGGTGGGCCGGCTGCGCGGAGTGGTGTGCGCACCGCAGGGGGCGGTAAGCGAGGCGGTGCGCCATTGCGCGGCAACACAATTGGCGCGGCTGGCCGCAGCGGGCGTGCCGGGCGCAGACCCGGCCGGGTGGCACGGCATGACGCCGGTCAGCACCACCGAGCCGTTGTGGAGTAGGGCCGATGACACAGATCACATCGTCACCCTGACTCCGTCGAGCCTGCAGATGCTGACCGACTGCCCGCTGCGCTGGCTGGCCGAACGCCACGGCGGAACCGACGCCCGTGACCTGCGCTCCACGGTCGGCTCGGTGCTGCATGCGCTGGTCGCCGAACCGGCAGGTAGCGAGCCGCAGCTGCTGGCCGCCCTGGAACGGGCGTGGCAGCATCTGCCCTTCGAAGCCCGTTGGTATTCAGCCAACGAGCTGGCCCGCCATCGCACGATGATCCAGGCCTTCCTGGCGTGGCGGGCCCAGACCCGCAGCGAGCTGACCGAGGTGGGCGTCGAAGTCGACGTCGACGGAGTGCTGGACGGCCGCGGTGGCGCAAGCGTGCGGCTGCGCGGCCGGGTCGATCGGATCGAGCGCGACGCAGCGGGCCGGCTGGTCATCGTCGACGTCAAGACCGGCAAGACACCAGTCAGCAAGGATGACGCGCAACGACATGCCCAGCTGGCCGCCTACCAGCTGGCGGTGGCCGAGGGCTTGGTAGCTCAAGGCGACGAGCCGGGCGGCGCGCGGCTGCTGTACCTGGGCAAGACCGGGCCCGCCGGTGCGACCGAACGCGAGCAGGACCCGTTGACCCCCGACGCACGCGAGCAGTGGCGCAACGTGGTCCGCGAGGCGGCCGAGGCGACCGCCGGGCCGCAGTTCGTCGCCCGGGTCAATGACGGCTGCGCACACTGCCCGCTGCGGCCGAGCTGCCCGGCCCACGCCGATGCCGAGGGGGCGGTATGACGACACCAGTTGCGACACGCTACAGCCCGACCGAATTAGCGTGTGCCCTAGGCCTTTTCGAGCCGACCGCGGAGCAGGCGGCGGTCATCGCCGCGCCGCCGGGGCCGCTGGTGGTGATCGCCGGGGCCGGCGCCGGGAAAACCGAGACGATGGCAGCGCGGGTGGTGTGGCTGGTCGCCAACGGCTACGCCGAACCCGGGCAGGTACTCGGGCTGACCTTCACCCGCAAGGCCGCCGGTCAGCTACTGCGGCGGGTCCGCTCCCGGCTGGCCCGGCTGAGCGGCACCGGACTGACGACCGGCAGCCAACCCGGCCCGCCGGGCGAGCCCGCCGGCACGCCCGCCGTCAGCACCTATCACGCGTTCGCCGGCCAGTTGCTGCGCGAATACGGCCTGCTGGCACCGGACGCAGGCGAGCACGCACAGCCCGTCGAACCTGACACCCGGCTGCTCAGCGAGACAGAGCTCTGGCAGCTGGCATTCGACGTCGTCAACGGATACGGCGGTGAGCTGCACACCGACAAAACCCCGGCCACGGTCACCTCGATGTTGCTGCGGCTGTCGAGTCAGCTCGCCGAGCACCTGGTCGACACCGGTCAGCTTCGCGACACGCACGTCGAACTCGAACGGCTGGTGCACACCCTGCCGGCGGGCCGCTACCAGCGTGACCGCGGACCCAGCCAGTGGCTGCTGCGGATGCTGGCCACCCAGGCCGAGCGCGCCGAGTTGGTGCCGCTGATCGACGCCCTGCACCGGCGGATGCGGGCCAAAAAGGTGATGGACTTCGGCGCCCAGATGGCCGACGCCGCGCGGCTGGCAACCGTGGTGCCGCTCGTCGGTGAGCAACTGCGCGCCCGCTACCGGGTGGTGCTGCTCGACGAATACCAAGACACCGGATACGCCCAACGCATCTTGTTGTCGTCGCTGTTCGGCGGCGGCGTCGACGATGAGCTGGCGTTGACCGCTGTCGGCGACCCGATCCAGTCCATCTATGGCTGGCGCGGCGCCTCGTCGACCAATCTGCCCCGGTTCACCACCGACTTCCCCCGACCCGACGGCAGCCCTGCGCCGGTCCTGGAGTTGCGAACCAGCTGGCGCAACCCGCCCCGGGCGCTGTACGTGGCAAATGCCGTCTCGGCGGATGCGCGGCGACGATCGGTGGCGGTGCGCGCGCTTCGCTCGCGCCCCGACGCCGCGCCAGGCACCGTCCGCTGCGCGCTGCTGGCCGACGTGCAGACCGAACGGGAGTGGGTCGCCGACCATCTGCACCGGCGCTATCAGCAGGCCGCGGGTGACGGGGTTGCGCCGCCGACCGCCGCGGTCCTGGTGCGGCGTAACGCCGACGCCGCCCCCATGGCCGCTGTCCTGCGGGCCCGCGGCATCCCGGTCGAGGTGGTCGGACTGGCCGGACTGCTGTCGGTGCCCGAGGTCGCCGACGTGGTAGCGATGCTGCGGCTGGTGGCCGACCCGACCGCCGGTGCGGCGGCCATGCGGGTGCTCACCGGTCCGCGGTGGCGGCTCGGAGCCCGCGACATCGCGGCGCTGTGGCATCGGGCGCGCGCCCTCGACAGCGGGCAAGCCGTGGCAATCGCAAGCGCCGAGCGGATCGCCGAGGCGGCGGGGCCGACGGCCGATACCGCGGGCCTGGCCGACGCGATCGCTGACCCGGGCCCGGCGCGCGACTACTCGGCGGCGGGGTATCGGCGGATCGCCGCGCTCGCCGAGGAATTGAGCATCCTGCGCGGCCACCTCGACCATCCCATTACCGACCTGGTCGCCGAGGTGCGCCGGCTGCTCGGCGTCGACTGTGAGGTGCGGGCGGCGCTGCCGGTGGCGTCGGGTTGGGCGGGCACCGAGCAACTCGACACTTTCGCCGACGTGGTCAGCCGCTATGCCGACGCGACGGCCGCGGCATCCCTCGACGGCCTGCTGGCCTACCTGGATGCGGCCAGCGTCGTCGAGAACGGCTTGCCGCCGGCCCAGATCGTCGTCGCGCAGAACCGGGTGCAGGTGCTGACCGTGCACGCCGCGAAGGGTTTGGAGTGGCAGGTGGTCGCGGTGCCACACCTGTCGGCCGGAGTGTTTCCGTCGACCGCGCAGCCGCGCACCTGGCTCACCGACGCCGCCGACCTTCCGCCGCTGCTGCGCGGCGATCGTGCGTCGGCGGGTGTGCACGGCGTCCCGGTTCTCGACACGTCGGATGTGACCGATCGAAAGCAGCTGTCGGACAAGATATTCGCGCACCGTCGTCAGCTCGAGCAACGTCGCCTCGACGAGGAGCGCAGGCTGCTCTACGTGGCCATCACCCGCGCCGAGGACACCCTGCTGGTGTCCGGCCATCATTGGGGCGCCACCGGGATAAAGCCACGCGGCCCGTCGGATTTCCTGAGTGAGCTCAAAGACATCATCAACCGGTCGGCGGATGCCGGTGACGCATGTGGGGTCATCGAACAGTGGGCGACCGCGCCGGCGGACGGTGAACGAAACCCGTTGCGTGACAGCGTTCATGAGGCGATGTGGCCTGTTGACCCGTTGGACGGCCGCGGAGCCGACGTCCAGCGCGGGGCGGCGCTGGTAACCGCGGCGATGTCATCGCCGGCGCCGACGCCGCCGTTCGACGCCGACACCGAAGGATGGGCGGCCGACGTTGACGCGCTGCTCAACGAGCGCGCCCACGCCGCGAAACCGCCGCCGCCAACGCTGCCTAGCCAGCTGTCGGTGAGCAGCCTGGTGGACCTGGCCCGCGAGCCGGAGCACGGCGTGCAGCGGCTGATGCGCCGGCTGCCAGCACGGCCAGACCCGCATGCGGTGCTGGGCAGTGCATTTCATGAGTGGGTCCAGCGGTTCTACGGCGCTGAGCGGCTGTTCGACCTCGGCGACCTGCCCGGCGCTGCGGACACCGACACCGCCCAGCGCAACGCCGAGGAGCTGGCCGGCTTGCAAACGGCCTTCCTCGCGTCACCGTGGGCTGCCCGTACGCCGGTCGACGTCGAGGTGCCGTTCGAGATGGCCATCGACGGCACCGTTGTGCGTGGCCGTATCGACGCGGTGTTCGCCGACCCCGACGGCGGCGCCACCGTGGTTGACTGGAAGACCGGCGAGCCGCCACACGGCCCGGAGGCCACCCGGCAAGCCGCTATCCAGCTCGGCGTCTACCGGCTGGCCTGGGCCGCGTTGCGTGGATGCCCGGAATCGTTGGTGCGCACAGCTTTTCATTACGTCCGTACCGGAGTCACCGTCGTCCCCGACGTGCTGCCGGAACCGGACGAGCTGGCCGCACTGCTGGCCGAGGCAACGACTGGGTCCGATTGCGCGGCTCGCCCCCGCAAGCGGGAGATACCCCCACCGCAGGCCGCCGCGCGGCCCGAATCATCGCCGCGTTAGGCGTTGCGCCGGACCTTGAGCGCCTCGGTGATCATTGGGATTTGCAGCGGCAGCCGGCCCAGAGCAATGACGCGCATCGGCCATGGTTTGTCCCACCAGAGTCGAACCATGTTGAGGTTCCCCGGGAACACCGCGAGGAACAGCGCGGCAGCCGCCAGTGCGGCGTTTCGCCGAGTGCGCGGCACCAGCAACAGTGCGCCGATGACGACCTCGGCGGCACCGGACGCATAGGTGTAGAAGCGCGGACTTCCGGGCAACTCGGCGGGGATGATGTCGTCGAACGGTTTCGGCGCCAAAAAGTGGACGGTGCCCACGCCGAGTAGCAACGCCGCGATTCGGTATGCGCCGCGCTGGCTGGCATGGCGTTGAGCAATTGGTGCGATGGCGGTCATGGTTACATTGTGTCGTGCGCCGGGCCGAGCCGATGAACTGTGGTCAAAGCTAGCTGGCGGCGCAGGGGTCTCGACGAGACGCTGACAGCGCTGCCCGGCTATGCGCTGGTCGGGACGCTACGTATCCCGGAGTCCGATGTCGGCCCGCTCCGCGCGATCTGGAAGCGAGTCGCGGTCGCACTGCTCGCGCTGGTGGTCGCGGTGATCACCGTCTACCTGGGCCGCGACGGCTACACAGACGTACGCGGCGTACCACTGTCGCTCATCGATTGCGTGTACTTCGCGACGATCTCCCTCACCACCGTCGGTTACGGCGACCTCACCCCGTACACCGAAGCGGCCCGGCTGACCAACATTGTGATCATCACGCCGCTGCGGATCCTGTTTCTCGTCGTGTTGGTCGGTACGACGCTGCAGGTGCTCACTGAGCGGTCCCGGCAAGCGTGGAAGATTCAGCGTTGGAGGAGCAGAGTGCACAACCATACCGTCGTCGTCGGCTACGGCACCAAGGGAAAATCTGCCGTCGCCGCGATCCTCGACGACGAATCATCGAGCTGCGACGTCGTCGTCGTCGACACCGAACGGCCCGCCCTCGACCACGCTGCGGCTGCCGGCCTGGTCACCGTCCACGGCGACGGCACCAGAGCCGATGTGCTGCGGCTGGCCGCCGCCCAGCTTGCGTCATCGATCGTCGTCGCCACCGGACGCGACGACACCGCGGTGCTTGTCACCCTGACCGCCCGGGAGATTGCGCCCAAAGCCAAGATCGTGGCTTCGATTCGCGAGGCGGAAAACCAGCATCTGGTCAAGCAATCCGGTGCGGACTCGGTGGTCGTCTCCTCGGAGACGGCCGGCCGGCTACTGGGCGTGGCCACCACAACGCCCAGCGTCGTAGCAATGATCGACGACCTGCTGACGCCGGCCGAGGGATTGGCGATCGCCGAGCGCGATGTCGAGCAGGCCGAAGTTGGCGGTTCGCCGCGGCATCTGCCCGAGATCGTGCTCGGTGTGGTGCGCGACGGCCGCTTGCTGCGCGTCGACGCGCCCGAGGTCGACGCCATCGAGGCCGGCGATCGACTGCTCTATGTCCGAAATGTGGGGAAGTAAGGCGTGGCGACCGCAGGCGCGGCGAAGCCGGGCGCGGCGGGTCGCCACCAGGAGGTGTAGTACGTGGATTTCCAACTACACAGCGTGCCGTTGCTGTCTCGCATCGGCGCCGACCGCGCCGACCAAGTACGCACCGACGTCGACGCGGCCGCCGCGGGCTGGGCCGACGCGGCCCTGCTGCGGCTGGACTCGCGCAATCAGGTGATGGTGGCGGGCGGCCGGGTGGTGCTGGGCAGCGCGAAGGCCTTCGCCGACAAGCCGCCGCCCGACGCGGTGTTTCTGGGTCGTCTGGAGGACGGTCGCGATGTCTGGGCGGTCCGGGGGCCGCTTCAAGCACCCGACGATCCCGACGTCCAAGCCGAGGTGGCCGACCTTCGCCGAGGCGGCCAGCTGTTCGACGACGTGGGTGCGCAGCTGGTGTCGTCGGCGGCGGCATTGCTCAACTGGCATGCGAGCGCCCGGTTCAGCTCGGTGGACGGCTCGCCCACCAAACCGATCCGAGCCGGCTGGGCCCGGGTCAACCCGGTCACCGGGCACGAGGAATTTCCGCGCATCGACCCCGCGGTGATCTGCCTGGTGCACGACGGCGGCGACCGCGCGGTGCTGGCGCGTCAAACAGTGTGGCCGCAGCGGATGTTCTCGTTGCTGGCCGGCTTCGTCGAAGCCGGCGAGGCGTTCGAAACCTGCGTGGTCCGCGAGATCCGCGAAGAAATCGGGCTGACCGTCCGCGATGTGCGCTACCTCGGCAGCCAGCCGTGGCCGTTCCCGCGCTCATTGATGGTCGGGTTCCATGCGATGGGCGATCCCGACGAGGAATTCTGCTTCAACGACGGCGAGATCGCCGAAGCCGCGTGGTTCACCCGCGACGAGGTCCGCGCCGCGCTGGCGCTCGGCGACTGGAGCAGCGCCGAGGACGCCAAGCTGCTGCTGCCCGGGTCGGTGTCGATCGCCCGGGTGATCATCGAATCCTGGGCCGCGGCGGGCTGAGGTGGCAATCGGCTCTACCCGGCCAGCGCGGCCAGCTTCGCCTTGATCTCGTTGGCGGCCGGGTTGGTCATCGTCGAGCCGTCGGCGAACTTCACCGTCGGAACCGTGTGGTTGCCGCCGTTCACTGAGCCGACGAAGTCGGCCGCCGCGGAGTCCTGTTCGATGTCGACTTCGTCGTAGGCGATGCCGGAGGCCTTCAATACGGTCTTGAGCCGACGGCAGTAGCCACACCAGGTGGTGGTGTACATCGTCAAAGAAGCGCTGCGAGCGCTGGGAGAACTGCTCATAGTCGGTCAAACATAACGTGCGTCCGCGTTATGCCGCGGCGTGGCGCTGCCCGGTGTTTGTCGGCGACCACTGCCAAGATGGACGCCATGCCGGTGATCACAGACCCATTGATTGCCGACCTCGATGACGAACAGCGCGAGGCCGTGCTTGCTCCGCGCGGACCGGTCTGCGTGCTGGCCGGTGCGGGCACCGGCAAGACCCGCACCATCACCCACCGCATCGCCCAGCTCGTCGCCGCCGGACATGTGGCCGCGGGCCAGGTGTTGGCGGTGACATTCACCCAACGTGCCGCGGGCGAAATGCGAACCCGGTTGCGGGCATTGGGAGCCGCGGCGCAGACCGGCTCCGGTGTCGGCGCGGTGCAGGCGTTGACATTTCACGCGGCGGCCCACCGGCAGCTGCGGTATTTCTGGCCGCGGGTCGTCGGCGACACCGGCTGGCAGCTATTGGACAGCAAGTTCGCCGTCGTCGCCCGCGCGGCCAGCAGCGGCCGGTTGCAGCTCACCACCGACGACGTCCGCGACGTGGCCGGCGAAATCGAGTGGGCCAAGGCGTCGCTGATTTCCCCCGAGCAGTACCCGGAAGCGGTCGCCGCCGCCGGCCGCGACATTCCGCTGGACGCCGCGCGGGTCGCCACTGTGTACGCGGCCTATGAATCGCTCAAATCCCGCGGCGATGATGTGGCATTGCTCGACTTCGACGACCTGCTGTTGCACACCGCGGCCGCGATCGAGAACGACGCGGCGATCGCCGAAGAATTCCGGGATCGCTACCGCTGCTTCGTCGTCGACGAATACCAGGACGTGACGCCGCTGCAGCAGCGCGTGCTGTCGGCGTGGCTGGGGGACCGGGACGACCTGACCGTCGTCGGCGACGCCAACCAAACGATCTATTCGTTCACCGGGGCCTCACCGCGTTACCTGCTGAACTTCTCGCGGCAGTTTCCGGAAGCGGCGGTGGTGCGCCTCGAACGGGATTACCGGTCGACGCCGCAGGTGGTGTCGCTGGCCAACCAGGTGATCGCCGCCGCCCGGGGGCGGGTGGCCGGCAGCAAGCTGCACCTGGTCGGTCAACGTGACCCGGGCCCGGCCCCGTCGTTTAGGGAACATCCCGACGAAGTCGCCGAAGCGGCCGCGGTGGCCGCGTCGATCTCGCGGCTCGTCGAGTCCGGCACGCCGCCAGCCGAAATCGCCGTCCTGTACCGGATCAACGCGCAGTCCGAGGTCTACGAAGAGGCGTTGACCGAGGCCGGCATCCCCTATCAGGTCCGCGGCGGCGAGGGCTTTTTCAGCCGCCAGGAAATCCGCCAGGCCCTGCTGGTCTTACAGCGGGCGGCCAACCGCGAAACCGACGGAGCGCTGCCCGACGTGGTGCGGGCGCTGCTCGAACCGCTGGGTTTGACGGCCGAACCGCCGACCGGAACCCGGGCCCGGGAGCGCTGGGAGGCGCTGACGGGGTTGGCCGAACTGGTCGACGAAGAGGTGGCGCACCGACCGCAGTTGGACCTGCCCGGTCTGCTGGCCGAGCTGCGGACTCGCGCCGACTCGCGCCACCCGCCGGTGGTGCAGGGTGTCACGTTGGCCTCGCTGCACGCTGCCAAAGGGCTGGAGTGGGACGCGGTGTTCCTGGTCGGATTGACCGACGGCACGCTGCCGATCTCGCATGCGTTGGCCCACGGCGCCGAAAGCGAAGCCGTGGAAGAGGAGCGCCGCCTGCTCTACGTCGGAATCACCAGAGCCCGAATGCATTTGGCGCTCAGCTGGTCGCTTTCCCGAAATCCCGGCGGGCGGCAGAGCCGCAAGCCGTCCAGGTTTCTCAACGGCCTGGCCCCGCAGACTCAAACCGGCTCCACTGCGAGCCGGCCGCGGCGGGGCGCCACCCGCTCCTCACAGCGCTGCCGGATCTGCAACAACCAGCTGACCACGCCGGCGGCGATCATGCTGCGGCGCTGTGAGACGTGCGCCGCCGACATCGACGACGAGCTGTTACTACAGCTCAAGGACTGGCGGCTGCGCACCGCTAAGGATCTGAAGGTGCCGGCATATGTGGTCTTCACCGACAACACGCTGATTGCGATCGCCGAGCTGCTGCCCTCCGACGACGCCGCGCTGGTCGCGATCCCGGGTATCGGCGCCCGCAAGCTCGAGCAGTTCGGCCCGGACGTGTTGGAGCTGGTCCGCAGCCGAGCCTAAACGCCACAAAGCCCCGTGGCGATCGCCGGTGCGGCGCAGCCGGGCGCAGCGGGTCGCCACAAAGCCCCGTGGCGATCGCCAGTGCGGCGCAGCCGGGCGCAGCGGGTCGCCACAAAGCCCCAGGTCAGAAAATCGCTTGCCGAGTCGGACTGCTACCCTTTAGCCTCGAACCGAAATTGCCGGGTCTCTTCATGCCCGGCGGCAGCCACCAGACGAGAGGAGGGAGCCACGATGATTACGATGAGCGCGATTCGAGTATCGCCCGTAGTTGCGGCCGGCGACACTGGCTCCCACCATGCTGCCCATGCCGTAGCGGCCGCCGTATCGGCGGCTGCGCGCAAGCGCCGCAACGCCGCCGCGACCGACGCGTCCGTGGATCGGGGCTCTACCTAGGTAAAGCCCCGCAATCTCGCCAAATGGCCACGGACCCGAAGTCACAAGGATCCGTGGCCACAGTTTTTGGGTCGACAGCCCATCACCTGGTTCGGATCTCTTCCAAGACCACCGCCAGACCAGGAAGCAGGTGAACCGGACATGTCGAGCCCGACAGTCCCCGACGAACCGCAGCCGGAGTTGCCTTGTCACGTCGGCGATCCCGACCTGTGGTTCGCCGACAGCCCGTCGGATCTGGAGCGCGCCAAGGCGTTGTGCGCCGACTGCCCGATTCGCAGCGAATGCCTGGCCGCGGCACTGCGACGCGAAGAGCCGTGGGGAGTCTGGGGAGGCGAGATCCTGGACCGTGGCTGCATCGTGAACCGCAAGCGGCCGCGTGGCCGTCCGCGCAAAGGTTCGGTCGCGGCTTAGACCGCGAAAGTGCAACTAGCGACGTGTTTTCCGAGAGACAGCACTGGTAGTTGCACTTTCGCGGTCAAACCTCAGACGACGGCCGCGTCGGGCTCGGCGAAGCCGGGAATCAGCTCCTCCGATAGCGCCTTGATCGGCACGTGCGCGTCCAGTTGGCACAAAATCGCGGCCACCGACGCGATCACACGCATCGGGATCGCCAGCTTGGGCGGCAAGTCCATCTGCCGGGCGGTTTTGATCTGCGACACCGACCGATCGATCTGACCCACCGTCATCCGTTGCAGCCATTTACGGGTGTAGTGGAAGACCTCGACCTCGACGGGTTCGACATACTGACGCAGCATCTCGTCGATGTCGCGCACCGACACCTGCTGGCCCTTCTGAATGAAGCCGACCTTTTCCATCGTCGGCAGCAACAGGTCGTAGTTCTTTTCCTTGGCCAGCCGGATCGTCATGCCAAGCTCGATCGGGAAGCCGCCGGGAAGCGGTGCGACCGCGCCGAAGTCGATCACACCCATCCGGCCGTCGGGCAGCAGCATGAAGTTGCCGGGGTGGGCGTCACCGTGCATCATCTCCAGCCGGCGCGGCGCGTCGAAGGTGAGTTCGAGCAGCCGAAAGCCCATCAGGTCGCGTTGTTCGACAGTGCCGTCGCGGATGATTTCCGCCATGTGCGTGCCCTCGATCCACTCCTGGATCACGACTTTGGGGGCGCTCGCCACGATGTGTGGGATCAGGAAATGCGGGTGGCCCTCATACGCTTTGGCGAATGCGCGCTGGTTGTCGGCCTCCAGCCGGTAGTCCAGTTCCATCTCGGTCCGCTCGATCAGCTCGTCGACGACGCCCTGCACGTCGGCGCCCGGAGCGAGCTGTTTGACCACCCCGACCATGCGCTGCATCGTTTTCAGGTCGGCGCGCAGCGCCTCGTCGGCACCCGGGTACTGGATCTTGACGGCGACCTCGCGCCCGTCCGACCACACCGCCTTGTGCACCTGCCCGATGCTGGCCGAAGCCACCGGTGTGTCGTTGAACTCGGAGAACCGTTGACGCCATTTGGTGCCGAGCTGGGCGTCGAGCACCCGGTGCACCTTCGCGGCCGGCAGCGGCGGCGCGTCTTTTTGCAGTTTGGTCAGCGCTTCCCGGTACGGTTCGCCGAACTCGTCGGGGATCGCGGCCTCCATCACCGACAGGGCCTGGCCGACCTTCATCGCGCCGCCCTTGAGCTCACCGAGCACGGTGAACAGCTGATTGGCCGCCTTCTCCATCAGTTCGGCGTTGACCTCGTCTTTCGACTTGCCGGTCAGCCGCTTGCCGAACCCGAGCGCCGCCCGGCCGGCGAAGCCGACCGGAATGCTGGCCAGCTTCGCGTTACGCGCAGCGCTCTTACGTTTGATCTCGGACACGTAACCATCATCCATGACAGTCCTGTGCTTGCCCGCATCGATCTGGCAACGCGCGTCATCATGCGGGTATCGGAAGGCCCGGACAGACGGCGATGTAGTCGATTCCCGGAGAAACCCAGTCGCGCCATTGCGTGTGACTCATGTTCGCTGTCAGTTTGTCGCACAGCTGGCCGGGATCGGCGATGGCCGGTGAGAGCAGCAGGTTTCCGTCCAGGGTTGTCGATGCGGCCAGGCGTCCGTCCGGGCTGATGGCGGCATCGGTGACACTGTCTGACGTGTTCAGCGGTGCGGCGGTGGGCGCGCCGGTGGCCGTGTCCCAAAGCCGCAACGTCTGTGTCCTCCAATCACGAAGCCCGGCTTCCTCTTAACGGAATCAGACATTGGTCAGCAGGAACACAGCGGATGCCTCGGCCATTGCCGCACCACGATCGAGCCGGTGTGCACGTCGAATTCCAGGGTGGCGTTCAACGCCATGGGCGGCTCGGGATCGGAGCCGTCGTCGGAGCTGGAGCCTCCACGCACTGCGGCGATCACCCGATTGATCTGGCTCAGCGCCAGCGCCGCCGTCGCCAGCAGGGTCGCGCGGTCGGCCACCCCGACGGCGTCGCGAAGCTGTGCGGCGACGGCAGGCCAGGCCGCATCGCGGTCCCTGCGGTGCAGATCCGCACATCCCAAACAGCTGGTGACACCCGGGATGACCAGCGGGCCGACCAGCCCGGTGCCGTCACGCACCCGGACCGCGAGGTGGGCAACCCGCTGACTGTGCAGATCGCGCAGCATTCGGGGGTCGGCGACCAGGTTGTCGGACAACACCACCAGGTCTGCCTCGGCGGCGCTCACCGCCGCATGGGGTTGGCTGCTGTGCTTGACTCGCGCGCCCGAGCAGCGCAGGCCCTCGAGCAGCAGCTCGGACAGCGGGCCGCGGCCGTGCACCCGGATCGACACCGACCGGGCAGGTCGTTGCCGGTGACCGCGCGTCGCGACCCCCGCCGTCACCAATTGCCCGACCAGATCGCTCAATTCTGCGTCGCTCAGCCCGTCGGCCTGGCGCTGCAACTCGCTCATCGGGACCGGCGAATGCATCACCCGCAGCAGTGTCGCCAACCCGGCGGGGGTCAGCCCGCGCGGCGGGCGGATCAGCACGGCACGGCCCGGGCTCCAGCCCACCTGCACGGCGCCGTCGGGCCGCAGCAGCACGGGAAGCGCCGGGTCCAGCGCGAACAGCGACGGCATGGGCTGCGCCATCCCGGCACTGTGCCATGGCCGTCAGACAGGTTGGTTCAGCTGTCCACAGGACTGTCGGCGACTGCACCGGGTATCGGAACGTCGTCGAGGATCATGAGCCTGGACGTTGCCGTCAACCTTGAACTGGCCGTAACCGTTAGTGGTCTTCAGCCGGTGCGGGCGGCGGTGGGCACGGCTTGCCGCCCCGTATTCCAATGATCGTTCCAAAGGCCGTGCCATATATCGGTCCGACCGTCACGCCGCAGGGCCAGTTGCTCGGGTTGTTGGGATCGTTGGGGTCCGGATCAGCTTGCGCGACCCCGGCGCTGAACACCAGGGCGACTAGCGCCAGTCCCGCAGCGATGATCGGTGGTTTCCGCATTTGCTTCACCTTTATCTATCGTTCCATAGCAAGCATGGCGTTCCTAGACTAGTGCATCGGGCCGATGCGATCGACCTATTCCGGCGTCACCCACGCTCCTCGTAGACTTTGGAACGATGCCGTGCACTATGCGCGAATTATTTTGTCCGCGTGTATTTTTAGCTGTTTAGGCTGGCCGTGACAGCGGCAGCTTGCTGGGCCGGGGTGAGGGTGTAACGGTCGCGGTTGAAATCCCACCGGTCGGTTGTCTGCTTCATGCTTTCCGCCGGATGCGGTAGAAGCGTCCTGGGCGTCACTTCACTAAAAGTGGTTCCACTCAAGCGCACCCCAGGCAGCTGGCATGTCTTGGCAGAAAAAGATCAGGCCGTCCCCTGGGAGAGCAGGGGCGGCCCGATCACCTATTCAGAGGTCGGATCGGGGGATGGGTCCCGCCTTGGCCCCCGTCTGGTACTAAGCCCTCGTCACTAGCGGCAGCGCCGGCAGACACAAAACGCTCTGCGTCTGTGGGAACGCGGCCGCCGGCCGGAAACCGGGAACCAGCCCAACATGCCCGGCCCGGTCGACCCACTCCTCAACCAGCACGCGCAAGACCTGCCGGACGATGTGACCGCCCCGGCAACGCATAGACCCCGCACCCAAACTCCAATGTCGGTGGGCCCTCCCGCCAATCACAAGATCATCAGTGGACATGGCGTCGCTGCCGTCCCGCTGCACCGCAGCGATGCACAACATCACCACCATGTCGGCTGGCAGCTCTACCCCACCGACGGTCGTTGGCTGGGTAGTAAAACGTTGGCAACCCTGCACCATCGGCTCCAACCGTAGGACCTCTTCAACGAACCTGCGTATCAGCTCAGGCTGACTTCGAAGCATGTCGCACAATTCGGGGCGGCGTGCCAACTCGAATAAGTGCCAGCCGGCGTGTTTGAACAGGTTGCGGCACGCCTCGGACAGGACATGGCCGGACCGCCCATGCAGGTGCTCAACAGGCAATAGCTGCAGGCGCGACACGATGTCGAAAAGGGCGCTAGCCATCGGCGTGGTCACATCGGCCACCGCGTCGCCGCCACCAGCGGCGGCGAAACGATCGATCAGCGCGGCGGCGGTCGGACGGAACACCGCCGCAACGTCATGAGCTGATTTTGGCGCGAATAGCTGCTGGTGAACCTGGAGATCGCGGTCGGGAAGAGCACGGGGGCGATCGAACCTTGGATCGTCCAGATTCGCTAAGACCTCCTCCCGTCCGACGACAAACACCCAGTTTGCCCCTGGATGTCGCAAAATCGGGCCGGCCTGTCGCGCCAGCCGCCAACCCAAGCCGCGGTCCGTGCTCAGGGCGGTTGCCGCCTCGGCGGGAAAGACTGGACAGTCGGCAAGCTTCATATGCCCGCCTCCTCATTCTCAGCCGTGTGGCGCTCTAAATTCCCGCAACTTCGCCACCATACCTATCAGCGAATCCGCCCCCCGAAAGCCTTAGTACCGTCCGGTCCTAAGGCTTGCTCCGCGCCGTGGTGCTGAGCATGAGCGCCTGTCTGAGCTGGTCAGACGTGGTGCGCGATAATGGGATTGAACCAGTGCATACCGTTACTTGGTGGGCCAGGCGTTGACTGTGCAGATCGCGCAGCATTCGGGGGTCGGCGATCAGGTTGTCGGACAACACCACCGGGTCTACCTCGGCGGGGCTCACCGCGGCATGCGACTGGCTGCTCTGCTTGACCCGCCCCCCCAAACAACGCAGCAGAATGGCCAGGCCGGCAGGATCCAAGCCACGCGGTGGACGGATCAGCACGGCGCGGCGCGGACTCTACCCCACCTGAACGGCCCCGTCGGGGCGCAGCAGCACCGGCAGGGCGGGGTCCAGCGCATACAACGACGGCGTGGGTGGCGCATGGTGGCACTGTGCCACGGCGGGCCGGGACGGCCGGCTCAGCTATCGACAGGGCCAGAGCCGCCGCCGGGGTCGCTGGGGCCGGCATCTGTGCCCCGCTCGAACTCGGCGATCGCCTCATCGATTCCGCTGGTGTCACCGCCGATGATCCGGTCGATGAACGCGGCCGGGTCATCGAGGTCTTCGATGGCGGGCAGCAGATCGGGGTGCTGCCAGACCGCGTCGCGGGCGTCGGCGCCGACGGCCTGGGTGAGCCGCTCCCACAGCACAGCGGCCTCGCGCAGCTTGCGGGGCCGCAGCTCGAGGCCGACCAGCGTGGCGAAGGTCTGTTCGGCCGGTCCGCCGGTGGCCCGGCGGCGCCGCAGCGTCTCGCCGAGGGCCGCCGCGCCGGGGATGCGGTCGCCGAGCGCGTCATTCACCACCGTCTGGACCCAGCCCTCGATCAGCGCCAGGAGGGTCTCCAGCCGTTCCAGCGCCTGGGTCTGCTCCGGTGTGGCCTTGGGCTCGAACACGCCCTGGGTCAACAGCTGCTCCATGGCGGCCGGATCGTTCAGCGAGGCCGGGTTGAAGTCGCGGGCCAGCTCCTCGATGCCCTGCATGTCGATCTTCATGCCCTTGGCGTAGGCCTCGACGGCGCCGAGCAGCTGGCTGGAAAGCCACGGCACATGACTGAACAGCCGGTGGTGGGCGGCCTCGCGAGCCGCCAGGAAGGTGACGATCTCGCTGCGGGATTGTTCGAGCCCGGCAGCGAAAGACTCAATGGCGTCCGGCAACAGCGCGGCGATTCCCTTGGGGCCCAACGGCAAACCGATGTCGGTCGACGTCAGCACTTCTTTGGACAACCGGGCCAGCGCCTGTCCCAGCTGCGAGCCGAATGCCATGCCGCCCATCTGCGACATCATCGACAGCAGCGGACCGGCCATGTTCTTGGCCTCTTCGGGCAGCGCGCCGGCCCACACCGTCGCGATCTGCTGAGCCATCGGGTCGCACAGCCGTTTCCAGGTCTCCAGGGTGTTGTCCACCCAGTCGGTGGGGGTCCAGGCGACGGTTCGGTTAGTACCCGCCGGCAACGCGGTCACCCCGTCGAGCCAGGTCTCGGCGAGGTGCACGGCGTCACGGATCGCGTCGTTGGTCGCGGCCGGGATCGGCGCAACGAATCCGATCGAACTCGAGGCGAGTTGCCGGGCCAGCTCATAGTTCACCGGTCCGGACGCCTGGCCGCCGGCCATGGCGGAGCCGGCGCCGCTGAACATCTGCCCGAGGCGCGTGAAGATCTGGCCCAGGTCGGCCATGTCGAACTCACCGCCGAGTCCGCCGAGGCCAAACGGGTCTGCCGATCCCGAGCCGGAGCTGGAATCGGGGTCGTTCTCCCGGCGCTTGTCGCGGTCCGGGTCGTCTCCGGAAGAGAACCCGAAAGGCAGGTCAGCCATGCCCCCAACGGTACTCACCGGCGGAGTGCAGCGCGCGATCCGCCGTCACGCTCTGAGTGAACCGGCCGCTAAATCGGCTCCGTCTAGTGTTAGCGACGTGAACAGGCGGATTCTGACGCTGATCGTGGCGCTGGTGCCGATCGCAGTCTTCGGTGTCCTGCTTGCGGTGGTGACGGTGCCTTTTGTGTCACTTGGCCCGGGTCCTGCGTTCGACACGCTCGGCGAGGTGGACGGCAAGCAGGTCGTCGACATCAAAGGCATGCAGACCCACCCCACGTCGGGGCATCTGGATATGACGACCGTTTCTCAGCGTGACGATCTCAGCCTGGCGGAGGCGGTGACGCTGTGGCTCTCCGGCGAGGAGCAGCTGATGCCGCGTGACCTGGTCTACCCGCCGGGCAAGTCGCGGGAGGAAATCGACAAGGACAACGACGCCGACTTCAAGGAGTCCGAGCACAGCGCCGAGTACGCGGCGCTGGGATACCTGAAGTATCCGCAGGCGATCACGGTCGCGGCGGTCATCGATCCCGGACCCTCGGTGGGCAAGCTGCAGGCCGGTGACGCGCTGCAGGCGGTGAACGGCACGCCGGTGGCCACCGTCGATCAGTTCACGTCGTTCCTCAAGCACACCAAACCCGGCCAGCCGGTCGCGATCGACTTTCGACGCAAAAACGCGCCGCCGGGCGTCGCTCACATCACGTTGGGCAGCCATCCGGGTCGCGATTACGGCTTCGCCGGTGTGTCGGTGATGGATGCGCCCTGGGCGCCGTTCGTGGTCGATTTCAACCTGGCCAACGTGGGCGGCCCGTCGGCGGGTCTGATGTTCAGCCTGGCGGTCGTCGACAAACTCACCACCGGCAACCTCGCCGGCACGAAATACGTCGCGGGCACCGGCACGATCAAGGCCGACGGCACCGTGGGCCGGATCGGCGGCATCCTGCACAAGATGAGCGCTGCCCGCGCAGCCGGGGCGACGGTGTTTCTGGTTCCGGCCGAAAACTGCTACGAGGCAAACTCCGGGAAGTTGCCCGGATTGCAATTGGTCAAGGTCGACAACCTCGCTGGCGCGGTGAATGCGCTGCATGCGGTGACGTCAGGCGGCCAGCCGCCGAGCTGCTGACGCCCGGCGACGATGCGCGCCGCGGAGCGGCGTGAGGAGGAGCCGGGTAATCAGACGTAGTGCGTACAGTTGTGATACGTGACATGGAGCAGGGAGCTTAGCTAGTGGGTATGCGGCCCGCCGCGAGAATGCCGAAGCTGACTCGGCGCAGCCGGATTCTCATCACGATCGCCTTGGCGGTGATCTTGCTGCTACTGGTCGGCCCGCGCTTGATCGACGGCTACGTCGACTGGCTCTGGTTCGGCGAGTTGGGCTATCGATCGGTGTTCACCACCGTGCTGGTGACCCGGTTGGTGGTCTTCCTGGTGGTCGGGCTGCTGGTCGGCGGCATCGTGTTCGCCGGCCTGGCGCTGGCCTACCGCACCCGGCCGGTGTTCGTCCCGAGCAACGGCAACGATCCGGTGGCCCGGTATCGCAGCGTGGTGATGTCGAGGCTGCGGGCGATCGGAACCGGTATTCCAGTCGCGATCGGCCTGCTTGCCGGGATCGTCGCGCAGACCTACTGGGTCAACGTCCAGCTCTTCCTGCACGGCGGCGACTTCGGAGTCAACGATCCGCAATTCGGCAAGGATCTCGGCTTCTACGCGTTCGAACTGCCTTTCTACCGGCTCATCCTCAGCTTCTTTTTTGTGGCGCTGTTCTTGGCCTTCGTGGCGAATCTACTGGCGCACTACATATTCGGCGGTATCCGACTGTCCGGGCGCACTGGCGCGCTGAGCCGTTCGGCACGCATCCAATTGATCAGCCTGATCGGCGCGCTGGTGTTGCTCAAGGCAGTCGCCTACTGGTTGGACCGCTACGAGCTGCTATCGCACACCCGCGCTGGAAAGCCGTTCACCGGCGCCGGCTACACCGACATCAACGCGGTGCTGCCGGCCAAGCTGATTCTGTTGGCGATCGCGTTGATCTGCGCCGCCGCAGTGTTCTCGGCGATCGTGCTGCGGGACCTAAGAATTCCGGCTATCGGCCTGGTGCTACTGCTGCTGTCGTCGTTGATCATTGGCGCCGGTTGGCCGCTGATCGTCGAGCAGATCAGCGTCAAGCCCAATGCCGCGCAGAAGGAACGCGAGTACATCAGCCGAAGCATCACCGCGACCCGGCAGGCCTACGGTCTCACCAATGACGTTGTGAGCTATCGCGATTACAGCGGCGACGGACGGGCAACCGCCGAGCAGGTTGCATCCGACCGGGCCACCACCTCCAACATTCGGCTGCTTGACCCGACGATCGTCAGTCCGGCGTTCACGCAATTCCAGCAGGGCAAGAACTTCTACTTCTTCCCCGACCAGCTGTCCATCGACCGCTATCCGGACCATGACGGTCATCTGCGTGACTACGTCGTCGCCGCCCGCGAGCTCAACCCGGACCGGCTGATCGACAACCAGCGGGACTGGATCAACCGGCACACCGTCTACACCCACGGCAACGGCTTCATCGCCTCGCCGGCCAACACCGTGCGCGGTATTGCCAACGACCCCAACCAGAATGGCGGATACCCGGAGTTTCTGGCCAACGTGGTCGGCCCCAACGGGGGAGTGGTCTCCGACGGCCCAGCACGGCTGGATCAGCCGCGCGTCTACTTCGGGCCGGTCATCGCCAACACGCCCGCCGACTACGCGATCGTCGGAAAGAACGGCGCCGACCGGGAATACGACTACGAGACCAACGCCGAGACCAAGAACTACACCTACACTGGAAGCGGCGGGGTGCCGATCGGTGGCTGGATATCGCGCAGCGTCTTCGCCGCAAAGTTCGCCGAGCGAAACTTCCTGTTCTCCAATGTGATTGGATCTAACAGCAAAATTTTGTTCAACCGAGATCCGGCACAGCGGGTTGAGGCGGTCGCGCCGTGGCTGACGACCGACAGCGGCATGTACCCGGCGATCGTCAACAAACGGCTGGTGTGGATCATCGACGCCTACACCACCCTGGACAACTACCCGTATTCCGAGCTCACCTCGTTGTCGTCGGCTACCGCCGACTCCACCGAAGTCGCGTTCAACCGACTGGTCCCCGACAAGCAGGTGTCCTACATCCGCAACTCGGTGAAGGCCACCGTCGACGCCTACGACGGGACGGTCACCCTTTATCAGCAAGACGAAGGTGACCCGGTGCTCAAAGCGTGGATGAAAGTCTTCCCCGGCACCGTCAAGCCCAAGAGCGATATCACCCCCGAATTGGCTGCGCACCTTCGCTATCCGGAGGATCTGTTCTAGGTGCAGCGGATGCTGCTGGCCAAGTACCACGTCAACGACCCGGTGACGTTCTTCTCGACGTCAGATTTCTGGGACGTCCCGCTGGACCCGAACCCGACCGCAAGCAGCTACCAGCCGCCGTACTACATCGTCGCGAAAAACATTGCCAAGGGCGATGATTCGGCGTCGTTCCAGCTGACCAGCGCGATGAACAGGTTCAAGCGTGACTACCTGGCCGCCTACATCAGCGCCAGCTCGGATCCGGCGACTTACGGGAAGATCACGGTGCTGACAATCCCCGGCCAAGTCAACGGGCCGAAACTGGCCAACAACGCGATCACCACCGATACCGCGGTATCGCAGGACCTCGGCGTGATCGGCCGGGACAACCAGAACCGGATCAAGTGGGGCAATCTGCTGACGCTGCCGGTCGCCCAGGGTGGGCTGCTGTACGTCGAGCCGGTGTACGCCTCACCCGGTTCCAGCGATGCCGCCTCGTCGTATCCCCGCCTGATCCGGGTGGCAATGATGTACAACGACAAAATCGGCTACGGGCCCACCGTCAGCGACGCGCTGACGGGACTGTTCGGGCCCGGCGCCGGTGCGACCGCGACCGGAATCGCGCCGACAGAGCCGGGCGCACCCGCCAGCCCGCCGCCCGGTGCTACGCCCCCGTCGGATGGTGCACCGCCGGCGGCGGCGGCCGTCCCGCCATCGCCGAACGGGGCCGTCACGCTGTCCCCGGCCAAGGGCGCCGCGCTAAAGGAGGTCCAGGCAGCCATCGGTGCGGCACGCGACGCGCAGAAGAGTGGTGATTTCGCCGCCTATGGCGCCGCATTGCAGCGGCTCGACGACGCGATCACCAAGTTCAACAACGCCAAGTAGTCGTGCTTGCTCCGGCGAGGAGGTATGCGGGATGACCGACATGAATCAGATTCCCGTGACAGTCGTGCAGCCCGGGGAAGGGGAGTACGTCGCGCTCCCGGGTTTTGGGGCGGTGTTCAAGTTGTCCAGCCGCACCAATGGCGGCGAGGTGTCTATCGTCGAGCACCCATTCGAGGTGGGCTTGCTTACCGCGGCGCACCGGCACACCCGCGAGGACGAGCATTCGATCGTGCTGGCCGGTGAGATCGGATTCCGGTCGGACGACAGCGAAGCCGTCCTCGGCCCCGGTGGCTACATCACCAAGCCGCGCGGGCAGATGCACGCCATGTGGAACGCCGGCAGCGAGCCCGGCCGCATCATCGAGATCATCACGCCGGGCGGGTTCGAGAACTACTTCCGGGAGCTCGGTGAGCTGCTCGTCGAGCACGCGAACGATCCGCTCGGGACGGTGCTGCACGAGCTGAGCGAGTTCGACGAGCTGGCCGACAAGTATGGGCTGACCTACGGGGCCCCGGACTGGATGGACGACATCAGGGAGCGCTACGGGCTGAACCCGCCCTCGCACTGACGTCGCCTCGTCGAGCCTGGTGAGCGGGCGATTTGGCGGGCTTCGCGGGCGTTCGGTAACCTGGTATTTACCCGTCGCGGGGTGGAGCAGCTCGGTAGCTCGCTGGGCTCATAACCCAGAGGTCGCAGGTTCGAATCCTGTCCCCGCTACCAGTCGAAACGGCCCTCGGAGATCTCTCCGGGGGCCGTCTTCATAGCAGTTGGACACGGATTTGGACACATTAGGTCTGTCTAAAACTGACGGACATCGTTGACAGTCTGGGTCTTCTAGCACTAGGAGACCTGCATGAGTGAACCGCAGCTGCCACGAGAAGTCCGTCGCCGGTTGGCGATCATTCAGCACGCTGAGGAAGTGAC
>Ga0335075_10002272_pt1 | contig 31051 bp, 30 predicted proteins | sample Lox_Sample_24_FD_206723 | JGI IMG/M metagenome (GOLD analysis project Ga0335075, IMG submission 206723) | Soil microbial communities from Loxahatchee National Wildlife Refuge, Florida, United States - Lox_Sample_2.4 | ecosystem: Environmental > Terrestrial > Soil > Wetlands | place: USA...
CCGCGACCCGCAACGGCTCGATCACGCCGTCGCGGGCGATGCTGTCGGCGAGCCGCCGCAGGGCGGTCTCGTCCTGGGTCGTCCGGGCGTTGAAGCCCTCCTCGACGCGGATCTCCTCGATCGGTGCCCGCCGACGGTAGTCGGCGATCAGGACCGCGAGTTCGGCCTTCGAGTCGAAGCCGCGCTCGACGAAACAGGGACGGCCGGGGGTGCGGGGGTGGATCGTCGATCCGGGGTTTTTCCGGCCCGGGATGAGCCGGCAGTCATTGTTCTGCGATCTCCAAAAGGGCCCGGCGCATCGCCGAGGACTCTCACTCTGGGAACAGTCGTTCCCAGCTGGGTGTCGATCGACGCCTGCACGTCGTGGACTCCCACCACGGTCACGTCGGCGAGGCCGGGCTCTCGCTGGATCCGCGGAGAAGGCGGGCATCAGGCTGCGGTGTTTGTCCTGGTTTGAAAGCTCGCGAAGGGCGGTGAGCAGATGCCTGTCGGGACCGCCGGGTCCGTTGAAGGGCTGAAAGGTTTCGATGAACTCGGCCGCCTCCGGAGCCACACCCCGGAGACTCGCCTGCCATCTCTGCCTGCGTCGATTGTTCGGATTCTGAGGCAGTTCCTCATCGAAGAGCGGGAAGGCGTTCCCGCTGCCCGGCGGACGGTCGTTGTCGAGGACCAACTGCCAAACCAGATAGTCGAGAGAGGCTCGAAGGTTCTGGACGAAGTCGCCCGCGATCAGACTTCATTCCGGCAGTGGGTCCCGCTCGATCCTGATGCGCAGGAGATATCGCGAGGACGCCTGGTCGACCTCGGAGACAAGCCGATATGGCTTCGGTTCAGAATCGTTGACCTGCCGGATCGCGGCGTGTAGCGTCTCCAGGTGAGCAGCTGCCCGCTTGACCTTTTCGGCGGCTTCCCTCAGCGGATGGGGCGTCGTGTCCGGGTCCACGGAATTCGCGAAAGCTGGTCACCCGCGAGACGAGCTCAGGCGAGCGCGGCCTCGGGGACCGGAGCGACCTCGCGCTCTGGCTCCTCGTCGGCCTCACGTCGCTCGATCCCGATCAGCAGTTCCTCGTCGAGGACGGCAAGGATGCGTTTGAGGACCGGGATCGTCGGCATGTGGTCGCCGCGCTCGAGTTTGGAGATGTAGGAGTGCGAGGTGTCGGCCTGCTCGGCGAGCTCCTTCTGGGTGAGGTCGAGCTCGAAGCGACGTTCGCGGATGTGGGCGGCGATCCAGTTCTTCTCGCGCAGCTCGCGGATCGCAGCATACTCGTCGCGGGCCTCGCGATATCCCTCGCTGCGGCGGGCACGGTCGCGCGCCGCCTCGGCGACGGACCTGCCCCTGGGACGCTTGTCGGCCTTGTTAGTCACGGGAACAGCTTATCCATTTCGATAAAGAGGTCAAGGACGGTCCCGCCCGCCGGGCGCATCGCCTCCTGCCGCCCGCGGCGGCCTCCGCGGTTCGGCGTCCATCCGTTTCCTGAAATCGGCCATCCGTCGCTTCGCCAGCTCCTTGTCGCCTCTGGCCACCGCTCCGGTGTGCTTCTCGAAGGCGTGGAGCAGGACATAGAGGTTGCCCGAGCGCTGGTAGAGGACGCGGTAGCGCGTCCTCGCGAAGCGGACCCTCAGCTCGCGCAGCTCGCCCTCGATCTGCGAACTGATCGGAAATTCTGGACGCGGGGCGCCGGGCGGTCGCCCGTTCAGGTGCTCCTCGACGAAGGAGTCGATCTTCGCCGCCGGCTTCGGGCCGAGGCCCTCGATGAAGTCGTCCACGGGTTCGACACCGTCCGAGTCCCGGTAGTAGACCTTGACATCGGGCGCCAGGCGCGCCGCAAGTTCGGCGGCGCCGACGCTGGGCAGCTCGGAACGCCGTAGCTCGGCGGGGTCGAGAGCCGGAACGCCCAGCCAGGTCGCGACCACGGCGGCCGATTGCTCGCCGGTCACGAGACATACAGCGGCGGCCCGGGACGGACATCCGTGGCCCGAAGATGCTGTGGCGGCCGCCTCGTTGAACGCGGTCGGCGCCCTTGTCTACCTCGGGATCGGGCGGCGGTCACGCGCCCGGGGAGCTTGTGGGCCCGACCTCCGAGATCGCCGTGGCGGGGCGGTCGATCGCCAGATCAGCTCCCGGCCGGCAACCAGTCGACTGCGAGTCGATCGCCGCGTCGTCGGCGGTGACACCGAGATGATCGAGGCCCGCGTGGGTCCGGATGCACTCGCGCCCGACGCGTGCGGCTCACCGCGCCTCGGGGCTGACCAGTCCCCAGATCCGCGCCGCGGCCTCCGAGCGACTCTTCGCGCCCAGCTTCGCGAAGGCGTTGGAGACGTGCTTCTCGGCGGTGCGGCCGGAGATGCCGAGCTCCGCGGCGAGATCGGCGTTGGAGCTGCCGCGGGCGAGCAGCGCCATCACCTCGGCCTCGCGGGGCGTCAGGCCGGCGGTGCGCAGGGCGGCGAGGAGCGCCTCGGTGCCGAGGCTCGCGCGGAGGCCCTGGAAGGCGATCGCGTTGCGGTAGCTCTGGATCAGGTAGGGGCGCGCTTGGTTCAGCAGGTCGCGGTCGGCGTCGTCGAAGTCGCCGGCGGCGCCACGGCGGCTGAGCGCGATGCCGAGCATCCGCGGCGGCTCCTGCGGCAGGGTGAAGGCGATCTGGTGCTCGAGCCCGAGCGGCCCGTAGAGCAGTCGGTAGAGGTCGAGCGCGTGGTAGTCGGCGGTCGAGATCATCTCCGAGAGCCGACGGGCGGTGCCGTTGCGGCTCTCCAGCATGTAGAGGAGCAGCGGGTTCTGGTGCATGTAGCGGCCGAAGGTCTCGTGGGCCTCCGCGGGCAGTTCCGGCTCGGCGATCTCCCAGTGGTCATCGCCGGGGACCGGCGGGACCTCGTTGATCGAGATCCAGTCGCAGGGGATCGCCCGCCTCAACGCGTCGAAGACCCCGAGCCGGAACTCCTCGAGGTCGAGCAGGCCGTGCGTGTCCCCGATCAGCTCCAGCAGGCGCGGGTCGGGAGCGGTCATGACGGGCAGGGATCTTCTACGTGGTGACCACGTAGGTCAAGTTGACCGGGCCGCGGGGCGCGGACTAGCGTGGGTCGCCGTGCGCGGTCCACCTCTCAACCGGCGGAAGTGGTCCGCAGCCCGGCCCGCGCCGACATCCCCGACGCCGGATGGTCGTCCGGGCACGACCTGGAGGCGAGCGGTGTCCGGGCTGGTCGCGCTTCTCGCGCTGGTCGCCGTGGTGGCCTGCCTGGCGGGGCAGTCGTCGTCTGCCCGCGGCGCGGTCCCGGGATCGGCATCGGCCGTCGCGTTCGGCGGCTTCTCCGTGACCGATCTGGGGCCCGTGGCGGAAGACATCTCCCGGTACGGCCTACCGATGGCCGGAGACGACGACGGCGACGTGCTGTTCGGCGGCTCCGACGACCCCGCCGCGGTCTACTCCGACGGTGGCTGGACGAGCGCTCCGGTGCCGAGCGGCGCCGGCTCCGTGAACGTCTACGACATGAACGACGACGGGCTGGTCGTCGGGGCTGCCCGCTTCCCGGGGAACGCGGTCTCGAACGGATACCCCTATGCGGAAGGCTACTGGTGGGACCCGGAAAGCGGTACGACGAAGCTGTCGACGGTGCCCTCGGAATGCGTGGCGCAGTTCGACCAGCTGACGCTCTACTCGGTCGATGACGACAGAGAGGCGGGCGGTGGCGGCACGTGCCTGGAAGCGGACCCCGAACACCCGGGAGGCGACTACGGGGATCCGGGGGACTACGCGGTCGCCTATGCGCCCTCGCCCGGGGCGACGGCACAGGTCAAAGTGCTCAGAAACGACAACGAAGTCGCGCATATCGCCGCGATCAACGATTCGTGGGAGTGGGTCCAGGGCTTCGCCGGCCAGTTTCTGGTGAATCGCTCGACCCAGGCCGCGACGCCGATCACGGTCATCCCCCAAGGCGCTCTCGCCGCCCACCCGAATGCGCTCGCCGAGGACGGATCCTTCGCGGGTCAGTCGAACGGCGCCCCGGCGGTGGAGGCCCCGGACGGCACGGTCACGACGCTGCCCGCGCCGGAAGGCTACCCGGACACCGGCAGGGCGATGGGCATCGACGACGCCGGCCTGATCGCCGGCGGGGTCACCGGTTCGCCCGCGGCGCCCAGGATCGGCGATGCCGTGATCTGGCCGAGCCTCACCGGGACCCCGGTCGATCTCAACACGCTTCTGCCGCAGGGATCCGGCTGGCACCTCGGCGTCCTCGGCGGCACCAGCGAGGACGGCCAGTATGCCGTGGGTGCGGGCACGCTGAACGGCGTCGAACACTATTTCGAGCTGCACCTCTCCGACCTGTCCGCCTCGATCGCGCTGACCGATGCCTCGGGGCAGCCGTTCACGGGCCCGGCCGAACCGGGGGAACAGATCACGGCGACGGTCACCCTCACGGCGTCGGCGAGCGCGAGTGCGCCGATCACCCACATAACGGTCGATCCGCAGGGGCTGACCGTCTCACCGTCCTCGGCCCTGACCTACAGGTCCGGGACCGACCCGTCGGGCCCGTTGTCGCTCTCGCCCGGGCAGAGCACCAGCTATGCCGTCACCTACACGGTCGCGGGCAACGGCAGGGTGGGACTGTCGGTGTCGGCCCGCGGGAGCGAGGAAGGTTCGACCGAGGAGGCGAACGCCAGTGCGGTGGTGCATCTGAGCCAGCCGCTGGGAGTCGACGTCAGCTTCTCGCAGAACGGCTCGGACCTGTCGGGCTCGAGGCTCGGGGAGAACACGATCCGGCTCGCGGATGCCGACGCCGGCGAGATCCCGCAGGACGTGACCGCGACGGTGACGGTGACCAACCTCAGCCCGAGCACCCAGACCCACATCTCGCTGAACGGCATCCCGCCGCTCTCCTACCACGTCCCCGCGCAGGCCACGCAGCAGCTGCCGGTCGCCGTGACCGGGGGCCCGTCACCCTCGGGCGCCCTGCCGGACCTCGCACCGGGACAGAGCGCGAAGGTGACCTACACGCTGCACGTGACGAACAACGGCAACTTCGACTTCTCCCCACAGCTCCTCTCCTCCGACTCCCAGGGTTCCTCGACCTACGTGAGCGACGGCGAGGGGACGCTCACGGTGCTGCCGACCGCGCTGCTGTGGGTCAAGCTGAGCGCCGACACGAGCAGACCGGTAGCCCCCGGCGGTCAGGTCTACGTGTCGGGCTCGGTGACCGATCGCAGCCTCACGAAGAGCCTCGTGTTCTACGGCCTGGAGCCGAGCACCGACGGCAACCTCGGCGGCGGCGGCCTCGCCGACATCACCGATCCGAAGCTGCCGGACGGCGTCGTCGTGCCCTTCGCCGGCACGATCAGGCCCGGGCAGACGATCGACGTCGGCGGCAACCTCGCCACCGCCCCCGACGCCGGCACCACCGGTACGGCGACCTATGACCCGTTGGGTGCGGTCGATGAAGGCGACGGCACCCGGACGCAGCTGACCGCGGACCAGATCGGCATGAGCGCCGGCAGTTCCCCGATCACCGTCAAGACCGATGACTCCGATCCGCTGGTTCCCCCGGAAGACGAGACCCTGATGGGGGCGTTCACCGGCTCGGCGGCGAAGGGCATGGGCCTGTGGGCGCTCGGGCACTGGCAGGCGGCGAAGGAGCTGATCGCGCATCCGATCGACGGCGCCAAGGGCATCGGCAAGGGGATCGCGGCGTTCGCCGTGGGCAGCACCAGGCTGGCCTCGAGCGCGGCCTATCTGACCACGTCGGTGTACGGCTACAGCGTCGGGATCACCGACCTCTCGGACGCCGAGCGCCGCCAGGTCGAAGCGCAGATCGTGCAGGACTATCAATCGACTGCGATCGGCCGGCTCGTCGACCTCGGCGAGGACCAGGTGCGGAGGATCGTCGACGACATCCAGGCGGCGGGCGACACCGGCGACTACGCGAAGCTCGGCTCGATCTTCGGGACCGGCGCGGCGGACACGCTGACCGGCGTCGCCGACTACGTCCTCGCCGACATCACCTTCCAGAAGCTCGCCCAGGGGATGACGGTCGCCGCGAAGGGCGCCGCCGGCGCGGTCGCCGGCTCGGACGGATACCTGGTGCGCGGCATCAGGCTCCAGACGTCCTTGAACGACGCGAAGGTCGCGCAGGTGCTCGGCAAGGGCGTCGCCGGCCTGAAGCCGGGGATGAACCTGCTGCTCGACAACGCCGCGTTCCTCACCCGGGACTTCGGCCTCACCACCAGGCAGATCACCGAGCTGGTCAACTACTGCAGGCGCTCGGACCTGATCATCGCCGTGCGTCAGCGCTCGGCGAAGGCCGCCCAGCTGATCAAGCAGGGGCTGGCGGTCGGCAAGAACGAGGTGATCAAGCTGAAAGCCGTCAACGACGTCGACGTGGAGTACCTCGGCTACAGCAAGCACGATCTCAACACGGTCGTCTGGGCCTCGCCGGTGTCGAAGGAGTACGTGGAGAAGCAGCTCGCCGGCGCGGCCCAACCGGTCAAGGACGTCGTCATGCAGCGCTACGAGATCCGCGTGAAGGAGTGGAAGGACGCCTCGATCCGCTCGATCCTCGACAAGTCCGAGGCGAGCGGAAGGATCGACTGGGGTTTCAACGGGTCCGGCAACGGCGCGCCGGGCGCCGACCAGCAGGCCTTCCGTCGGTTCGCCCTCAAGGATCAGCCGAGCCCGGTCGCGGGCTCCGGGAGGACCTACAGGCAGGTGCTCGTCGGCAACAAGACCGGGGTCGCGAAGAACGTCCGGCTCGTGCCGATCTCACAGGACGTCGACGTGATGGCGATCCTCAAGGCCTCCGGCGAGATCCTGCCGGCCGAGGAGCGCGCGGCCGCCTACACCCACCTGATGGACGTGATCGAAATGCAGCATGGGGAGACGCCCACCTGGATCATGGACGGGGAGATCATGTTCCAGAAGAAGGCCAAGCAGCTCGCCGACGTCATCCCGGGCGGCGAGCCGCTGGCGGTGTTCGGCCCGGACGGCAGCGTCACCTCGGGATTCTTCGATCCCGGCCTGACGATCTTCGACAACTCGACGCTCGGCGGACGGATCTTCTTCAAGGGCGGCTTCAACGACCCCTACAGCCTGCTGAAGGCGAAGATCTCACTTGCCGCAAAGACGTTCGGCGCCCCCACCGGATAGGTGGTAGGTACTGGGCTACCAGCGCCGGCGGCCGGCACGTTCTGAGTAGGAGTTTTTCCAGGGGGTCCTTCGCGGCACGGGACTCGGCGAGGGGCGGGCGCGAGGCGGGGCAGGACCCGGTGGAGGAGATGCCCCGACGGGTACGAGCCGCCCGAGCAGCGAGCGTAGCCCGCGCGCTCGACCCGCGGGACCGAGTCGTGCGCCTTCGACAACGGCTATCCCGAGGAGGCTACCCTCGCGCCGCAAGTACTGTCACGTTACGGCCGGCCGGGCGTCCTCTTCGAGCCCGCCGAAGAACACCTGCGGCCCGTTCGAAATCCGCCCGGAGATCGAACTCGGTGGGAGGTCGACTCGCATCCCGCGACCCATCCGAGAAAGCCGGCGACGCGAGCCGCGGCCGGCCCTACGACTGGACCCGCTACGAGATCGAGGGCGGCGACGGGTCGCGGGCCTGGCGGCCGATCTGGGCTCCGGCGGCCCGGACCAGCTAACCCTCGCGGATCCGGAGCTCGGCTCAGCGGGTCAGGCCGACTACCGCGGTCGCCCGATGCGCCTGACGACGAAGCCGAAGCGGTCCGGCGTGGGATCGGCGACTCCCTCCTTGACCGCCTTGACGGCGAAGAGGTGCTTGCCGGGGGCGAGCAGGTAGGTCGTCGGGGAACGGCAGGCGGAGAACCGGCCGCCGTCGATGCTGCAGAGGAAGCGGGCGCCGGCGCTCGAGGTGAAGCCGAACTTCACCGTCACCTTTCTGGCCTTGGTGGTGAGGAGCTTCGGTGGATGGCTGGTGATCGTGGTCCGGGGCGGCCGGACCGGGGACGCGGGCGCTTGTGCCGTCGGGCCGCCGCCGGGCGAGGGCGAGGGCGCGGAGACGGGGTTGGCGGTGTAGGAGATCGTGACCGAGGCGAGCCCGGAGGAGTCGGCCGCGACCGCGCCGCCCGCGCTCGAGCCGCCACCTCCTCCTCCTCCGCCGCCGCCGTTCGCGGCGCCGCCCCCACCACCACCGTAGAGGCCGCCCCCGCCTCCACCACCGCCGTCGGCGCTGGTGACGCCACCGCTGCCGCCGCTTCCGATCTGCCCGGGCGACCCTTCGGGCGAGCCCGCCCCGGCGGTCCCGGGCCCGGTCGTCGAGGCTGCTCCCCCTCCCGCTCCGTGGCTCAGGCCGCCGCCCGCGGAGCCGGCCGCGCCCGCGCCGCCGCCGGTGCCGCCCATTTCGCCCGGGCTACCGCCGGTGCCACCGGCGCCGCCGCCGCCCGCGGCGACGATCAGCCGGGAGCCGAGGCTCGCCGGGTTCGAGCGCGGGAGGGTGCGGAGGTCCGAGGCGCCACCACCGCCACCGCCGGCACCCTCGCCGGATTCGCCTCCCGCGCCCGCGCCGCCGCCGTTGAAGCCGCCGGTGCCGGTGCCCGTGCCGGTGCCCTTGCCGCCTGCGCCGCCGACCTCGACGTAGAGGGTCTCCCCGGGCGAGACCGCGACGTCGCCGCTGACCACGGCGCCGAACCCGCCTTCCGCGCCGCTCGCCAGACCGCTTGCTCCGCCGCCTCTGGCGCCGACGGCGACGACGTGCAGGCCGGTAACCCCCGCCGGCACGACGAAGGTCTGCTCGCCGCCGGTGAAGGAGAAGGAGACGGTGTCGGCGGCGGCCGACGCGGTCGCCGAGAGGGCGAGGGCCGCCGACAGCAGGACGACGATCGCGAGGCGGAGGCTGCCACGACGGGGCATGTGCATCCCGGCACAGTAGGAGTCCGTAGCCCGGCCTGTCAAACGGCCCCGGTGGTCCGCGCGCCGACTCCATCCAAACTCCGGGCCCGCAACATCCGGGCCGACAAAGGAGCCGGGCCGCCGTGCACCTCCTGGCCACCGTCAAGGGGCACGAGATCGGGCTGCGCATCTACGAGAAAGGCGTCGGGCTCCGTGGCACCCGGGAGCGCCAGAAGGCCCATTATGAGGAGAACCGTCTGAACTTCCACCTTGGCTACCTCCCGTCCCGCCCAGCGGTCGGATTTCCAACCCGGCGCCAGGCAACCAGAACGAGAGGCATTCTTCGGAAGGCGGCGACCTTCACGTCCATGTCGGGACGATCCGTACGGCGAAAGACAAGCTTGCCGTCGACCACATGGTCCCCGACCTGAACTGTGGAAGACTCCCGGACTCGATCTCGCGGTTCCCACCGCAGCGAGCTGGGTGTCAGCGGGAACGAGCCCTGGTCCGCCTCGCCGAGGTCGGCGCTAGGGCCGCCACACGGGAACGGGCATCGCACCCAGGAGGTCGCGAGGCCAAAAAGTCCTGCAAGTCAACACTTTCCCAGGAGACCTCTTGTGAGAGCCCAGAAGGTTTGGCTGGCGCGACCGTCCCGCTATCCGCCGTGCGCGGCGAGGAACTCCGCCGGGGTGAAGACCGGGATCGTTCCGGCGAGGTCGAGCAGATGCCGGTCGCCGGAGACCAGTGCGGCCTCGCCGGCGTGCGCCAGGGCGATCAGGTAGTCGTCGTCGGGGTCGGCGCAGCGGATCGGGGGCGGCCCCGCCGGGTCGGCGGCCGTCACCGCGTCCCGACCCAGCAGCGCGATGTATCGGTCGACGACGTCGAGGTCGACATGGCGACGGAACTTCTCCCGCCGCAGGACGGACCCGAGCTCCTCGAGCAGCAGGTCCGAGACGATCAGCTCGAAGCTTCCGCCGCGGGTGGCCGCCAGGAGCTTCGCCGGGGTGCCCGTGGGGGTGATCAGCGCGGAGACGAGGACGCCCGGGTCAAGTACCGCCCTCGCCACGCCTCTCCTTGCGCATCGCGCGAAGCTCCTCACCGGCGAGGTCCATGCTCTCCTCCTCGTCGACGGGCGTGACCTTCGCCCAGATCTCGGCCAGGTCGTCGAGGCCGAGGTCGCGACGCAGCGCCTCCTCGATCACCTGCGAATCGCGCTTGCCGGTACGGGCGGCCTTGATCCGGACAGCGCGGAAGACATCCTCGTCGAGGGTGACGGTGGTACGTGTCTTCGACATGGACGCATTATTGCATCAAGATGCAGCTGCTCTCGACCTACCGCTGATCCCCGATCCAAAGCAGAATTCCCGGCGACTTCGCCCTGGGCAAGCGAGAGGTCTCTGGATTTCGAACAGCCCCTCCGGATCCCAGGCTGCCCGAACTCCAACGCCAGATCGCCCATGACCGACTGCCGGCGCGGCGGCTGTACGTGGTCGACCGCGGCTGGATCTCTACCGGGAGGCGGACTTCGATGTGGCGGAGCGCGAGCTGCGCGAGGCGGCCACCGCCAACCTCGACGACTGGTTCAACTTCGAGCTCGGTCCCTCCCGCCCGATCCGCGACGGTATCGACGCGAGGCGGATACCGATCGAGGCGCTGATCGGGCCCACCGTCTGGGTGTCCTTCCGCGTCGACCTCGTCGGCGCCGGGCTGAAGATGACCGGCGAGCCTGACGAGGTGCCGGCGCTCGCGCGGGTCGGCATGCCGTCGGCCGCCACCACTGCCGTGGCGTCGCGACCCCTGCCTGCCGTCCGTCGGTGCTTTCGCGCCGCCTCCGACGACCGGGGCGCACTGCCAATACTGAATGTCTACAAATATAAGCTCGATTGTTTCTGCGAGACTGAGCAGCCCGTGGGAGTAGGCCGCAGAAGAAACGGCAGCAGCCACGGACGCGGAGCCGATCGCAACCGGCGCCATAATCCGCGGTGACGGACCGAAGGCGAGTGAAAACGGCGAGCAGCGCGCCTGGGCGAGGCGAGGATCGCGAGCGCCAGAAAACCTCTGGGCGGGCCTTCGTCGATGCGGTCGGCCATCCGCTGCGCTCGCGGATCATCGCCATCATCGAGCACGAATGGGCGAGCGCGGCGCGGATCGCCACCGAGCTCGGCACGCCGACGCGGACGGTTCGCTACCACCTTCGTTTCCTGCGCGAACGGGGGTTCATCTCCGTGCGCCAGGCCGAGCGCCGGCGCAACGTCCACGAGTACTCCTTCGAGGGCACCACCTTCGGCTATGTCGACGACGAGCTCTACGCCAGCCTCAGCCTGGCCGAACGCCGGGCGACCACCCACCACTACCTGCGGGCCCTCTGGCGCGGGGTCGACCGCTTCGTCGCCGCGGGGAACGCCTACGACACCCACTTCCCCGTCACCGTGCGGGTGCGCCTCGCCGTCGACGAGCAGGCCTGGGGTGAGTTGACCGAGATCCTCAGCTCCGCCCTGGAGCAGATCCTGGCGGTGAAGCGGGAGTCCGCCGCGCGGTTAGGAGGCCGTGCCGAGGAGGGGTCGGATGCCGAAGTCGGCCTGCTCGCCTTCGAGGCCCCCGCGCGGGCCGAAATGCCACGGCACGTTGAGAGGACAGCGCCCTCCAATCAGAAGAGTTCTACTGAGGCAAGGCATTGACCCAGGCCGGTCCCCGGACGTAGCTTCCCGGCAAGGTCGATGTGAAAAAAGGGAAGTGGCACGATGATTGGGTCGCGAGCCGCAACTGGGGAGATGGCGCCGACCGGCGCCTCCGGAGACGAGCCGAGGCGGAAGGATCTGACGGCATTGATGCTGCAGGCCTGTGGCCGGCGCGGCTACCGCAACGTGCGGCTGGAGGAGCTCGGCGGCGACGGCGGACCGGCAGCGGCCGCCGGCTGCTTCGAGGACGAGGCCGAGTGCTTCGCCAGCGGCTACGCGAGCGAAGGCGAGCGGCTCCGGCGTCTCGTCGCCGCCACCGGCCGCCTCGCCGCCGGTCGACGCGAGGCGCTCGAAGCGGTGCTGACGGAGCTGTCGCGCCTGATCGCCGAGCGCCCGGCCGTGGCCAGGAGCCTCCTGACCGAGGTCCACGTCGCGGGCGGCCGCGCCCTCGAGGAGCGGGCGCGCCTGCTCGCCGACCTTGCGCGGACGATCGACGATGCCTACCGCGAAGACGCCTCCACCCCACCGCCTCCCGGCGCCGCGATGTTCATGGTCGAGGTGATCGAGGCCGCCGCCCTGCGCGCCGCGGTCGACGGCGACGCGGCGATCTTGACCACGGCGATCCCCGACCTGGCCCAGATGCTCGAGGAGCTCTACGCGCGGATCGGATAGAGCGGGCGCCGCACGGGCCGGATCGAAGCCACCTCAGCGCTTGTCGTGCCCGCCCGGCTTCCCGTGACGGGACTTGTGAGGCTTGCCCTTCCCACCCGTCTTCTTGCATTGCAGGGCGACCTTCGGCTTCCAGTGGAGCACACGGCCGTTCTGGGCGGTGAAGCGCGCGATCGCCCGCTGCGGCTTCCGACAAAGCGGTTCGGAGTTTTCGAGCAGGGAGTACTTCGGGCCGCCCTTCATCCGCAGTTCGAATTTTTCGACCGGCGCGTCGGGCACGGCTTCGAAGGTATTGCGGATGCCGTGGTTGGGACCCGAGTCGACTTTCCCGACGAGGAGCACCCGGATCTGTCCGTTCAGTTCGGCGACGAGCGCCGGCAATTTGTAGCCGAAGCCGCCGACGAGATAGACCGGCCCTTCGAGTGGCGCTTCGAGCAGCGGCGTCCAGGCCTTCGCCCTCCCGTAGATCGTCGTCGCGGGACACCTGCCTTCCAACAGCACCGGCCTGGTGCAGGTCTTGTTGAGGTTGCCCTGGTCGATGAACTCCGAGCTGGGCAGGTTGACCTGGGCGCGGGCGATGTTGGCGTAGGCACCGCCCTTGGGATAGGTCAGCACCGCCCTCAGGGCCGGGTGGCCGGCGTGCTTCATCGAGCCCTTGAGGCTCAGCTTCAGCTTCGGCTTGAAGGCGAGCGCCGCGCATTCGCCGACCTGGAAGCGGTTGGTGAGCGCCGTGCGGGCGCCACCGACGGAGACCGCGGTGCCGGCGACCGACTTTGCTTCACAGCTGGTCGGGTTGATGGTGAAACCCGGCCGGTCGACGGTCACCGCAAGCGAGCGTACGTCGAGCGGGATGCCGTCGAGGACACGCGGGAGCGGGTCCGATCTCACTGTGCCCTGGGCGGTGAAGGGGTCCACGGAGAGCGCCGAGCGCACCACCACCGCACCGAGGTCGAAAGGGCCGGCGACGGCCGGCGTGACGACGACGATGCTGAACGGGGCCCCTTTATATGGACCGGCCAGGTAGGCGTCGCCGGTGACGTAGTACGGGTTCGGCCCCGCCCCGGCACCGACCGTCGCGCTGCCGATCCGGCTCGCCGCCGGACAGGACGGGCTCTGCTCCTCTGCCTCTCCCCCACCCGGGACTTCCCGTGCCATGGCGGCGGCAATCTGGGCATCGGAGCACTCGGGCACGCCGGTGAAGCGCGCCGCCACCCCAGGCGGCAACGTCACTTCGAGCGAAGAGAGTTCCTGCGTCCCGTCGGGCCTGGACAGATGCACCGTGAATGGGGTGTAGGCGCCGGCGACCGGCGCCGTCGCGCCCGCGTCGAACGCCCAGGTGGCCGGTAGCGCGGCCCCGTCCGTCGGGCAGGAGGTCTGACCGGCCGCGGGGACGGAGGTCTGGAAGGAGGCCTGCGGGTACGCGGTCGGGCCTTCGGGCGCCGACCAGGGCGTGAGCGCCGTGGTGGTCGTATGGATGCCGCAGTAGGGCGGCGTGCGGAGCGGTGCCCTCGCACCTTCGAAGAAGTTCAGTTCGAAGTCTTCGAAGGGCAGCTGCGGGCTCTGCTCGACGGTGGTCGTGAGCCGGCCGGTCATCGGGTCCGGCGTCACCTTGCCCGGGAGCTTCACGACCACCCCGGTCTGCGGGTCGTCCACGGTGATGTAGATGGCGAGCAGCGAGCCGAAGGGATTTTCGCCCTGCCGCGCCAGGTAGACGGCGCCGGGCAGCGGATGGTCGACCAGCGGCGTCCTGACCGCGACCGTGCCGACCTTGGCGGCGTCGGGGCATTCGGCGGGTGCGGCGGTGAAGGACGGCCTGCCTTCGCTGGTCCCGGTGTAGCCGACCTGCGCCTCCGAGCAGGCGCCGAGGCCGTCGGCCGAGGAGGGATTGATGACAAAGCCTTCCGGCAGACTGACGGTCGCGTCGCGCAGGTCCGCCTCCCCGGGCGCTTCGGGGTCCTGCGGCTGCGGATTGTGGAGGTCGAAGTGAAGCCCGCTCGGGGCGTCGGCGACACTGGTGGTGGCGTTCGATTCGATCGAGGGGGCGAAGGGGGGCGCGGCGCAGCCCACCAGTGCCGGCACGAGGTCGCTTTCCGTAGCGCCCGTCGCCGGACGCGCCCAGGTCTCGAAGGCAAGAGCGCTCAGCAGCGGACTCTGGCAGGAGCTCGGCAACCTGAAGAAGGGGCCGACCGGACCTTCGGCCCGGCAGGTTCCCGACGGAAAGAGCGCCGGAAGTTCGGCGCAGATGCCGCGGACCCGGTCGTGCCCGGCTTCACCTGGCGTCCCCCAAAGCGTCACCGTCGAGGCCGTCACCCGCTTTGCCTCGGTGACGTTACTTAGGTATGCGGTGATCCCGTAGTCGCTTTCGCTGCGCAGCCTGGTGTTGATGTAGTTGGGCAGGCCGAGAACCTGAAAACCCAGTTGGGCCGGCATTCCCGGGGGCGGCACGAGATTGTAGATCGGGCGCAGGCCGACCCCTCCAGACCCTTCCAACTGCTGAATCGCGATCACGCCGACCACCGAGGCTTCAGGACATTCATTGACCTCAATGGACACGCCCTGGTACGGAGAGGCCGAGTGAAAGGAGTTGAACTGCTGGGCCGTGCAGCGCTGGATCGCCATCGGGTTGCCGACCAGACCCGGCGGCAGCATCACTTCGATGTTCCTGAGATCGCCTCCGGCGGGCCGGACTGGGAATTTCGAGCCCTCCGGGGTCAGTTCGGTATTGACTCCGAAGCTGGTGACGTACGCATAGATGCGACCGTCGGCTTGTCCGATCGGCAGCCCGTCGGGCCCGAGCAATCTGGAGTGGAATTCCTGAAACCCGGTGGTAGCTTCTTTTTCGCTTACTTGGTTTTCGGCCGTGACCGCCGCCGGCTCGGCGCCTCCGCCTTCGACTTCGACGTGGTTCAACAGCGCACCGACAGGGGCATCCACTTCGGTATGGATCAGCAACCGCATCTGTTCTTGGGGAAAGAGCTTGGCAGGTTCTTCGACCCCCGGAATCGATTCTTTGATCGTGCAGGTCACGGTGGTTACTTCCGACTGCGTTTCGGCTTTGCCACAGGCCGACCCGATATCTCTCTCGCCAGACCCTCGAGACCCTAGGAACAGTTCGATGCTTCTCGCGCCGATCCCCTTGGGCAGAGTGTCGACAATCGTTATGTCACTGCCATCGGTCGCGGCCGCACCGCTATTGGTGAGGAAGACTTCGTAGCCATCAGTACCGCTGGTGTCGCCGGGCTTGAAGCTGGTCGGCTCCGCCAGCGACTGCAGCCTCCAAGCCGGCCTCGCGGAGGCGGCGCCAGCGCTCGCGGGCACCGACAGCAGCCCCAGAATCAGCAGCGTGACGAGGAAGGGCCTGCGAGCAATCATCATCGAGCTGCCCTCCGCTTATCGTGGTGCGCTCTGCGCTTCTTCTTATGCTTGTGCCTCTTCTTGCCGTGATGGTGACCGTGCTTCTTCTTGTGCTTGGCCTTCTTCGGCTTCGGATTGCCGGACCCCGAGAACGTGCTGGTCGGGAAGGTAGGAGAGAGCGGCGGCGAAGTGGCCAGCTGACGGCAGGAATCTTCGCCCGCGCACAGGGAGGGCGGACTCACGGGTTCGGCGAACCCACCCCCCACCCGGGCGTCATAGACGTCGTAGTTGGGGTTGGTGTCCCAGCCTACGAGCGGCTCGCGAGTCGAGAAGAAGACGTCGTGGCCGTCCGCTGAAGCGTCGAGGAAGAAGGTTTCGTCTTCACTATGACCGCTCGAGATCAGCACGATGCAGCCCCCTGACGCGACGGCGAAACTGGGGTTCGCCGTGGTACAGCTGCCGATACCGGCGCGCTCGAACTCATAGACGTCGCGTTTGCCGTTCTCGTCCGCCGGGCTGAGCGAGTCGCGAGTCTCGAAGAACATGCGGTTGCCGTTGGCGGAGATGTCGCGTGGGCCTTCGAAGGGGTTCGACCAGCTCGGCAGCTGCGCCGGGCCTTCGGGGCGTGCACCGGATGGATTGCAGGAGACGCAACTGAGCGTCCTCGCTTCGGCGTCGTAGAGGTACGCCTCCGGACAGAGCGAATTGCCTTCGAGTCCGCCCTCCGTGACGTTCTGGTTCGGCTTGCACGGTTCGCCCCCCGGCCTCGTGTTGTCGTAGCCTGAGAGGGCCTTCGCTTCGGTGGTGAGGAAGGCCAGGTGCCTGCCGTCGGGGGAAACCCGACCGGTCAGTCCTTCGGGCGAGGAGGTCCAGGCTGCTTCGTCTTCTTCGGAGAGACGGGCGATGAAGCGGATCGTTCCGTCATGCCAGACATAGAGATTCTTGGCGCCTTCCAGGGCCGTCTCCCCGGCGGCTTCTTCGGCTCCGGTCAGCGCCGTGGCGGCGACGAAGTAGACATAGCTGCCGTCTTCGCTGATCCCGATGACCCCTTCGATATGCGGCGAGATCGTGGTCGGGGTCAGCAGGCTCAACGTTCGCGTGTCGGTGTCGTAGCGGTAGAGGGCTCCTTCCGCGCTCATCACCGGCAGTAACTTGCCCGGGGCGGTGAAGAAGACCTGCGAGCCGTCGGGGGTGGCGCCCCAGAAGGTGCCACGGCCCGAGGGCCCGGTGCCGAATTTGCCTTTGCCTTCTTTCTGGGAGCGGACGTCGAGCTCGACGGTGCCGGTCCCGTCCAGGTGGGCGAAGAGCGGTTCCTGAACGGTTTCCGCTTCGCCGTTGACGGCGGTCGCGTAGCTGCCGCCGAAGCTCCAGAAAGCCTTCGAGCCATCTCGAGAGACGGCGTTGGCAACGATGCCCTGGTCCATCGTGCAGAAGCCGCCTTCGTTGCCGAAGCGGGTCCTCGGCGCCGGCGGTGCCGGGGTGCCGTCGGGCAAGGTGCTGATCAGGGCAAGACCCGAAGGGGAGCGTTCATAGAGGCTGAAGCCCGTGCCCGCCGGGGCTCCGGCCTGGGGAAAGGCGCCGTTGGCGGCGAAGAAGGAGCGGCTGCCGTCGCTGCTGGAGCCCGCGTAGGAGGAGCAGAAATATTCGAGTCCGGTGAGGTTGACCGGCGTGAACGCCGGCGCCGGTTCGCCGGTCAGCGCTTCGAGGTTACGCGTCACGTTGTCGCGCCGATAAAGGTTTTCAAAGCCTCTCAGGGCGCCGGGCGCCAGAGCGGGTTCGCTGACCGCGAGACCAGCGTAAGAGAGGTCAGGGCTGAAGCCGCGGAAGGGCGGGTTCAGGGGATTCTGCTCGAAGCCGAAGGGGGAGATGTTTTCCGTGCTCCACCCCGTACCGGTTCGCCTGGAGAGGTATTGACTCGCCGAGGGCGCTCCTTCGGCATCCCCGAAGGAGGTCCAGGACGTGTAGGTGACAGACTGACCGTTGGTCGCGGCGGCCTGGGTGAGGACGACAAAGCGTTCATTCCCTAGGCCTCCAGCGCGGCCTGGAACCCCAACCTCGGCGCTGTTCTTCTCCGCCGGGGAGACCAGCTCGTAGGCACGGCCGTCGGGCAGCCCTTCGCCGGGGCCGAAGGTCCTGAAGGTCGGCGGCCGACCCTTGCAGATGTTTTCCTGGGCCGGTTCCCCTTCTTCCCCGGGACAGATGACCCCGGTGGGGAAGAAGGAATCCTTGACCCGCAGGCGGTAGTGATAGGTGGTCTGAGGCGAGAGGCCCGAGAGGGTCGCGCTGAGCGTAGTCGGGTCTTCATCGCCGGCAAGTTGGATCGGGACCGCGGGGGCCAGTTTCGCCGCGGCGAAGCCGCCGGCCCTGAAAGCAGCATCGTCGACGTATTCAAACTGCGCTTCGGCGGCGCTGCCGAGCGGGTTCACGACCGCGTTGACGATCGCGGTTTCGGTGCCTACTTCGGAAGCGAAGATCCGGCCGAATTCAAACGCCGCTTTGGTCTTGAAGCTGCCTTCTTCCCCGGTGGTGCTCCCATCGGCGTTGGTGGCCGTGACCCGGCAACGGTAGGTGGTTTCAGGTGCCAGGCCGGTCGCCGTGGCGGCTGCCGAGTGCATTTCGATGTCGGCGGCGCCGGCGTCGAGGCTCGTTTCCTCGGTCGCGGCTGCATTGGCGAACCCTTCGGTTTCGAAGTGAGCCTGGGTGACGTATTCGAACTGATAGTTGCTGGCAGCACCCTCGGGATTGATTTTCGCGCCCAGAACCGCCGAGGTGCTCTTCAGCGTCGTCGGGGCACAGGGACCGGGAAGCACAAGCGGACCCGGCGGAGGGAAGCGGACGTAGAGGACGCGACTCGCATCAGTCGCAGATCCTAATCCTCCTTCGCTCACATAAACATCACCGTTTGCGGTGCTGTAAGGAGCCACCGAACTGAACGACTGTCCGTTCTGGGCAATCCCGTACGCAAACCGGCGAATCCCGTCATCAGCAGAGCTTGCTGGTGCGCCGAACTCTGCAACGCTGTACGGCCCTTCGGTCGAGAATAGGTTGCCCGACGCATCAATTCCCACAAATGAGAGATTGTTCACGGTAAATTGACCAGTTTCCTCCAGCGACATAGCTTCGAACTTTCGGACTCGGACTCCGAATTGGGCCCCTCCCCCGCTGGACACATAAAGATTCCCGTCTGCATCAACCGCCAGGCTGGCTGCATTTTCATCCCCTTGATGCAGAAGCGCCGGCGGGCCTTTTAGCGCACCCGTCGATTCGAATTCCTGCACCCTGTAGGCCTCTTCAGTCCCCACCCTGAAGCTGTCTACAACCAGGACCTCCCCCCCTGGCCCCACCACAACCGAAATCGGCGTACCTGCACCGTCCAGAGCTCCGTGCGGTGAAAATTCTCCTTCGGAGGTCCCTTCGGAGCCCTTTCCGCACACGTCGCCCGAGGCCGCCGCGCAGACGTCACCTGACGTCGTCTTATTCACCCCACCACCGAAGGTGAGGATGAATTGGCCTTCTTCGTCGAACTTCTCGATTCGAGAGTTGCCGGGGTCAACGACATAGAGATCATGGAACGAGGGGCTCAGCGAGTTGTTGTCCACCGCAACGGCACCCAATTCTTGGAACTGTCCGGAACCTTCGCCCGCAATACCGGGCTGACAGGTTGAGGTGCAGGATTGAAGTTCGGCTGCGCCCGTTTTGACGCCCCAACCAAACGCCTTCAGGAAGGTTCCCGAGGTGTCGAATACGTCGACGCGGTTGTTGCCGCTGTCGGCCACATAAAGACGGCCCTTTGTCCGGTCCACCGCCAGGCCTTCCGGCCTAATCGTGTGCCCGGCGCCGGTGCCGGCCGTGCTGATCACCTGGAAGCTTTCCGCCGCCAGGGCGCTTCCTGGCGCTGCCAGCAGAAGCGCCATGAAGGACGCCAGCCCGATGAGAAAGCCCCAGCGGTCCCTGAAGCGTCCCTCGGTCGGGCGGGCGGCGCGTCTCGGAGACATCGCCGCCCGCGAGCGGGTGAGCAACCTACCTGGGTTTGGAGTGTTTGGCGTCTGCTGCATGATCAGGTCGTTGCTCACGCTTGGATCAGTCCTCGACCTGCGACTCAGGGTGCCGTGATGGCAAACGTCCCCATTGCCGACTGACTGTTAGTCGTTGCCTGGAACACGTATGCGCCGGAAGTACCTACGCCATTGGCTGCAAAGTCGGGCGTATAGACTTCGACCGGGGCGGCGAGATTGCTTTCGGCCGATTCGTAGACGCAGAGCGTGCCCGTCGGGGCGGTCGGCGCGTCGATCGTGCCGGTGCACGTACCATCTCCGTCTTCGTCCGTCACGTCGACGGCGACCGAAGCCGGAGCGGAGGATTCCAAAGGTACCGACCAACTCAGGGCCCCGGTAGCTTCTCCCCTGCTGTTGCCGGTCAGGCTCCACACACCCGTCTCGGTCTTCCCGGTCGGGAGCGTGTCGGACCAGCCACCGCCTCCGCCACCACCTGAGCCGGCGGCGCCGTTGCAGGCGTAGGCCGTGCCGGTGGCATTGGTGAACTTGGCTCCTACTTCACCTTCACCGTGACATTGAGGGCCGGAGTAGGAAGTGATGGTCACACCTTCGCCATTCGACCCGTTGCTGCCGTCTTTGCCGCTGCCGCCAGTGGCGCCGGTATCGCCCTTGTCCCCCTTGGAGCCGGCGGGCCCTGCGGGTCCCGCCGCACCCGCAGGACCGGTGGGCCCCGCAGCCCCCGCGACGCCCGGCTTGCCCGCGTACTTCTTGGCGATCTTTTCGACTTCCTTCTTCTGCTTCGAGGTCAGGGCGCCGGAAGCGGCGAGCGCGCTGCCGCCGAGCGCGGCGATCAGGGCCACGACGGCGACGATCAGGCCGGCGGTGCCGAAGGGTTCGCGGATCGCGCGGATCGGGTGACGTAGGCGTTTCACTTGACTCTCTCCTCCTGGCCGGCTTCCCGGGCCGGACCGTGTTCGTGGCTGTGTGGGCCGGACAAGGCCGGCGTGCCGCGGCGCCCGATGGGCGGTCGCGGGTGAAGTTCGGTGGCGACGGAGGCGTGTGAGGTTGGGCGGCGCGGAGCGACCGTTGCCGTGGGGGCGCAGGTGCCTCCGGCGGCACAGCGGTCGCCACCGCCCACCGCCCCGGGCGCCCACGGACGCCGGACGCCCGCCGCACCGACTGCCAGGGAGAGCAGTGGGGTGCAGTCCGCGAGAGGCGTCGCCGGGACTTTTGCGCCCGCGACGCCCGTCGGCTGAGCTTTGGTCGAGGTCATCGATCTCCTCCTGCCTGGAGGACGCTTGTCGCCGGTGGCCCTCGACGGCCTCCTGCACGTCCTCGATCTCCCTGCTTCATCGACCTTCCGGGTCGACACGAAGCAATGTAGCGCAAATCAGAGGTCTTATGTTCCTAAAGCCCTGCTCGAATGTATACGACCTAAGTTTTCAGGATCGCGAGCAGGCCCGGCAAGCGGCGCAGCAAGGAAGAACTTCGGGCGCGGTCGCGCCCGACGGGTGGAGGTGGCGCGGCCGAGGGCGTGGCTCAGGCGGCGCCTAGCGCGCAGCCTTCACCGCCGCCTCGCGCCCGACGTAGGGCGTCAGCACCAGTTCGAGCAGTTCGGGCAGGAGAGCCGTGGGTACCTCGCCGCGCTCGATCGAGCCGGAGACCAGTGCCGCCAGCCCGCCCATCAGTCCGTACTCGGCTGCGGGCGAGGGTCGCCGCGTCCGTTTCGGGCGGCCTTCGGATAGCGTCGCCAGGACCCGCTCGAGGAAGTCACGCTGCAGACCGGCCATCTCCCCGCCCGCCGCGGGCGGCGCCTCGAGCGTGAAGCGCGCCAGGTCGGGGTTTCCTCCGAAGCAGTCGAGGAGCGCCTCGAGCGCGCCCGCCACCCTCCCGGGCCAGCCCGTCCGCGCCGCCTCGGCGCCCTCGCGCATCGCCCCGAGCAGGAAGTCGGTGACCTGCCCGTAGACCTCGACGAAGGCGTCCTCCTTGTCGGAGTAGTAGTTGTAGAAGGTCCGGCGCGAGACGCCGGCAGCGGCGACCACGCGGGTCACCGTGGTCTCCGCGTAGCCGTCGCCGACCACCACCGCGATCATCCCGGCGGCGATCCGCTGCTTCTGGTTCTCCATCACCAGCTCGCGCGGCAGGCCGTGGCGCCCAGGGGGCAGCCGCGGCAGCCCCGAGCCTCCCTCTCCCGCAGATTTCCGTCCTGCCACGACCGTCAGCTTAAGCGCCGCGGCAGGCGCGCGGCGGGCCGCCAGAACGCCGCGTCTAGAAACCGGGGGTCGGACGGGGCTCCGCGGGGACGCCCGGCCCCCGGGCGAAGTCCTCGGGCGGCGGCAGCACCAGCTCGGCGTCGGCGGCGTCGGGCCCGAGGTAGGGGCGCACCGCCAGCCACATCATCTCCGGCACCAGCCCCGGCATCGCGGCCGGGAGATCGGGACCCAACCGCCCGCGCAGGAGGCCGACGATCGCCCCGACCAGGAGGAGCGGCGCCGCCCGCGGCACCGCGGCCGGATCGGCCGCGACGGCCCGCCCCTCCTCGACCAGCCTGGCGAACCAGAGGAGGAGCTCTTCGCGGCGGACCAGGACCATCTCCTCGGCACCGAGGAGGCCGAGGACGCCGAAGTGGATCGCGGTCGGATGCTCGCGGATCCAGCGGGCGAGCTCCCACGCCGCCGCCCGCAGGCTCCCGGGCCAGCGGCCGCCCGCGGCGAAGGCGTGCCCCACCCGCTCGCGCAGCTCGGCGCCGCCTACCTCGAGCACCGCCAGGGCAAGCGCCTCGCGGGAGCCGAAGTCACGCTCGAAGCCCTCTCGCCCGACGCCGGCGCGCGCCGTGATCTCGGTGACCGAGGTGGCGCGGTAGCCGGCCTCGCGAGCCAGCTCCATCAAGGCCACCGCCAAAGGATGGCCCAGGGTCAGCCCGCCCTCGGGCAGACCGTGTCGCCGTCCGCTCATCGCGGCGACCGGGGGACGATCCGCGAGTGGTCCGGCCTGGGAGCTAGCCGGTCCCATGCTCCCGGCGTAGCCGGGAGAGCCGGGCGGAGCCGACGATCGGCTCGAGCACGAGGGCGGCGGTTTCGGCGAGCAGCTCGGCGTGGGTGTGGCGCCGCGACTCGAGCAGGCACTGCTGCAGGTAGAAGGCGAGGCCGGCGATCGCCGCTTGCTCGAAGTTCGGCAGAAGCTGGGCGTCGGGGTGGTGGCGTCGACCCTCCGCGAGCCGGACGATCGACTCCTCGAGCATCGCGTCGTGGCGGGCCATGGCCTCGGGCCCAGCGCCCTGGGCCTCGATCAGGGCGAGGCGGGCGGCCAGCGGCTCGGCAAGGATGAAGGTGAGGGCGCCCGAGAGCGCCAGGTAGGCCGAGGCGTCCCAGTCGCCGCCCTGGACCGCGGCCGCCGAGATCTGCTCGCGCGCCCGGCTCACGACGCGCTCGAAAGCGGCGAGGAAGCAGTCCTCCTTGCCCTCGAAGAGCTCGTAGAAGTTGCCCACGCCGACCTTGCCGGTCGCCAGCAGATCCTCCACCGTCGTCCCCGCGTAGCCGCGCTTGGCGAAGACCTCCGTCACCCGCTCCAGCACCGCGTCTCGCTGGTGGAGGGCCAGCACCTCGCGTGAGATCCGCTCGGCGCCCATCGGCGAGCCCTGCAGATGGTCGGGCAGTTTCGCCATGCGCCGAGGATACAAGCCCGCTCGATCTCTTCCTCGGTTCCCTCATCGTGCTCCCCCGGCGACGATGGATCGCCCCCGCCGGCCGCCAGTCTACATGTGTTGTTTCTAAATCATCGCTAGGTTGGTGGCGAAATCGTAGGGGTATGCGCAGATCGACGGGTAGGGAGTCGATGTCCGAGGGGTGCTGGCAGAGGACCGGTGAGGGCGAGGGCGCGGCGCTTGGGCCGCTGCTCGCCCGTGCCTCCTTCGAGGCCGCCCAGGCGCGCCTAGGGGGCGAGGGGGAGGCCGGCGCCCTGCGCACGCGGCGCGCTCTCGCGCGCGCCGCCTTGGAGCTGAGCGGCGAGGTGGGGTACGACGGCGTGACGGTCGGCGCCCTGGTCGCCCGCGCCGAGGCCAACCGCGAGCGCTTCTACCGGACCTTCGCCTCCAAGGAGGCGTGCTGGCTGGCCGCCTACCGCTGCGGCATCGAGGAGCTCGGCGAGAGGCTCCTCGGCGCGTGCGCGCGGGGCCGCGACTGGGCCGCGGGGATCGGGGAGGCGCTGGAGGAGCTGGCCGACTTCCTCGATGCCGAGCCCGCGCTCGCCCGCGGGCTGCTCGCCGAGGTCTACGTCGCCGGTCCGGCGGCGCTCGCCACCCGCAAGTCGGTGTGCGGGCGCCTCTCCCGGGCCATCGACCGTGGGCGCGAGGAGGCGCCCGCCCACTACTCCCCGCCGCCCGCGATCACAGCCGAGTTCCTCCTCGGCGGGATCGAGGCGGACGTGCGCAGGAGCCTCCTCGCCGATCCGGCCGGTTTCCGGGCCGAGGCCCCCGGGCTCCAGCGCCTCGCGGTCGTCCTCTACTTCGGCGCCGAGGAGGCGCGGCGGCGACTTGCCGGCGGCGGTCGCTGAGGACTGACGTTCGACGCTCAGATCGAGCCTATGCGCACTGATAGATGATTTGTAGACAGCCAAGCTTTCAGACGCTATCGTGGGCGCGCCTGTGGCGCGGTGCACAGCGTCGTCATTGCAGGTGGCCTCACTCCCTAGGGCGGTTTACCCGACCGCTTTTTGAGGCCAAGGCCGACGTCTCCTCATTCCCTGGGGGACGCCGCGCGAGGCACGGGAGACCGGGATCCGCCATCCCTGACGGCGGGGTCGGTCCTCGTGCCCTGCCCGATCGACCGGCGGGGCGGATCGGGCGCTCGGAGCAGAAATCCGTCCGAAGTGGTCTTGTGTGGATCGAGACGATGGCCTAGGTTCCTGGCCCACCCAGTCCAACGGAGGTTCCCCGGGAGACGTATGCCTGCGAGCAGGTGGGGCGTCACCAACTCTGAGCGGCCAAAGGAGGAGCATGAGCAGCGACGTCTATGCGGTGAGTGAGATCGTCGGATCCTCGACCGGAAGCATCGAGGAGGCGATCGAGAACGCCCTGGCGAGGGCGCGGAAGACGCTTCGGAACCTCGACTGGTTCGAGGTCACCGAAGTGCGCGGACATCTCGATGACGACGGTGGCATCGGCCATTACCAGGTGACGCTGAAGCTCGGCTTCAAGATGGAGGACTGAGGCGCCGCGAGCCTCGCCGCCGCCCGGGTTGCAGTTCTGCCGCGCCCCCTCGAATCGGCGCTATGACTGTCGGAGATCGGTGGACGGCGCTCAGCGCCTCCCGACCCCGAGATAGGCGAGGGCCCCGAGGGCGTTCATCGAGACCACGCGCCAGAGCAGCTTCGGCCCCCGGATCCCCTCCTCGGGCCGCCGCTGGATGTCGCGCTCGGCGAAGCCGACGATCGTGAGCGAGATCGCCAGGACGAGCCCGATCGCCACCTTTTCCGCGGGCGAGCGATCGGTGAACCGTCTCTTCTGAAACATGCCGTCCTCCCTCGGGCCGACTCCGGGCCTCCCGACCATCCGCCGTCAACGACCTCCGGCCCCCGCTCCCCCCGAACCGTAGTAGTCGCCGACCTGGCCTCGACCCTCCTGGTCCAGGTCGGTCTCCCCGAACTTCGGCGAGTCCTTGATCTGGTCCTTGGTCCGCGAGACGTAGACCTTCTCCTCGTCGGCGTCGACGCGATCGATCACCCCGGCCGGCAGGACGACCTTCTTGCCGAAGATCCACGGTCCGGTGTCGACGACCAGGCCGTGGGCGTTCTCCTCGTAGGTCGCCTCGTCGATCTTGCCGATCCCGCCGTCGAGCGCCTCGACGGCGAAGCCGGTCACGTCGACCCCCTGGGTCGGGTCGGCCCCGATCCCCGAGTCGACGCCGAACACCCACATCTCGATGATTTCTTCGGTCATGGTCTTCTCCTTCGGTTCGATGGGTCCGCCGGCGACGATGTGCCGCGCAACGATCGCCGGAGACGGATCGGGTCATCGCGGAGGGTGAACGTGAGCGGCACGAAGAGCCTTCCCTGGCCGGCAGCGAGGGCACTCCTCACCGAGTGCGCCGCGCCAGGGCCCGGGTACCCGGCGAGGCGGTGCCACGAAACGGGCGGCGCCGTTCAGCCGTCGGCGTCGGGTCTCAGCGCCGCGAGCGCATCGTCGAGGCTCTCGTAGACGAGGCCGTCGCGCGAGAGGCCGGTGACCGCGAGGATGCGCTCGACCTGGTCGGCCGGGCAACAGACGACGAGGCGCCTGCCTTCCGCCACGAACCGCCGGCGGGCGCGGAGGATCACCGCGATCCCGGTCGAGTCGATGAACTCGCAGGCCGCGAGCCCGACGACGAGGCCGACGTAGCCTGCGTCCACCCCGGCGATCGCCTCGTCGAGCTCGCCGGCTACCGCGAGATCGAGCTCCCCTTCGACGGAGATCTCGCAGTAGCCCGGGTCGAGGTCACGTTGCTCGAGCGAGAAGCCGGCCACCTCGGCAGTATCCCACCGTCTTCTCAGGTGGCCCGGGACGCGGCTAGGAAGCCTCGCCCATCGGCATGCAGACGGTGAGCTCGGTACCGCGTCCCCGCCTCGAGGTGAGGTGGAACTCCTCGGAGAGCGCGCCGATGATCGGCAGGCCCATGTGCAGGCTCGGCAGCTCGCGCTCGGGACGCGGGAAGATGCCGACGCCGAAGTCACGGATCGTCAGGCAGAGGACATCCTCGCCCGCGCTGACGGCGATCGCGACCCGACCCTCCACGTCCTCCTCGTAGGCGTAGCGGACCGCGTTGGTGAAGGCCTCGGTGACGACGGTCCGCAGGTCGTCGAGGCACCTGGGAGCCATGCCGAGGCGGTCGGCCTCGGCGCTGACCGCCTCGCGGGCGAGGGCGACGCTCTCGGGGCGGGCGGGGAGCTCGATCTCCACGTCGCTGCCTTCCATCTGCGGCGGATACCCTCCGGAAAAAGCCAGAAAACTCGTTCCATCCGCCGTGACGCGGCCTCCCGGATTGGTTCCCTCAGTCGGGGACCCCGCCCTTCAGGTAGACGACCTCCCAGTAGTTGTCCTCGGGGTCGGCGAAGTAGGCGTTGCGGCCCTCGAACTCGAGCGGGTCGCCGGGCGCCTTGGTGACGATCGCCCCGACCCTCTCCACCTCGGCGATGATCTCGTCCACCTCCTCGGGCCGCTCGACGTTGATGCCGAGGCTGAAACCGCGCATGCCGTCGACCCGGGACGCGGCCGGCGCCCGAGCGTCGGCCGCCAACTTCTCCCAGGGGAAGAGCCCGAGGAAGATGCCACCGAGCCGGAAGGCGCAGAAGTCCTCGGCCTCGATCGCCGGCTCCCACCCGAGCGCGGCGTAGAACCCGCGCAGCCGCGGCAGATCACGGGCGCCGAGCGTGACCACGTTCAGCCGGGCGGGGACCATCTCGGCGAGTGTATGCCCCGCTCGCCTCCGCGACATCGGTGTTCGCGGCGAGGATGTCGTTCTGCACGTGGTGTCCGAGGAACCATCGGGCACGCAGTCGGGCGACGACCGACAGGGAAGCAAAATCAGCAGATGAAATCGCCGTTCGCGTCGGCGCGGTCTGCGCGCCGGCCCCGTGGCGGTCGCGTCAGCGAACGGTCACGTGACGAGGTGCCGAGGTCAGCGTGCTCCCGTCGGGCGCGCGATAGGAGAGGCGCGCGGAGTAGCGGAAGCCGGGGGCGAGCTGGTGCTCGATCGTGACCGTCGTCGCGCCCGGCTTGACCGGCTCGGAGGCGATGGTCTTGAAGTGCGGCTTCTTCGACTTCGAGGCCGAGGCTTGGCGATCATGCGGCTTCTTCTTCGCGAGGGGTCCGATCCGCTCGACCTGGAGCGAGACCGTCGCGCGCCCGACCGAAGGAGCGTCGAGCTTTCCGGAGACGGTGACGGTGCCTTTCTTCGACGCCGCCTTCTCGATCCGGATGCTCTTCGGGCCGCGCCGCGGCAGGGACGGCGAGGCCGGTGGCGCGGTCACCGCCACCGAGAAGGGAGCCGAGGAGGCGGGCCCGAGCGTGTCGCCGAAGGGAGGCGCCGGCGTGATCAGGCGTGCGATCGCGGGCGTCGTCACCTGGTAGGTGCCGCCGGCGGGCGGGACGAAGCTGAGGCTGAAGTGGTCGGAGGCGTCGAGGAGGCCGGAGCCGACCTGGGCGCCGTCGGCGGCCCGGACGATCACCGGCCGGCCGGAGAGGCCGGGATAGCCGGGCTCGGGATCGGCGACCGCGCCGCTGACCATGACCGGGCTGCCGGCGAGGACCGCGGCCGCCGAAGGGGAGGCGGTGATCGAGGGGATCGCGTCGGGCACGAACGGGGCGCCGGGCGATTTCGGCACGGTCTTCAGGTAGTCGCCGATCTGCGCCTGCTCGGCGGGCGAGGTGAGGAAGCCGACCAGGGCCTGGGCGCCGGCCAGGTTGACCGCCTCGCCGGGCTTGGCGGGGTCGATCACGTAGCCGTCCAGGCGGACGAGGAGGATCGAGGGGCCGCCCGGCGCCGAGGCGCTCTGTCCGGCCGAGAGGACCGAGAGGTTCGTGATCGTCCCGGCCGGGGCCCGGCCGGAGGCGAGGAAGTTGAAGGTCCCCCGGTCGCTGAGGGCGTAGCAGTTGGTCGAGCTGTTCGTGGTGCCCGTGCAGTTGTTGGTCTGGAGCACGTTGTTGGCGAGGTTGCCGGAGATGATCCGATACCAGGCGGGGAGATCGGCACCGCCGGCGATGCCGCCGTCGGCGCTCGGACAGGTCGGCGCCTGGGGATCGGAGGAGAGCGCGGCGGCGGTGATCGGGGTCATGCCGCCGCCGTCGGCGGCGGTGACGTCGCAGAGGGAGAGCCCGGCCGGAGCGAGTCCGGATTCTGAGACGAGCTTCCAGACCGCGTGCTCCAGGATCGTCGTCGTCGACGCCGTGTTGGTGCCGCCGCGGCTGTCGAAGGTGGCTTCGCCGGCGATGCCCGAGGAGGCGACGTCGGCGAAGGCGCGGGCGATGTCGTGAGGCGCGTTCGATCCGACGCCGGCGACGTCGGTGGTCGAGCCGGCGAGGACGTAGTCGGTGTAGAAGAGGGCGCTGCCGAAGCGGTCTTCGTAGGAGAAGCCGCCGGCGACGAACTTGCTCTCCAAGGCCGGTTCGTGGAGCAGCAGCACGCTCGGCCCGCCGGTCCCCGTTTCGGCGTTGGTCGCCGCGGTGTTCTGGGCCGAGGGGGTGTAGATCAGTTCGTACTGCGGGAAGGCCGCCTCGAACTGCGGTTCGATCACGTTGGCGAAGAGCCCCGATTCGCTCACCTCGATCGGGCCGAGGACGGTCACCTTTCCCGGCGTGTCGGCGGCGGCCGTGCCGGTCGCCAGGGCGAGCGTCGCGATCGCGACCGCCACGAGAAGAGAGGTCCGGATCCTCACCGTCGCGAGCCTAGTCGCGGCGCGGCGGGTTTTCCAGCGTCGATCCGGGAGTCGACGGTCGGGGGGTCGGTTGGCAGTCGGCGGGGCTCGCTCGGCGTCGTCACAATCGTCCGCGTCGGTCCGTCCCGCCAAACGAAGCCCCGGTCAGCCTGCCCCTGTCCGCTTCATCGCGGGCCTCGGACCGCCTGCACGCGATGCTCGCGCGGGGTGATCCCGTAGTGGGCGCGGAAGGCGCGGCTGAAGTGGCTGCGGTTGGCGAAGCCGCGGCGCTCGGCGATCTGGCCGATCGTGAGGTGGGCGAGGGCGGCGGTGGCGAGGTCGCGGCGGGCGCACTCGAGGCGACGGGTGAGGAGCCAGCGGGCGAAGGTCGTCCCCTGGTCGGCGAAGAGGCGCTGCAGGTAGCGGTTGGAGACGTTGACGTGGCGGGCGACGCGGCTCGGCGAGAGGCTCGGATCGGCGAGGTGTTTCTCGACCTCGTCCAGGGCCGCCTGGAGGAGGAGGGCGCGGCCGGCCGAGCGGGGCAGGGTGGCCGCGCGCCCCAGGGCCAGGGCGAGGAGGGTGGTCAGCTGCTCGGCGAGGAGGGTCGTCGCTTCGTCGTCGAGCGCGGGCGCCGCCCGGGCGAGCAGCCGCAGCTGGCCCGCGATCATGGTGCCGAGGCCCGAGTCGCCGGCGATCAGGGTCGCGGCGGCGGCCTGAGGCAGCGCCAGGCGCGGGCCGAGCAGCTCGAGCGGGAAGCCGACGGAGAGCTGCTCGAAGTCGCCGCCGAAGGCCAGCTCGAACGGTCGCGTGCTGTCGACCGCGGCCATGTCGCCCGGACGCTGCCGCACCCGGCGACCGTCCTGTTCGGCTTCCCCCGCGCCGCTGAGCTGCAGGTTGAGGTAGAGCGAGTCGCCCGCGCCGCGCGCGATCAGCTCCGGTGAGCGGCAGACCCGCTGGGCCTGGGAGCCGATCCGCGCGATCGTCAGCGGGCCGAGCGGGCGGCCGCGGATCGTGCCCGCGAACGGGCCGGCCTCGGAGCGCTCGGGGACGAGCGGCAGGAACGCCTGCCAGACGACTTCCCGCCAGTAGGCGAACTGCTCCTCGCCCGGCACCGTCCCGGTGTCCCAGGAGGACGTCCAGCCTCCCTCCGAGCGTCCCGATCCGCGCGCGCCGATCATCGTCCGCCCAGCATAGGCGCGATCTCGTCCGCCGGAGCCACATTTGTGCGCGTACCGGGGCACCACCGCGGCGGCGCCGACGGCAGGCTGGCACGGATGGCGGCGTCGGCGAAGGCAGCTGCGACGGCGGGGCGAGCCCGCGGGTCGCGGCGCCTCCTGGTCGCGCTCGCGGTCGTCCTCCTCGCTGCGGTCGGGACGGCGCGCGGGGTGCCCGCCGCGGGCGCACACGGCCACCGGGCGGGCGGCAAGGGCCCGCACGAGCACGAGCTGAAACCCAAATCCAAGCCCAAGCCCCCGCCGCCACCCAAGCCGGCGCAGGGGAAGCGCCTCGGGGTCGACTTCAGCCTCCGCAACGGGGAGTACGACTCGCACCTCATGTGCACCTCCGACACCGGCTGCTTCACCAAGACCAGCGAAGAAGACACGTTCTCCGTCGAGTGCTGATCGCAGGAGCCGACGGGTCGGAACGCTGCGCGAGCAGGCTCGGCTCCTCGCCCTTCTATCCCGCCTCGGCGCTCTATCTGCCGCGGATGTTGAGCACCAGCGTGTCGGTGCCGCTGGCCAAGCTCGCCGCGACCCCGAAACCGCGGCCCGGCGGCAAGGGCCAACCGGACCTCTGGACCGAACGCGCGATCGGCGTCACGGGCGCCGACCGACCACCGCTCGACTGCTCGGCCGAGGCGTCGAAGACCTGCGACCAGCAGGTCAAGTGGGAAGCCACGGTCCGCATCTTCAGGATGAAGTGACGCCCATGCGCAGGATGCGGCGCAGTCGATGAAGGCAGGTCCCCGGCTCTCCCGCCTCGCGCGACCCGGCCGGCATCGCTCGCCGCGGTCGCGCCGGCCGGCGCTGGGGGTCCGTCATGGTGGGGCCGTGCGGACCCGGGCGTGGGGGGGGGGGCCCCGCGCCGCGGGTGGTGGGGCCGCCGCCGCCCCCGGGGGGGGGCGGGTGGGGGGGCGCGCGGC
>Ga0335075_10002273_pt1 | contig 31045 bp, 28 predicted proteins | sample Lox_Sample_24_FD_206723 | JGI IMG/M metagenome (GOLD analysis project Ga0335075, IMG submission 206723) | Soil microbial communities from Loxahatchee National Wildlife Refuge, Florida, United States - Lox_Sample_2.4 | ecosystem: Environmental > Terrestrial > Soil > Wetlands | place: USA...
TTTTTAACGCTGGCAACGGGGGCAGTAATGGGTACCCCGGCCTGCGATGAGGGTGCGGCGGACAGGGGTGCCGCAAACCAGACAGGGCTCGCCGGTCCGCATATAGACCCGGTGCTCGAGCTGGAAGAAGCCGGCGACGCCGTCGGCATCGACGTAGTCAGAGACGGAGGAGCCTCCGAGAGAGATGGCTTTCCGCAGGATCTCCTGCAGGGCGGCGTGGAGCTTGCCGAGCTGGAGCCGGCTGAGGCGTCCTGCCATGCGGACGGGGCGGATGCCGGCACGGAAGAGGCTCTCGTCGGCGTAGATGTTGCCGACGCCGTGCAGGAGCTTCTGATTGAGCAGGGCGGCCTTGATGGGGAGCTTGCGGCGACGGAAGAGGGCGGCGAAGTCGTCGGCGGAGATGGTGAGGGGCTCGTGGCCGGGGCCAGTGAAAGATCCGGTGTGCAGGGCCAGGCGGCCGAAGCGGCGGGGGTCGACGAAGCGGAGCTCACGGCCTGAGCTGAGCGACAGAAGGGCGTGGGTGTGGGCAGGGATGGGGACGTCGGCGGCGGAGACGAGGAGGCGCCCTGTCATGCCGAGATGCACGATCCATTGCAGGGGCGATTTGTCGCGGGTCAGGTCGAAGACGATGTGCTTGCCGACACGATGGACGAGGTCGATGCGAGATCCGGCGAGGGCCTCGGCCATCGGATCGGGCGGGGTCTTGAAGGGCTCCTTGTAGCGGCTGAGCCAGACGGACTTGATGCGTTCGCCGCGGATGCGCTGGTTGACGCCGTTGGCGACGGTTTCGACTTCAGGTAATTCGGGCATTCTGCTTTATTTTCGCAGAGGATGAGGACGGCTACGGGCCTTGAGTCGCGGACTCGGCAGTCAGGCGGGCGAGGACGGTGTTGTCTTCTCCGCGAAGGAAGAGGGTGGCACCCCGGATGCGGAAGCTGGTGGTGGCACCGAGGGCCTTGACGAAGTCCTGTTCGCGGGGCATGGCGTCGCCGGCGCAGGCCATCATGGTGGTGGCTACCTGGCGGAAGCGGAGCGAGGAGCCGTCGAGCTCGTAGGAGCCCATGAGGCGATTGCAGCCGCCGGAGCCGGCGAGACGTTTGGTGTCGGCGTTGAGTTCGAGGAAGGCTTCGCCGTGGCCGGTCTGCGGCTTGACGGCTTCACCGTTCAGCTGGGTGAGGGTCCAATGGGTGCCGGCGAGCGGGGTGGCGGGTTTGCTGCCCGGGGCTTGCGTCGCGGGCTGCGCGAGGGCGAGGGGAGCGGCAAGGAGGAAGCAAGCGGCAATGTTCAGGAGTCGAGCGATCATGGCTGACCTCCGTGCTGGTTTCTGGGCTGGTTTGCGGGTTGATTTCCGCCTGGACGCGTTTCCAATGTACGCGAGCCAATGTGGCCGCATCTACCCTTACATGATTCGCAAACTGAAATCGGGTGAGTACCGGCTGTATTCGCGGAAGAAGGATGCTTCGACAGGCAAGCGCCGGAATCTTGGCACCTTCTCAAGCCTGGACAAGGCGAAGCAGCATGAGCGCGAGGTGCAGTATTTCAAGGGGAGAGGGTAGACCCCCTCCCCCTCCCCCTCTGAATTTGTAACCTATTCATTCTGCGCGGTTTTCTGCGATATGGTCTGTAATCCATTCATTCCAGGTTTGTTAGAGGTAAAGATCACAAAAATAAGAGGTTAGTGGGCAGGGTCCCAATTTTTAAAGTCAAAAGGCCCGGCTGCGGCGGCAGTCGGGCCTCTGTGTCTCTATATCTTCTGTGTCTCTATATCTTCTGTGTCTCTATATCTTCTGTGTCTCTATATCTTCTGTGTCTCTATATCTTCTGTGTCTCTATATCTTCTGTGTCTCTATATCTTCTGTAGCGGGCCGGGGAAAATAGTCGGCCAAAGAAGCAGGGATCAGGATCAGGGATCAGGAGATCTGCGCGGGTGCGGGCAGATGCGGGGCGGTGGTTTGGATGCGGCTGGATGGAGCCATCGAACGTATTCATACTCAGCCATGGGATTGCGTAAAGAGAGCGACAGGGTCGTGAAGGCGGAGGCGAAGACGGGGGCGAAAACAGGACCGGCAGGCCGGAATTTGCCGCTGCCGACGCTGCTTTCGCGGGCGCTGGTCGCGTTCACGATCGAGCTCGATAACGAATTCGAGCACCGGTCGCCGCACCGGACGACGAAGTCCGGTGTGGGCTGGGGTCCGTGGCTGGCGTCGGTGGCAATGTATCTCAACTGCATGCAGTTTGTGATGGATGAGGGCGTGACGGTCGAAGAACTCGAAAGGCTGGCGCGGACGCCGACCAATCTGCATGGGATGCAGAGGTGGGGATACATCTTTATCGAGCCGGATGCGGACAGCCGGTCGTCGCGACGGCCGGTGGGGCATTTCCGCCAGGTGGGACGGCCGGGGCGCGACTGGGTGATTCGTCCCACGCTCAAGGGAAAGATGGCTCGCGAGTTGTGGCGGCCGCTTTTCGGGGAGATCGAGGAACGATGGCAAGGGCGCTTCGGCAAGGACGAGATCGGGAGGCTGCGGGAAGCGCTGGCGGCAGTGCTGTGCGGGATTGATGCCGAGTTGCCCGACTGTCTCCCGATTCTGGGATATGGGCTGGTCAGCAAGGGGCGGGAGTCCTCGGGCGAAAAACGGCGGTCAACAGATGACGGTTCGCAGAATCGGGACCCCGGGCATCCTGATCGCGCGGAATTGACGCTGGCGACGCTGCTGGCGAGAGTGCTGCTGGCGTTTGCGATCGATTTTGAAAGCGAGTCGCCGCTTTCGCTCGCCATCTGCGCCAACGTGTTGCGGGTGCTCGATGAGAACGGCGTGCCGGTGCGAGAGTTACCGCGGCTGAGCGGCGTGTCCAAAGAGGCGATTGCAATGGCGACGGGCTTTCTCGGGAAAAAGAGGCTGATTGTTCTGAAAGCCGACCCGACGGGGAGCCGTGCGAAGATGGCGCGGCTGACGGCGCAGGGTGTCGAGGCTGAGGGGCGATACCGGCGGCTGCTGGCGAGGACCGAGGAGCGGTGGCGGGAGCGCTTCGGCGAGGAAAAGATTCGCGCTCTGCGGGAGGCGCTGGGACGCCTGGCGGATGAAGAGCTGTTTCGCGGGCTGGAGCCCTATCCGGAGGGATGGCGGGCATCGGTGCGGAAGCCGGAGGTGATTCCGCATTATCCGATGGTGCTTCATCGGGGTGGGTATCCGGATGGGAGTTGAGGGGGTGTAGGGGGATGGTTTCACTTCTTGCCCTGAGGCTTGCGCTTTCTCCTTGCTGGCTTTTTTGCTTCAACCGAAGTTGTCACTGTCTTCGGTGCAGTTCGAAGAATTCAAGCAGAGCAAATTTGTCGAATCTGGGCATTGATTTCATGCCTTCATCTTCTCGTAGCATTTATTCGCTCTCTGATTCCTTTCCAAACCGCCTCTTCGATCACCTGCTCCGCGGCAGCCTTTCTAACGCGGGTTAAATGACGCGCCAATGAAGCTCCTTCGCAATGATGAATCGAATATTTTTTTGGAGCGGCTGTGAACAACGCCAGCATGGATCGCCTTATATCCCGCATCTTTGAATCAAGTGTCTCGTCTTTGAATTTGGCTGTTTCCCATGCCAGCAAGTCCGCTGCCTGAAGTGGTGTAGCATCGTTCTTACTCAGAAATGAATGCCCGTTATATCTGTAAAAGGCCTTCGTCTCATCTGTCATCGCTGCAATGCCTACGAGGTATTCGGCTTCGGCCTGAAAAGCATGACCAGCTTCAAAAATATAGTGAATTGATTCCAGATCTCCGTGCTTTCGACAAAGACTAACAAGTGCCGTCATCGCTAGATGACAACAAAACGGATAAGCCTCCCTGAATCCTCGTACGAATTTAGGAGCATTCCTCTTAAATTCATTTATGTTCACAGAAACCGACACTCCATAAGAAAAGTGTTGTCCGATGATCTGCACGGCATTCTTAAGTAGAAAATCCTTACGTTCGTGAGAAAGGCCTTTGAAACGCCCGCGACTATGCGCAAGTTCCTTCATGTGAAGGCCGCCATATTCACGGAACAGAACATCGAACTTCTCTTTTAGGTTTCTCGCTTCTGGGGGTTCGAAGGCATAGCCCGCGACCACTAATAAGCCGTTCGTTGGCTCTCATCGAAATAGACCTCTAACAAAATGAACGGCTCTCCTTTTAAAGCTAAAGAATATCTCAACAAATTAGTTGGTTGTTTTATTCAACTCTGCGTTTATGGTGGAGGAATAATAGCTTAGCCAAGAAGCTAGTTCGCTCCGCCTGCGGCTCCGCTCAGGCCTGCGGCAGCGAAGTTGCGGTCCTTCGGACCGGCCCCTTATGGCACGGCTGAAGCCGTGCCCTGATACAAAGCGCGTCTGTTGTCATTCCAGGAGGTGCTGCCACATTATCCGATGGTGCTTCATCGGGGTGGGTATCCGGATGGGAGTTGAGCGGGTGTAGCAGTTCGCGTCGCCTGCGGCTCCGTTCAGGCCTGCGGCAGCGAGGTTGCGGGGCCGGGTTCTGAAGATGCTGTTGCTACGTAATTTGGAGCGTGATCGCGAACTTGGAGCGACAGCGCCAGCAGGAGTGTGGATATAGCGACAAGGGATTTCTGCAAGGGGAGGGCCCTCCGATAACCGGCGAATGGATGCGCCCCGTCGAGATGGCCGTTGCTCGCGACTCTGTTAAAAGTTCTTTGCTATTTCCAGTGGTTGGCGTCGTCGTAGATGGCTTTGAGGTCGGCCCGGGTGAGGATTTTTTCGGCCCCGGGATCGACTTTGACGGTGTCGAGGAGGCGGACGGCCTCGCGGTAATAGTAGGCGTAATCGCCTTTGCCGCTGAGGCGGGCGGAGACGCCGAGCAGGTAGTAGATGCGGGCGACGTCGAGATGCATGCCGGCCTTGTCGGCGGTGGTGAGGGCCTGCTGGAGGTCGTGTTGCGCCTGGGCATAGTCCTTGTTGGCGACTTCGGCTTCAGCGTAGGCGATCGAAGTGCGCAGGGAGAGAGAGGCGCTCACGTTGTTCGCAGACTGGAGAAGCGGGCGCAGCATGGCGAGCGCGTCTTTGGCGTGGCCCTGGGCGATGGCGATATGCGCGACGTTGAGCTTCGACTGCAGGATGATGTCGTTGTCCTTGATGCGGGGAAGAAGGCGAAGGGCGAGCTGATAGTAATGGTCGGCTCCGGCGTTATCTCCGGCGAAAAAGGCCACGTCGCCGCGGGCGTTGAGGATGGCGGCGTTGAGGACATCGTTCTTGAGGCCGCGTGAGATGCCTTCCGCTTCATCGAGGGCCTGTGCGGCTTCGGCGCCGCGTCCGGCGCGGGCGAGAGCTACGCCGAGATCGGTGAGGTAGGAGGCCATGTCATTGCCGTTCTCTCCCTGATCGCGGAAGGCCTTGACGCCATCCTGCATGGATTTGACGGCGGCGCCGAGGCGGCCCTGGTATTGGAAGACGAGGCCGATCTGGTGAGAGATGACGGCGATCCCGTGGGCGTCGTTGGCCTTGCGGGATAGCTCAAGGGCCTGCATTAGGTTGTTGAGCGCCTGATCGTACTGGCCGGTGTGGGTGTAGGCCTCGCCGAGGCCTTCGAGCGGCTGGGCAGTGTCGCCGGGGACGCCGAGCTTTTCGCGAAGCTGGAGGGCCTGCTGGAAGTTGGTGAAGGCGTTGTCGGTGTCTCCTTTGGCGAGGTAGACGGCGCCGATGTTGGTGAGGCAGAGGGCTTCGGAGGCCTGGTCGCCGGTTTCGCGCTGGATCTGCAGAGCGTCCTTGTAATGCGAGAGGGCCTGGTCGTAGTCGCCGCGATCCTGGTAGAAGGTGCCCATCTCAAGGAGGGTGTCCCCCTCCTCTTCCTTCATGCCGATTTCGCGGAGGAGGGCGAGCGCCTTGTTGTAGCTGGCGAGGGCCTGGTCGGGGTTGCCGCTCATGGCCTGGAGGAGGGCGACCTCGTCGAGGGCGTTGGCGACTCCGCGCTTCTGGCCGAGCTTCTGATTGATCTCGATCGATTCCTGATAGTTGCGCATCGCCTCTTCGGGCTTGTTGAGGAGGCGATAGCAGATGCCGGTGGAGAGGAGGATGAGAGCTTTCTGCTCCTGATTGTCGACCTGGGTGGCGAGGGTGAGGCCCTTGCTGAGGAAGTCGAGCGCGGCCTCGGGGTTGCCGAGGGTGATTTCGACGACGCCCATTTCCCAGAGAGCTTTGATGTTGCGCGGGTCGGCGGAGAGGATTTTCGCGAAGATCTCGTGCGCCTTGTTGTAGTCGCCGGAGGCGATGTAAAGGGTGCCGAGGTTGTACTGGACGTCGACGTCGCTGGGCCAGCTGGTGGCGAGGTTCTCATAGGCCTCGATCGCCTGCTTGTTGTTCTTCATGATGCGGGCGTAGCTGGCTTCGATGAGGTATCGCTCGGGCAGGGGGAGATTTTCACTGTGGGCGAGCTCGACGGCGCGGCGCGAGGATTGCTCGGCGTCAGAGGTGAAGCCGAGCTCGGACTGGACCTCGGCGAGGCGGGAGTGGGCGAGGGCGAATTGCGCGTCCTCGGTGGCGGCGGACTGGAAGCTCTTCAGGGCGTCGAGATTCTTGCCTTCGCGCATGAAGGTCAGGCCCTGGTTGTAGGCGCGGAGGGCGTCGACGGATGAGGAGTTGGGCTTGAAGGATTGCGCCTTCAGCTCCTGGAGGACGTCGGGCGAGAGGGCGAGGTTCTTGCGGACGGCGTCGGCGAGGGAGTCAATGGCGGTGGGCAGGTCTTTGGCGGCGGCCTGCGCCTTCACGGGGGTGGTCTGGTTGCGCTTGAGGTCGCGGATGGTGGCGTCGATGACGATCTGGTCGCCGAAGCGAGAGAAGCCTCCGGAGACGACGACGTCGGCGTTGCTGAATTCGGCGACGCGGCGCACGATGTCGGGATCGAGAGCGGACTCGGGTCCAATGCGGAGATCGGAGAGCACCTGATGCACGCGGTCAGTGGGCACGGCGCGCAGATGGGCAGACTGGCCGATGTCGGTCGAGAGCATGTCGGCCAGACTGGAGCCCATCCAGTCGTCCTCGGGGTTGCCGGAGATGTTGCGGAAGGGCAGGATGGCCAGGGACATGGGCGCGGCGACCTGCGTCCTGGCGGCGGATTTGGACGGCGAGAAGTGCGTCGCGACATAGGCGGCGACGGCGATGAGGAGGAGGGCGGCGGCTCCGCCTGCAAGCCACCAGCGGTGTTTGGGTCTCCACCGGGAGCGCGGCTTGGAATAGCCGGCGGGCGCGACGAGGACCGATCCTGAAGAGGTCTTGCCGCGCCATTTGTTGAGGTCGGAGAGCAGCTCGGTGGCGTTGTTGTAGCGCAGATCCATGTCGCGCTCAAGGCAGCGATTGACGATGCGGACCAAAGGAGGCGAGATGGTGCTGTCGTGGTGGGAGATGGGGACGGCACGTTCCTGCGTGCGCTTGATGAGACTGGCGAGGGCGCTGTCGGCGCGGAAGGGGGTCTCGCCGGTGAGCAGTTCATAGAAGATGAGGCCGAGGGAGAAGACGTCAGAGCGCTGATCGAGGGGCTTGCCGAGCGCCTGCTCGGGCGACATGTACTCCATGGTGCCGACCAGGGCGCCGGTCTGGGTCATGCCGTCGCCTTCAAGGGTGCGCGCGAGGCCGAAATCCATGACAAGGATGCGGCCGGTCGCATTCTCGCGCATGATGTTGGCCGGCTTTAGATCGCGGTGGATGACGCCGACGGCGTGCGCGGCCTCGAGGGCTTTGCAGGCTTGCTGGATGATGCCGACGGCCTCGTCAGGGGGGAGTTTCTTCCGCTCGCGGATGAGGGCGACCAGATCGATGCCCTCGATGAACTCCATAGTGATGAACTTGATGCCGTCGGCTTCGCCGAGGTCGTAGATGCGGACGACGTTGCGGTGGGTGACCTGGGTGGCGAGGATGAGCTCCTGCTTGAAGCGCTCGATGATGGCGGGGTTGGCGGCGTATTCGCGGCGGATGGTCTTGAGGGAGATGATGCGGTTCAGCTCGAGGTCGCGGGCCTTGTAGACGGCTCCCATGCCGCCTTCGCCGAGGATCGAGATGATCTCGTAGCGCTGGCCAAGGACGGTTCCGGGCTCGAGGAGGGGCTGGCTTCCGAAGATGGAATCGCCGACGGTGCGGCTGGACGAAAATGGAGGCGGAGACTGGCGCAGGGCGGACGGCGGCGGACCGATGTAGGTCGGGGCGTCGCTGGGCAACCTGGCTTCAGGAGACGAACTCTCCCCCTTAAACGGCGTACGGGTACCGCCGTTCCCCCCTGTCGGGAGCTCGTCGTGGGGGGGGACCGCTCTTCTATGATCGTCGATGATTTCCGCGCTCCCACCGCTAGATGGCACAAACCCTTGGAGCTAATGCTACATGGAGGGCGGCGAACGAGGTCAGTATATAACGGCGGTCATCATGCGGGTTAGAAATCCGATAACAATATGTCGCACTGGAAGTGACAATTATTCGGAAAGGATGGCCTCCGGCGCTTCCTCGGCCTGGGGCGCGAGGTCTTTGTGGCTCTCGAGGTAGCGGACGCAGGCATTCCAGCGGAGCAGAGCGTCGTCGTTGCCGGCGGGACGGAGACGCTCGGCTTCTTCGAAGAGGTGCAGAGCTTTCACGATCCAGTCGTAGATGTAGTTTGAGGAGCCGGGTCCGCCGGTGCGATAGCTGGCCTTGGCGCGGCGCTCCCAGGCGATTCCGGAATAATAGGCGCGGTCGTAGGGGGATTCGAGGGCGGGAATGGCCTCGACGGCGCGGGCAAAGACGCTGGGGTCGTGAGGGAGCTCGTCGGTGAGCGCGAGGATAAGGCTGACGCGGGCATGACGATTGGCCGGATCGGCGGCGAGGATGTCGCGGCAGATGCTTTCGGCCTCAGTCGGTTCATGGAGAAGCCGGTAACGCTCGGCCCGGGCGAGGGCGACCTGGATGCTGTCACGGGAGATGGGTTTGAGTGCGAACATGCGATGACCTCTTCAGATGATGTGAAAGAGCTGCTTGAGCGGATCGAAGTAACGGTCCACGACTCGCTCTTTCAGGGGAATGATCGCGTTCTCGGTAATGGTAATCGACTCGGGGCAGACCTTGCGGCAACAGGTGGTGATGTTGCAGTAGCCGATGCTGTGCTTCTTTCTGAGATCGGCGATGCGGTCTTCGTTGTCGAGGGGATGCATTTCGAGCGCCGCAGCGTAGACGAGCAGGCGCGGGCCGATGAATTCGTCCTGCTTGTGGTGTTCGCGGAGGACATGGCAGACATCCTGACAGAGAAAACACTCGATGCACTTGCGAAATTCCTGCACGCGCTCGACGTCAGCCTGGTTCATGCGCCAGGTGCCGTCGGGCATGTCGGGTGTGCGCGGCTTGAAGGGCTTGACGGTCAGCTTGGCGCGGAAGTTCCATGAGACGTCGGTGACGAGGTCGCGAATAACGGGGAAGGTGTGCATGGGCTCGAGGGTGATGGGCTCGTCGAGGTTGAGATTCGAGAGGCGGGTCATGCACATGAGCTTCGGCATGCCGTTGATTTCGGCGGAGCAGGAGCCGCACTTGCCGGCTTTGCAGTTCCAGCGCACGGCGAGGTCGGGAGCCTGCCCGGCCTGGATGCGGTGCACGGCGTCGAGGACGACCATGCCTTCCTCGACGGGGGTGGCGTAGTCCTGGAATTGGCCTCCGGAGGGATCGCCGCGCCAGATGCGAAAGGTTGCTTGAGTTGCCATTGCGATTACCTCAGCGGCTAAAGCCGCATTTTTTCTGGGCCGGTTGCGGCACGGCTAAAGCCGTGCCCTGATACAAAGCTGGTACCGCGACAGATCCTGAACAACGGCCAGCCCACTCAAGCCAACAGCGGGCTTGAATGGGGCACCGAGCCGTGCCCTGATACAGAACTCAATTCCCACATCTCAAAATCGAGATGTGGGGCACCCGCCGCACCCTTACAATCTCAGCCCAGGTCCCAAAATCGAGACCCGAGGCACCCGCATTCTTGCCATGATCCGCGTTCATTTCATCTCCTCGATGACGGCTTTCAGTTCGTCGGGCAATGGCGGGAGGGCGCGCTTCTCGATGAGCATCTCGCCTTCAAATTCGCCGCGCTTGACGATGATGTTGTGCCTGCCCCAGTCAGCATCCTTGTTGGGGAAGTCTTCGCGGAACTGGGCGCCGCGGCTCTCTTTGCGCAAGATGGCGGCGTGGGTGACGGCTTCGGAGACGATGAGCATGCTGTTGAGATCCATCGCCGTGTGCCATCCATTGTTGTACTGGCGGTTTCCGCCGATGCCGGTCTTCGCTGCGCGCGCTTCGAGCTGCGTGATTTTGTCGAGAGCCTCCTCCATTTCGCTCTCGGTGCGGACGATGCCGACGAGGCTCTGCATGGTGTCCTGCAGATCGTACTGGATCTGATAGGGATTTTCGCCGGAGAGGCCGCGATCGAAGGGCGCGAGCGCGGCGGAGGCGATGGCCTGGAGCTGGTCTTCGTTGATGCTTGAGGGACCGGGGTTGCTGCGCGCGAATTCGACGGCGTAGCGGCCGGCGCGACGTCCGAAGACGAGGAGGTCGGAGAGCGAGTTGCCACCGAGGCGGTTGGCGCCGTGGAGGCCGGCGGCGGCTTCTCCGGCGGCGAAGAGGCCGGGAACGGTGGACATCTGCGAGTCGCCGTCGACGCGAATGCCGCCCATCATGTAGTGGGTGGTGGGGCCGACTTCCATCGGCTCTTTGGTGATGTCGAGGTCGGCGAGATGCTTGAACTGGTGGTGCATGCTGGGCAGCTTGCGCTTGATGTGTTCTTCGGCGTTGGAGATGCGCTCTTTGATCCAGGCGATGTCGAGATAGACGCCGCCGTGGGGCGATCCGCGTCCGGCTTTGACCTCGCGATTGATGCAGCGGGCAACGTGATCGCGGGTGAGAAGCTCGGGCGGACGGCGGGCGTTCTTGTCGCCCTGGGTGTAACGGAAGCCCTCGTCTTCGTTGTCGGCGGTCTGGGCTTTGTAGAGGTCGGGGATGTCGTCGAACATGAAGCGGCGGCCCTCGCTGTTGCGCAAGACTCCGCCCTCGCCGCGGACGCCTTCGGTGACGAGGATGCCGGCAACGCTGATGGGCCAGACCATGCCGGTGGGATGGAACTGCACGAACTCCATGTCCTGCAGTTCGGCACCGGCGCGGTAGGCTAGGGCGAGGCCGTCTCCGGTGTATTCCCAGCTATTGCTGGTGATTTTGAAGGCGCGGCCGATGCCGCCGGTGGCGATGACGATGGCTTTGGCCTCCCAGAGCATGAAGAGGCCCTTTTCGCGGTCGTATCCCGCAGCCCCTACAACTCGACCTGAGCCGACGCGGCCGGAGTCCATGAGCAGGTCGAGGACGGTGCACTCCATGTGGACTTCCATGCCGCAATGGATACCGTGGTCCTGCAGGGTGCGGATCATTTCGAGGCCGGTGCGGTCTCCGACGTGGGCGAGGCGGGGATATTTGTGCCCGCCAAAGTTACGTTGCAGGATGCGGCCATCCTTGGTCCGGTCGAAGAGCGCGCCCCAGGCTTCGAGTTCGCGGACGCATTCGGGAGCTTCTTTCGCGTGGAGTTCGGCCATGCGCCAGTTGTTGAGGTACTGACCTCCGCGCATGGTGTCGGCAAAGTGAACGCGCCAATTGTCGCGGTCGTCGACGTTGGCGAGGGCGGCGGCGATGCCGCCTTCAGCCATGACGGTGTGGGCTTTGCCAAGGAGGGATTTGCAGACGACTCCGACTTTTGCCCCGGTGGCTGCGGCGTCGATGGCTGCGCGCAGACCTGCGCCGCCCGCGCCGATCACAAGAACATCGTAGGAGAAGCGCTTGAACTCGGGCATCTACACGGTCCCCAGGGTCATTTACAGGATTCTCCAGTCGTGCCAGATGCCCATGGCGCAGAGGCGGACGTAGAGGTCGGCGAAACCGACGGAGATGAGGCTGGCCCATGCCCAGCGCATGTGTCCACGATTGAGGCAGCTGACGCAGTCGTAGAGCTTGTGGCGGACGGGGTGCTCGGAGATGGTGTCGAGGCCGCCTCCGGCCAGGTGGCGGAAAGCGTGGCAGCCGAAGATGTATCCGGCGAGGAGGATGACGTTGACGACGAGAACGATGGTTCCGACGCCGATGCCGAAATGGCCGTCGAAGTTGAAGGCGACGATGGCGTCCCATACGAGGAAGGCCCAGACGATGTAGGAGAGGCGCAGAAAATTGCGGTGAAAATTCTGGAGGATGAGCGGAAAGCTGCGCTCGCCGAGGTATTTCTTACGCGGCTCGCCGACGGCGCAGGAGGGCGGATCGGCCCAGAAGGATTTGTAGTATGCCCCGCGGTAGTAGTAACAGGTGAGACGGAAGAGGCCGGGTATCCAGAGAATAAAGAATGCGGGCGAGAACGGGAGGAACGAGGGATACCAGGAGGGTTTGGGTCCAAAGAGCGCGAACCGGGAGGAGCCGAAGAGCTCCGGCGAGTAGAAGGGCGAGATGTAGGGTCCGAAGGTGTAGTAGTTGTTCTGGAAGGCAGCCCAGGTGGAGTAGACGATGAAGGCGGTGAATCCGAGAAAGACCACGGTGGGTGAAAGCCACCAGGCATCGCGTCGAGACGTCTGGCCGAACCTGCCGCCTTTCCAGACGACATCGGGAGCTGCCATCTTCTCCTCCACAGCTTAGAGCCAACTAGAAGAGGCTTCTCCGCCGCTGGCACGGCATCATACAAGCTTCATTCGAAGACCTTCAAGATGATTGTCAGGCCGGCGGCGTCTGGATGTGCTCCGGCTGGAGGCCCATGCCCACGAAGTGTGCTGCGGAGCGCTGGGACCTGGGCAGGGCAGTCGCGATGCGCAGCAGAAGTGCGGGCTTGACGGGTCCGGGATTTTGCAGGACGCGGTTGAGGACGCGGTGGGCGAGAAGCTGTATCCGCTGGGTGTTGTGGACTGCACGCTCGCGGTAGTGCTGGACCTCTTCGAGGTGCTCGGGTGTGAGGGTGCCGGTGCGGAGGGGCTCGGCGAGCAGATTGGCGGTGGCGACGGCGTCCTGCACGGCGATGTTGATGCCGATGCCGCCGACGGGCGACATGGCGTGGGCGGCGTCTCCGATGCAGAGGAGGCCGGGACGAGACCAGCGCTCGAGGTGATTGATCTGCACGGAGAGGAGCTTGACCTTGTCCCAGGAATCGATCTCGGCGGTGCGGCCGGCGAGGAAGGGGATGATGTGCTCAAGGCTGGCGTGGAATTTGTCGAGGCCGTCCTGCTTGATCTGATCGAAGCCGCCTTTGGCAATGAGGTAGGCGGTCTGGAAGTAGTCGATGCGGTTGATTAAGACGATGAGGCGTCCGTAGTTGACGTAGCCAACTCCGATTTCCGGGTCTGAAGACTGGCGTGAAATGCGGAACCAGAGGACGTCGATGGGGACGCCCTCTTCGGCGAGCGGCAGATGAGCGGCTTCGCGTGAAACGGCGTGACGGCCGTCGCAGCCAACGGTGAGGTCGGCGCGGATCTCCTGCGGGCCGTCGGGTGTGTTGCAGCGAGCGCCCTTGATAACTCCGTCTTCTTCGATCAGGCCGGTTGCCTCCCATCCGAGGCGGAGGGTGAAGCTGGGGTAGTGGGAGGCTTCCGCGGAAAGGAAGTTCAACAGATCCCATTGCGGCATGAGGGCGATGAATTTTGCATGCGTGGGAAGGTGCGTGAAGTCGCCGATCTCGAATTTCTCACCGCCCACCATCGCGGCGATGTGGTCGATTTTGGTGTGGCGGATCTCGAGGAGTCTGTCGAGGAGGCCGAGCTCGTACATGAGCTCGAGGGTGGAGGGATGGATGGTGTCTCCGCGGAAGTCGCGGAAGAAGTCCTTGTGCTTCTCGAGGACGGTGACGGGAAGGCCGGCGCGGGCGAGGAGGAGGCCGAGCATAACTCCGGCCGGTCCTCCGCCGATGATGCAAGTGGTCTGCATGAGTGCTCCTTTGTGATGCCGTGCTGAGCGTCGCAGTTATTGCGGCGGAGTATCAGTTAACCGAAGTTTGATTCAAGGGCTCGCTGATGCGCCGGTCGTTGATACGAAGGTTGCCGATACGAAGGACGAGGCACTTCGCCGCTCCGCCGGCTTTGAGGAATTCGGACAACTCGACCTGGAGGACGCTGAAGCCGCGGGATTCGAGCCGGGCGCAAAGCTGCGGGCTGATCTCGTTGAGGAGAATTGTCCGACCGATATTCACCGCGTTGCAGGCGAAGCGGAGGGCGTCGGTTTCGTTGACGGCGATGCGATGGGAGGCGGAGTAGTGGGCCTCGATGAGAGCGCGGGAGGGCGAATCGAAAGCAGGCGGGTAGTACATCAGGTCGCCGTTCGATAGCGGGCAGAAGCAGGTGTCGAGGTGGTAGAAGCGGGGATCGATGAGGCCGAGGGAGAGAACTTCGACAGCCCAGGTCTCGGTGAGATAGCGATGGCTGGAGGCACGGGTGCGGAGGCCGTGTCCAGCCCAGAGACGGCCGCCATCGGCGTCAAAGAGGGCATCGCCCTCGCCTTCAAAGGGAGTGGCGCGGGGGATTTCGCGGATAGAGAAGCCGGAATCGCTGAACCATTTGCGGAAGTGCGGCTCCTCGCCCTGGCGCTCGGGATGATGGAAGCTGCTGAGGGCGACGATGCCGTCGCGGACCAGACCGGCGTTGGCGGTGAAGACCATGTCGGGCGAGCCGGGCTGCGGCTCGACGAGAAGAACGTCGGCGATCTGTGAGAGGGCGGCGTGCAGCTCTTCCCACTGGGCGGCGGCTTGTTCGCGGGAGGAGCGGTGGATGTTGCCTTCCATCCACGGGTTAATGACGTAGTGGACGTCGTAGAGCCTGGGTGGGCACATCAGGAAGGTAGGTCTGGCACCCATATGGGACTCCTTTGCGAGAGTTTGGCCCGGTTCCGGGGAGTCGTCAATATGAAAGAAAATACGGGGGAAGCGCATAAGTATGCAGCGGAAATTGTGCAGTTCTGAGTAATTTATCAACTGATTGATTGACAACCAATCAATCAGTTGATAGAGTGCTGGTCATGGTTGATTCTCAAGTTGTCGAGTCCAGGCAATTTTCGATTGAGGAGTATTTCAGGCAGCTCCTGAATCCGGTGGATGAGGCGGGGAAACGGAGGACGGCGCTGCTCGAGGCGACGTTCGACGTGATTGCCGAGGTCGGATTCGAGGGGCTGCGCACCCGGGCGGTTGCCGAGCGCGGCGGGGTCAATGTGGCGACCCTGCACTATTACTTTCCAACCAAGCAGGCGCTGGTGGAGGGGCTGGCGCAGTTTCTGGGGGCGAAGTTTGTGCTGGTGCACGGGCCGGCTCCGGAGCCGAGCGGGTATGAGGCGCTGGACCGGCTGCGGCAGGAGTTTTCCGACGGCCGTTATTACCGCGAACACGAGCCGAAGATGCTGCTGGTGATGGAGGAGTTCGGACTGCGGGGCAAACGCGATGCCGAAGTGGGGAAGGTAGTGAGCATGATGTACGGCCACTGGCGGCATGGACTGGAAGAGATTGTCGCGGGAGGTATCGCGGAAGGGACATTCCGGCCGGAGCTCGGCAAGGAAGAGACCCTGACCATGCTGCAATGCCTGCTCGCGGGGGCGGCGGTCTGCAGCGGCGATGATTTCGAGACAGCGAAACGGGGAATTGAGCGGTGGCTGTTGACCGAGGACGTCTGGCAGGCGACGAGAGGAGCGGAGCGATGAGCAATCTTGAAGTGCTGGTGATCGGCGGCGGGATCGGCGGGCTATGCCTGGCGCAGGGATTGAAGAAGGCGGGCGTGAAGGTCGCGGTCTATGAGCGCGATGAGACGCCGAGCTCGAGGCTGCAGGGTTTCCGGGTGCATATCAATCCCGAGGGAAGCGTGGCGCTGTATGAGTGCCTTGAGCCGGAACTGTGGACGGTCTTTGACAGGACGGGCGGGACGTTCACGCGCGGATTCACGGTGATGACCGAGCAGCTCAAGGAACTGCTTTTTCTGGGAATGGATGACGATGGCGCGGCGAATGAGGCGCATCCGAGGGAGCGGACACCGCGCTCGCCGGGGAGTGAGATCGCCCGGCACCGATCGGTGAGCCGGATCACGCTGCGGCATATTCTGCTGCGGGGCCTTGAAGATGTCGTTCATTTCAACAAGCGCTTCGTTCGCTATGAAGAGGCAGAGGGCCGTGTTGTGGCTCATTTCGAAGACGGCAGCACGGCGGAGGCCGATGTGCTGGTGGCGGCCGATGGAGTGAGCTCGCGGGTACGGCAGCAATATCTGCCGCATGCCGAGCCGATCGATACGGGCATGGTGGTTCTCGGCGGCAAGCTTCCGCTGACCGATGGGGCGCTGGCGATGCTGCCCGCCCGTCTGCTCGATGGCCCGATGATTGTGATGCCCCACGAGGCGGCGAGCCTGTTTCTCGCGGTATGGAAGCGCGAGACCGGCGGCGATCGCTACCTGCGGCTGGTGGGCATCGAGGAGGAAATTCCGGAAGACGACGATTACGTGATTCTCGGCTTCGCGGCAAAGCGCGAGCACTTCGGTTTTCGCAGCGATCCGCTGACGATGCGGGGCGCGGAGCTGAAGGATGCGGTGCGGGGCAGGGTTCTGCGCTGGCATCCCACACTGCGCAAGCTGGTTGAACTGCTCGATGAAGACGAGATGGCGCCGGCACGTATCCGGACCTCGCAGCCGGTGAAGGCGTGGACAACGACACGCGTGACGCTGCTGGGTGATGCGATCCACAGCATGACTCCCTACCGGGGAATCGGTGCGAATATCGCGCTGAAAGATGCGGCGTTGTTATCGAGGAAGCTGACCGAGGCGGAACGAGGCGAGAAGCCATTATTGCCGGCGATTGCAGAGTATGAGGCGGCAATGCGTGAGTACGGATTCGCGGCGGTAGCGTCGTCTCTGCGGGCGATGGAGCAATCGACGGGCGAAAAGAGCGCCGGGTTCGGCGTGGCAAAGGCCGCAATGCGCGTGATGAATGCGGTTCCGGCGCTGCGGCGAAGAATGATTCCGGCGTAGTAAGTCGATCCCGAAGGCCACTTTTCACCACTCCCGGGCCATTTCTCTTTGCCTCGTCGATACGAAAGAAAATACAGGGGAAAGCGCAGAAAAACGTTTTGGCTGGAACAACTCTTTAAGCATCTCTTGATTTTCGCGAGCCTAAACTTGGAGCATGCGGCGCCTTGTCCGGGCGAGTCGGTTCTGTTTCCTCTGCTTGCTGGCCTGCAGTGTGGTTGCCGCCTTCGCACAACACTCGCAAATCGAATTGACGGTGTTGGATGAAAACGGGATCGCTGTGCCCGACGCCGAGGTAACGCTCTCCGAATCGGGTTCTCCACCTCGGCGGCTGAGCACGGACTATGCCGGCCGCTGCCAATACAGCATTCGAGGCGATGTCGCGTACACAGTCGCCGTGCAGAAGCCCGGCTTTTACAGAACACAAGTCGTCACGGTCGACCCGCGCGAGAAGACGCTTGAACTCACGCTTGCTCATCAGCAGATCGTGCGCCAGCAGGTTAACGTCGTCGCTTCGAGCACGGGGATTGATCCCGAGCAGACAGCGGATGTGAGCAATATGAGCACGCCGGAGATTGCAAACGTTCCTTATCAGCCGTCTCGCGACATCCGCTACCTGTTGCCGTTCAACCCCGGGGTTATACAAGACAACAGCGGACAGGTTCACGTGGCAGGCTCGGAGACTTATGGAACTCTGGACCTGCTGGATGGCTTCGATATCCGCTCACCGGTGAGTGGAGAGTTAGCGCTGCGGGTGAGCGCTGACGCGGTTCGTTCCATTGACGTGGAGACGACGCGCTACCCGGTTGAATATGGCAAGGCAACCGGAGGGGTGATCGCTTTTCGCACAGGGATGGGCGACAACCGCTTCCGCTTCAATACGACTGATTTCATTCCCTCCTTGAAAGAAGTCAACGGCGGAATACATTTCGACAAGTTTGTGCCTCGGGTGACTTTCTCCGGACCAATCGCCGCGGACAAAGCGTGGTATTTCAACGGACTGGATTTCGAGTACGACAACATCATCATTGAGGGTCTGCCTGACAACGCGGACAGTAACCAGGTATGGCGCGGGAGCAACCTGGCCAAGGTCCAGGTGAACATTACTCCCAGGGATATTTTGATCGGCGGTCTGCTTTTCAACGATTATTATTCGCCGTACCAGGGGCTCTCCACGCTCACACCGCAAGTGAGCACGGTCCATGAAGATATCATCGCGTGGTTTCCATATCTAAGGGAGCAGCATAGTTTCAGCGGTGGCGCTTTGCTCGATGTTGGAGCCGCTATGGTGCACTTCCGGGATGGTTACGAGCCTCACGGAAGCACTCCGTTCGAGGTCACTCCGGAGAAGTATCTGGGCAGCTTCTTTGAGACTGCAACCAGTACCTCGCGACGAGTGGAAGAAAACGCCGCGTTCTATCTGCCTCCAATGGCGTGGATGGGGAAGCACGATCTGAAGCTGGGAGTCGACCTTGATCAGATCAATTTTGGCGAAGAGGTGACGCGTTCCCCGATTCGTTATCTGAGAGAGGATGGAACGCTGCTGCGGCTCAGCACCTTTCCCCGGGTTGCACCCTTCAGCGGCAACAACTTCGAAGTGGGAGCTTACGCGCAGGACCGCTGGGTCCCGCACAGTGGCTTGTTGATCGAAACAGGTCTCCGCTTCGATTGGGACGAGATTGTGCGGCGCGCCTTGTACTCACCGCGAATCGCCGCGACCTACACGCCGGGTGCGCGTGCGAACACCAAGGTGACAGCCGGAATCGGCCTCTACTATGAGCATACGCAGCTGCAGTACCTTGAAGAGGCTCTGGCCGGCCTGCGCTACGATACCTACTACGCCACTGACGGCGTAACGCCGATTACGGCTCCTCTGTTGAGCACCTTCGTTGCCAACGAATCGATGCTCCGCGAGCCACGCACGGTGAACTGGAGTGTGGGGATCGAACAGAAACTGCCGCATGCGACTTACGCTTCAGCCAGCTTCATCGACAAACGCGGCACCAATGTTCTGGTTTATGGCTCTCCAAGTCCGGGATTGTTCGGAACCTATCCGCTCAATAATTCACGAGACCAGGACTACCATGCTGTAACTGTCTCCGCGCGGCACACATTTGAGAATGAGTATGTTCTCTTCGGGTCGTATACGCGATCGTACACACACACGAATGCGGCGCTCGACTATCTTCCGACGCTTTCTGTGCTGGGGCCGCAGGCCGCTGGACCTCTGGCCTGGGATGTGCCGAACCGTCTTCTTTCCTGGGGCTGGCTCCCGGTCTTCAAATTAAAGCGATGGGATTTGGTTTACACCGCCGACTGGCGCACAGGCTTTCCCTACACGTCGGTCAATGCGAATCAACAAGTGGTAGGAGAGCCCGGCTCACGGCGATTTCCGGACTATTTCTCGTTCAGTCCCGGCCTGGAATGGAAGTTCCACTTCCACGGCTCATACTTTGGTTTGCGGGGCGTGATCGAAAACATCACCGACCGGCAGAATCCGGCGATCGTCAATAACGTCGTTGGTTCTCCACTATATGGGACCTTCAGCGTGCCGGAGGGAAGGGCGTTTACGGGGCGCATCCGGTTGATCAGCTCGAAATAAACGTTGCGACACTGCGCAGCGGAAGAATAACGGTATTCGAGTTCTGAGGCATTCCTTCTCTTGACAATCGAGAGGAAGCACTCCTACTCTAGATGATCTAGAGGAGAAGGCGGATGGCGAAGTCAGAGAGCGAAAAGCGTGGTCCGGCGGAGCTGGTGGCGGGAACGCTGGAGATGCTGGTTCTGAAGACGCTGGCGCTTGAGCCGCTGCACGGCTACGGGATTTCAATCCGGATCGAGCAGATGAGCAAAGGCGTTTTCCGGGTGAATCCGGGGTCGCTGTTTCCGGCCTTCTCGAGGCTGGAGCGTGCGGGCCACGTGAAGGCGGAGTGGCGTTCGACGGAGAACAATCGGCGCGCGAAGTACTATGCGCTGACCGAACGGGGGCGCAAGGCTCTCGAAAAAGAAACGCGTGAGTGGAGCCGGCAGACGGCGGCGATTGCGCGGATTCTCGAAGCATAAGGAGGCGCGATGAGTGCATTGCGAAGCATGATGGGCGGCCTGAGGGCGCTTTTCGGCAGGGAGAAACGCAATGCAGAGCTGGACGCGGAGCTTGAGAGCTATCTCGAAGCGGTGGTCGAAGAGCGGATGCGGCGCGGGATGGGCGAGCAGGAAGCGCGGCGCGCGGCGAGGATGGAGATGGCCAGCCGCGATGCGGTGAGGGAAAACGTGTGGTCGGCGGGATGGGAGGCGGCGGTGGACAACTTCTGGCAGGAGCTGCGCTACAGCCTGCGCATGCTGGCCAAGAGCCCGGGATTTACGGCGGTCGCGATCCTGTCGCTGGCACTCGGTATCGGCGCGAACACGGCAATCTTTACGCTGGTGAACGACCTGATGCTGAAGTCGCTGCCGGTGCGCGATCCCGGGCAGCTTCTCTCCTTCGGGAAAGGAGTGGGCGGCGGATCGGTGGACGGGATCGGGGCCGCGGATTTCCCGCTCGATATCTTCACCTACGACTTTTATCAGCAGCTCGAGAAGGAGCAGGCCGAGGGGCGTGCGCCGTTTAACGGCATCTGCGGATTTGCGAGCTTCTGGACGCTGGTGAGCGTGCGGGCGAGTGCCGATGGGGCAGCGACACAGGCGGCCAGCCACCTGGTGACGGGAGATTTTTTCAGCGTGCTGGGAGCCGAGCCGCTGCTGGGCAGAACTCTGACACCGGCCGATGCTGATGCGCCGGGGCGCAGTCCAGTAGCGGTGATCAGCTATCGGTACTGGCAGCAGATCTTCGCGGGCGATCCGGCGATTGTAGGACGGACGATCACGATCAACGCGACGCTCTTCACGATTGTCGGGGTGATGCCGCCGAAGTTTTACGGAGTGGTGCTGAACAAAGAGTCGATGGATATGTGGCTGCCGATCACGATGCAGCAGGAGGTGATGCTGCAGCCGTCGCTGATTGACCCGCATGGACTCTACTGGATGCACATGATGGCGCGGCGCAAGGCGGGCGTTCCTGTGGCGCAGGCGCAGGCGTGGGTAGCAAACCAGTTGCAGAGGTTCATGCTGGACCGCGAAGGCGGGCAGTCGTCGCCCGCGCGCAAGGCGGAAATTGCGAAGGCCTATGTCGAGTTGCTGCCGGGCGGCAGCGGTATCTCGGATCTGCGGGCTATGTATGAGCAGCCGCTCAACATTCTGATGGGCGTGGTGGCGCTGGTGCTGCTGATCGCATGCGCCAACCTGGCGAATTTTCTGCTGGCGAAGGCGGCATCGCGGGAGCGGGAGATTGCAACGCGGCTGGCGCTGGGGTCGAGCCGCAGGCGCATCGTGCGGCAGATATTGATGGAGGCGCTGTTGCTCTCGCTGGGCGGAGGCGCGCTGGGAATGGGGCTGGCATATCTCGGCACGGGCGCGCTGATTCACTTTATCGCGGCGGGGGCGAAGCATACGGCGCTCGAGACGCGGCCCGATCTTCATGTGCTGCTGTTTACGCTGGGCGTGTCGGTGCTGACGGGACTGCTTTTCGGCATCGCGCCGGCGCTGCGGATTTCGCGGATCGGCGTGGCTCCTTCGCTGGGAGCGAATGCACGCACGGCGGCGGGTGGCGGAGGCACGTGGGGACGGGCCCTGCCGCGGGTGCTGGTGGTGTCACAGGTGACGCTGTCGCTGATGCTGCTGGCGGTGGCGGGGCTTTTTCTGCGCACGCTGCGCAATCTTGAGAAGCAGGACTTTGGCTTCGATCGTCACAACGTGCTGCTGGTGCGGTTCAACGCAAAGTTCGCAGGCTACAAGCCGGAGCAACTGAATGCTCTGTACGAGCGCATGGTGGACCGGTTCGAGGCGCTGCCGGGCGTGAAGGCGGCGAGCATCTCGGGACAGCCGGCGATGATCGGCGGCAACTGGAATTCGCCGATTCGCGTGCGTGGGAGCGAGTCGGGGCCGCACGATGATGTGGGCACCTCGCTGAATCGGGTGGGGCCGGGATTTTTTGCAACGATGGGGATACCGGTTGTCCAAGGCAGAGCGATCGAGCCGACGGACACGGCGTCTTCGGTTAAGGTCGCGGTAATTAATCAGAGCGCGGCCAGGCACTTCTTCCCGCATGGCGACGCGATTGGTCATGTCTTCACTGTTGATGATCCAGCGGTAAAAGACGAGTGGCAGATTGTGGGCGTGGTTCGCGATGCGAAGTATCACAACCCGCGCGAGAAGCCGGAACGGATGACCTATCTGAACGTCATGCAGCTTAGCGGCGATGACGCTTACGCCTATTGGGTGCAGCTGGCGACGGCAGGCGATCCGGCACAGATTGCGGGTGAAGTGCGCCAGGCAATGGCGGAGATCGATCCCAAGCTGCCGATACTTGACGTGAACACGATCTCCGAGCAGGTGGACCGCTCGATGGGGCAGGAGGAGCTGATCTCGCAGCTTTCGAGCTTCTTCTCGCTGCTGGCGCTGTCACTGGCGTGCATCGGGCTCTATGGTGTGATGACCTACAGCGTGCTGCGGCGGACCAACGAGATCGGGATCAGGCTGGCGCTGGGCGCGCCGACGGGGCGGGTGCTGTGGATGGTCCTGGGTGAGTCGCTGGTGCTGCTGGCCATCGGCGTGGGGCTGGGGATTCCGCTGACGCTGGCGGCAACGCGGCTGGTGCAGGCGCAGCTCTTTGGACTGCAGGCTTCCGATCCGGCGACGCTGATGGGAGCGGCTGCGGTGATTGCGGCGGTGACGATGCTGGCGGCGTATCTGCCGGCGCGGCGGGCGGCGAAGGTGGATCCGATGGTGGCGCTGCGCTACGAATGACGGCTGCGGCACCGCCCCACTCAAGCCAACACCGGGCTTGAATGGGGCACCTGGCCTCCACATAGAAAAGCAGATCGTTCCTTTGCCGTCCTTCCCCTTCGTTCCTCAGGGTCAGGATGAGATCCCAGCGAGGGCGTCGCGGGCGCGGCATTGCATGGCGAGAGTGCCGGTGGCGAGCGCTTCTTCGATCAGAGGCAAGACTCGGGAGCGAAGGCCGGGCTCGCGATGGGCGAGCAGGCCGAGGCCTTCGACGGCGGTGCAGCGGACGACATTGGACGGATCGTAATAAAGGGGCATGAGCAGACCCGCGGCGCGCAGGCGTTGGGCGCGCGTGCGCGCGATGCGGGCGACGACGAGTCCAAGGTGGGCGCGGGTGCGCCAGTTGTCGCCGGCCTCTTTGGGTCCTATCTCGCTGAAGAGGCCGAGCAGGCGCTCGGTGTGCGGCGCAAGCAACTCGGGGCGCCTTTCGGCGATACGGCGTGCGGTGTCGGCGGCGTGGTGGCAGAGGGCTGAATTTCCCGAGAAGAGACAGCGCAGGAGCGGCTTGAGAAGTTGCGGGTCGGTGATGATTTGAGCCGCAGCGCGGCGGGCGTGGGCGAGACCCCAGGAGGGGGTGTCGAGGTTGAGAGGGTCGCGGGGGCTGGGCGATGGGGGCATGAGGAGGTGTCGGCGTCTCTCGGAGCGAAGTATAGAGGGGCACGCTTACAATCTGTCTATCCAAGGTCGTCGAGATTTCGGATCAGCGAAATTTCGATGATCGAGATGATCGAGGTTTCGCAGACGACGATGAACGCTGGTTCGGCTGAGAGCGCAATGCGCGAGGCGACAAGATTTCGGCGTCTGCTGCTGAAGTGGTTCGGCGAGAATGCGCGCGACCTGCCGTGGCGGCGGACGGGCGATCCTTATGCGATCTGGGTTTCCGAGATCATGCTGCAGCAGACGCGGGTGGCGGCGGTGATGGAGCACTATGTGCGCTTCATGCAGCGGTTTCCAACGCTCGAGGCGCTGGCCGGCGCGAAAGAAGATGAGGTGCTGGCGTGCTGGAGCGGGCTGGGATACTACCGGCGGGCGCGCATGCTGCACCGGGCGGCGCAATTTGTCGCCAAGGAACTGGACGGGAAGCTGCCGGCGACGGCGGCGGAGCTGCGGGCGCTGCCGGGGATCGGAGAGTACACCAGCGCAGCGATCGCCAGCATCGGATTCGGCGAGGCTGTGGCATGTGTGGATGGCAACGTCGAGCGGGTGCTGACACGGGTGCGGGGCTGGACGGAGCGGACGGCGGTTGCGGGACGGATTCGGAAGGCTGCCGCGGAAGTGCTGGATCGGGAGAAGCCGGGGGATTTTAACCAGGCGATGATGGAACTGGGGGCGACGGTTTGTCTGCCGCGCGGGCCGCTGTGTCTCGATTGCCCGGTGGTGGAGTTGTGCGCGACGCGCGGGGAACATCCGACTGCGGTGCGGAAGAAGATGCGCAGCCAGAAGGCGGCCTACGCATTTCTGTTGCGGATTCGAGAGCCGGCTCTAAAGAAGGGGAATGGGGATGGAAAGCGTCCGGCGGAGCTTGCCGTGTTACTGGAGCAGCGGCCCGCGGAGGCTTCGCTGATGGCGGGGATGTGGGAGCTGCCGCAGATCGATGCCGCGAAGGCGGACCCAGCGCGGCGGCTGCTGGATGTGCGCCACTCGATCACGGTGACGAACTATTACGTGACGATCTACGGCATGGATGCAAGCAGAGAAAATAGTCTTCCCAAGAGCAAGGGTATTCGCAAGTGGGTGAATGCGCGCGAGCTGACGGAGCTTCCGCTGACGGGGATGACACGTAAGGTGCTGAAGCGGTTGAAGACGCTGCCAGGATATACGGGGCCTGGTCCGGCGGTGAGATTTGAAGAAGCGGCGTCGGAAGTCGGGGTATAGGAAATCCGGGTGGAGATTTGGAAAGCACATTCAGGAGAGAGATGAAGATATTTGCTTCTGCTGTATCGCTCGTAGCTGTTGCCGCTCTTTCTTTTTCAGCCGCTGTCCCTCAGCAGGCTTCGGTGCCCGAGATTCCGGGAGTACCGGAAGTGGCGCGCCAGGCGGCGGCGTCGATCGATTCGGAAAAGATTCGCGCGCATGTGCGCTTCCTGGCCGATGATCTGCTGGAAGGGCGCGGACCGGGGACGCGGGGAGGCGACCTGGCGGCGAAGTACATCGGGACGCAGTTTGCTCTGGATGGATTGGAACCGGCGGGGGACAACGGGACGTATTTCCAGAAGGTACCGCTGTATGCGGTGCACACGATCGAGGACCAGACGAAGTTCAGTTTCGTACCGGAGAAGGGTGCTCCGATTGATCTGGCTTATGGCTCGGACTATGTAACGAAAGACCAGACGGGCGGGGCGGAGGCGGATATCGACGCTCCGATTGTCTTCGTGGGCTACGGGATCGACGCGCCGGAGTATCACTGGGACGACTTTGCGGGCGTGGATGTGAAGGGCAAGGTGCTGCTGGTGATCGTGAACCAGCCTCCATCGGATGATCCGGCGTTCTTCAAGGGTAAGGTGATGACCTACTACGGCCGCTGGACCTACAAGTACGAAGAGGCGGCGCGGCGGGGGGCGGTTGGCGTGCTGATCATTCACAGGACGGACCTGGCGAGCTATCCGTGGGATGTGGTGCGGAATTCGCAGTCGGTCGAGAAGTCGTATCTTGCGGGCGATCCCACGGCGACGCTGAAGGCGGCGAGCTGGATTCAACTGGATGTCGCGAAGAAGCTGTTTGCAGCAGCGGGGAAGAATGTCGATGACGAAATTGTTGCGGCGGGCAAGCCGGGATTTCGTTCGTTTGAGCTATCGGTGCGACTGAAGGCGCATGTGGCGAGCCGGGTTCGGCATTACGAATCGGACAACGTGATTGCGAAGCTGCCGGGGACGGATCGATCGGGACCGGATCAAGCTGTCATTTATTCGGCGCACTACGATCACCTGGGAATCGATCCCAATCTGAAGGGCGACAACATTTACAACGGCGCGGCGGATAACGGGACGGGATGCGGAATCCTGCTGGAACTGGCGCGGGCATTTTCGGCGGCTCCGGCGCGGCCGCCGCACAGCATCTTCTTTGCGGCGGTGACGGCGGAGGAACAGGGGCTGCTCGGGTCGCAGTACCTGGGGATGCATCCGCCGGTGCCGGCAGCACAGATTTCGCTCGATTTGAACTACGACATGCTGATGCCGCTGGGGGTTCCGCTTTCGGCGGAGATGAGCGGTGCGGAGCGGACGACGTTTTATCCGGTGGTGGAGAAGACGGCGAAGGCCTTCGATCTGACGCTCGAGCCGGATAAGTTTCCGGGAGCGGGGCATTACTACCGATCGGACCACTTCAGCTTTGCGCGGGCGGGGGTCCCGGCATTTTCCATCGGGCAGGGGACGCTGTTTGAGGGGCACGATGCGGCGTGGGGGAAGGCGCAGGCAGAGGATTATGTCGCGCACCACTATCACCAGCCGTCGGATGAGTATCACGCCAGCATGGACTTTCGCGGCGATGCCAAAATGGCACGGTTCGGGTTCATACTCGGGTGGGAAGCTTCGTCGCTGCCGCAGACGGTGGGCTGGCAGAAGGGCGACGAGTTCGAAGCGGCGCGGAAAAAGAGCCAGGGGAACTGAGCTCAGGGCCGAGGCTTCCGAGGTGGAGGAGTGCGGATCGCGATTGCAATCCTGTTGATGTGGGCGTCGAGCTGCATGGGGCAGACGGCGACGGAGCCGGCACTGCGTCATCGCGCGGCCGGATCTGGCTCTGATGGGAGCACGGCGCAGCCGGGCTCGCCAGCCGGTAAACAGCGGGGAAGTACGACACTGCCCGAGGCGGCGCAGGGCGAGTACATGCTGGATGAGACGGGATCGGTCGTGCAGATCACGATCGAGCACGGCATTCTGGATGGCTATATCTCGAAGCTCACCGATGAGCAGACGGCTTCAATTACATACTTCTTTGACCGGACGACGATCAACGGCGAACGGGTGACCTTCACGACGAAAGAGATTCACGGGATATGGTTCTCGTTCGATGGCGTGATTGTGCGCGGCGATAGCGAGAGTCAGCAGCAGACAGGGTTCTACCGCCTGAAAGGCACATGGGTGACACACGACGAGGCAGGCAAGAACCAGTCGACGAGAATGATCAGCCTGAAATCGACGCCGCGTGGACCGGCGCGGTTTCCTTACAACTGAAAATCGGGATGGCTGAACTATCAGATAGCTGGGCTTCAGATAGCTTCGCCGGGCCAGCTTAGCTGGCCTTTGCGTCGCTAGATGAAAGAGATGAAAGCGGGGCGTGCGGCGGAGCGGCGAGCTCCGGTTCCTCGGCCGATGCAAAGCTGAGTAGACGGCGGAACTCGCCGCGAGCGTAGGCGGCAGCGGTCAGGCCGACGAGGGTTCCGATTACGACACCCTTCCAGAATTCGACGGTCTCGGCTTTTTCGGCCATGGGGGCTCCCTCTTTTTGGCAGATGGCTTTTTTAGTTGGAAAGCTACCGGGCGAGCGGCGTTGCTCCCGTTTTCGGCATTTGCGGAAAATTCATCGATAAAACTTGCATCGCGATACGATTACGATATATCTTATGCTATATCGTAAGATATATCGAAATAGTATCAAGGAGTATGAACATGTTTGGAAAACATCATAGAAGGCAGTTTGAAGGCAGACAGGTTGAAGAAGGAGCCGGTCATTGTGGTCCTTGGAAGCATTTTCGCGGGGGACGCGGTTTCTGGGGTGAGATGGGCGAGGGATGGGGCCGACATGGACGGCACCAGTTCGGAGGCGAGTTCGGCGGCCGGTTGTTCGACGGCGGTGAGCTAAGGCTGGTGATCCTGAGCTACATCGCGGAGAAGCCGAGCCACGGCTACGAGATCATGAAGGGCATCGGCGAAAGGATGGGCGGCGTGTATACGCCGAGTGCGGGAGTGGTGTATCCCACGCTGAACCAGCTGGAGGATGAGGGTTTCGCGACGGCGATCACCGAAGGCGGTAAGAAGCTGTACACGATTACGGAAGCGGGCCTTGAGGAACTGAAGTCGCAGAAGGCACGCATCGATGGGCTGCTGGGGCGAATCCGGCAGGTTGGCGAGGCCTACGGGGGCCGGAAGATGCCGGAGATCATGCGGGCGATGCACAACTGCAAGCTGGCGCTGAAGCTGCGGTTTGGACGGGGCGATCTCTCCGCCGACCAGATCCGGAAAATTGCGGAGATTCTCGATGCCGCAGCGAAGGAGATTGAGCGGGTGTGATGGAAAAGCAGGGTGTGGGGCTCAGGGTGGAGGGTGTAGCAGAGATGGTTTTAGCCGCTGAAGCTGACGAGCAGAGATTCTTTCATCTGTCGGAGCGGGTGCGGGAGCTGGAGGCTGAGAATGTCCGGCTCAAGAGCCTGATCGGAGAGCTGCTGGTCACCAACCAGCAGCTGCGCGAAGCGAAGAGCCAGGGCGCCGAGATCAGGCAATAATCGCACGGCCGCGCAGATAGTCTATGCGCCTCTCCGGCGGAAAGCGCTCGATGGCGTAACGCAGGGTGGTTCGAGGCATGGATGCATGGTGCCGGGCGAGGAAACGCTCCAGAGCACCGAGATTCTTCTTGCCGGTTTCGCGGAGCATCCAGCCGGTGGCTTTGTGGATCAGGTCTTCGGTGTCGCAGAGGAGAAGTTCGGCGAGCGCGAGGGTATCGTCGAGGTGGCCGTTGCGGATGAACCACCAGGTTGAAACGATGGCGATGCGGCGATCCCAGAGACGCGGCGATCGGGCGAGATCATAGAGGATGGATTTATCACGGGCGAGGAGCCAGGGGCCAACGATGTATGGGGCGCTGTCATCGACACCGTCCCAGTCGCGAATGAAGCGGCGATTGCGCAGGTAAAAGTCGAAGATCCGCTTCTGATCGGCTTCGCCGGATCTGGCGAATTGCAGGCAAAGGATCTGGTGGGCGAGAGAGCGCTCGTCGTGGACAGAAGACTGCATGAGGCGGCGAATCGCGGCGAGAGGCAGCTGCGCAAATTCCTTGGCAAGCTTGCGGCTGGAGGCGGTGGGGACGCCGAGGAAGGTGTCATCGACGCAGTTCCTGAAGAAGCCGCGCTGGGTTCGCGCCCGGACGGGATCGGAGAGCTGATGAAGGGCGCGTATGGCGGTTTGGAGATCCGCGGTCTGTCGCGGAGCAGCGCGCTTTGTTGAGGGCGTGCGCTTAGTAGTAGTCGGCACAGCTCAGATAGTAGCCGCAGCGGGAGCAGATGAGCTTGCAGCGGTGTCCGTGAAGACGGTGCGAGCAGTTTGGGCAGTAGACGGAGTGATGCTCGGCGGGCCCGGTTGCCTGCGGGCTTAGCGGTGAGGGCTCTGGAGTGGGGAATGTTTCCTCTGCCGGTTGCACCGGATAAGGTTACTGCATCCTACGGGTAAACGGGGCAGTCTTTCCGGGACGCTTGTTCCTCCTTTGCAAAATTCGACGGCAGGAATGGGTTTGGTTATTCTCAATGCGGCACCGGAATTATGTGAGTGTCGTGATTTGAAACGTGAACCGACCCGGTTGATTCCCAACAAAAAAAGAGGAGTTATCTATGGAACGCAAAGCGAGTGCCGTGTGGCTTGGCGGCTTGAAGGATGGCAAAGGCACGATCTCGACGCAGAGCGGAGTTCTGAAGGATACCCAGTATTCTTTCAGCACACGTTTTGCCGACGGCATTGGAACGAATCCTGAGGAACTGATTGCAGCAGCGCACGCGGGCTGCTTCACGATGGCTCTGAGCGCACAACTCGGAGAAGCGGGACTGACTGCCGAATCGCTGGAGACATCGGCGGTGGTGAAGTTTGAGAAGACCGACGCCGGATTCACGGTCACGGCGATTCATCTGACGACGCGTGCCAAGGTTCCAGGAGCAAGCGAGGCGGCGTTCGAGACGGCAGCGAACAATGCGAAGGCTGGATGCCCGATCTCACGGCTGTTCAAGGGCAACACGGAGATTACGCTGGACGCAAAGCTGGCATAGAGAAAATTTCTAGAGTTGCAAAGACGCCGCGGTCCAATCTCCGCGGCGTTTGTGTTTCCAGACTCAACTGTTGGTGCGAACGAAGTCGCGGAGGTGGCGGTTGATGTCGGTGGCTTTCTGTACACCGCTGTCGAGCAGGGCGCGCCATTTTTTGCCGTTTTCGTCGAGTTCCAGGGTTCCAAGGAGATAGCTGGTCTGAAGGACGATCTCGAGCGCGTTGCTGAGGTCATGGGAGAGTCGGCGTATCTCCTGGGCGTGCTCGAAGGGGATGGGGGAGGTGCCGGTGGAATCGGTCATGAGAATGCTGATCCTTAGTATCTGTGGCTGAGAGGTATCTGGTGGCTGAGAGCTTGGATGCTCCATTCGATGGGAAGAGGGCCGCTCGGCGCCTGGCCGGAGGAGCCGGGACGCGCGAGTTTGACATCAATCAAGCCCTTTGTAACACTAGGAATTGCTGCCAGTCCAGCCGTTCGTGCTGGACATCACATGCGTGCCGAAGTGGCGGAATTGGCAGACGCGCATGGTTCAGGTCCATGTACTCGCAAGGGTGTGGGGGTTCGAGTCCCTTCTTCGGCACCAAATCAGTAGCAGTCTTCCTGAGACGATCAATCCAAGAGAAAAGAGCGCAGTTAGCGCGGCAATGAGTTCCAAAGGGCCGCGCCGTGCTTTGCATTGCGCGTCACTGGTCTGCGACGGTGCAGTGCACGTTCATCTCCTTGCAGACCTTCAGCACACCCTGCACGACGAGTGAGGTGGCGCTGGTTTGCTCGGCGGTGTGAGGTTCGAGGCAATGACCAACTGAATTTGAAGGAGATGGGCGGGGCGGAGACGGGCGGCAAAATGTTGCTGGACAACAAGGGTTCAGGTTCTCTCATCTAAACGCTAAGTTGTAGAAAATAAGAAGAGAACGAGGAGAACGAATCATGAACCGATATCGCACCACCCTTCCCCTACTGGCGTTTGTGCTCGGCGTATCAGGCTCGGTTATTGCGCAGGGACATGGGCCGTACGAGCCAGTCAGCGCAGCGTCGTCCGCGTCGTCTGCATCGGCCGCCGCATACGCGCAGGAGTATGACCATCACGGCGATTGGGACACCCCTCCGGCCGAATTTCGCGAGGTTCAGCGTGAGGGATTTCATGACGGCGTTGAAGGAGCGAAGAAGGATTTCGACAATCACCGCACACCGGATGTGAGCAACCGCGAGGAGTATCGCCACCCGAAGGTTTCTC
>Ga0335075_10002274_pt1 | contig 31044 bp, 25 predicted proteins | sample Lox_Sample_24_FD_206723 | JGI IMG/M metagenome (GOLD analysis project Ga0335075, IMG submission 206723) | Soil microbial communities from Loxahatchee National Wildlife Refuge, Florida, United States - Lox_Sample_2.4 | ecosystem: Environmental > Terrestrial > Soil > Wetlands | place: USA...
GCGGCGCGGCGCGTGGGCCTGAGCGATATCACCCTGCAGGGGTCGCATGTGCGGTTCGGCCCGGTTGTCCTGCCTGACTCCCGTGTGGTGCGGGTTCAGCGGCTATACCCGAAGACAATCCTCAAGCCGGCGGTGCGTACCATGCTGGTACCGGTACCGAAGTCCGGGGCCTCCAGCGGCGGCTTCGGCGGGGAACCCCTGCGCGACACCGAGCTGCTCGCGTGGTGCGCGGAGGTCGTCCGTTCGGTACTGTCCGAGTCATAAGCTTCAGCTGTCGTTGATGTGTTGGAAGGGAACGCCTGTGTTTGGCAGGGCTGTGATTGGCAGGGCTGTAGCCGCTAAGAAGACCAGGCGCGGGCTCGCGCTCGGCGCGGTCGGCCTTGGCGCTTGCACGCTTATCGCCGCGTGCGCGCCGGTGCAGGCGGGGTCGGCGGCGATCGTCGGCAGTCAGCGGATCACCAGCTCGTCGCTCGACCAGCAGGTCTCGAACCTGCAGGCGGCGGCCAAGCCGTACGGCAGCCAGATCACGCTCACCAGCGCGGAGCAGCCCCGGGCGGTGCTGACGTGGCTGATCAGGTTCTCCATCATGGACCAGGTGGCGGCGGACAACGGCATCTCGGTTACCTCGGCGCAGTCGCAGACGGGGCTGGCCGAGATCCAGTCGGAGGCGGCGTCCTCGGCCTCGCAGGAGGGCTTCAGCAGCGCCACGGCGCTGTTCATCGGCAACGGGATCTCGCCGCAGATGCTGCCCGCCCTTGGCACCTGGGTGGCCCAGGAGACCGCGTACCAGACCAAGGCCAACGGCGGCAAGCAGGTGACCAGCCAGGCGCAGAGCAACACCGTGACCGCGAAGTACAACAAGGCCGAGTGCCAGGCCGCCAAGTCGCTGAACATTCAGGTCAGCCCGCAGTTCGGGCGGCTCGACTACTCCACCTACACGGTGGTGGCCGCCACAAACACGCTGTCGCAGCCAGCGGGCAAGCCCTCGCCCGCCTCCACCACGGGGCTTACCCCGGCGTGCTGAGGTGACCAGCTCGAACGCGGTGCCCCCGCGCTCCGGCACGTCCGGGGACGTGCCCGGGGCACGGCTACTCGAGTTGGTCGCGATCGTGGACACGCTGCGCCGGTCCTGTCCCTGGGACCGGGAGCAGACGCATGCCTCGCTGCTGCGCTACCTGCTCGAGGAGGCGTATGAGGCGGCGGAGACGATCGAGACCGACGACATGCCCGCGCTCCGCGAGGAGATCGGCGACGTGCTGTTCCAGGTGCTCTTCCATGCCAGGATCGCCGCGGAACGTTCGGCCGACGACGGCGGGTTCACCATCGATGACGTGGCCGACACGCTCGCCGCGAAGCTGATCAGGCGGCATCCGCACGTGTTCGGCTCGGTCTCGGCGGCCTCGGCATCGGACGTCAACGCGAACTGGGAAGAGATTAAGAAGGCAGAGCGGGCGCAGAAGGCGGCGGAGACCGAGTCCGGTCCGCCGTCCGTGCTCGACGGGGTGGTGTTCGGGCAGCCCGCGCTCGCGCTGGCCGCGCAATTGCAGCGGCGGGCGGGGCGAGCGGGTTTTCCAGTATCACTTCCGTCATCGGACGGCGACGGTACGGTGGCGGAGGAGCTTGGAGACGAGCTGTTCCGTCTCGTTGCAAGGGCGTCAGCTGAGGGAATTGACCCAGAGCTGGAATTGCGTTCAGCGGCCAGACGCTACGCGGACCGGCTGCGTTCATGGGAACGGTCGAAACCGTCTACGACTGCTGGATCCTGATTAAGCACCAACATCAGCTTTAGTCCATATTAAGCAATCTTTAGGCCTTGCGGTGGGCATCTTTGGTGCTAAACGCGATCATCATGATTAACGTCGATCCCAATCGGTTCACCGGCGTGGGAATTTGCGCCTTAATCTGTTGCTCTCACATTTGATTGCGGTCGAAATAGTTCGTATATGTTCGACTTATTTAGGGCTGGACTGATTCAGTTTCTCTAGTTACTGTGTGAACCGGAAGCTGGAGCCAGACGTCTTGTAAACGGGAAGAGTTCTTGACGCCTTGGATCAAGTTCCAGACTATTTAGCGACACTCGTGTCGGCCGTTAGGGGTGGGGCGGTCTAACGTGAGTAATTTGGTCATTTCTACAAGTGGGCAGCAGGTACGGCTGGCTCCTGGGCCGGCCATGTGGGCAAGGGATTATCTGCGCCGCACGGCAAGCGCGGACTTCGCTATTGCGGCCATGTGTTCTACGGCGGCTATTGAGATCCGTTTCGATGGACGCCTAGGGCTCGAGTACGCGATGCTGTGCATCGCCCTTCCGGTTCTCTGGGTGACGACGTTGCTGCTCTTCGGGGCGTATAGCGTCAAGTCCATCGGGACCGGCTCGGATGAATTCCGCAAGGTGCTGAACGCGGGATTCGGCCTGACCGCGGCGATCGCGATCCTCTCGTACGCGGTGAACATCGAGCTGTCGCGCGGATACCTGCTGCTCGCGATGCCGACGCTCACCGGAGCCGACCTCTGCGCCCGGCTCGCGCAGCGAAAACGGCTGCACCGGCGACGCGCCAGGGGCGAGTGCATGTCCACCGTGCTGGCGGTGGGACCTGAGCTGGCAGTGGCCGATCTGGTCACGGAGCTCAGACGGGGCACTTACCACGGACTCTCGGTGGTGGCGGCCTGCGTGGCGGGCGAGACCACCAGCAAGGCGGTGGCCGGCATTCCTGTGCTCGGAGGCCTGGCGGTAGAGGATGTGGTCGGCGCCGTGCGGCGGAGCGGCGCCGACACGGTGGCGGTGCTATCGAGCAGCGAACTCGACAGTGTCACGCTCCGCCAGATCGCCTGGGGGCTGGAGAAGACAGGCACCGACCTGTGCGTCGCGCCTGCTCTCCTCGACGTCGCTGGACCGCGGACGACAATCCGGCCGATCGCGGGTCTGACGCTGCTGCACGTGGATCACCCGCAGCTGAGCGGGCCACGGCAGGTGCTCAAGGATCTGTTCGACCGCAGCGCCGCCGCGGCGGCGCTGGTTCTCCTGTCGCCCCTGATGGTCGCGCTCGGGGCGGCGATCAAGCTATCCGATCCCGGTCCGGCGCTGTTTACCCAGACTCGGGTCGGCAAGGACGGACGGACGTTCAAGATCTACAAGTTCCGCACGATGGTGGTGGACGCCGAGAAACTTCTGGCGGAGCTTCGGGAGAAGAACGATAACGATGGCGCGAAATTCAAGATGCGCCGGGATCCCCGCGTCACAGCGGTTGGTGCCCAGCTGCGCAAGTGGTCGCTGGACGAGCTGCCCCAGCTCTTTAACATCGTGCTCGGCGAGATGTCGCTGGTCGGTCCGCGGCCCGCGCTGCCCGACGAGACGGCACGGTACGCGGCTCATGTCCATCGCCGGCTAGCCGTGAGACCGGGGCTCACCGGGCTGTGGCAGGTGAGCGGTCGGTCGGACCTCACCTGGGAAGAGTCGGTCCGGCTAGACCTGCGGTACGTCGAGAACTGGTCGTTCGCTCTCGATCTGCAAATCCTGTGGAAGACGTTCTCGGTAATTTTCAGGGGGGCCGGTGCGTACTAGCGCGGTAATGCTGGAGCAGGATCTCCCGGGCGCCGCCGTCGAGGGCCCGGACCCGATCGGCTCCGACATCGCGGATCTCGATACGACCAGGCTGATGCGCAGGGCCGCCAACGGCGATCCCGCGGCGTGGGAAGGCCTGGTTAATAAGTACGGTCGGCTCATCTGGTCGATCACCAGGGACTTCAAGCTCGTCGAGAGCGATGCGGCGGACGTCTTCCAGACAACGTGGATGCGACTGATCGAGCACATCGACCGGATCGAGCATGCGGACCGAGTCGGTTCCTGGCTCGCGTCGACGGCAAGGAACGAGTGCCTTCGGTCCTTGTCCATTCGCAGAAGGCTCGTGCTCGCGGGTGAGGATGATTCGTTCGACGGCCCGGCCGCGCATGAGCCGGAGATCGACGAGGGTCTGCTCTCGGCGGAGCGCATCGCGATCGTGCGGGAGGCGATGAGTCATCTGCCCCGGCGCTGGCAGCGACTCATGGAAATGCTGATGTCGGACCCGCCGGCGTCTTACGCCGAGATATCGGGTGAGCTGGGGCTCCCGGTGGGCAGCATCGGCCCCACGCGCGGGCGCTGCCTGGCACGATTGCGGGTGCTGCTCGAAGCCAGCTGACCGTATCAGGGTGCCATTTCAGTGGCTCTAATAGCGTGAAGACGAGTTTCGCCCAGTTGGTTTTGCGATAGCTGGCTATCAAAGGGGTTCATTATGCGGGTCCTCGTTGCTGGCGATGGCGGCTACATCGGCGCCGTCCTGGTCCCGTTCTTCCAGAGCGCCGGACATGAGGTCGATGGCCTCGACCTGGGCCTGTATGAGGGGTGTGACCTAGGGCCGGCCAAGCCAGGCGCCAATTCGCGTGGCCGCGTTGACATGCGGGACGTCACCGCGGCCCAGTTGGCGGGCTACGACGCGGTGGTGTGCCTAGCCGCGCTCTCCAACGACCCGCTCGGCGACCTGAACCCAGCCGCGACGTACTCGGTGAATCTGGACGGCACCCTGAACCTGGCCCTGGCGGCCAGGGAGGCGGGGGTGCCCAGGTTCCTGTTCTCGTCCTCCTGCAGCCTCTACGGCTCATCGGGATCCGCGGCCGTCGCCGAGGACGCGGACCTCTACCCGGTGACGCCGTACGGGGAGAGCAAGGTCATGGCGGAGCGCGAACTCGCCAAGCTCGCGGACGACAACTTCAGCCCCACCTACCTGCGAAACGCGACCGCCTACGGCGCCTCGACGCGGCTGCGCCTTGACATCGTGGTAAACAACCTCACCGCCGTGGCGCTCACCACGGGGCGGGTCCGCATGGAGAGCGACGGGACCCCCTGGCGGCCGCTCGTGCACATCGAGGACATCAGCCGGGCCTTCCTCGCCATGCTTGAGGCGCCGCGCGAGCTAGTCCACAACGAGGCGTTCAACGTCGGCCGCGCCGAGGACAACGTTCAGATCCGCGACATCGCCGAGCAAGTGCGCGACATTGTGCCCGGCTCAGTGGTGAGCTTCGCGGACAACGCAGGGCCCGACCTGCGCAACTACCGCGTCGACTTTAGCAAGCTCGTCGACACCTTCCCGGAACTCGGTCTGCGTTGGACCGTGCGCGACGGGATCAGCGAGCTGTTTGACAGCTACAGCAAGTACGGAATGTCCTACGAGGACTTCACCTCGTCTCGCTTCGTCCGACTGCGCAGGATCAAGGAACTGATGGCAGCCGGAGACGTGGATGAGATGCTCAGGCGGCCCGGCGCTGCTGGCTAGTCATTCATGGTCCTTAACCGAGCCCAGTGCGTCGGCGTCCACCCAGCGGCCGCCAGTCGCCTCGATTTCCGGGTACGCGGCGCGAACCTCGTCCATCAGGTCCGAGACGAACAGCGCTACCTCATCCGGGCACCGTGCGGTGAGCTCCGCCGGGCTGATCACGGGAATCTTGGTCCCGGGCATGCGCAAGCCGTGCTTGCCGGGGGAAGCGTCCGCCACCGCGGGCAGGAGGTCAGCGTCCACCCCCGCCTTTCGGAGAAGCGCGACCGCACGCGAGGCGGCACCGTAGCCGAGCACGGTCTTCCCCGCGGCCGCTCTGCGGGCGAGCCAGCCGTGTACGACGGCGGCCCTGGCCTGGACGTTTCGCTGCAGCCCGCGCAGGGCTCCCGGATCGCACACCCCGGTGCGCGCTTCGGCGGCGAGAATGGCGCGGACCATCGCGTCGGGACTCCCTGAGCGGTCGCGGTCGCGCTGCACGGCGAGCAGGACCGTGCCGCCGTAAAGGTCGTAGTGCCACGCGGTGCGGGGGCTGAGGCCGACCGCGGCGAGCATCCCGGAGAGCGCGGTGGTCGAGTAGTAGGCGTAGTGACCGTGGCGGAGCGCATTCCACTGGCCGCGCCGGATGATCGTCTCCAGGGAGTGATACTGGAGCAGCAGCACCCCGCCAGGGAGCAGCCGAGCGGCTCGCTCGGCGAGCGCGGCGGCCTGGTCGGCAGCGTGCATCATGCCGAAGCAGTCGACGATAACATCGGCCTCTGCCTGGCCGTCCACCGGCTGCAGTCCCTGGACGGCTAGCAGCCCCAGCCAGGAACCGCCGTGCGGGCTGCCGTACTCGGCGACCCGAGCCCCGGCCGGGAGCAGGCCCGCCGCCGCCACCTGGGCCACGGCATCGACAGCCTGTGCGACAAGAGCGGCAGGCTCGATACCCCTGGGCTCTTCCGTGACAGTCGGGTCATGGAGTAGTTGCGCCAAGCCGCAGTTCGAGCAGAGCCACATCTGGAGCGGGTAAACCGGGTCCGGCCCCGGATCGTCGTATGGCGGGAAGTAGTCGCAGGCGGGCTGTTCACCCAGATCGAGCACCACGTGCCCCGCTTCGCTGCGGCAGGACCGGCATTCATCGGCGTTCACCGGCATCCCCATCCTTGGTCATCCACTGTCATCTCCGAGGAGCCTACTGGGCCGTTCCACCGTGACTTGCAGGTCGCAGCACGTGTCCACTGGATTCAATCAGGATCGTATTAATACAGTCATCGCCCGAAGATCGAAGGCGGTTAGCTAGGGGTCACCAGGCGGATTCTTACGCGGACTCGTGGGTCGCTGCCACGGCGGTCCGGTGCTGCTGTCTAGTCGAAAGTTTGATTGGTGATGCTGGCATGAGCTGCCCGGCGCGCAGCGCTTCGACTTGGAGTGTTAGACGTTCTTGAAGGCGACTATCGACTTGGGCAAGGCCGCGATGCGCTCGAACCAGATCTCGCCGCCCGGGAAGTAGGTGCGCATTTCAGTGGCGGAAACGAGTTCGGTGGAGGCCACCAGCGCGGCCGCCTCACGCTCATCCTTGAGTACGGGATTGTGCCCGACATTCCAGTGCTGAGTTACCAGGACACGTGCCCTGAATGGCAGGAACTGAAAGCCAGGGAAGAGCCAGTGTGGTTCGATCGGAAAGTAGCGATACGGAGTCTGCACCCACCACAGCGGTGCCGAATTCTGCACGACATCAGCGAACTGCTGACGCCGCCCGTGACCGCCGACATGCTCGAGCACACTGTTGCTGAACACCAGATCGTACTTGCCAAAATCGCCTACGCACGCGTCGCCCTGAACCGTCTCCATCCAGGACTCTTCCGGGTCGTCGCTGCGATCCAGGTTGACTATCGTGACGCTCTTCGCACGCAATCCGGCGACCCGCCACGATACCGCCGTCCCGCCTAGGTCGAGGACGCGCATTTCCGCAAGTTGGGGAAAACGGCGCTTGAACTCTTCATTACGCTGCTGGCGGCAGCGGTGCGTCAGGGAGCCGCTGCGGTCCGGGTCCAAGAACCTGGCGATGGGCTTGTTCGACACGTCACCAAACCTTTTCGTCTCTTGCCAGTGCTGACCAGCAGTCGGCTTTCCCACAGGAGAAGCCGGGGGTGGCTGGTGATACGGCCCGCTGTCGTGGTCTCCGCCGATCCCGACCACGTGCTTGAAGCCAGGGTCCAGCCGGCCAGCCCGCTCGGCGATCGCTGCGGCGTGGTCGGCCGCGTGCATCGTGCCGAAGCATGGGTGCTGCATGTATCACGGGATTCGCAGCCGGATCGTATAAACGCGACTGTCAGGGCAGATATCGGGGCTCGGTGGCTGTCGGTCACCGGTTGGATGCATTGGGGGAACATGTCGTCAGGGCATGCGTGCCGTCTTTGCGGTGCGGACCTTACACGCTCATTCGTCGATCTCGGGATGTCCCCGCTGTGCGAGAGCTACCTTCCGGCGGAAGGTGTGGACGCGCCTGAGGTGTTCTATCCGCTGAACGTACTGCTGTGCGAAGAGTGCCTGCTCGTTCAGCTCCCCGCCTATGTGTCGGGTGAGCACATCTTCTCGGACTACGCGTACTTCTCGTCTTACTCCGATTCGTGGGTCGCGCACGCCAAGCGGTACGCGGACGAGATGATCAGCGCGCTCGGCTTGACGGCCGACAGCCTCGTGACCGAGGTCGCGAGCAATGACGGATACCTGCTGCAGCACTTCGTCGCGGGCGGGATCCCCGTGCTTGGCGTCGAGCCGGCCGGAAACGTCGCCGAGGCCGCCGTCGCCAAGGGCATCCGGACGGTGGTGAAATTCCTCGGCCCGGATACAGGAGCCGCGATTGCCGCCGAGTACGGTCAGGCCGACCTGGTCGCCGCCAACAACGTCTTCGCGCACGTGCCGGATATCTGCGGGTTCGCGGCGGGACTGCGCGCCCTGGTCTCCGATTCCGGCCTGGTCAGCTTGGAGTTCCCGCACCTGCTGCGGCTGATGGAACGGCGGCAGTACGACACCATCTACCATGAGCACTTCTCATACCTGTCGTTGCTGACGGCGAGCCGCGCGCTGGAGACCGGCGGCCTGCGGGTCGTGGACGTTGAGGAACTGAGCACGCATGGGGGTTCGCTCCGGGTCCACGCCCGGCCCGCTGAAGCGGCCGGCGAGCCCTCGGAGCGGGTGAAGGCCGTACTCGACGCGGAAGAAGCGGTCGGGCTGCACACCGTTGCCGGGCATGAGGGGTTCGCCAGCGAGGTGCTTCGCATCAAAACCGACCTGCTCACCTTCCTGATCGGCGCGGCCAACGAGGGCAAGACGGTGGCAGGCTACGGCGCCCCGGGCAAGGGAAACACGCTGCTGAACCATTGCGGCATCAGGTCCGATCTACTCCAGTACACGGTGGACCGGTCGCCGGTGAAGCAGGGCAAGTTCCTGCCCGGTACGCACATTCCCATCTACGCGCCGGATCGTCTCGCTGAGACGAAGCCGGACTACATCCTGGTGCTGCCGTGGAACCTCCGTGAGGAGATCAGCACCCAACTTTCCTATGTCCAGTCCTGGGGCGGGCGGCTGGTCTTCCCGATCCCGGCCCTCGAAGTCGTCTGAGTGGCCTGACGGCCGTATTTCTGGGCTGCGCCGACGGTCCTCTGGCCGAGGCGCATGAAGGAGGAGCGATTATGAAGGTTGTGCTTTTCTGCGGTGGCCTGGGCATGCGGATGCGAGACGGCGCAACGGACGCCCCGAAGCCGATGGCCATGATCGGCGACCGCCCGCTGCTGTGGCACGTAATGCGCTACTACGCGCACTACGGTCACCGAGACTTTGTGCTCTGCCTCGGTTACGGGGCACAGGCGGTCAAGGACTTCTTCCTCGGCTACGACGAGACGCGTTCTAACGACTTCGTGCTCCAGGGCGCAGGCGGCGTGGAACTGTTCAAAACAGACATTTCCGACTGGCGGATCACGTTCGTCAACACGGGGCTCCACTCGGAGATCGGCGAGCGGCTACGACGGGTGCGCGGGTTCGTTGAAGGCGAGGAGATGTTTCTCGCCAACTACGCCGACACGTTCACCGACGCGCCGCTGCCGGACATGATCTCCAGGTTCGCCGCCAGCGACGCCGCCGTCAGCATGCTCGCGGTGCCGCTGCAGTCCACGCACCACATGCTCGACATCAATGACAACGGGGTTGTCACCCGGGCCATGCCGGTGCGGGACCTGCGACAGTGGGAGAACGGCGGTTACTTCGTACTCCGACCGGAAGTCTTCGATTACCTCGGCGAAGGTGAGGACTTGCTCGGTGACGCGGTTCCGCGGCTCGTGCAGCGGGGAAAGGCGATGGCCCACCCCTACAAGGGCTTCTGGATCGCGGCCGACACCCTCAAGGAACGGGCTCAGCTGGAGGAGATGTACCACCGGGGGAACTGCCCGTGGATGCTGTGGGACCCAGAGCGCTCGGGTGCCGCGCGGGTCGCCGCGGCGGAGGCTGCCTCAGCATGATGCCCTTGCGTCTTGACCTGTCGTCGGATGCGCCGCTGTCCGTCCTCGCGATCGGCGCGCATCCTGATGACATCGAGATCGGCGCCGGAGGCCTGCTGCTCAGCCTGACAGGAAAGCTAACCCGGGTCCGGTACCTGGTCCTGACTGGCACCTTGGAGCGTCACGCGGAGGCGCGGGCAGCGGCCCGCGCCTTCGCGCCGGATGCGGAACTGGACATCACCCTGCTCGACCTCCCCGAGGGACGCTTTCCCGCGGCCTGGCAGCGCGTGAAGGACGCGATCGAGGCGGTGGCGCGCTTGCAGGCGCCGGACCTCATCATCGCCCCGTCAGCCGCTGACGCGCACCAGGACCACCGGACGATCGGCGAAATCGTGCCGACCGTTTTCCGTGACCAGCTCTACCTCGCCTACGAGATCCCCAAGTGGGATGGCGATCTCAGCCGGCCGTCAGTCTACTTCCCGCTGTCAGACGACGTAGCGCAGCGCAAGGTCGAGTTGCTGCACAAGTGCTATCCGTCTCAGCGTGGCAGGGACTGGTGGGACGATGAAGTGTTCCTCGGCCTAGCCCGGCTGCGCGGCATGGAGTGCAGGGCACGCTATGCCGAGGCATTCACCTGCAACAAGCTGATTATCCGGTAGAGGTTGAGCACAACGCCAGCCTGTAGTATTCCGACGAGAGCCCGCTTGGATCGAGTGGGCCAAGAGGTATCAGGGAGCAGTCGTCACGGATCTCATTACCGGGGGTTGACGCGTCAGCGCACGAGCCGTAGCCGATTGATGTGGTCGTTTCCGCTGCCGAGCCCATCAAGTCCCGGCCGGAGCAGGAGTGTACCGGTGCGTTATAACTGGCCTACACGGTCGAGATCCATGAGATTGACTGTACTAGCGGTGACGGTGGTTGCGCTCGGGCTAGTGCTTACAGGTGCCGTCAGCTTGCTGGGCAGCAGCCAGCATCATGTGAGTACCGGTTCCAGGGACCGAGTTAAGCCGTCCGTGGGGTGTAAAGGTACCTTCTTGACGCCAGCTAGTAATGTGCAGGCTGCCATCGACCGCGCTCCACCTGGCACCACTTTTTGCTTTCGTGCGGGCATCTACCGGGTGTCGTCTCTGGTCCCAAAGTCGAAGGATGTGCTGGACGGCGATGGTCAGGCGGCAGTCCTCGATGGTGGCAACTCCGCGCAGTTCGCTATTTACGGCGATTCGACGCCGATCGGCCCGGCGGATGTCACAATCCGGGGATTTGTCATCCAGCATTTTCAGACTCCCCTGCAATTCGGAGCAATACAAGATTATAATGGTCCGGGCTGGATCATCGAGAATAACCAGATTACCGCGAATGCCGCTGCCGGGGTGGGGACAGGTGACAACGTCCGTGTGCTGGACAACCTAATCGAGCATAATGACCAGGAAGGGTTCTCGGCACATGGCGATGGCGGCCTGTATCAAGGCAACAAGATCGCTTATAACAATTACGATTTGAAGATCGAGGCGACCTGGGAGGCGGGCGGAGGAAAAGCGTATGAAACTAGCAACCTGACTTTCAAGTCCAATGACGTCTATGATAACGGCGGTCCTGGTCTATGGGCTGACATCAATAATATCGATACGACATTCGAGGACAATACGGTTAGCAATAACTGGGGGCCGGGGATCTACGATGAGATGTCCTTCAACGCCAAAATTATTGACAACACCGTAACAGGCAACGGTATGCCGTCCGCGCCGGGTAAAGGTCAGCGGCTGGGCTGGGCATGGGATGCCGGTATCCAGCTTCGCCGGTCGGGCGGGCTTCAGGCGGCCGCTCCGGTGATTATCGCAGGTAACATCGTGACGGACAACTACAACGCAATATCGTTGATCGAGTCCCCGGTCGGCGGCTGCACGGATGATGGTACCAAGTGGGACGGTCCGTGCAAAGTGCAGAATGTAGTCGTCGAAAACAACTGGATTACCATGACTCAAGGCGCGATCGGCGCTTATCAGGACGGCGAGGGAAACGCCGTTTTCGACCAGTTGAATAATGTCTTCCGCAATAACAATTACTGCGTGTCTTCCGCCAATCATCCCAATGACGGCTACGCTGTCAGCTGGTTCGCATGGGATAACGCGTGGCTAGATTTCTCCACTTGGCAGATTGACTGGCTGCAGACCGCGGGAACATTTATGGTGGGCGGTACCTGTCGCCCATGATGGGAGAGTCGCTCGTCACGGTCGGGTCCGGTGCTGGCAGCCGGGCGGTGGGCGTGGAGTATCTCTTCATCTGTCCCCGTGCGTGACTGGATAGGACTGCTTCCCATGACTGCTGCCGCTGCGTTCCGCTTCCTGGCGCCGATGCCCCGACTCGGGAGCGTTCCCGGGACTAGCGATGACGCCGCGCGGTGGGCGGCGGAGTTGCGCCGTATCGAGGACCTGGGCTTCCACGCCGTAGCCGTGTCCGAGCATTACAGCCACGGTTGGGCGATGGATGCCCTCACCGCCATGAACTTTGCTCTCGCCAGTACCGTGCGCCTGCGCGCTATGCCGCTTGTCCTGAACAATGACCTGCATCACCCGGCCGTCCTCGCCAAGGCGATCGCCACAGCTGACGCGCTCTCAGGGGGCCGGGCTGCCCTCGGGATTGGCGCCGGCTGGCTCGTGGATGACTACAAGGCTCTCGGCGCCAACTACGACATTGCCCCGATCCGGATTGACCGGCTAAAAGAGGCGCTGCAGGTCATCACGATGTTTTTCGCTGGACTGCCAGTCACGTTCGGCGGCCGCTACTACAGTCTGGACGGCCTCGAAGCGCTGCCCCGCCCCGTCCAAGACCCGCGACCGCCGGTCCTGGTGGGCGGCGGCGGTCCGCAGATGCTCGCCTTGGCAGGCTCGTTCGCGGACATCGTCGGGGTCCATGCCCGGTTCGGGCCGGGGGGCTTCGACGCGGGGGCGGCGGAGGGGCTTTCCAGGGCGAGCATTGACAAGAAGATCGGCCTAGTTGCCGCCGCGGCGTCGGAAGCCGGGCGGCCAGTGCCTGCGATCCAGTTCACGTGCTACGACGTGAATATCGCGGGCGTACAGGTCACGCCGATCCGCCCGTCGTTCAGCGATTTCATCGATGCCCACCCGGACAGCTTTGCCGACTCGCCTACGTCACTGCGCGGCGAAATCGGCAAGTGCGTGGATGACCTTCAGCGGTGGCGGGACGAACTCGGCATCTCCTACTGGAATCTAGGCGCCAATGTGGACGCGATCGCCCCAATCGTCGCCCGGCTATCGGCAGAATTAGCGAGAAGGACTTTCGCTGGCTGCACCAAACCAGCCTCGGGAACTGGTTACGGCTATCCCGACGCCGACCGCGGCCCACAGCAGAGCCGCTATCTGCGCGCCCTCTAGCTGCGGGGAAAAGTATGTACTCACGAGGATCGTCGAAACCACCATCATGCACAGCACCGCCGCCTGTCGGCGTGCGTGCAGCCCGCGCCGAGCCAGACGGCGGCAGCCCGTGACCAACTGCCAGTACCAGCCCAGCCAAAAAATGACCCACAGAGAAATTCCGATCAGTCCCATGCGGGCCAAGATGTCGTCATGGGAGTTATGCGGGCTCCGCAAGGGGTCGGACCCGTACGTTACCTGCGTGTCGCCGACGAGATAGGGGAGGTTGATTCCGAATCCCAGCCCGTCGACGAGACTGCCCTCCACTACCTGCTCGTGGAAGACCAGCGTCCACAGCTGGTCACGGCCTGCTGCCGTACCACCGAGGCCGCCTGACGCCCCGCCGCCGGCTCCGATGCTCAGCACGTTATCTACGAGCTGTGAAGCAGAGAACGCTCGGCCCTCCGACCCGCTGGGGGCCGGGATCTGGACCGACAGCCCAAAGGCGAGGCCCAAGCCTAGAGCCAGGACTGCTACGGCGCGAATGATCAGGCGCCACCGTTCACTGCCGGGCAGGAACGCAAGCCCGGTCGCCGCACCCGCGGCCACGCCTATCAGGCTGGCGCGGTTCTGGGTGGCGGCTAGCGCTATCGTCACGAGAGCTATGACGCTCAGCGCCGCCCGGATCCTGGCACTTCGGGTGTTGGGGAAAAGCCACATATACCCTAGGGCGATAAGCGCCGCGATGCCGGCATTGCCCGGTTCGTGGGTCAGAGCCGATACGCCGCCGCTGAACGGCACCATGGGTCCGTGCACTATCGGTGCCAGTAGCAGGGCGAATGGGAGCCAGATAAGCAGCCACGGCAACACCCGGTTGAACTGGGCGAGCCAGGAGTCAAGGAGCTCTGGGGCTCTCGCCAGCGCCGCGATTATGAAGTACGCGAAAAGACAATAGTAGCAGAGGGCGAAATCGCGCACTGCCAAGATTCCGTAGGTCCGGAGTCCGGGCAGGAACCGGATGAATCCCCAGAGGAACCACGCGGTAAGGACCGCCAGGACCGGCTCCTCCCGGAGCGGGATGCTCAGGTATCCGGTAGCGAAAAGGACGCCTAGGCCGCCTACGGTGATAACCAGCTCGCCGACATACAATGGCGTGCCGGGGAGATGGATGTACGCGAACGCCTTGTCGAAAAACATGTAACCGCAGAGAAGCAGGCCGAGGAGCCGACCATAGATGATAAGCAAACGTCCTGACGCACCCTGGGTGCGTCTGGGTGGTGCCTCGAGGAAATCCCTGGCCTGATCGCGATTCAGCGAAGACAAGGCCATAACGTTTTATCCATTTCCAGGATCAGTGAGTCGGCTGCCTCCGCCGTTCAATCTCCGATTCTCGGGATCGGCCAAAGGCACCATCGCCAGGGTGTCCTGCGACGGAGCCGGTGAACCGTTTCGCTGGTTCCGCGCAAGCCGGGGCGGCGTCGGCGCCCCGTTATAGATGTAGCCGACAATGTTGACCCCAATGAGCCTAAGCCGGTCCACCATCTCAAGGTGGTCCCGGATCAGTTCGCTGGGGCTTAGGACGATGACAGCTGCGTCGGACGAGTCGACCAGTTCCGTGGCCCCGGCTACCTGCAACAAGGCCGAGCTGTCGATGAGCACGACGTCGAAGCTGGACTTCGCCGTGGCAAGCAGCGCCGACACCGCCTTCGACCGGGCTGCGCCTGCCACCCGATGCAACGGCGGCGGACCTGCTCGAAGGACGCTGACGGCATGGTTGAGCGGGCTGGCCTGCATGCAATCCGCCAGCTGTCGCTCTCCGGCCAGCACCTCTTCAAAGCCCCCGCCTGCGGGGATTCCCGGCAGCAGCCGGGCGGTCAGGTTTCCGTCGCCCGCGTCGGCGTCCACTGCGAGCACGCGGGTTCCGCCGTCAGCGATGGCAAGAGCCAAGTTGGCAACGACTGTGCTCTTACCCGTACCCGAGAGGGGCGACACGAAGACCAGCGACAGCTGCTGGCCTCTCTTGGCGCGGATCCGTTCGAGGAATCCAGCCGCGAAACGGAACGCCTCGGTGACGGCGGAATGCGGATCGGCGATTACTGGCAGGCCGCGGGTCGCCTTCCCGTCGAACGCCGGGATCTCGCCGATCAGCGGGACACCGTACAGCCCCGCGGGATCCTGCCGGTCGACAAAGCCCTTCCGGCGGCTGGCCCGTGCGTAGGCGACAGCGACGCCGATCAGGAGCCCGATCACGAGCCCGTACGCACCGATCCGTTTCCAACTGCCGCTGTCCGGGCTAGTGGGCTCGACGGCGAACGCCGCGGTAGGGGGCTGCGCCAAGTCGATCTGCTCATTGACCAGCAGTTGTATCCGCTGACCCTCCAAGACCGTCCGCTGGGCTCCGTTGGTCGTTTCCTGGATCGTGACGTCGATGCCGGCGATAGCGCTCTGGAACTGGGCCGCCATTGTGGCGGACCGCTCGTCGATGAAGGCCTGGAGGAAGGAGTTGACACCGACCTGGGCAGCCTTCGCGGTCGAGGCGGTGAATGCCACCTGGATAATGCTGGAACCGAAGGCGCCTATGGCGGCACCGGCCGGCGGGCTGATGCTTAGCGAGCCGCTAGAGATAGAAAAATCGCTAGCAGACAGGGTCTCTTTTTGCAATGCCGTGTCGGCGAGAGTGGCCGCCTTCTGGGCGATGGCCGGCGACTCCATGAGCAGCACCTGGCTGTCGAGGTATTGCGCGGGATCCTGGTCCTGCTCCGTCTGCGGTACGCCCACGGTAATGCTGGCCTGGCCCCGGTAGGTGACCGGCGAGTGGCGGGCGTACCCAATGGCTGCTATTAGCCCAGCGAGCGCGAACACGAGAACCATGATTCTATAGCGGCGCACAGCACCGACCACGGTCGGCTGGTGCTCTGCTGACTCGATGCTGGCACCCTTCATCAACTCACCACTTACTTCTCCACATGTTGGAATCGTCCTCGGGCGCGGCAACCCCTCCGTACAGGACTCCCGAACGGGTGGCCGTGATACCAAGAGCGCCCGTGGGCAGCTTCGGTCGGTCGGCGGTCTCCGGCTACTGTCCTCCAGCCTGGCGGAAGTGGGGACACGGACGGTAGTTCGCCGCTGAATTCAGCGGATTCGGCAAAGCCGGGGCATGCGGCCGTACCAGTGTCAACCCTGCTGACGCCATGCCTACCAGCCCTCGTCAGCGGGAAAGAGCACGGCGGACAGTTCAGCGAACTGGGCCGCAGCATTCCGGTTGTACATGGCATTGCCCTCGGCGATCGTCTGCCGGAGCTCCTCTTGGCGCTTCTCCAACTCGGTGAACTGCGCGATCATCAGCTCGGCATCCGGGGACTTGGCCGACTGGCAGAATTCCGTTAGCCCCATGTTCGACGCGATCGCGGCGAACTTCGGCGCATAGCCGAGCGACAGGACGGGCTTGCCGAGCCGGAGCGCGCAGATCAAACTGTGGTACCGCGTGGCCACGATAGTGCCAGCTGGCGCCATCGCCTCCATGAGCTCCCCGAACGTCGTCGCGTAGGCTGCGACGACTCGGTCCTGCTCAAGGCCCGGACGGGAGGCGCGCACGTCTGCCAGGAGTTCCTCACCGGCGAGTTTGTCGGGTTCGTTCTCGTCCCCGATGAGGATCCGGACACTGCGATCATGATCGATCAGCCACCTGACAAAGGCCTTCAGGGCCCTCATGTACGACGCGTAGATGGCTGCGGCCTGCCTGCGGTCGTCGTTGCTGCCCCGGTACCCCATCACGCCGACGCCTACGATCCGCGGGTCACCGGGACCGCACGGCAATGGCGGAATGCTGAACGCCAGGTCCGAGAAGACCCGGTCACGCGATACGTCGATGCCGCGCTCGCGCATCATATCCAGCGAAGGCGCATCGCGGTATGAACGGTAGAAGGCAAGCTTGGCCGAGGTGTCGAACAGCACGCGCGTCGCCTTCTTTTTTATCTCGCCCGCGCCGCTGCTAACGAAGGCGACCTTCGTCCCAGACAGCTTTCCCGCGAGGCAAAGCAGGAAAAGCGAGTAGGGAAGCCCCCATGGGCGCAACGGGAGGGTGGCCTCCATAGTCCCCATGCCCGGGATGATCACGACGTCGTGCTGCGCGGCCCAGGCGCCCACCCGGACGATATCGATGCACTTTCCGAGCATCTTGAGCAGGATCATCGGTGCACGGGGCTCGATCTTCTCGTACCGCTGGACCCAGGTCATCGTCCGAGCCGGAATGCCGTACCGGATCATCACATTATCTGGCCCGGTGCACATCACGTCCACGACAGCGTCGGGATACGAGGTCCTCAGGTAGCGGAGCACGGCCTCCATAGAGACCTCGTTGCCGAGGTTGCCGTTGCCGAGCAGGCCGAACATGCCAACCTTATGCGCGCGCTTGGTCACGATGCAGCCCGCTTCCTGCCGGGCACGCGGTCGTTGACATTGATATCAGGGACTTCGAAGTCCATCTGCTGGGCCGCACGCGGCGCCTGGCGCACTCCGAACACGCCGGACAGCCGCCGCGCTGCGTAGACGAGGGGCATGGTCCTGAAGGACACTTCCTCTTCCCCCTCCTGCACGGGAGCGGCCCGGCTCGGCAGCCATTGCGCCATGTGGGCGTAGCAGGCGCGCTTCTCCGCCAGCGGCAGCGGAGAACGCCAGATCGCCGAGGCGTACCCCCAGAGGTACTCCACGTACAGTCGGGCGGCCGACTGGCTTGCCCGGCGGAAGTCCAGAAGCATACTCCGCTCGCGGGGCGAGAGGTGCCGGTTGGGGTGATCGCGCCGGAAGTAAAGCCAGTCAGGGACCTGGTAAAGCGTCCCGTGTAGCGCTAGCTCGGCTAGCAGGGTTCGGTCGCCGCCGTGGTAGGAGGCATGCAAGGGCGTCTTTCGCAGGACGCTCGTGCGGAAGACGGCGTAGGTCCAGTCGCTCGGGCCGTCGAACAACAGGCTGCGGAACCGCAGCGGTGCCTGAGGGGAAGCCGTGGCCTCGGGGTACTTGAAAAACTGAATCAGGTCGCCGGCCTCGTTCATCAGCACACACCACGAGTGGGCAAGTACGGCTTCCGGGTGCTCGTCTAGCGCGTCGACACAGCGCTGCAGGTAGTCGCCGCCATACAAGTCGTCGTGGGAGCCCCATTTAAAAAACTCGCCGCGAGCGACTCCGACGAGGAAATTATGGTTCGCGACCATGCCGATGTTCTTCGGGTGGCGGATGTAACGGATCCGGGCATCCTGTGCCTCGTAACTCCGGCATATCTCGGCGGTGCCATCTGTCGATGCATTGTCGGCAATAATTAGCTCAAAGTCCTTATAGCTTTGGCCGAGCAACGCTTCGACGGCCTCAGCGAGCAGCGACTCGCCGTTGTAAACCGGGAGCCCGATGCTCAGCCGCGGATTCGTGGTCATGACCATCAGAGCCGCTGCGGGCCGCTCCTGATACGCGGTCGGCCCCCGCAGGTTTGTATCACACGGGGGTGATCGCCGGTCTCCTAACCTAGGCGGCGCGCTGCCGTCCGGTACCCAGGCACTGTGACTGGCAAGGAGCGAGATCCGCTGTGCACGCTTACATCATCAACTTGGCCCGCTCGGCCGACCGGCGAGCGCATATCACGGCCCAGTTGGAGCGTATTGGCATCGACTACGAGCTGGTGACGGCCGTCGACGGCCAGGAGCTTGATCTGCATGACACGTCCACTATAGATCCCGCCTTTCTCAACGTTGAATACTCGGCCGGCGCGGCGGGCTGCGCGCTCAGCCACCTGAATGTGTACTCGAAGATAATCGCGGACGGGCACGATAAGGCGCTGGTGCTTGAGGACGATGTCATCGTGCCCGCCGATCTGGGGAGCCTCGCCGAGTCCGTGGCCGGGCACCTCTCCGGGGCGGAGATCGCGCTGCTCAACTTCGACAACCCGGAGCCGGTTCGGATCAGCAGCGAGGGCGCGGTGCGCCTGCCCGCGGAACGGCTGCTCGCGCTGCCGCTCGACATCTCCCAGCCGCGCAGCTCCGCCGCCTACGTGGTTACCCGCGAAGCCTGCGAGCGCCTAGTCAAGACCATCGTTCCAGTCCGGGTGCTGTCCGATGCGTGGTGGCACTTCTACCGGGAAGGCGCGCTCGACCGCGTCCGCTGCGTCGCGCCGCTGTCCGTCCGCAAGGACACCAAATACACCTCGACGATCGGGTTCTACTCGCTGGGCGATGGACTGCGCGCCCGCCTGGTCGAGCCGCTGGTGCGCGGCGGGATCCCGGTGCTGAGCCAGGCCCTCGCCTACCGGCGGGAGCGCATCTACCGCCAGTTCATCAGAACCGAGCTCGTCGCCGCGCCGTTCGTGGAGAAGCCGTCCCGGCTAACCAGCCGCGACACCAGTCCGCCACACTAGCCCTCGACGCTGCTCACCGGCTCCGCGTAGGCCGGCCGCGGCCATAGCCACGTCGGCACCCTGACCTCGGGCCGCTCATGCAGTGCCTGCCGCAGCTGCCACCAGGTCAGCCCGGTGCCGAACCAGGCCGCAGCCGCGCTGAAGTAGAGCGTGCCCTCGGCCCCGTATAGCAGCGCGCCCACGATCGAGGACACGATGATGAGGCCCGCAGTGATAAGCACGGCGCGCAGGCTGCGCCGTGCCGCTCCCAGCGCGTGCAGGCCGAGGTTGGCCCCGGTGGCCGCGCAGTTGGCCAAGACGGCCAGCGCCGTGGGGAGCACCAGCGGGTAGGCCGACCGCCATAGGCTGCCGAGCATCAGGTGCCCGAGCCCGCGCGGCATCGCGATGAGCAGCCCGATGGTCCAGGGCAGCGCGAGGAGGATGAGCCCGCTGCTGACCATGGCGCAGAAGATCGGGAACCTGCGCGGCGAGTTGCGCAGCAGCCTGGCGCCTTCGGGGATCGTGATGACGCTCACCCCGAAGAGGATGATGTTGAACGGCCCCATGAGCACGCTCGCGGCCTGGACGGCGCCGACTGTGGCGAGGCCCAGGATCGACGTGACACTGTAGCTGCGCACCATTTGGACGGAGTTCGTCCCCGTGTTCTCAAGCAGGTAGCGAGGGCCGAGGTCACGGTGCTTCGTTAGCCACCGAGCGGCGCCGGTCAGGCTGGGCAGCGCCTTGCCCTGAACCGATCCGACCACCGCACCCACGCCGGCCGCTGCGCCCCACGCGAAGACGAACCAGAACACCTGCGTGTGGCCGGTCACCTTCAGCAGCACGAGCGCGGGAATCTGGACAGCCGCCCAGACCAGGTCGTTGACGAACGCGTGCTGGCCCTTGCCGAGCGCGAAGAACGCGTACCGCCAGCTGTCCTGCAGCAGCAGCCCGGGCAGCGTCAGGCCGAGGGCGCAGAACGCCTGCCCGGTCGTCCCGCCGATCAGCGGCGCCACGGCGAGCCCTAGGATGCCGCCGACCAGGCCCACGACGAGCGCGGTGCCTGTGGCATCGGCCGTGGCGCGCCGCCACGTCGCCACGTCCGTGGCGCTGAACCTGATCAGCAGGGGTTCCACCGCGAGGCCGCGCGACGCGTTGATCGCGAACGCGTAGGTCACGTAGGCCAGGCTGAAAGCACCGAATGGCGCCGCGCCGAGCGAGCGGGCGACGAACGCGCTGAGCAGGAAGTTCGTCAGGCTTGACATGCCCTGGTCCGCGATGCCCCAGCTCAGGCGATGGACCGCCTCGCGCACCAGGCGCCACTGCTGCACCTTCGGGTGCCTATGCACCCCTACGGCCACCGGCTAGCACCCCGCGCCCGTTCGAATGTCAATCATCCACCAACCCAGGGCCCGGTGGCACGCCACCATGTTGATCCACTGTAAAGCGATCCGCGGCACCAGTACTTTGATACATGCGACCTCGGACTAGCCGGCACATCAACGGGCACGCCGGCCGGCGGCCGGCAAATGGCAATCACGATGGTGGTATCACGGTCGTCCGCCGGGTGCTCTCTTGGATGTGTCGCGCAAAGCTACCCGAGTCCTCATCATTGTCCAGAACCTTCCGGTGCCGTTCGACCGGCGGGTCTGGCTTGAGTGCCAGGCGCTCGTCGGGGCTGGCTACGACGTCTCGGTCGTCTGCCCCAAGGGCAAGGGAGACCCGTCGTACGAGGTCATCGATACGGTGCGGCTGTACAAGTACCGGCCGTACGCGCCCGGCGGCAGCAAGGCCGGCTTCCTCATCGAGTATGCGTACTCCTTCGCCGCGACGGCATGGCAGGTACTCAAGGCGAGGCGTGGCGGCCGGTTCGCGGTTATGCAGGCCTGCAACCCGCCGGACATCTTCTGGCCGATCGCCCACGTGCTGCGCGCGGTGGACCGCACCAAGTTCGTGTTTGACCACCACGACCTGTGCCCCGAACTGTTCCAGTCCCGGTTCCCTGATGGCCCGCAGTTGCCGTACCGCGGGCTACTCGCGCTTGAGCGCGCTACTCACAGGACCGCAGACCACGTGATTTCAACCAACGACTCGTATCGCGACATAGCGATTCAGCGAAGCGGCAAGAATCCGCAGGACGTTACTGTCGTGCGGACCGGCCCTCACCCGGACAAGCTCAAGCGCGGCGAGCAAGACCCGGAGCTGCGGCGCGGACGGCGCTTTCTCGCCGCTTATATCGGCGTTATGGGTCCGCAGGACGGGGTCGACATCGCCGTCCGCGCCGCAGACGTCGTCGTGCACGAGATGGGCCGGGAGGACATCGCGTTCACGCTGATCGGCAAGGGCGACTGCTTCGACGAACTGGTCGCGTTGCGGGACCGGCTCAAGCTGAGCGGGCATGTCGAGTTCACCGGCCGGGCACCAGACGACCTTGTCGCGAAAGTCATGTCGACCGCCGACATCGGCCTGTCGCCTGACCCGAAGAACCCGCTCAACGATCTGTCCACGATGAACAAGACCATGGAGTACATGGCCTTCGAGCTGCCGGTGGTGGCCTTTGACCTGCGCGAGACCCGGGTATCGGCGGCAGACGCGGCGGTCTACGTCACGCCGACGGGATCGCAGGAACAGGACGTGCGCGAGTACGCCAAGGCGATCGTGGACCTGATCGACGACGCCGACAACCGGGGCCGGATGGGCAAGCTCGGCCGGGTCCGGGTCGAGGAAAAGCTCGCCTGGCCTCTTTCCGCGCGTGCCTACCTGAGCGTCTACCAGCGCGTCGCCGGGCCGGCGGAAGGCAAGCCAGCCGGAACCGGGACAGCCGAGACCGGGAAGGCATGAGCCGTGTGCGGAATAGCCGGCTGTTACCGGCAGGCCGACGGGCGCAAGCTGGCCGACGTGATGACCGACCGGATCACGCACCGCGGTCCTGACGCGGGCGGGGTGTGGAGCCACGAGGACGAACGAGTCTCGCTGCACCTCGGGCATCGGCGGCTGTCGATCATCGACCTGTCCGCAGCGGCCGACCAGCCGATGCGCAAGGGCAGCCTGGCGCTGCTCTACAACGGCGAGCTTTACAACTACAAGGAGTTGCGCGCCGAACTGCAGGCAAAGGGCGCGACCTTCGTCACCTCATCGGACACCGAAGTGGTGCTTGAGGGCTGGCGGCACTGGGGGCCGGCCGCGCTCGACAAGTTCCGCGGGATGTTCGCCCTCGCCATCGCCGACACGGCGACCGGCGAGCTGGTGCTCGCCCGCGATCCGCTGGGCGTTAAGCCCCTCTTCTACCTAGAGCGCGGTGACGGCATCGTCTTCGCCTCCGAGCTCAAGGCGATCATCTCGGCCCTCGGCACGGAACTGCGGATCGAGCCGGGCGCGCTCGTCGCCTCCATGCTCTATTACTGGGTCCCTGAGCAGCGCTGCGCCATCCAGGGCGTGCGCAAGCTCCCGGCCGGAACCTGGGCCAGGATCAGGCCGGGCGGCCAGCTTGAGATCCGGCAGTACTGGCACGTGCGCGACGCGGCGGCCGCAGGTGCCGGGCAGCCCCAAGCGGACCTGAAGTCCGTGATCCAGGACTCGGTCAGGGCGCACCTGGTCGCCGACGTCCCGGTGTCCAGCTTCCTGTCCGGCGGACTCGACTCCAGCATCGTCACGGTCCTCGCCCACCAGGACTCGAGCGCCGTGGACGCGTACACGATCACCTTCCGGCCGGAAGACCAGAAGCTGGAGGCGATGCCGGACGACGCCGTGTACGCCCGTAAGGTGGCCAGGAAGTTCGGCATCGGCCTGCACGAGATCGAGCTCTCCCCGGACATTGTTGACCTCCTGCCGCGCATGGTCGACATCCTCGACGAGCCGATCGGCGACCCGGCGGCGATCAACACGCTGCTGATGTGCGAGGCCGCCAGGGAGCGCGGCGTCAAGGTGCTGCTCTCCGGTATGGGGGCCGACGAACTGTTCGGCGGCTACCGCAAGCAGCTGGCCTGCCTGATGGCCAGCAGGTACCACCGCCTGCCCGGCGCGATCCGCTGGCCGGCCCGGCTCGCGGTGAACAGCCTCCCGGTGTCCATCGGCGACCGCGGCCTGCGTTATCCCCGGTGGGCCAAGCGGTTCATGACGTTCGCCGAGCTCCCCGAGGAGGCCAGGTTCCGCCGGAGCTACACGCTGTACGACCCGGAGGCGCTGACCGCGCTCGTCGGGCCGGAGCTCGGTGCTAACGTCGCCGACGTCATCGACGAGCATGCCGCGATCTACAACGACAACCAGCTCGACGACGAGGTCAACCGGATGTGCCTGGCCGACGCCAGGCTGTTCATGGCGGGCCTCAACCTGACCTACACCGACCGCGCGAGCATGGCCGCGTCGGTCGAGGTGCGCGTCCCGTTCGTGGACAAGGTCGTCGCCGAGGCGGCCTTCACGATCGCGGGGAAGGACAAGATCCGCGGCAAGGTCAGCAAAGCCGCGCTCAAGGACGCCGCCGAAAGCTGGCTGCCGCGAGAGATCGTGCATCGCCCGAAGGCATCCTTCAGCGCCCCGCTGCGCGCCTGGGTCCGCAACGACCTGAGAGAGCTGATCGGCGACGTCCTCGTCGGCGGTGAGCTTGTGCAGCTCGGCATGCTGCGCAAGCAGCCGCTCCTTGAGTTGATCGCCGACGAGCAGGCGGGCCGGGAGGACTACGCCAAGCAGATCTGGCAGCTGCTTTCGATGGAGCTGTGGTACCGCCAGGTGCGCGCCGCAGGCGTCGCGGTGTAGAGCGCCAGAAATTGACTGATCACTAACGCTGAGGAATTTGATGAAGCAAGTGGCCCAGAACTACAAGTCGGGTGAGCTAGCCGTCCTCGACGTGCCCGCCCCCGTCTGCCGCCCCGGTGGCGTCTTGGTGAGGTCGCTGTTCTCGCTCATCTCGACGGGGACCGAGATGATGAAGGTCGCCGAGGCCAGCATGTCGATGGTGGGCATGGCCAGGGCCAGACCGGACCAGGTCAAGAAGGTGATTGACCAGGTGCAGCAGCAGGGGCTCGTCACCACCTACAAGAAAGTGATGAACAAGCTCGACTCCTACACCCCGCTCGGCTATTCGCTATGCGGCGTCGTCACCGAGGTTGGCAAGGGCGCGGAGGAGTTCAAGGTCGGCCAGCTCGTCGCCTGCGCGGGCAACGAGCAGGCACTGCACGCCGAGTACAACTGGGTGCCGGTCAACCTGTGCGCGGCCGTCCCCGCCGGGGTGCTGCCCGAGCACGCCGCGTTCGCCACGGTGGCCGCGATCGCGATGCAGGGCGTGCGCCGCGCCGAGGTGCAGCTCGGCGAGACCGCCGCCGTCATCGGCCTCGGCCTCATCGGTCAGCTGGTGGTACGACTGCTCGCGGCGGCCGGCGTGCAAGCGATCGGTATCGACCCGGTGCCCGACCGCTGCCGGCTGGCGCAAAAGGCCGGCGCCGTGGCGGCCGGTTCACCGGACGAGCTTGACTCCCTGCTCGCCGAGCTCGCCAAAATCACCAGCGGGCGCGGCGCCGATCACGTGTTCCTGTCCGCCGGCGGCAACAGCAACGGCCCGGTCGAGGCGGCCGTGAAGCTGGCCCGCGACCGCGCCAGGATCATCGACATCGGCAAGATGAAGCTCGACCTGCCGTGGAACGCCTACTACGAGAAGGAACTGGACGTCCGGTTCTCGCGGTCCTACGGTCCTGGCCGGTACGACACCCGGTACGAGCTCGACGGCATTGATTACCCGGCTGGCTATGTCCGTTGGACCGAGAAGCGGAACCTGGAGTCCTTCCTCGACCTGGTCGCGCGCAACGAGCTTGAAGTGGCGTCGCTCATCGACGGCGTCTTCCCGCTGACGGACGCGCCCACGGTCTACGAGAACCTCAAGAGCGGCGAGCTCAAGGCCATCGGGGTGCTGCTCGAGTACCCGGTTCCGGCGCACGACGCGCCCGCCCCGGCGACGAAGCAGCTGCTCCCCGGGGCGAAGACGGCGGCCGTTCGGACCACTGCTCCTGGTCCCAAGGACCGGATCGAGATCGGCTTCGTGGGAGCGGGCAGCTATGCGAGCTCCATGCTCCTGCCGTACCTTGTCAAGCTGCCGGCGGCCAGCCTCATGCACGTGGCGACCACCAAGTCGCTGTCGGCGGTCAACGCGCAGAAGAAATTCGGGTTCGTCACGGCCTCGACCGACTCGGATTCCGTCTTCGAGGACGAGTCGCTAGACGCCATCTTCATCGTGACCAGGCACGCCACGCACGCGAAGCTGGTGTGCCGCGCGCTTGCGACCGGCAAGGCGGTCTTCGTGGAGAAGCCGCTCGCGCTGACCCGCGCCGAGACCGACCAGATCGCCGAGGCGATCGCGGAGACCGGCAATGACCGGCTCATGGTCGGCTTCAACCGGCGCTTCGCCCCGCTACTGACCTCGATGCGCAAAGAGTTTGGCGCCGCCGCCGCGACGGCATCGACCAGGTACCTGGTCAATGCGGGCCCGCTGGCGAAGGACAGCTGGTACCTCAACGAGGAAGCCGAGGGCTCGCGCTTCACCGGCGAGGGCGGGCACTTCATCGACACGCTCACCTGGTGGACCGACTCCCTGGTCGAAGAGGTCTACGCGGTGCGTGGCCCGGGGCAGGGCGATGTCCAGGCCACCTTCCGGTTCGCCAACGGCGCGTCAGGCACGATCGCGTACCTGACCGGCGGCAGTACGCGATTCCCGAAGGAAACGATGGACGTCACCGGCGGCGGCCGCTCCGCCCGGCTTGACAACTTCAAGACGGCCTCGGTCTGGACGGCGCGCGGCAAGTCCGCCGCGAACGCGCGCGGCGGTCAGGACAAGGGTCAGCAGGCGGAAATGAAGGCGTTCGTTGAGGCCGTCGCGGCCGGCACGCCGATGCCGATCAGCGCCGACTCCCTGCTCGCGACCACGCGCGCCACGATCGCGGTGGGTGAGAGCCTGCTCAGCGGTCGCCCGGAGCGCGTATGAGTGTTCCCGCGCTCTCCCGGATTGACTGGTACGCACGACGTCTCGGCCGGATGTCGGCTGCCGAGATCACCTGGCGGGTCCGCGAGCAGGCGGTTCGCCGGGCGTGGGCGATCAGGCAGGTCCGGCCGGCCCGGCTGGCCGCGCTGCCCCCGCTGACGGCGGTGCTGCCAGCGGGAGAGCGGAAGTTCACGTCGCCGCTGCCGGCGGACGCCGCCGCGCGAGTGCCCGACGACGCCAGGACCGCGGTCATCGCGGCCGCCGACCGGCTGCTCAAGGGTGAATGGGAAATGCTCGGCACCGTCCGCACCGACCTCGAACGGCCGGACTGGTTCTATGACCCCGTGACCGGCCGACGGTCGGTCCCCGAGGCGTACGCGTTCAGCCTGGACCAGCGCGACGAGTCCGCGGTCGGGAACATCAAGCAGGTCTGGGAGGTCAACCGGCTGCAGCACCTGACGCTGCTCGCGGCCGCCTGGCTTCTCACGGGCACCGACGCCTACGCCGAGCGGGTCGCCGAGCAGCTCACGTCCTGGTGGCGGGAGAACCCCTTCCTGTCCGGGGTTAACTGGACCAGCGGCATCGAGGTCGGCGTCCGGCTGATCAACTTCGCGTGGATCAGACGGCTGCTTGACGCGTGGCCGCCGGTCGCGGCCCTGTTCGAGCGAAATGAGCTCGCGCTGCGTCAGCTCCGCTGGCACCAGGAGTACCTGGCGACGTTCGAGAGCAAGGGCTCCTCGGCCAACAACCACGTGATCGCTGAGGCTGCCGGGCTACTCGCTGCCAGCTGCGCGTTTCCGTGGTTCCCTGAAAGCGAACGGTGGCGCAGGGACGCGCGCACGTTGCTTGAACGGGAGCTCAACCGCAACACGTTCCCCTCTGGCGTCAATCGCGAGCTGGCCTCTGACTACCATGGCTTCGTCGCCGAGCTCGGGTTCTTCGCCTCGATCGAGGCCGCGGTCGCCGGGACGCCAGTGGGCGACGCGACCTGGCGGCTGCTGCACTCGATGACAGACGTCATGGCCGCGCTCGTTGACGAGCGTCAGCGGCCGCCTCGCCAGGGCGACTCGGACGAGGGGCGGGTCGTCCTCCTCGATCCTCCGGAGCACAACCGCTGGCCGGCCCTGCTGTCACTCGGCGATGCCCTATTCGGACGGCTCGACTGGTGGCCTGCGGTAGTACCGGACGCGGCGAGCGCGCTGGTCAGCGCGCTGGTGGGGCCGTTGGGTGGCCGACAGGCGGTCGGCGGCCGGCCATTGCGTCGACCTGATCGATTTCCGGATGCGGGCATCTCCATCTTCCGAACGACTTCTGGTCCCATGCCTGAGCTATGGCTTCGCCTTGACGGCGGGCCGCATGGGTTCCTGTCTATCGCCGCGCATGCGCACGCCGACGCGCTGTCGGCGGAGGTGCGTCTCGGCGGCGTGGACATTCTCGCCGACCCAGGCACGTACTGCTACCACGGTGAACCGGACTGGCGGAGGTACTTCCAGTCGACGATCGGGCACAACACCCTGGAGGTCGACGGCCAGTGGCAGTCGGTCCGCGGCGGCCCGTTTCTGTGGCTACGGCACGCGGTGGGACGCGAGACGTCGGTGACGGACGACGGCACGATCGTGAACTGGGCCGCCGAACATGACGGGTACACACGGCTGCAGCCACCCGCGGTGCACCGCCGGTCAGTGCGGCTGGACCGGGATGCACGGACCATCCAGATCACCGACTCACTCCACGCTGGCGACCACGACGTGCGCTTGGCCTTCCATCTTGGCCCGGACGTGGAAGCCGAACTTGACGGATCGGTGGCGTCTCTACGCTGGGCGGCGCCTGGGCAGGTCCCGGGAGCAGCCCTCATGACGTTGCCACGGGAATTGGGCTGGAGTTGCCGGCGAGCGCAAACGAACCCGATCCTCGGCTGGTACTCCTCCGGGCTTGGTGACCGTGTCCCCGCGTGGGTCCTTGTCGGAACAGGTCTGCTGACGGAGGGTAGTCGACTTATGACCCGAATTGCGTTTAGCGCAGTGACTGACGAGCGGGGTAGCGGATCATGAAGATCATGGTCGTCCACAGCCGGTACCGCTCGGCGGCGCCGAGCGGCGAGAACCGCGTCGTGGACCAGGAGAGGGAGGCCCTCACCGCGCTTGGCCACGATGTCGAGCTGTTCCAGCGCCACAGCGACGAAATCGAGAAGTGGTCGGCGGCTCGTAAGGCCGCCCTGCCGGCGGCAGTCGTTTGGAACGCCCAGGCCCGCCGGGAACTGCGTGAGGTGCTCCGGGTGGCGCGGCCCGACGTGGTGCATGTCCACAACACCTTCCCGATGTTGAGCGCCTCGGTCCTGTACGCGTGCAAGGACGCCGGGGTGCCTGCCGTCGCCACGCTCCACAACTACAAGCTCGCCTGTGCCAGCGGCGACTTCTTCCGCGACGGCGCGGTGTGCCACGACTGCGCGGCGGGCGTGCCGACCGGGGCGCTCCGGCACGGCTGCTACCGGGGTTCCCGCATCGCTACTGCGCCGGTTGCGCTGTCCATCATGGCGCACCGCAGAACCTGGCGGACGCTGGTGTCGGCGTACACCTGCATCTCCGCGTCGCAGCGTGACCTCCTGCGCGGAGTTGGATTGCCGCCGGAGCGCATGTTCGTCAGGCACAACATGGTCCCGGAACGCCCGGTGCGCCACCGTACCAGGCGGCCGCTCGTTGTCTACGCGGGTCGCCTCGACGAGGCCAAGGGGGCCCCGCTCCTGATGGCAGGGTGGGATCGATACCTGACGAAAGTCGATCAGCCCGGTCTCGGCCTCGTGATCGTGGGATCTGGACCGCTTGACGATGCGGTGCGTGCCTGGGCGGCTACCCGTCCGTCGGTGCGGGTAACCGGTCGGCTCGACCCGGACGCCTGTGCTGAGGAGATGGCCGCCGCGACCGCGGTCCTGCTCCCATCGGCCTGGGAAGAGACCTTCGGCCTCGCGGCGGTGGAAGCGATGTCCCTGGGGGTCGCGCCCGTGGCAGCGGCGCACGGCTCATTTCTCGAACTCATCACCGATGAGGTGGATGGCATCCTCTTCCGGGCCGGCGACGCCGCCTCACTAGCCGACGTGCTCGTGCAAGCCGACAAGAATGAGAAGGTATTCGCGGAACTTGGCGTCAGGGCTAGGAAGACCTACGAACAGCGCTTCAATCCTGCGGACAGCATGGCGAGGCTGCTGGCGATCTATAAGTACGCAATTGAGAATCCCGTCTGACGCTTCTGCGAGGCAACTCGCAGCACGTAGGTCGAAGGAGCTTTTATGGGCGAGGAAAAGGCGCAGAGTGCGGCTCAGGGCGGCGAACTGCTTCCGGACGGTATAAAGTACTATAAGAAAGAATTCTGGAGTGAGGAGAACCTCCGTTACTCGGTACCTCACTTCCGTATGCATAAGGTGGCTCGGGTAATCCGTAGGCTAACCCGTGACCGGATGGTCGACGTCCTCGATGTTGGGTGCGGTCCCGGTACCTTGGGTACTCTTCTGCCATCCAACGTTCATTACTACGGTATCGACATATCGATCCCTGAGCCTGCCGATAATTTCCTTGAGGCTGACATCCTGAAAACCCCGGTCGATTTTAAGGGCATGAAGTTCGATCTGGTCGTGGCGCAAGGCCTGTTCGAGTATATCGGCGAATACCAGTCACAGAAATTCGCCGAGATTGCTGCGGTGCTAAAGGATGACGGCAGGTTCGTCCTTACGTACCAGAACTTCGACCACAGGCAACGAGAGATCTACTGGCCGTACAGCAACGTGCAGCGGCGAGCCGACTTTCATAGTGATCTCAGTCGTTTTTTCAAGATCGAGCGATGGTTCGCGGTCGCGCATAACTGGAACCACGGTCATCCGCGGCGACGGGTCATCGCGGGCCCGCAAGAACACCTCAACATCTACGTCCCCATCATCAGCCCGAAGCTATCGGTCGACTACCTTTATATCTGTTCACCGCTTCGCTAGCCGCCGCCCATGCGGGAAACCAAGAGATCGACAGTCAGGTCACAGTTGCCAGGTGACCTCCTCGCGCGTTACACGGGCGGGATTTCCTGCGACGAGTGCTTCAGGCGGCATGTTTGACGTGACCACACTCCCCGCGCCCACCACAGTTCCGTGACCGATCGTCGCCCCGACGATCGTGGCGCCGGTGCCAATCCAGACGTTGTCGCCGATCACGAGCGGTCGCGTCCGAGAGCGTGCCCTTCCTGCCACCGTGAGCTCGTGAGCGTTGCCATCCAGGATATTCGTGTTCCACGAGATGGCACAATTTGAGCCAATGGCGATATGCTCGAAACAGGTTACCGCCGAATCGGAATTTATATAGGAGTTATCACCAATTTCCAGATGTGCGTCGTTGTCGATCAGTATCCGTGTGCCTCGGAAGATTACGACATTGCCGTCGATGGTCAATTGGCCGTTGCGCTTGATGCAAAGCGAGCCTGGCGTGGTTATGCAGCGGTTGCGTCCGATGGTCAGCTGGGACCCTGTCGTGAGGTTGATCCTTGCGCCCCGGGAAAGTTGAATACGCGTTCGTCGTGC